>Ga0075425_100006336_pt1 | contig 12390 bp, 9 predicted proteins | sample SoiMethybrSBSTD4_FD_75300 | JGI IMG/M metagenome (GOLD analysis project Ga0075425, IMG submission 75300) | Bulk soil microbial communities from a Populus tree surrounding site in Tennessee, USA - Soil MetaG P. TD hybrid SBSTD4 | ecosystem: Environmental > Terrestrial > Soil > Tree plantation...
GGCGGGTTCCCCATCGGAGCGATGCTGACGACCAGCGAGATCGCGAGCGCGTTCTCGGTCGGCATCCACGGCACGACCTTCGGCGGCAACCCGCTTGCCTGCGCAGTCGCCGGCGCCGTGTTCGACGTCATCAACACGACCGAGGTGCTCGACGGCGTGAAGGCGCGGCACGCGCTGTTCATGGAGGGCTTGCGCACGATCAATGCGCGACGCGAGGTCTTCGTCGACATTCGCGGCGAAGGCGTATGGCTCGGTTGCGAGCTCATCGAACGCTGGCAGGGCAAGGCGCTGGACGTCATGCGTGCCGCCGCCGAAGCGGGGCTGATCGTGCTCGTCGCCGGGCCCGACGTCGTGCGCATCGCGCCTTCGCTCGTCATCAGTCTCGACGAAATCCTGGAAGGCCTCGCGCGACTGGAAACCGCGCTGGGCAAAGCGCTTACCTAAGGCCAAGCGCGGGCCGATGTTCTACATCCGGCCGATCGCGCGGGACGACCTGCCGGCGCTGCTCGCGCTGTCCGAACGCAGCGGCACGGGGCTGACCACGCTGCCGGCCAACGCCGAGCGCCTCGAGCAGCGCATCGAGCGCTCGTTCGCCGCGTTCGCCGGAAATGCCGCGAAGGCGGATGCGTGCTACGTCTTCGTGCTCGTCGACGGCGGCAGCGGCAGCGTCGTCGGCATCAGTGCGATCGAGGCGGCCGTGGGCTTGTCGGAGCCCTGGTACAACTATCACGTCGGGACGCAGGTACACGCCTCGCGCGAGCTCAACGTCTACACGGCTGCGCCGACCCTTTTCCTCACCAATGATCATACCGGCGACAGCGAACTCTGCTCACTGTTTCTCGATGCGCACCATCGGCGCGCCAAGAACGGACCGCTGCTTGCCAAGGCGCGACTCCTGTTCATCGCCGAGTTTGCCGCGCTTTTTGCGCCGAAGGTGATCGCGGAGCTGCGCGGCAGGCTCGACGCCGACGGCAGGAGCCCGTTCTGGGAAGGCCTCGGCCGCCACTTCTTCGCCATGGAGTATTCGCGTGCCGATTACTTGACCGGCATCGGCCAGAAGGCGTTCATTGCCGAGCTGATGCCGCGCCACCCGGTCTATACGAAGCTGTTGCCCCCCGCGGCGCGCGCGGTGATCGGCGAGGTGCACGCCGACACGCTGCCGGCGCGGGCGATGCTCGAAGCGGAAGGGTTCCGCTACGAAGGCTACGTCGATATCTTCGATGCGGGACCGACGCTCGAGTGCTTCCGCGACAATATCCGCGCCGTGCAGCAGAGTCAGATCCTGCCCGTGAAGCTGGGCGAGGAGGATCCCGTCCCCGACAGCCTGACGAACGACGTCGTCTGGTTGGTCGCCAACCGCAGCTTCGAACGCTTTCGCGCGGTCCTTGCGCCGGCGCCCGCGCGCATCGCGCAGTTCCCGCTCCTGCCGCACGCCGCCGCCGCGCTCGGCGTCGGTGACGGCGATACGGTGCGCGCCGTGCCCCTCTCGCCCCGCGACCGCCTCTGAAATGGCGACCGAGCCTCTCGAAGTCAACTTCGACGGGCTGCCGGGCCCGACGCATAACTACAGCGGCCTGGCCATCGGCAACCTCGCTTCCGAGCGCAACAGGAACCTTGTCGCCAATCCGCGTCAGGCGGCCCTGCAAGGGCTCGCCAAGATGAAAACGCTCGCCGATCGCGGATTCGCGCAAGGCGTGCTGCCGCCGCATGAGCGGCCCGACATTGCGGCGCTCCGTGCGCTCGGCTTTGCCGGCAGCGAGAAAGAGATTCTAGCGAAGGCCGCGCGGCAAGCGCCGCAGCTGCTCGCCGCGTGCTCGTCGGCGGCGGCGATGTGGGTTGCCAACGCCGCCACGGTCAGCCCTTCCCCCGATACCGCCGACGGCCGCGTGCATTTCACCCCCGCCAACCTGGTAGCGCATTTCCACCGCTCGCTCGAGACCGCGACCACGACGCGCGTGCTGCGCGCGATCTTCGACGACGAACAGCGCTTCGTGGTGCACGATCCGTTGCCTCCGGCGCAGCAGCTCGGCGACGAGGGGGCGGCCAATCACATGCGGTTCGCCGCGGCCGACAACGCTGACGGTGTCGAGCTGTTCGTCTACGGCCGCGTAGCCTTCGACGTGGAAGCGCCTGCACCGCGCCGCTTTCCGGCCCGCCAGACGCGCGAAGCGTCGGAAGCCGTCGCTCGCCACCATGCGCTTGCGCCCGGGCGCACGCTGTTCGCGCAACAGCACCCGGACGCGATCGATGCCGGCGTGTTTCACAACGACGTGATCGCCGTGGGCAGCGGCACCGTATTGTTCTGCCACGAGCGCACGTTCGTCGGGCAGGACGCGTTGCTGCGTGCATTGGCCGATCGCGTGGGTGCGGGCTTTGCCGCGCTCGTCGTTTCCGAGCGCGAAGTGAGCCTGGAGCGCGCAGTAACTACCTATCTGTTCAACAGCCAGCTGCTGCCTCGCCGCGAGGGCGGGATGCTCCTGGTCGCTCCCGCCGAATGCCGGAGCGACGCGGCGGTCGGCGCGTTGCTCGAGCGCCTCGTTTCCGGCACCGGGCCGATCGGCGAAGTGCTGACCTTCGACTTGAAGCAGAGCATGCAGAACGGAGGCGGACCGGCGTGCCTGCGCCTGCGCGTGGCACTCACCCCTGCGGAGCGCAGCGCGATCCGGGCCAGGATCTGGCTCGATGCCGCCTTGCATGCGGAGTTGGTCGCATGGGTGGAGCGCCACTATCGCGACCGGCTTGCCGCTGCAGATCTTTCCGACCCTGCGCTGCTCGACGAAGGCAGGCGCGCGCTCGACGAGCTTTCGCGGCTGCTCCAGCTCGGGAACGTCTACCCGTTTCAGCTCTAGCCTGCTGCGTTCGCGGCGAGCCGAAACAATAGCGGCACTTCGAGCGTCTTCTCGTGCGAGACTCCGTGCTCCCACAAGCCATCCTCGCCCCAGCAGTCGCCGTGGTCCGCGCAGACGATTACCGTGTCGTTCGCGAAGCGCGCGAGCAGCGGCTCGAGCGCCTTGTCGCACCACTCGACGCACGCGACCTGCCGGCGCCGGGCTTCGGCCGCATCATTATTCGTGCCGAACGCCCGCGCCGGATTGTATGAAGGATCCCACGGCGCGCCTTCGTAGTAGTACGGCACGTGCGTCTCGGCAAGGTTAAGGAAAACGAACGCCGGCGTGCCCGCGCTGACCTGCGAGAGCATCGTATCGATCCATTCGATCTGCCGCTTGAGCCCAGGGCCGCCGCCCGTGAAAGCGAAGGCGTCGAAATCCGCGCTCAACACCCGTCCGGTCGGGCGCTCGGGGTTGAACCAGTTGACCGCGCCGGTGCCGATGGCACGGTAACCGATTTTCTTCAGCCCATCGATGATGTTGTGACCGCTGAGCGTAACCAGGGGCGGCGCTGCGCCCGGATGCCCTCCCCCCTCCATGCGGAAGATCTTGCCGTACTTGGGATTGACGTACGGCTCCTGCCGGCTCGCATCGCCCGGCGTAAAGCCCATGAAAAAGGCGGCGTGCGCGCCGTAGGTGAAATGCGACGGCGACTGCGTGCGATGCAGCGGAGCGAGCGACTTCAGGTTGGGCGCGCGCGCCTCTACGAATGCGTCGTAGCGGCAGGAATCGAGGGTGACGAAGAGGATCGACGGCGACATGGCGTAGCATCCGGTCGCGCACCCGTTCTACGACGGACGCGCGACGCGCATTTTACATCCGGCGCTAGTCGGCCGCAGGCGAAGGCAGTTGCCGGTGCCGCCGCACGGGCGACCACATCACCGCCGCCGCAGCCAGCACCAATCCGAGCACCCCTACAGTGAGCAGCGTCCCGCGCAAGCCGATAACCGTCGCCAGCGCACCGCCACATAACGAGCCGAGCGGGGCTGGCGCGACGGTCAGGAAGCGCATCGTCGCCGTCATCCGCCCGAGCAGCCGGTCCGGCGTGATCGCCTGGCGCAACGCCAGATAATTGATGCCGTAGAGGACCGCGCCGAAGTCGAACACCAGCATCGCGAGCCCCAGCGCGAGCGTCGCCCCCCACCCCGAGCCCCCGAGCAGGCCGAATGCCTGCCAGCCCAGTGCGGTGACGATCAAAGCATGCACGATCACCGGTCCGATGCCCAGCCGGCTGGAAAGACGCTCAGCGAAGGCGGACGCGAGGACGCAACCCAGTCCGCCGAAGGCATAGGCGATACCGATCGCACCGGCCGACAACGACAGGTCGCGGGTCGCGAACAGGATCAGCACCGCGATCTGCATGTGGTGCAGGAACTGCCACAACCCGGCGAGCCACGCGAGACCCCACAGCGTCCTGTTCTCCCACACGAGCTTCAGGCCTTCGCCGATCTCGCGCCACATGCTCGCCGAGCCCGTGCCGTGCACCACGTCGTTCTTCGCTTCGAGCCGGCGCAACATGAGCGCCGAAATAAAGAAGGTGACGGCGTCGAGCGCGATCGCGAACGGCGCGGTCAGCGCCTGGATGAGGCCGCCGGCCATGCCCGGCCCGATCAGAGCGGCCGAAGTCTCGCCGAGCGAGATCTTGGCATTGGCTTCGACCAGCCGCTTGCGTCCGGCCATCTGTGCGAGCAGAACCTGGTAAGCGGCGCCGCCGACCACGTTTTGCACTCCGCACAGAAAGCCGACGCCGAACAAGAGCTCGACCGACAGCGCGTCGAACCACGCCGCGACCGGAATCGCGAGCAACGCCAGACCGCGCCCGATGTCCGTTGCGATCACGACCGGCAGCTTGCGCACGCGGTCGAGCAGCACCCCCGCGTGCAGGCTGAACATCGCGAAGGGCAATGTCTCGAGCGCCACGAGAATACCCATCTGCATCGGCGACGCGTGCAGCAACAGCGCCGCGGTCAGCGGGAGCGCGAGGTTGGTGATCTGCGCGCCGAACGATGTGATGGTGAGCGAGAGCCACAGCGTCCGGAAAGCCCGGGACAGCCAGAGGCCGCGCAGCGTGCGGCGGAAGTAGGTTCTTAATCGGTCAGTTATAAGCATCACGTTTTCCTCCAGCCGCGGCGCAAAGCGCCCGGCCGCCGGGTATTCGGCACCGGCAGAAAACGAGCCTCGGGAATTAAAGCCCGGAGTTCGGTTCCCGCCACACCCGGCGGGAACCCGCACGGGCAGCTAACGCAAAAGCGGCAACAGCGGCAGCGGTATCTCCGACGCAATGTCGGAGAAGCGCGCATCCAGGAACTCGTTCCATGCGGACGCGCGCGCCGCGAATGCGATCGCGGTGACGGAGGTCGTCGGCGTTCTGGTCATGGTTGGAACATTCCCGGGGAGAAGTTGAACATGCAGCAAGTGTACGCGAAGTCGCGGACGTTGCGCAATGCGCGAGGCCGCCATTAGCGCCATCGGGTTACCCGTTTGTCGCATTGCCGCCACAAACTCCATTTGCTTTGCCTTGCGTTCGCCTGCTCATCGCCTCGCCTGCTTCTCGGCGTCGACGTCGAGATACTTCCACGGATGCTCCCAATAGGCGTGTTTCTTGTAGCCCGATACCCACGGCTGCACCAGCGTGTTCTCGATCGTGTAGAAGCCGAGCCACCACGGGTTGTAGGCGGCGACGAGCTCCGACATCCGTCGATAGATCTTGTTGCGCTCGGGACCGTCGGGGAGCCGTCGCGACGCGCGGTACAGCTCGTCGTACTCGGGAAGCGAAAACCGCGCGTAGTTAGTCTGGCCGATGTTCGGACCGTAGAGCAGCTGCACGAACGCGTCGCCCTCCGCGTACAAGTTGATCCAACCCAGCCGCCACATCTGCAACTGTCCCGCCTTGCCCATCTTGATCAGGTCCGGGAACTTCGACTTGAGAAACTCGATGCGGATGCCGATCGCTTTCATGCTCTTCTGCCAGAGCTCGTCGAACTCGCGGTCGCGCGACGATGGCGTGGATGCCATCACCAGCTTGAGAGGCTTTCCGTCGGGCAGCTCGCGGTAACCGTCGCCGTCGCGATCGATGTAGCCGAACCGGTCGAGCAGCGCGCGGGCCGCCGCCGGATCGTACTTGAGGTCGACGCTCCAATGGTCGTCGTGCCCTGGCAAGTTGGGCGGGATCGGCTGCGTTGCCGGCAGCGCCTGGCCCTGATAGACGACGCGGATCATTTCCGGCCGGTCGAAGCCCATCGAGATCGCGCGGCGCAGAGCGATCTTCTCCTTGCTGTACCCGCCGACGACCGCATCGTCCATATTGAAGTACGCGTACTGCAGCGAGGGTTGCGTCATCCGCGCCAGCATCGCGCCGCGCTCGGCGTACGCCGGCCGCAGACGTCCCGCGGCGTCGAGAACCGTATCGGAAAGATCGGAGGGAACGTTGACATAGTCGAGCGCGCCGCTGTTGAAAGCGAGCAGGCGCGGGTTCGATTCCTCGATGATGCTGATCTCGATGCGGCCGACGATCGGCAGCTTCTTGCCGCGCATCCTCACCAAGAGCTCGCGGTCGGCCATGTCGCTGCTGTCGGGAAAGGTCTCGTCGCGGTAATTGGGATTCGCTTCGAGCACGATCTGCTGGCCGCGGCGCCACGACTTGAGCCGGTAAGGACCGCTGCCCACCGGGTTCGCCATCGCCCAGCCGTTGGCGTCGCCGTACGCTTCGATCACCTCGCGCGCGACGGCAGCCATCGGCGACTGCGTCATGTAACCCAGCATGATGTAGTCCGGCTCCTTGAGCCTGAGCCGCAGCGTATAGCGGTCGAGCGCGTGCAGCCCGTCGATCGGCGTGTCGTATTCGAAGCGGCCCGTCTTCTTCGCGGCCTCGACCACGGTATCAGCGCCGACAATCTTGTCCTGCACATACCACGAGAACGGCGAGCGCACCCGGGGGTCGATGAGCCGCTTCCACGAATAGACGTAGTCGGCCGCCGTCAGCTCACGCTTCTTGCCTTTGAATGCTGGATCGTCGGCGAAGTAGATGCCCGGCTTGACTTTGATCGTCCAGGTGCGTCCGCCGTCGGTGATTTCCGGCATGGCCGCGGCCGTGCGCGGCACCCGCGTATATGGCCGCGTCAAATAATCGAATCCGTAGAGCGTGTCGAAGATTGCACGCTGGATGCTGTCGGAATACAAGTCGCTGGTCGCCTGCGGATCGAAGCCCGTCTCGGCGACGATGAACGCCGTGCGGATCGTCTTCGTCATGTCGGCGGCGAGCAGGCTGCCCGGTATCGCCAGCATTGCCGCGCAGACCCATAAGCTCGTCATCCCGGCGAAGGCCGGGCTCCAAGTTGAAATGAACCGCTGCGGCACCGAACCTGAGCCGCGACCGGAGCCTGCCCCGGCGTGCTTAAAGCCGGGGCCCGGGCGACGACTTCGTAGGTGCGAATTCATTCGCACGCCTGTGCGTTCATTCGCGGACCTGCGAATTCATTCGGAGGCTGCATTGAGCGCCGCGGCCGGATGAATCCGGCCCTACTTCGTGGCGGCTTTGCGCCGATCGACATCGACGTCGTAATACATCCACGCATGCGGGTCGAAGGTGTTGTACTTGTACCCGCGCACCCACGGGTGCACGACGATGTTCTCCATCCGATAGGCGTGCAACACCCACGGCGCGTAGGCGATGACGAGCTGCGACATCCGTCGGTAGAGCTGCGTGCGCTCCGGGCTGTCGCGCATGCGCTCGGCCTTGTCGAAGAGCACGTTGAATTCGGGCAGGTCGAAGCGGGAAAGATTGGTCACGCCTTTGTGCGGTCCATAGAGCAAGTCGACGAACGTGCCGCCGCTCGTGTTGGTGGCCGTATTGCCGAGCGCCCACATCTGCAGCTGGCCCGCGACGGCCTGCTTCAGCGTGTCGGGAAACTTCTGCTTGGTGAACTCGATGCGGATGCCGATTGCATCCATGCTCCGTTTCCACAGCTCGTCGAGCTGGCGATAGATCGCCGACGGGTCGGAGGCGAGTTTGAGCTTGAGCGGCTTGCCGTCCGGCAGGTCGCGCCACCCGTCGCCGTCGCGATCCACATAGCCGAACTTGTCGAGCAGCGCCTTGGCACCCGCGACGTCGTGCGTCGGATTGCCTTTGAACGACGGGTCGTAACCGAAGACGTTGGGCGGAATCGGCTGTGTGGCGACCTGCGCCTGGTCGAGCCGGATGACGTGGATTTCATCGTCATTGTTGTACGCCATACTGATCGCGCGGCGCAGCGCTATCTTGTCCGGCGTGTAGCCACCGACCACCGGATCCTCCATGTTGAAGTAGGTGTATGTGATAGCAGGCTGCACCCCGCGAAGGTGGACGATGCCCCGCGCGACGTACTCCGGCTTGAGCTTGTCGCCGTTCAGCAGCTTCGGGACGAGGTCGGTCGGGATCACGGTGTAGTCGAGCTGGCCCTGCTCGAAGGCGAGCAGCCGTGGGTTCGATTCCTCGATGATCGCGATTTCGATGCGCCCGATGATCGGCAGCTTCTTGCCGCGCATCTCCGCTACGATCGCGCGATCTTCCGCCTGCGAGCTCTCGGGGAAGCGCAACTCGCGGAAGCCGGGGTTGGCCTCGAGCACGACCTGCTGCGCCCGCCGCCACGACTTGAGATAGTACGGACCCGTGCCCACGGGATGCTCCATGATCCATCCGCTGGGATCGCCGTACGCCGTCACCACTTCGCGCGCCACCGCGGCGGCGCCGGACGAGGTGAGATCGCTGAGCAGGTCGTAGGCAGGATAATTGAGCTTGAGCCGGATGGTGTAGCGATCGACCGCCTGCGCCCCCTCGAAAGCTGCATCGTAGTCGAACTTGCCGGTCTTCTTCGCCGCCTCGATCGCCGCCTTGGCGCCGACCAGTCGATCGTCGAAGATCTGCGCATTGATCGAGCGCAGCTTCGGATCGAGCAGCCGCTTCCACGAATAGACGTAGTCTGCCGCCGCGAGCTCGCGTTTCTTGCCCTTGAACGCCGCGTCGTCGGTGAAATAGATGCCCGGCCGGACCTTGATCGTCCAGGTCAGCCCGTCGCTCGAGATCTCCGGCAACCCCGCCGCGGTGTTGGGAATGACCTTGTAGGGTCGCGCCAGGTAATCGTACCGATAGAGCGGATCGAAGATCTGGCGGTTGACGTAGTTGGAGTACAGGTCGCCCGTCGCCTGCGGATCGAATCCGTTCTCCGGCGCCACGAACGCGACGTGGAGGACCTTGCTGGGATCGGCGGCGACCGCAGGGAAGGCGATGAGCACGGCGATCGCGAAGGCGCTCAGCAAGCCGGGTACACCCTTCGTCATCGCCGACTCCATCGCCCTGATCACCTGGCCGCAGCGCTGCGCCGCGCCACGTCGAGGTCGAGATACGGCCACGGGTATTGGTCGAAGGCGTTGTACTTGTAGCCCAGCACCCATGGATAGACGAGCACCGTCTCGTAACGGTAAGCGTCGAGCTTCCACGGTGCGTAGGCGGTCACGAGCTGTGACATCCGTTCGAAGAGCCGCGTGCGCTCGGGAGAGTCCGGGAGCTGTCTTGCCTGATCGTAGAGCTTGTCGAACTCGGGCAATTTGAAGCGCGCGAGGTTGGTCAGGCCCGAACGCGGGCCGTAGAGCAAATCGAAAAATCCGAAGGCTTCGGTTGTGAAGCTGATGTTGCCGAGAGACCACATCTGCAACTGGCCGGCGCGGCTCATCTTGAGCAGGTCGGGCCATTTCTGCTTGACGAACTCGATGCGCAATCCGACCGCGTCCATGCTCTTTTTCCACAGCTCGTCGAACTGCCTGTCGACAGCGGATGGAGGCGACGCGATCGTCAGCGTCAGCGGCTTGCCATCCGGGAGATCGCGCCGACCGTCTCCATCGCGATCGACGTAGCCGAACTTGTCGAGCAACGCCTTCGCGCCGGCCGGGTCGTATTTGACGTGGCCACTGAGTTTCGGGTTGTAGCCCGTGACGTTGGGCGGGACCGGCTGCGTTGCGGGCTCGGCCTGTCCCTGCCTTACGACACGGATCTCCTCTTCGGTGTTGTACGCCATGCTGATCGCCCGGCGCAGCGCGATCTTGTCCTTGGTGTAGCCGCCGACGACCGGGTCTTCCATGTTGAAGTAGGTATACGAGATCGCCGGTTGGACACCGCGTGCGAGCTGAATTCCCTGCCGCGCGAACGACGCTTTCAGTTTATCGCCGGGATCGAGCACGTTCCAGATCAAGTCGACCGGGACGGCTACGAAATCGAGCTCGCGATTCTGGAACGCGAGCAGGCGCGGATTCGATTCCTCGATGATGGCGATCTCGATGCGACCGATCTGCGGCAGTTTCTTGCCGCGCATGCCGGCAACGATCGCGCGATCGGCGGGATCGCCGCTGTCGGGATAGAAGACGTCACGGTAACCCGGGTTTGCCTCGAGCACGATCTTCTGCCCGCGCCGCCAATCCTTCAATCGATAAGGCCCGGTGCCCACCGGATTCGCCATCACCCATCCGCTGGCGTCGCCGTAGGCCGCGACAACTTCACGCGCCACCGCGGCGGTCTGCGCCGTCGTGAGGTCGGAGAGCAAATCGTAGGAGGGATAGTTGAGCTTTAGCCGGATGGTTTGGCGATCGATCGCCTGCAGACCTTCGATAGCCGCGTCGTAGTCGAACTTGCCGGTCGCTTTCGCAGCCGCGACGACCTTTTCCGCGCCGATAAGCTTGCCGTCGAAGACCTGGTTCGAGATGGAGCGCATCTTCGGATCGAGGACGCGCTTCCACGCAAAAACATAGTCGGCGGCGGTGAGCTCGCGCTTCGCGCCCTTGAACGCGGGATCGTCGCTGAAATAGATGCCCGGCCGGACCTTGATCGTCCACGTCTTGCCGTCAGCCGATATCTCCGGCAGCGCCATCGCGGTGTTGGGCACGATCTTGTGCGGCCGCGCAAGGTAATCGTAGATGTATAGCGAGTCGAAGATCACGCGGTTGACGTAGTTCGAGTACGCGTCGCCCCCGGCCTGCGGATCGAACCCGGTTTCCGCGATAGGGAATGCTACGTGCAGCACCTTGTTCGGATCGGCCGCGTGCGCGAACACCGTCACCGCAAGCCAAAGCGTCAGGACGGCGCACGCAATGCGGAATCGGCCCAGCGTACGCATCTACAGCAGTTTCTCGATCTCGCCGGCGATCGCTTGCGGCTCGACGTTCGGCGCATAGCGCTCGACGACGTTGCCCTGGCGATCGACAAGAAACTTGGTGAAATTCCATTTGATCGCTTCCGAACCCAGCAAGCCCGGCTTGGCCTTCTTGAGATATTGGTAGAGCGGCGCCGCGGTCGAGCCATTGACGTCGATCTTGGCGAAGAGCGGGAAGGTCACGCCGTAGTTGAGATCGCAGAACTGCGCGATCTCGGCTTCGTTGCCGGGCTCCTGCGCGCCGAACTGATTGCAGGGAAAACCGAGGATCTCCAGCCCGCGCCCGTGGAGTTTTTCGTAGAGTGCTTCGAGCCCCTTGTACTGCGGTGTGAAGCCGCATTTGCTCGCGACATTCACGACCAGCATGACTTTATCCTTGTAGCGATCGAGTTTCGTTTGCTTGCCGTGAATGTCCGCTACCGAGAAATCGTAGATGCTTGCCATGAGACCCCCGCAGTTTTCTATGGTGATGCCGCGTTAGCCGGCGCGAGAGCGCCTTTCGAGCGCCGAGTGCAACGCGGCAAGAATTATGCGCCGCCGGCTCCAGCCCTGCCAAAGGCGCCTCGCGTCAGGGCGCGCCGTACCCGCCGCCGCCCGGCGTCTGGATCACGAACACGTCGCCTGTTTGCATTTCGACCCGACAGGTCGCACCGAATTCCTCTCGGGTCCCGTCGGTGCGTTCCACCCAGTTGCGGCCGACGGCGCCCGGCAAGCCGCCGTCGACGCCGAAGGGCGGAACCCGCCGATGGTCGGCCAGCATCACCGCAGTCATGGCTTTCAGGAAGCGCACTCTGCGCTCGCCGCCGTCGCCGCCGTGGTGGCGACCGGCGCCGCCGCTGCCGCGGCGGATCCGGTAGAGGTCGAGGCGAACGGGAAAGCGCCATTCCAGCACCTCGGGGTCGGTGAGCCGCGAGTTGGTCATATGTGTCTGGACGACGCTAGCGCCGTCGAAGTCCGGCCCGGCACCGGCGCCGCCCGAGATCGTCTCGTAGTACTGGTAGGTATCGTCGCCGAAGGTGAAGTTGTTCATCGTGCCCTGCGACGCCGCGAGCACGCCCAAAGCGCCGTATAGCGTATCGGTGATCGCCTGTGAGGTCTCGACGTTACCGGCGACGACCGCGGCGGGATAGCGCGGCTTGAGCATCGAGCCCTCGGGAATGACGATCTCCAGCGGCCTGAGGCAGCCCGCATTCATCGGAATCTCGTCGTCGACCAGCGTCCTGAACACATACAGGACGGCCGCCTTGCACACCGCAGAGGGCGCGTTGAAATTGGTCGGCTGCTCCGGGCTCGTACCGGTGAAGTCGATCTTCGCCGTGCGCCGC
>Ga0075425_100006337_pt1 | contig 12389 bp, 13 predicted proteins | sample SoiMethybrSBSTD4_FD_75300 | JGI IMG/M metagenome (GOLD analysis project Ga0075425, IMG submission 75300) | Bulk soil microbial communities from a Populus tree surrounding site in Tennessee, USA - Soil MetaG P. TD hybrid SBSTD4 | ecosystem: Environmental > Terrestrial > Soil > Tree plantation...
AGCGCGCCGCTCCTAGGCGAGCACACCGACGAGGTGCTGCGTGAGCTGGGATACACCGCCCAGCAAATTGCCGAACTGCACAAGAAGAAGGCCGTCGGATCGACGGGGATCGAGTCCTTGTCCAAGTCCAACTCCAAACAGCCCGTGCTTTCCAGCAAAGAGCCCGTGCTTTCTACAAAGTGATGGGACGACTGTAAAAGAGCTGGCCGACGCACTGGAAAAACTCGGTGGATCTGACGATCCCCGATTTTCCAGGGGCATCGGTCGGATGGATCAGAGTCCAGCGCGAACAACTGAACACCTCGAAGAAAGACACTCGATGATTACGACCAAACGAGACGCAGCAAACAAAGTGGACATGCTGCGTGAAACGAACGTCGGTTCCGCAACTAGCGGGATGAAGGCTACCAATCTGGAAGTGTTTGCCGGCTACCAGCCATTTGTGGATGCACTCGGCGATGCAGTCATCATCTGCGACTGTGACGGCGTAATCAGGTTATGGAACGCCGCGGCCGAGCGTTTTTTCGGATTCACCCCGGCTGAGGCGCTCGGATGCTCGCTCGATCTCATCATTCCAGAGCGTTTCCGAGAGCGTCACTGGGCCGGTTTCACACGAACCATGGCTACTGGGCAAACGCGCTACCACCACGACGTGCTGCGAGTTCCAGCCATGCACAAAGACGGACGAACATTGTCCATCGCATTTTCGGTCGGGTTGCTTCTCGGTGGGCAACGAACGGCAACAGGAGTAGTGGCCGTGATCCGCGACGAAACCAAACACTACGCCGAAGAGCGAGATTTGCGCAAGCGATTAGCCGAACTTGAATGGAAACACGGCGTGTGAGCGCTACCAACAATATCGGGAGCTAGAAATTCGCTCCCCACTCGGAGAAAAGGAAACTTATGTCTGCAATTGAACAGAAAGTATTGAGCGAATTGAAATCATCAAACGGTCAGAAAGCCCCAGCCTTAACCGACGGATTTCATCTGGTTATCGACGCGCTGAAGCTCAACGGAATCGACACCATCTACGGAGTTCCGGGAATTCCGGTCACTGATCTGTGCCGGCTGGCCCAGGCAGAAGGAATAAGGTTCATCGGCTTCCGGCATGAGCAATCAGCAGGAAACGCCGCTGCCATAGCAGGTTATCTGACCAAGAAGCCGGGCATTTGCCTGACCGTCTCTGCGCCAGGCTTCCTCAACGGCCTGGTGGCACTTGCCAATGCTACCACCAACGGCTTCCCCATGATCCAGATCAGCGGCTCGAGCGAGCGTCACATCATTGATCTCCAACAAGGCGATTATGAAGAGCTCGATCAGATGAATGCCGCAAAGCCCTACACAAAAGCGGCCTACCGGGTCAACAGGCCCGAAGACATTGGTATTGGAGTCGCACGTGCGATTCATGCTGCTGTGTCCGGGAGACCGGGCGGGGTCTATCTGGATGTGCCTGCAGACGTCCTTGGTGCCGCGCTCGACGCCGATGCCGGGACCAACTCGCTGGTACGGGTCGTCGATCCAGCACCCCGGCAAATTCCCGCCCCGGAATCGATCGATCGCGCTCTCGACTTGCTCGCAAAGGCGCAGCGGCCGCTCATCATTCTTGGAAAAGGCGCTGCTTATGCACAGGCCGACGCTGACATCAGGTCATTCATTGAGACGACGGGTATCCCCTATCTGCCGATGTCGATGGCCAAGGGACTCCTGCCTGATAACCATCCTCAATGTGCGGCCGCGGCCCGCTCTTTCGTTCTTGGCCAGGCCGATGTCGTCGTGCTGATCGGGGCTCGCTTGAACTGGCTTCTGGGTCATGGCAAACCCCCGCAGTGGTCGCCCAACGTACATTTCGTACAGGTTGACATTTCGCCGACGGAAATTGACAGCAACCGCCCGATCGCCGCACCCGTTGTCGCGGATATCGGATCTGCTATGTCCGCGTTTCTTGGCATGCTCAAACCGGGACAGATTAAGTTCCAGTCTGCGTGGACCAAAGCGATTGCTGATCGCAAGCAACACAACATCGAACGCATGGCGGCACGGCTCAATGCCAACGCCAACCCGATGAACTTTTCGACTGCACTTCGGGCAATCAGGGACACGCTTGCGAAAAATAAGGACGTCTACGTCGTAAACGAAGGTGCAAACACGCTCGATTTTACTCGCAACATCGTCGATATGTACGAACCGCGAAAGCGACTCGACACGGGAACGTGGGGCGTGATGGGCATCGGCATGGGGTATGCCATCGGTGCTGCTGTGACCGCAGGTAAACCTGTCGTCGCCATTGAAGGCGATAGTGCCTTCGGTTTTAGCGGCATGGAGATTGAGACCATTTGCCGCTATTCACTGCCGGTCGTCGCGATTGTGTTCAACAACGGCGGCATCTATCGCGGAGACGATGTCAACCGCGGCGGAGGTACCGATCCGTCAGCTACCGTCCTCAACAAAGCCTCGCGCTACGACAAACTCATTGAGGCTTTCGGGGGCACTGGTCATCATGTCACCGATACGCAAGGTCTCACCAAGGCCCTTATTGAATCCCTGGCGTCCGGCAAACCGGCACTGATCAACTGCGTCATCGATCCGACAGCAGGCACGGAGAGCGGCCATATCCAGAATCTGAACCCGAAGAGCGGTATCTCGCAAAAGAAGTAGCGGACCCGCTGTCGAGCAGATGTACCCGAACAGCGTTACCTAACAAATGAAAAGGAATCAAATTTATGAGCACTGTCACAACAACTACGGGAAGTATAGAAGGACAAATCAGCCACGTCGGAGTCCGTAACTGGCTTCTCGACGGCCTCACCGTTTCGTCGGGCGCGATAGACTCGATCAGTTTTCTTGGATTGGGAAAGGTCTTCACGGCGTTCATGACGGGCAACGTCGCGTTTCTGGGAATGGGGATCGCGGGTAACCCGGTGCCCCGCATCGTGTCGGTCCTGGCGTCGATGGTCGCCTTCGCACTCGGCATCTATCTCGCGACGAGAATCGTGGGCGAGCAGAAGAGTGGCGTCATCTGGTCCCCACGGACGACCTTCACCCTCGGCGTCTCGCTGCTGGCCCACCTCGGCTTCGTGGCGATCTGGTTTGCGAACAGTGGCCGGCCCGGTGCCAGCACGTTTCCCATTCTTCTGGCCGTCTGGGCGCTGGCGATGGGACTGCAGAGCGGTGCCGTTCGCAAGCTGCATGTGGAGGGCATCTTCACGACCGCCGCCACCGGCACCTTGATGGTCCTTGCCGCCGACCTAGTCAATTGGCGGTTGACCCGCGACGAGCGCCGCCGCGCCCGAGGCGTCCTCATCTCTCTGTTCGTCGGTGCCACGGCCGGAGCGTATCTCTTCTTTCATGCGCCGATCTTCGCTCCCGTGTTGCCGCTCGTGGTCACGGCTGGGGTCGTGTTGACGGCGGCGACGGTCCGCTGGTCGTCCGACGCGCCGACAGCGTGAAGTGAGGGAGCGACATTGTGACTGCTACGCCGACAATTGCCAACACCGCTGTGCCATTCGTAAGCGCTCTATCAGATTCGCTCACGAGGCACGTTCAACAGCAACCGGCAAGGATTGCCATTGGGACGTCCGACCTGCGAACGGCCATCACTTACCGCCAATTGAACGCTCTCGTTCGGTCGGCTATGGCGCAACTTTCCCGGATGGGATTGAAGCGCGGCAATACGGTCGCTTTGCTATCAGACAACAGTGTTGAGTTTGTCGTAGGTCTTCTCGCAACCATGTTTTCAGGGGCTCATGTTGCGCCCTTGAACACGGCGTTAAAGTCGAACGAACTCAGCATTCGACTCTCACAACTGTCGGCCGACGCCTTGCTCGTAACCGGCCACATGGCGAATCAGCTGGGGTTTGCAAACAGCACCCCCCAAAGCTGTTCCTGTTGGATCATAGACGTTGAAGGGTCAGGCAATTCCTCCGGCGTGCGAATCGTCGACAAGCACGGGAGCAATTCAGCAGCTGGCATAACTACCGAGCCAGAGATTTTGATTGAGCCTGACGACATCGCTCTCTTGATGTTTACGGGCGGCACCACCGGCCCGCCCAAGCTTGTTCCCTTGACGCACCGCAACATTGCTGCGTCAATCGAAAACATCTCCTCCGGTTATGCACTGTCACCCAACGACGCGACGCTCCTTGTCATGCCTCTGTTTCACGGACATGGGCTTATCGCTGGGTTGCTATCAACCTTGGCGAGCGGCGGCAGTGCTTATGTTCCGAGTACGGGTGCGTTCTCAGCCCATTTGTTCTGGCCAGATGTGCTTCGCCTTGGTGTGACCTGGTATACGGCAGTGCCCACCATTCACCGCATTCTTCTTAACCGGGCCTCCCACGAATACCCGAAGTCCTCTCCGGTTCCGCTTCGGTTTATCCGCAGTTGCAGCGCGCCCTTGGACGAGGAACTTGCCGCTGCAACCACAGCGACATTCCGCGCTCCAGTGATCCCTGCTTATGGTATGACGGAAACCTGTCACCAGCTGTCGTCGAATCCTCTTCCCGTCAATGGACCCAACAAAACGTCATCTGTGGGCTTGGCCACAGGCGTCGAGATACGAATTGTCGACGAAAGCGGACGAGATGTGCCATCGGGTGGCGTTGGGGAGATCTGGGTGCGTGGTGCGACGGTTACGCCTGGATACCTGAACAATCCTGAGGCGAACTCGGCGAGCTTTGTCGATGGGTGGTACCGCAGCGGCGACCTCGGTAACAAAGACGAAGACGGCTACATCTTCTTGGGTGGAAGATTGAAGGAGATGATTAACCGCGGTGGCGAAAAGATCTCCCCGCGCGACGTCGATGTAGTTCTCTTGTCTCACCCGAAAGTGCTTGAAGCGTCATCGTTTGGTGAGGCCGACAAGATCTATGGAGAGAATGTCGAGGCAGCCGTAATTCTGCGCCCGGGGATGCAAGCCACCGAGAGCGAATTACAAGATTATTGCCGTACGCGGCTCAGCGCTTTCGAAGTGCCGCAGCGGATCCACATCATGGGCGACTTTCCACGCACGGCAAAGGGTTCGACTGATCGCAATGCTCTCGCCCGTAAGTTCGCAGCTTCGGAGTCGACTGTTTCTGCCACGCGTGGAATAAGACCTTGAGCAAGCAGAGTGTTGACCAACGCGAGCTGACCATGTCGGTGCTAATGACGCCGAACATGGCCAACTTTTCCGGCAATGTACACGGCGGCGTGCTTCTTAAGTTGCTGGACGAGGTAGCCTACGCCTGTGCCAGCCGGTACGCCGGCTGCTATGTGGTAACACTGTCGGTAGATCAGGTGCTGTTCAAGCAGCCTATCCACGTTGGCGAGATGGTGACTTTCTACGCCAGTGTCAACCACGTTGGCCGCACTTCGATGGAGGTGGGCATCAAAGTGGTGGCGGAAAACATCCTGGAACGCACCGTGCGCAACACCACCAGGTGCTACTTCACCATGGTGGCCTATCACAAAGGCAAGACCGTGCCGGTGCCACCGCTGAGGCTGGACACCGAAATCCAGAAGAAACGTTTCCGAGACGCCGAGATACGCAGGCAAATGCGGCTGGAAGCGGCGCGCGAGATGGAACAAGCCTGAGCCGCGGACCATGCTGTTCCCGCTGCCGGAAGAGGATCGCGCGGCAGCATACGGCTTCGTGCTCCCACCATCTTCGCGAAGAGATCCGGCTCAACGATTCTCGCGAGTCTAATCACAGTGAGCTAGCCGTTCATCACGTTCCCCAGTTTAGAGCAACATGCGAATCTGAGATTGCGGGTTGGGACGCAATTGTGACAACGGGAAGTGCCGGATTTACCCGGCGCGTTGACCAGATAACTGATTGTTGCGAGTTTACACATTAGTTCCAGCATATACGTCTGAGTAATCGGATCGAAACACGACCACGGATCGTTGAATCAGCGCTCGAGATCGCGAATACATCACAAGCAAGACGAGAACGAATCAACACAACGCTCAGTGATGCGTTAGGGAGATCTGAGGAGTCGGAAGAGCATAGGGAGAGATGATGTTGTGCAGAACATAACTCACAAAGGTACCCCTACGAGTCAAGAGATCTGGGATGGAATTCGTTACCTTGATGCGGACGTACCGCGTATTCAGCCAACGCCACGACCAGCCGACGCGATCGCATCGGGGATCGTTGCCGCCTTCTTAACAGTTGGCATTTGCATCATTGCGTTAGGTCTCTACCTTCACCCAGGGTGAGGTCCTGAGTCTCACACAATCGTCCAAGAGGCTCACAAACACAATGCTCGTTGTGTCAGGAATCTAGAAAGGAAAGCAAGTTTGCCATGTACTCAGTTCTGAATTTATCGCCAGCATCTCTAGCGAGGACCGCTCGCCTCCTTAGCCTATTCGCGCTAGTCGTCAGTGCCTCCGCGTGGGCGCAAAGTGTGCAAGACACCGCACTTGCTTGCTCCAAGCAACCCGAGAAGCTCCCGCAAATGACCTACGATGAGGACGAGCGATATCTCGGCAATCCTAGCTGTCGAACCAACTTTCTGGATCAGATTCAATTCATTCCGCTCGGACGGAACGAGAACTATTACGCCTCGATTGGCTTGTGGATTCGGGAACGCGGCGAATACGTCAGCAACCCAAACTGGTCAGATAAACCGGAAGGAAACGCGTATCTGATGCAGCGATACATGCTGCACACGGATCTACACCTGGGCGAACGTTTTCGTTTCTTCGGTGAAGTCGCAAGCAGTCTCCTGGATGGCAGGAGTGGAGGGCGACGAGCTGGCCTGGACGAAGAAAAAACGTACGTCCATCAAGGCTTTTTTGATCTTGGTCTTTGGAAGTCCGGCAAGGACAGCCTGACGCTACGACCTGGACGGCAGGAGATGGCGTTTGGCACGGGGAATTTCGTTTCGGTTCGTGATGGCCGCAATATCCGGCGCAGTTTCGACGGGGCCCGCCTTACGTGGGCGAAGGGGGACTGGATGGTTGATCTATTCGCTCTTAGGCCAGTCCTGAATAACTCGGGGTACTTTGACAATCCGCCGGACCATACTGCCAGTTTCTGGGGGGCCTATGCGGTCCACCCATTTCGATTCCTGCCGAGCGGACACATCGATCTTTATTATATGGGGCTTGATAACAGGAGTGTGCCTTTCGACGGAAAAGGAAGAGGACGAGAACAGAGGGAGACGATGGGCACACGATTCTGGGGAACAACGAGCCACTGGGACTATAACGACGAGTTCACGTTCCAATGGGGCTGGTTCGGTTCAGGTAACATTCGCGCCTGGGCCGCCTCGACTGAGCATGGCTATCGGATTGACCAAGCTCCTCTGAGCCCGAGATTCGGGCTTCGGGCTGTAGCCTTCAGTGGTGATCGGAATCCATCGAGCCACAATCTGGGAACGTTTAACTCGCTATACGAGCAAGGACCTTATTTCAGCGGTGCGGAATTATTCGCCAGGCGCAACCTGGTCGCCCTTCAACCTTCGGCGGACCTGAAACTGAGCAAGTCCGTCTCTATGAAGTTCAACCCAGCTTTTTTCTGGCGTGAAAGCACGAGCGACGGCCTGTACAGCGTGGGCAATTCCGTGATCGTTTCGGGCTTGAAGAGCAACGCCCGATACATCGCGACGCAGGCCTCCACCCAATTGCAGTGGCGGATGACACGCAACCTGACCTGGTTCACGGAATACGGCCACTTCTTTCCCGGGGAGTTCCTAAAGCAGTCTACCCCGGGCAAAAGCATCAACTTTTGGACCGCGTGGCTCGACGTCAGATTTTGAGGACCGACTCGATTGTGGGAAGCGACTGCTACTGCTTCTCATTACGACTATCGATTGAAAGAGATTTTTATGAACTGGTTCACGACCTATGCGTTCGGTTCTCCGGCTGCCGACTGGTTCGCGTGCGGAATCATACTTCTACTATTTCTGGCGTTATGCATCGGCTACAAAACTGTCACTAGGATGATTACAGACAAACGCCAGGAAGACGAATCCGAAAACGAGTATTGGCGCATACACGGAGGAGAATAAGGTTCCAAGCAGGCGAGCAGAGTGGCCTGCTTTGTGCCCCTCTCGCCGGGTGAGCAACTAATTCAGTCTCAATGGAGCGAGGTGGAAAGGTGGACGTGTGATGCGACCGGACATCGCTGTGGTAGGCGGCGGCTTGCTTGGCCGCTGTCTTGCGTGGCGCGCCTCAAGGGCGGGCGCGCGAGTCGTCCTCTACGATACGGCCAGCAGCCAAGGGGAGGGTTCAGCCGCATGGGTAGCAGCAGGGATGATCGCGCCGACAGCGGAATCCATTGATGCAGACGAGCGAATTACATCTATGGGCAGGCACAGTCTTACACTGTGGCCACAATGGCTGGCTCAACTACCGGTGCCAGTTTTCTACCATGATAGTGGCACCTTGTTACTCTGGCACCGCCAGGATGCCAGTGAAGCCCGTCGCGTTGAGAAGGTGCTCACCTCACGACACACGCGGGAATATGTCCAACCCGTCGACGGTGCGGAGGTCGGTGAAGTAGAACCCGTACTTGAAGCAAGATTTTCCCGAGCTCTGTATTTTGCCGGTGATGCGCAGGTGGATAATCGCGCACTGCTCAAGGCGGTTGCCATCGCTCTCGAGGAAGCTCGTGTCCAGTGTCATTGGAAGACATTCGTTCCTGCTGGTGAGTTCCCCAACGCCGGAATTATTGTGGACTGCCGGGGCATGGGCGCCAAGCATGACTGGCCAAACCTGCGGGGCGTTCGTGGTGAGATCGTGCGTCTCCATGCGCCCGAAGTCGAGCTGCATCACATGTTGCGGCTGGTGCATTCGCGCTACCCGGTATACATCGTTCCTCGCCCAAAAGGTCGACTGGTCGTCGGAGCAACGAGCATCGAGAGCGACGATCGTTCAGCTATTTCAGTCCGTGGAGTTCTTGAGCTCTTGACCTCCGCATATTCATTGCTCCCCGCGATCGCCGAAGCCCGTGTTCTCGAATTTAATGCCCAAGTGCGACCTGCACTGCCCGACAACAGGCCTGCACTCCAGTTCGATCGCAAGCAAAAGGCACTCTACGTCAATGGACTTTATCGTCACGGCTTCCTACTAACGCCTACTGTTGTCGAGGAAGTCTTAAGGCTGCTGTCGTTGCAGGAGCCGTCCGCGTCGATACTGCGCTTGCCCGGTTTGCGTGAGGACAGCTTCTCAGTCGCCTTTGCACCCATCCAGGATGAGGTACAAGCATGTTTGTCATCGTGAACGGCCGAATGCATCCGTTGCCCGAGTCTCAGACGCTCGCTGCATTGCTGCTTTCGCTCTCACCATCGGCTCCATTCGCGGTGGCTCGCAATGAAGAGTTTGTTCCGCGCGGAACCTATGAACAGTGCCGTATCGACCCGGGTGACAGGATCGATATCATTCACCCAACGGTAGGAGGCTGAGTTGGAAGGACACGAAATGCGAGATCAACTGACTTTGTACGGTCAGAGTTTTACAAGCCGCCTGTTGCTGGGGACTGCTCGCTACGATTCTCCGTCCCTGTTATCCGAAGCCATCTGTGCCGCCGATCCCGCGATGCTCACAGTCTCTTTGCGACGCCAACTCTCGGGCTCGAAGGATTCTGGTCAGTCTTTTTGGAACTTGGTTCGTGAGACCCAGCGGGTGATTCTCCCCAATACGGCCGGCTGTGTCACTGCGCGTGAGGCTGTAAGAACAGCGTGCATGGCACGCGAGTTGTTTCAAACCAATCTCATAAAACTCGAGGTCATCGGAGATGAAGTCAGCTTGCAGCCAGATCCATTTGGACTAGTTGAGGCTGCGATTGAACTCGTAAAACTTGGCTTCCAAGTCTTACCGTATTGCACGGAAGACTGGGTTCTTTGCAGACGCCTGATGGATGCTGGTTGTGAGGTGCTCATGCCCTGGGCGGCTCCCATCGGAACCGGACAGGGACCACGCAACCCGTGTGCTTTACGTGAGCTTCGTGAACGTGCGCCAAAGATTCCACTGATCGTCGATGCTGGCATCGGCCTTCCGTCCCACGCCTGTCAGGTGATGGAGTGGGGTTTTGACGGCGTACTGTTAAACACAGCTGTGTCGCGCGCTCTTGACCCAGTAAGGATGGCGAGCGCCTTTGCCAACGCCATCAATGCTGGCCGTAGCGCTTTCCTCGCCGGGCCAATGATCGTGCAAGAAGTAGCTGTTCCGAGCACACCGGAAATCGGCCGTCCGTTTAGGTTGAATGACACAATCGGCAAATTCCGTGGGCACAAAGCAGAGTAAATATCGTTTCCACTGAGGGTGTTTTTCTGAGGAACCAACGGGGAACAGCTGGAGTGGTTGATTGGAATCGTTAGAAGGAGATATGAGGTGTCGAGAACTGTTGTTGTGAAGTCGGGGTTGTTTAGATACTCGCAGAAGATTTTCGTTGGCCCACATGTGCTCCACGCAGATGAACAGGATGATTCCGGTGGCACCGATTTTGGCCCTAACCCCTTTGAACTTCTGTTAGCTGCCCTGGGAGCTTGCACAAGCATGACCCTTCGCATGTACGCGGAGCGGAAAGAGTGGCCGCTCAAAAGTGTGGAGGTGCGTCTATCACACTCGAAACTTTACGCGGACGAATGTGCCACTTGCGACACCAAGGAAGGAATGCTCGATCGAATTGAAAGGGAGATCACTCTCTTTGGTGATTTGTCTGATGAGGAACAGCACCGGCTACTAGAGATAGCAGAGCGGTGTCCGGTTCATCGTACATTGGTATCGGAAGTTCAGATTTGCACACGATTGATATAAGCATTTCTCACAGAGCCGCATTATCCGTCCCAGAAATAAGGTGCGTGTTCACTCTATGCCAAAGTTCGGCGTCTCTGCCTGTGGCTAGTGATACTTCAACCGCTAGTGCGCGCCAGTTCTGGCGATCGACAGACGGAGATTGCAAAGGCCCTTCCCAATTTGCATCCTAAATTTCTAACTTCCGACTTGGTTCCGCAGGCTTCCCTGTAGCTTTTTCATTATTCTAATAATTTTGAAGTGACTAAACGAGCTCGGTTTGCAGCCATGACATTTGCCTCAGTCGAGGAGTTTCCCGAATCGAACAAACAGCGTTGTTATCTTGATGGCGCAAGACAAATGGACAAATGCCAAGAATCCCTAATCGAAGACGGAATATGGTTTATTATTAATAGCCCACCGGTCAACCGAGCGAACTCGTGGTTTGCTGCGGAAAGAGCAATACGTTGACAGTTGTCTATCTTTTACTGCGCGATGCCAAGTTGATTCGAAAAGCGCGATCGAACTCAGGAGGGTACCATGCCCAAACCTTCAACCGCTGGAGATCGAATTCGCACCAAGTATCCCGAAGTCTGGCAGGCATTCAGCAGGCTCGCTGAGAAGTGTCATGACGCTGGTCCGCTCGACGATAAGACTCGCAGGTTAGTGAAGCTTGCAATTGCGGTCGGCGCGGGCACCGAGGGCGGAACGCACTCCGCGGTGCGTCACGCCAACGAAGCCGGAGTCACACCTCAAGAAATGGAGCACGTAGTCCTGCTTTCGATAACGACCATCGGCATCCCTGCTGCAGGACGAGCGTTGACATGGATTCACGATAAAACTGAATGAACAATCGTTGATTGCTGTTCGAATTTTAGCTGAAGCACCCGCCTCGAAAGATCCCCTGCGAGCCTAATCACCGTGAGCACACCGTTGCTCACCTTCCTCAGTGTAGAACTACGTGCGAATGTGGTTATGAGATTCGGGACGCAATCGTGACAACCGAAGCAACGTGCCGCCATATTACAACCGCAGGCAGCGAAAGACTTGCAGCCCGGGCAACCCCTTTATCGCCGATTATGAGAGTCTGCGCACATCAGACGAACGCGCTACCGATTGAGTTATTCCAACCGAGGTGAACAGATGCCCAACGATGAATGCTCCCACGTGATCCAAGGGGATTCCGAATGCCGAGACGGTCATTATCGTCCTAAAAAGGATTTAAGAAATCAAAGTGAAGAGGCAAAACTTCATGCCACCGCCTTGGACAGTGTCGAGGACGCGCTCTCTCGAGAGTCACAGAATCCTGTAGAGCTCAGTGGGACCAGGATTGGCAGAGCTTATCAAGAGGCTGCGGGCATTCCTGCGATGTTGAATACCGCACGTTATGGCCTTCGCGAAATGGGGCCTATTCGAACTGCGCGCACACTGACCGACATTAATCAGGAAAAGGGATTCGATTGCCAGAGCTGCGCCTGGCCGAGTCCGGACAAGAAGAGGAAGGTCTTCGAATTTTGTGAAAACGGAGCAAAGGCCGTCGCGGACGAACTCACGCACAAGCGAATTGGACGCGATTTCTTTCGGAAACACTCGATTTTGGACCTGGCGGCTCGTTCCGACTACTGGTTGAATCAACAGGGTCGTCTTACCGAACCCATGGTGAAGCATCA
>Ga0075425_100006338_pt1 | contig 12389 bp, 14 predicted proteins | sample SoiMethybrSBSTD4_FD_75300 | JGI IMG/M metagenome (GOLD analysis project Ga0075425, IMG submission 75300) | Bulk soil microbial communities from a Populus tree surrounding site in Tennessee, USA - Soil MetaG P. TD hybrid SBSTD4 | ecosystem: Environmental > Terrestrial > Soil > Tree plantation...
CAAGTGATTGGGTCCGCTAGCCGTCTTCATTGTCAAGCTGTTGGCGTAGTACCTACGTTTGGCGTGCTCGCTGGCTCGTTCTCCTCGGCCGTGTTGCCGATTGCGCCATCCGTGGGTTGAGTAACGGCTTTGGCGATCGTCGCAATAAGCCATCGCACGTGCCCCGCCGCCCCGGCAGATTGAGAGGTGGCGCCTCGCAGTTGTTCGACCTGAGGAGCAGCTGTCCTGTCTGCCATGTTGCGAGGCGACGGATAGAGTCCCGCCTTCCCGTTAGCTCTCTGAACAGGGAAACTATGGGGGGCCGCATGCGAATTGATCTTCTCATCATCTGCCTGGCAGCGGTCATGTTCGCGGAAACCGCTGTCGCACAAACAGCGCAACCGGGGACGGGTAAGGGTGCACTGCGCGGTGCCTGCTCGGCGGAAGCGCAGAAGTTCTGCGCCAACACGCCGCGAGGCAAAGGCCAGCTGCGTAGCTGCCTGCAGGAGCATCAAGCCGACCTCTCAGATGATTGTAAAACGGCGTTGAGCGCGCAGCCAAAAGGGTGAACCCCTGCCCGCAGAGACACCATGGCTGAAAGTCCTGGCGGGCTTGCTTCTTCGCGCTCATCCTGCGGCCATCGTATCGGGACTCGCGGCTCTGGGCATTCTCTTCATTCTGGCTGCCATCGTGCTCGTCGTTGTCTCGTGGGAATGATCTACCGACAATTGCCGCGGTCGTCCTGGTAAACCCAATGGGAGAGCCGACGAGCCAGCTTGCGATTCGATCTGCGCCAGGTGTTCCAGGCTCGCACCCGCGGCACTCCTTGGTCGCGCGCGCCTGTCTGTCTGCGAGGCCAAGAGAACATCTTGGCGCCTCACGGGCAGGCGAGTGGTGTGGCCAATCTGGATCCGCGTGTGACGATTGGGATGTCAAAAAAGGGATTTATATTAGAGGATCATGGCTGCTGCCGGCACGCGCTGCGAACGCACCCGTTGGGCGCCCGTTACTTCCATCTCTCACTCAGAAGCCCCGGAGAAATAAATCGCTACCCGCGTCTTGACGTCGTCCGCGACCGAGCGCGCAGCGCGGTTTTCGGCATCATCACGCGCTCGCACGTTCGCATAAGTGTATTGCGTCGGAACATTACCTGGTGTGGTCGCGGTGTTGGTAAAGCGCTCAAATGCTGCCCGACCATAGCTTGTGCCCTGCATCACGACCTTCTTGTCTTTGATGCGGATCAGTTTGAATCTGGCTTCAAGCAAGTAGGTGCCCCCGCCGGCGTCCCCGGCGGGGGAAACAAGCGTGCTTTGCAGGGATTCGTTGGTCACGATCTCAAGCCTGTGCGTCGGTGGAAGCAGTTCCCCGCCTCCTCCGGCCTGGAACAGGAGCTCGTTGCGTATGACCTGCCCCACGCGCCCGGGGATGGTCGCCACATCCAGCTCCCTCATGCGTTCTTGAACCGCAACACCTGAGGGCGTCGGACCGTAGAGTGGTCGGAATCCTCCGTTAGCGCAGGCCGCCAAGAGCAGCGCTGGCGCCAGCAGGTATCCGAAAAACCCCCTTGAACTACGTTGGAGGCTCAACATGATCGCTGCCGTCGTCCTCCCTCCGATCCGACCCGGCGCACGCCTCTGAAGCATATGCGCTCAAATGGCAGAGTCTCAGAGAAAACCGGCCTTAGTGTGGTTCGGTCAGATGCTTGTAGTAGCGTGGCGTAACCGCATCAGTGCGGCCGGCAGGGATGCGCGATTGCCGAGCAAACGAAATCGAGACCCTTGGTCTCGCAATGCACCCGCTTGTCCGCGGCCAGATCCCAATGTGCGTACTGAGGACCAAAGAGGCGACCCGCCTCATATTCCCAGTCACCGATGGACCGCAGCTCGGCTTTCTTCACTTCGTGCGCGCCGCCAAAGAACTTGATCGGCGCGGAACCCTTGGCGCCGATGCCATATTCGCAATGCGGGCCAAACTTGTGCGCCTCTTTGAAGTACTCATACTCGCCGCGCCGCCAATCTTGCGCTGACGCGCCCGAATAGCCCGTGGCCAGCAATCCTGCAGCAAGAACGATGCAGGCGATACTTGCTCCTTTTGACATTGCACATCTACTCCCTCTAGCGAACGCCCTCCAGTCAAGGATGGCTCGTCGCCACACTTCCAAGCGACCCCGCGCACAGGAGACCCGTCAATGGCGCACAACGAAGGCGCACTGGCGCTTCCGTCGCTGAGATTCGATAATTCGCCGCTTGCAAGCGGCGGATACACAAACGCCTCAAATCAGCCGCATTTAACAATCTGGAATGTCGGCGCGGGGACTTGAAGCACCGATACATGGGTGCGTAGGCCTATCTTCATGCTTGCCTGCCCCGCTGCCGTCGGTGCGCGAGCGCGCACGCTGCTGAGCTCGGCGTGGTGTTTCCTATTTCCAAAACTCCGCCCTGCGCATGGCCCTCATGCTGGAATGGTGGATGTCCACCGCGACGATGGGCAGGTACCGGCGCGCGGGATCGCACAAGCCGTGTTCCTCGAGCGGCGATGCCGGCAACGCCTTGCTGGCCATCGCGCAGCTCCGCAACGTTACCCTCCGGTCAAGTGGCTGGCGAGCCAAGTCCATATCAAAAAAGAGCCGGCCACGGGGAGACAGACCGTGGAACCGGCTCAGTAAATCATTGCTACAGTGTGTTTGTTTGTTTGTCGGACCCTCACCAATGGCGATGATGATGGTGCCTGTAATAGTAAGGGTGGTGATGGTGGCGGTAGTAGTAGCCGTAGTACCGATGATGATGGTGCCGGTAATAACCGTAGTGCGCCTTCTGTACGAGGCCGCTATCGATGCCGGCGTTGCTCATCGGCACTGAAGCAGCTTGTGCGGACAGAGCGCTCACGCCGAGCGCTATTGCGCCCGCCAAGCTTGCGATCAGTGCGGTGCGTGACATGTCAGTTTCCTTTCGCGTTATGTTGCAGCCCGATGGGGCTGGCCACCTGGACGACATTTCAAACCTCATCCATTGAACTCGCGCTGAATGTGTTTGTTAGCTGGCATTCATGTTGGGCTGCTGGCCGCTGCGCTGAATGTTCGATGAACACTTCGGTCGGCGAGCATTCAGGCCAGCTGTGGTGAAGTGGTGCACGACTCGTTGAGGAATACGAGCAACCACAGGAGAACCACATGAAGTTGCTACCCATCGTCGCGGTGATCGCTTCGTTCGCGCTCTCGTCGGTCGCATTCGCGCAATCCACACCGACCCCCACCAACAAGGCCGACTGCGAGAAGGCAAAAATGACGTGGGATGCCAAGGGCGGGAAAGGTGGGAAGGGTGCATGCGTTGCAGCGCCTGCAGCGAAGGACACCACGAAGAAGTAAGGCGTTCTGTAGAGTGCAAATCTCTTCGGGGCTTCGCACTCCGCGCGGAGCCCTCTTTGCATCTGGAGTGCCCTGCGCCCGGTCGCTGAAGGAAGGGGGAGGCGCTAGCCATCGTGTTGAAGCGGACGTCGCCACGCGGCACGCCACCTACTTCACGGACGGATCACCAGCGGTGCGGGCGGCTAGATGGCGCCGTGCCTGGATCAAGGCAGAGTGAGACCCCCAGAGTCGATCAGGACATCAGGACCTAGGTTCTGAGAGCCGAAATACTTCCCTGATAGCGCAGTCTATGGCTCTATGGGAACCAAGTCGACCGTGCTCCGCCCGCGTGTCGAGAACATCGACTCCTTTGCTCCGAGGGGACGGCAACCGACAAAATAGTCGTACCCGGGCTTTCGATACGTCGTGGCGTGCACCTATTGGCGAACGGTTCTGATCACCACAACCGCAGGGGATCAAATAGCGCGCGCCTGCGCCGAACACGAAGGGAAGCAACGAATTTTCAAACGCGACCGCCACGTCGATGTTGGGGAGCGAGACACTGTTGTGATCTAGCGATCTAGCCGGGGGGGCCGCATGAACAAGACGAAACGCTGGGGCTTCCCTTCTCGGCCGACGAAGTGAGTTGCTACTTGCAGAGTGGAGCGAATGGCCGTTGGTCCGACATATGCCTCGACGCCGCTGATGCACCAGTCCGTGATTTCGTGACAGATGAACAGCACACCGTCACTTTGGGTCCGCGCGATCGTCGCCCAGGGTGTGTGCTCGGGGTTTTGATAGATAAAATAGGATGGGCTGTCGGAACTATAGAATGTCATAGCTGTGGCGAGCCTAGTATCGCCAGATACGTAGCGCAGCGGCTTGCCAAAAGTGCTGTTCCAGAGCCTCGTCGCCTCAACGGCGATCTCACGGCGAGGCTCGAAGTATTCATGCTCGCCGACAGCAAATTCATAGTAGGCGATCAATGGGGACACAGCGACAAGGGTAAGCCAGATCGTCGCGACACAGCGCACCATTTTGCGGATGACCGCGCCGGTCACATTGGCACCCGACAAAACAAGGAAGACAGTCGGCAGAGCGAAGAACGCAGGGAGCAAAAAGCCTGACGCAATGCGAGCATTGAAAAAGACATAGGCTGCAACTGTCAAAACTAGCGGCCCGTACGCGAGGCAGGTCAACCATGCGTATTGGCGATTGAAGCTGGCAACCACCGAGCGCCTCAGCAGCGCGTATGATTGAGCGCCAAACGAGAAGGCGTAAACGCCTGCGGCGATGCCAAGCGCGCCTACTGCCCCGCATATGGCTTTGATCGAGGTCGTGCGAGCAATTCCCACTTCGAACTCGGTCCTGGATATTGCATATTCGACCGTTGGAAATCCGGCGTTAATCGTCCACCAAACATGCGGGGCAAGCGCCAGTATGCCAATGCCGTTGGTGAGGTAGGGTGCTGGGGACGTAAAATAGCGCCGACGGTCCGGGTGCAGGATTGCAACCAACAAGAGCGTAGCGAATAGGACAAGCGAATAATACTTGGTAAGCAAAGCCATGGCGCCAACCAGTCCGGCGCACAGACTGAAGTCGATCCGTCGTGTCTCAAGGGATCGCAAGAAAAAATACGTCGTCCATGGCCAGGTGCTAATCAGTGGGGCGTTGACGTTGAATCTGAGGGCCCAGAGTGAGAACGAGGGTGTGAGCATAAGGCACAAGATCGACGCCATTCGCCCACGTATATCCAAGAACATGCTTGCGAGCATCCAGACACCGGCGAGAGCCACAGCAACGTTCAGACCAGATAGGAGAAAGAAACTCCAGTTGGTCCGTGGCATCACGGCGAACCACAGGCCCACCACCCAAGCGGTCAAGGGGGGATGTTTGGCATAGCCCAATTGAAATTCCTTGCCCCACGCCCACGCCTCCGTCATGTCGTGGTGCAATGGACCCGACCCGCTAGTCACCGTGGCGAACGTCACCAAAGCCAGGACGTAGAGAGCTAAGGATAGGGGCAATGGAGCGGTTGACGACGCGGAGGTCGCGACTGCCTGAATCCGACGTGGTGTGTGCTGCGCTAACCAAGATGACGACAACAAGCTTCTCCGGTCCGTGCCACAGTCTCTGAAGCGACCATCAGAACCACCAGGATAGTCGGATCGGTCCATTTGACACTTGCGCGGATCTGCCCGCGCGACGCATCGATCCATTCATATGGTCGCTCGCTGACCGACGCGAGGCACCTCGGATAGATGAGAGGCGCGGTGAGGACAGTGGCGCGTGCCGGTCAGTGGGCATATGCTGCATGCCCAATCTGCAACAAGATAGACGAATTTCGTCGCGTGCGACGGGCATTGACCCCTCGACCGTTTGGTCATCTTGACGCTTGGCACTCTTACGGGTGGCGCATGGCCCGTCATTGGCCATCCAGCATGTGCATCTGGGTTCCGCTTGCCGGAACCGTTGGCATCCTGTTGCTCGCGACCACGGCCCTGTACGTAATGGGGCGTCCGCTCATTTGTCCTTGCGGTTACATCAAGATCTTTCATCCTGGGACCGATGATCGCGAAGTGTCCCAGCACTTCATAGATGCGTACACTTACAGCCACCTGACCCGCGGCATCCTTCTTTACGCGGTGCTGTATCTCGTTGCGTGGGCACGTCCGCGGGTTACGTGGGGGGTTGCCGATCGCGGCTGCCTTGGGAGGCATTTGGGCGCTGGTCGAAAGTACCCCGATGATTATAAGAAGTTACGCGATAACGACGGTAGTGCCCGACTACGCGGGTGGCAGCATCATCAACTCGATTGGCGATATTCTGGCCACAGTGGCCGGCTTTCTTATCGCCGCGCTCCTGCCCGTAGCGGTGCCCGTTCTGTTGATACTTGTTAGCCTGTTCCTTCCGCACGACAACCCGTGGCTCGATTGATGGGCGAGTGGGATCAGTTCGGTCGTCTCACGGGGGCTCGGGATGGTGCGGCGATCGGCCCTTTGGGTCGGCTTGATTGGCGGCATAGGGGCCGCTGAGATGATGTCGCAGGGGTCGCCCTAGAAAACAACCGGAACAGCACGGTCGCGGGCGGTATGGTGGTCACTCATGCAAGAAGGTGCTGCGCCAGCTTCCCAGCTTCACCGAGACGGGTAGGCCAGGCGATATATACGGTTGCACCCGCGTGAAATAAGGCGGCGACAGGATGGGTGGTTTTTGATCCCGGTCGATACCTAACTGGCTCGACCGCTCGGATGTGCTTGCGTCGCATGGTTGCCGGCGAGAGCGCCGTCCCCGGCGTTGCGGCAGTGCGAGTTTACGACGCCGGCCGATATCAACAGAGAGGTGCCGAGATCGGATATATACCGCGGCCGTTCACCACGGTATCCGATTCGGATCGATGTGGATGCTCTACAAGCTGAGCACTGGTCTCGATGTGACGAGCTGGTGCCGCGGGGTGTGGGGGTCCGGCTCTATCGGCTAAGGCTGATCACCGCTGATCCGCTGTCACTCCGCAAACGCACCGTTTGTGATCTGCCATGCAGTACGATACTGATCACACCGGAAATCCCATACTCGCTGTTGTAAAAGCTACCCGCGTATCTGTTCTCGCCGACTTGGCGCACGCTCGCCGTTTGCGAGGCTCGACCGGAGGCAGTAGCGCAGGTCGCGTTCACTGTGTAACTGGTGGAACCCGCGCGGCGATAATGCGCACGGCAGCGTGCACGTTCGGTAGAGCCGGACGCAAACGATACGGTGCCCCCGCCGCTCCAAGATCCCTCAAGCCCACCGGACGGCTTTTTCGCCGGCTGGCCAGTTGCCGGGACCGAAGCGATCAAAGCAAGTGCAGCGAGAGCAAAGCCGTAGGCAAGCCGGCGCTGAGCAGATGTATAGTCGGCGCGTGTTTGTGACATGGCAGACCTCAGGGGCAAAACAGGCGGCAGTATAGGATGGCTCGCACCCTTCTCCTGCGGCGTTTGGGAAACAGCGTGACTAAGTTTTGGTTTAGAGAGTCCCCGATAGGTGATCGGTAAACCCCACGCCTTGAGGCGGCAAGGGATTGCTAGGTGCCTGATGTAGACTGAGGCATGGAGAGCTACAAGCGCGCAATCCACCCGGGCCGGGACTATCACATGGTGTGGGTGCTTATGGGACACACCGTCCCGGACACGGAACGGAACCTCGTTCATCTGCCTCCGCTTCAGCCAGGTTTGGGGAAAGTTGTGGAAGGACAAGAACGTCATGCAGCTTTCTTCAACCAGACGGGTGCGCCCGCCGGGTGCGTACGACAGCTGGTAACGGCAAAGCAACGTGACGGGCAGCGAAGAAATTAGCCACGTATGGCCAGGGATGTTGTAACGAGCGCTCGCATTTATCGTCTCCTGCCACGGTTATCGTCGGGCCCCTGGATCGTTGGTGCTACGCGATCGTTATCGGTAATCACCGGCCTCTGGAGCCACCCTACAACCTTACGAGGGCGCGATTCCTCCTTGCCAGCCCTTTCCTGTTTCGGTTTAAGTAGCCGCAACCCGACTGCAGTGCACCCGGCACCGCGGCACACGGAGACGACTGCGTGAGCGCGATTGGCTCCATCATCGACGAGACGAGGGCGGTGCCGTATTCGGCAGCATCGTCACGGGGCCCTTTTATCCTCCTCCTTACCAGCCCCTGAGCAACTCCTCCTGGGGCTCTTCCAGGACGATCGCTCAGGGGTGAGCAAGCAACGGCCCGTGTAGGGACCGGCTGTCTCCTTTTCTCGGCTGGGCCGAGGTCGGTCAGTCTTGCTTGCGCGCACAGTCATCCGGTTGGTTTCTGCGGACTTGCATCGAATGGGGCGCTATCCATGCCTTATGATCCCAAGCATATCGAGCCGAAGTGGCAGCAATATTGGGAAGTGAACGGGACCTTTGCAGCAGAGGTCGATCCCACCAGGGCGAAATTCTACGTCCTCGACATGTTTCCCTATCCTTCCGGCGAAGGACTGCATGTGGGTCATGCCGAAGGATATGCGGCGACCGACATCGTCGCGCGCTACAAGCGCATGCGCGGCTTCAATGTCCTGCATCCCATGGGCTGGGACGCCTACGGTCTCCCGGCCGAGCGCTATGCGATCCGCACCGGCGTCCATCCGGCCATCACCACGAAGCGCAACGTCGAGACCTTTCGTGCGCAGGTGAAGCGTCTGGGCTTCTCCTATGACTGGAACAGGGAACTTTCGACGACGGATCCCAGCTATGTTCGTTGGACGCAATGGATCTTCCTAAAGCTTTTCGAGCGCGGGCTGGCCTATCAGGCGGAGGTACCTGTGAACTGGTGCCCGGCCCAGGGAACCGTGCTCGCAAACGAGGAGGTGAAGGACGGCAAGTACGTCGAGACCGGCGATCGCGTGGAAAAGCGGCTGATGCGGCAGTGGATGCTGAGGATTACGGCATATGCCGAGCGCCTACTGGAGGATTTGGAAGAGCTCGATTGGCCGCACGGCATCAAGGCGATGCAGCGTGACTGGATCGGCCGCTCGGAGGGGGCGGAAATCGCATTCGCCATCGATGGCGCCAATGCAACGCTGCAAATTTTCACAACGCGACCGGAGACCTTATGGGGAGTGACCTACTGCGTGCTCGCTCCCGAGCATCCGCTGGTATCGATGATCACCGCGGATGACCGGCGCTCCGCGGTGAAGGCCTATGTCGAAGCGAGTGCTCACAAGAGCGAGCGCGAACGCTCCAATCACAAATCCGGTGTTTTCACCGGCAGCTACGCAGTTAATCCGGCTAATGGGTCCAAGCTGCCGCTCTGGGTAGCTGACTATGTGCTGATGGGGTATGGCAAGGGCGCCATCATGGCCGTGCCCGGACACGACAACCGCGATCACGCTTTTGCGCGCGCATTCGATCTGCCGATCGTGCGCGTGGTGGCTGGCGGCGGCGACATACCGGACGAGGCATGGGAGGGCGACGGCACGATCATCAATTCGCCACCCCTCGACGGCCTATCGTTGGCAGCGGCCAAGACGGCCGCGATCGCCTGGCTGGAGGCCCGCGGCGCTGGCCGTGCTCACATCCAATACCGTTTGCGCGACTGGCTCTTCTCGCGCCAGCGCTATTGGGGTGAGCCGCTGCCGATCCTGCATCGTGCCGATGGCTCCGTGGGGGCCCTTCCCGACGATGCGCTGCCCCTGTTTCCGCCGGAGCTCGAAGACTACAAGCCTACGGCCACCGGCGAGCCGCCGTTGGCTCGGGCACGCCAATGGCTGCGCTTAACCGATCCGGCGACCGGCGCTCCGGCTCTGCGTGAAACCAACACCATGCCGCAGTGGGCGGGATCCTGCTGGTACTACCTGCGCTTCCTCGATCCGCACAATGACGGGGCGATCGCCGATCCTGCGAAGGAGCGCTATTGGATGCCCGTCGATCTCTACGTGGGCGGCTCCGAGCACGCGGTGCTTCACTTGCTGTATGCGCGCTTCTGGCACAAGGTGCTCTACGATATTGGCATCGTTTCGACGAAGGAGCCGTTCCGAAAGCTGTTCAATCAGGGAATGATCCTTGCCTTCTCCTATCGCGATACTGCCGGCAAATACTATGAGCCGGAGAAGGTGGCCGAGCGCGAGGGGCATCACTTCTTCGGCGACGTTCCGGTGACCCAGAAGTTCGAGAAGATGTCGAAGTCCCGCTTCAACGTCGTCAATCCCGACGACATTGTTGCAACGTATGGCGCGGACTCGCTTAGGCTCTACGAGATGTTTATGGGGCCGCTCGAGATGACGAAGCCGTGGCAGACGTCGGCGGTCCACGGTATGCGGCATTTCCTCGAACGCACTTGGCGCCTGGTCTGCGACGACGATGCCCCCATCAGTCCACGGCTGGTCGACGTCGAGCCAGAACCTTGGCTCTTGCGCCTACAGCATAAGACCGTTCTCGCGGTAACCGAGGGAATCGAGAGCCTCCGGTTCAACACCAGCATTGCCCGTCTGATGGAGTTGGTGAACACGCTCACACCTCTGGAACAACGGCCGCGCAGCGTCGTGCAAGGCCTGGTGTTGTTGCTCTCCCCCTTTGCCCCGCATCTTTGCGAGGAGTTGTGGCGCGTCCTCGGTCACAGTGGATCAATCGCCTACGCACCCTGGCCGATCGTCGATCCCGATCTCGTGAGCGACGCACAGCGCGAATATGTTGTTCAGTTGAACGGGCGGACCCGACACAAGGTGGTTGCCAGCGCCGATATCGCCACCGATACGCTGCTGGCGCTGATAAAGGCGGATGAGCGGGTGAAGGAGCTGCTTGCGGGCAAGAAGATCGTGAGGGAAATCACCATCCCCGGACGGTTGGTGAACTTCGTCGTCCGGGAATGACCTCGACGGCGCCGCTGCACAAAGCGAATGGAAAGAAGGCAGCGCTGCGAACGGGAATGAGCCTCAGAGCTGGGAGAGCGATGCCAGGCTCGGGCTCCACCATTGGCTGCGCGGCTCGGACGCCCTTTACCGGGAGCGGACGCAAGGTCTCGAACCTTGCCATCAAAGGTACCGGCGACTTCAAGGGTCCCCCGAGAGCAACCTGGGGAAACATTCTCGCTCTAGCTGCATCCGGTGGGCGTCCAGATCATCCCGTTTATTAGAAAGCGACGCCGTTCTGCGCGAATGGTCCATAGTCTTACGCCAGGATGCGCTTGAGCGAGGCAACGTCGGACAGTATATGATCTGGCTTAGGCACATCCGGGCTAAGGGATAGGTTCCGCCGATTGATCCAAGCAACCGTCAGCCCCAAAGGTTTCGCCCCTACAAAGTCTGTGAATTGTGATTGACCCGAGTGCAAGATCTCGTGCGGTGGTAGACCTGAATGGGTGAGTAGATAGCGAAATAGCGTTCCGTCGGGTTTATAACCCTTGGCGCGCTCTGCAGTACAAACCAAATCGAAGTCAATTGCCAATGGCGTTGCATGAAAGAGATCCTCGTCGATGTTTGATACCACTGCGAGCCGGTGATTGCTCTTCAATGCTTCGAGTGTCGGTCGCACGTCCGGGTAGAGCTCCATTTCGTTGAACGCAGAAAAATAGTAACCGATGAGGTCGGCATCGCCACCGCGAATGCCGAAATGTTCGAAGGCCTCCTGGAGCGAAGACCTGCAGATCTCTTTGTAAGACACATAGGGTTTTGCGTAGTTTGAGATGTTACGCCGCTCCCAGAATTGATAAAATGCCTGCGCGTCTACATGAGGTGAATCGACTGCGTCAAGAATGGCGCGGAATACTTTGTCATTCACAGGAGGTGTGTTTACCAACGTCCCGTAGACGTCAAACGACAGCAACTTGTACATCTGCATCTCCCATGCGCTTGCATCGAAGATGGAGTGTGTGACGTCGCTCGGATGCTGGCAATGATTGATTGGGGATTTCTGTTCAGGCTCGTCGTTCCCGTCACGTACCCGCTAGCCTCGACAACTGATCCTCTGATCGCTGGCCCATTTCATTGCGGCGCCAAGGTTTGCTGCATCATGCGGGCTCCGGGCTCTGCCGGAGTTCCGCATAATTGGATCACCCCTCGCCACCCGCGAGCAGCATCTTCGTGGGCTCAGGGGCGCGCACTGGCTGCCCCAGACCAACGCTATGCAGTGTCACCACCCTCATCCCACCGCCACGCCAGGCGAGCTTCAACAGCTGATGACTATCCGACCGACATTGCCAGGCGGCTACATGGCTTGATCGTGTTCACGAGACGGCAACAAGCTTTGTTCCTCGGCAAGAAAATGACGGCTCGAATCGACGGGTTGCTCGGCTGGCGACCGTTTCTGTGAGTTGTCGCCATGCGAGTGGCGAGACCTTAAGGAGGTTTCTCGATGATGAATCTCCCCCGTCGATCATTGCTTTCAGTCGTCATGTTAGCGACGCTCCCAGCGGGCATCGCATTCGCTCAGGCCCCGGGCCCCCGTGAACGACCCTCGGCTGATACGATTGCGCGGCTGCAAGACGGTAGGATAGCCATGGCTAAGGCGGCGCTCAGGCTGTCGGATACTCAGGCGAAACTCTGGACGCCCCTCGAGGAGCAGATCCGTGCATCCCTTGCGGAGCGCGCAAA
>Ga0075425_100006340_pt1 | contig 12384 bp, 10 predicted proteins | sample SoiMethybrSBSTD4_FD_75300 | JGI IMG/M metagenome (GOLD analysis project Ga0075425, IMG submission 75300) | Bulk soil microbial communities from a Populus tree surrounding site in Tennessee, USA - Soil MetaG P. TD hybrid SBSTD4 | ecosystem: Environmental > Terrestrial > Soil > Tree plantation...
CGAATGACGTCGTACTTGCCTCTTTCGACCTTCACGATCCGATAGGTCGCCCCATCGAACTGAACCATACCTTTGACGTCCGCCATTCTGTTCTCCCGAGCGGGTCCACGACTGCTTGCGGCGCCGACTCGTTGCGAACGGCGTTCGCACTAACGTTCAGTATAAGCGACCGATCGGAGAATCGCACGTTTTCACCGCCTGGCTGCTCTGAAATTTCGGCATCATTTCTGGCTCCTTACATCTCGCACATCGCTCGCTCTTCGCCATTTTGCCAGCGGCCCATCTTGCAAGTTGTCCGCGCCTGCGCGCGTTTTTCGGAGACGCCCCGGACGTTGCAAGGGCTCGACTAAACTCGGTTAAGCTGCGACGGTAGGGGCCACACGAATGATCAGCGCGGATCGGGTGGGCGCGGCATTGGGATTTGCGAGCGTGCTCTTGGTGCCGCTCGCGCGCGCGGCCCCGACCGGTGTCGGTCCTCACGGCGACCTGGGGAGCGACGAGCATGGGTCCACCGTCGTGGCGCTCGACTGGAGGCGCGGTCCGGGGGCCGAGAGCTGCATCGACGGTCCGACGCTTGCCAGCGAAGTCGAGGGGCGCATCGAACGTCGCGTTTTTGGAAACGCGATGGAAGCAGACGTCTTTCTGCGCGGGCAGATCGAGCGCCGCGAGTCGGATTTCCAGGTGCGCCTTTCGATGGTCGCCGCCAACGGGCGGTTCCTCGGAGAGCGTGAGCTTCATAGCGAGTCGTCCGACTGCTCGAGGCTCGATGAATCGCTCGCCATCGTGATCGCGCTGGCGCTCGATTCGCTTCGGGCGATCCCGGTCGCTTCGTTTCGCGTGCCGAAAACCGTTCCGCGCGAGGGGTGGGGAGCGAGGGTCGGACCCACCGTCATCGGGTCCTTGGGGCTGCTCCCTTCGGCCGCCGTCAGCGTGGGGTTCGAAGTCATCCTGCAGCCACCGTCGTTTTGGCCCATCGATTTCGCCTGGGGCATCTCCCCTTTCCCGACGCGCACCGAGGTTGCCGGGCGAGGAGCCGATTTTTCCGCGGTCCAGTTCGGTGGGTTTCTCTGCCCGGTCACGTACGCTTCTCGACTCGAGGTTCGTGGATGCCTCGGTGCCGAATTCGACTACCTGCTAGCCTCGGGCTTTGCCCTCGACATCCCGCGGTCGCCGAGCAGCGTGGTCGTAGGGCCCGCCGTTCACACCGTATTGTTCTTTCCGTTGGGAACCACATTCGGCTTGAGCTCGAGCTTCACACTCGCAGCTCCTTTGCTACGCGACCGTTTTACATACACAGCGGAAGGTGGTAGAATCGAGATACTCCACCGCCCGAGTGCGGTCGTGCTATTTCTTGGAATCGGCCTCCTCTTGCGCATTCCTTAGCAAGGGGTTCGCCGAGCGGACACTCACGTGAAGATGTTACTATTTGCACGCGGGGGGCGGGCCGGCTATGGCCCGTCCGAGTTTGCTTCAGGTCAGCCGCGCGGCCGTACGGTCCTCGGCGTCGTCCTTCTCGGCTTTCTTGTCGCGCTGGCGGCTTGCGCTTCGGATCGAAGCGTCGGCGAAGAGCTCGTGCCCGGATCCCAGGCGGGCAGTGCAGGCCTCATCGTCACGACGGGGGCGGGCGGAGCGGCTGCCGGGGGCGCGAGCTCGGGCGCTGGGGGCGCCGGTTGTTCGCCGCACGGTTTGGCGTGCACCCAGGCCAGCGATTGCTGCTGGAACTTCTGCGTCGGAGGGACGTGCATCGACCCGGGCAGGTGCTTCGGCGCGGAGACCGAGTGCAATAAGAGCAACGTTTGCTGCAGCGGGCGTTGCCAAATCGACATCAGCACCGATGACAAGACCTGCGCCGAGCATTGCTTCGCCGACGGCATCGCCTGCCGGCGCGCCTACGACTGCTGTTCGCTTGGATGCTTCAACGGCCATTGCGGCGGCGGCATCTGTCATGTCAACGGCGAAGCCTGCGCGAACAACGCGGAGTGCTGCTCCGATCTCTGCGCGGCGGGAAAATGCGCCTTCGATACGACGAAGGCTTGTCGAGCTCCCGGTGACACGTGCTCCTCGGCGGACGACTGTTGCTACGGATGCGACCTGACCAAGCGAAGATGCCAGAACGACCCGGGGCAGTGCCGCGCCCTCGGCGCCCCGTGCGGGCCCACGGCCCCTTGTTGCAAGGGGGTCTGCGACAACAACGTCAGCCACACCTGTCAGATGCCGTGCCTCGCCGAGGGACAGACGTGCGGGCAGGGGGCCGATTGCTGTAGCTTCAATTGCACGGGCTCGCCGTCGAGATGCGGGCCCGTCGTCGGCGCGGGCGGCGGTGGCGCTTGCATCGCGAGCGGCAAGAGCTGCACCGCGAGCAGCCAGTGCTGCTCCAAGTTCTGCTCCGGCGGGTTCTGCGACTTGCCCTGCAGACTGACCGGCGTCGGTTGCTCGGCCGCCTCCGATTGCTGCTCCGGCGTGTGCGTGAACACCTGCCAAGACACCCCACCGCGCTGACCGCGCTGACCTGTGCGGCGCGACGACGTCAGGACGACGTCAGAGGGATCAGCCGCCGCGGCGCCGGTCTGCCGCGCCGCGGTCGATCGCCAAGCTGACCCGCAGGGGTCGCCCGGCAAGGACCGTCCCATTCATCGCCTGGATCGCGTGAGTCGCTTCTTCAGCCGAACCCATGGTGACGAAGGCGAAACCCCGAGGCCGTCCCGTTTCGCGGTTGGCGATGACGCGCACCTCACTCACGCGTCCCGCACGGGCAAAAGCGGTTCGTACCGATTCCTCGGTCGTTCCGATCGTCAGATTGCGGACGTAGACGCGACTTCCCACTTTGCCTGATCTCGAACGGAAACAACACGTTCGATCTCGAGGAGCGTAGCGCCGCTACGGCGGTCGTGCAAGGAAACTGCCCCAAAAGTCGTCGCTTTGGTGGTGTTTACTCGGCGCGGCCTTCGGCCCGCCTGCGCGGTGTTACTCGTCGCGGCCTTCGGCCCGCCTGCGACTCAAATCACCCGGCACGCTTCGTCGAACGAAAGCCGCGGCAACCTCGGAAGGAGTTTCCTCTCGTCACCGTAGCCGAGGTTCACCAGGAAGTTCGCAGTCCAGAGGCCGTCCGGGAAGAACTCGGCATCGAGCCTCGGCCTGTCGAATCCCGATATGGTACCGCAATCGAACCCGAGCGCGCGTGACGCCATGATGAGGTAGGCGCCTTGAAGGGTGCTGTTGCGGAAAGCAGTTTCGGCGATGAGATGATGGTGACCCTCGAAGTTTTCGACGAGATCGCATTCCGGAAAGAGCTTCGGCAGCTTGTCATAGAACCTGAGGTCTTGGGCGACGATGACGGTCACCGGTGCGCCCCTCGCGCTTTCGGCGTCGTGAGGTGACAAGCAGGCGACGAGCCGCGACTTCGCCGCTTTCGACTTTACGAAGACGAAGCGTCCCGGTGAACAATTGGTGCTCGTGGGTGCAACCTTGACGGCCTCGTAAATCGCGCGCAGCGCGTCGTCGGTCACCTCGCGCGCCTGCCAGTGCCGGTGCGTTCTAGCGTCGAAGAAAAGCTGCTTCAAAACGTCTGCCACCCGGTCGATTGGCAAGGTCGCCACGTCACGCTCCTGGCTTTGCCGTTGGCTAAAAATCCTCGCGAGTGAAACGAATGAGGTTCCTCGACGTGTCGAATCAATTTTGCGCAGGGTGACTCGCCCGCGACACGTGACGGGAGGAAGGCTCCGATGTAGGCTCAATCATTGTAGTTTTTTCGTGCTCGGTCGCCGGGCACCGCACCGGAGCCGGACAGACACGCATCGGATGAGAAAGGAGGTCGCTATCACGGCGGCAGCCGTCGCGCTGCTGGCGCAGCCGGCGCGTGCGGCAGAGCCGAAGCCGTACCTTCCGTCGGCCGGCGGGGAAACCGACCGGCCGCTCACTAGACCGTCGGGATCGTCCGCCCCCGACAAATCATCGCCCAACGGTCCGACTCAGACAGAAGCCCCTCCGACGAAGCAGAGCGAGTCGAAGGGCGCCACCGAAGAACGCCCGGTCGAGGGGGCCAACGTGGACGACGCTGCGAAGTCCCGCCCCTCCGGGCGTTCTGAAGCGGCTCCGACTGGGGACCAAGCGCCCGGCGCCGACGAGATCGACGCACAATGGACGCCGACCGCCATCTGGAGACCGGTCGGCCCCTCCACGTACGACGAGGATCTCGCGCTCGCCGAGCTCCTCAACATGAGCGCGACGGTGGCGACCAAGAGCTCGGCGAGCGTGTCACGAAGCCCCGGCATCGTCTCCGTTTACGGCGCGGAGGACATTCGGCGCCTCGGTTACTACACGCTCGGCGATCTGGCGGACGTGACGGCGGGCTACAGCAGCTACTACATTTACGGCGAGAAGGTGTTCGAAACGCGAGGACAGAAAGCGGGAAGTTTCGTCAACAACAAGCACCTGGTTTTGATCGACGGCATCCCCGTCAACCACGGCCGCGGAAACAAGGCCATGATCGACGAAAACTTTCCTCTCTTTTTCGCCAATCGGGTCGAATTCCTGAAGGGTCCCGCCTCGGCTCTCTATGGAACGGGAGCGTTCTTCGGTGTCGTGAATGTCGTCCCCAAGGAGCTCGAAGATCGCGGGTTTCGCGCGGAATGGCGAGCCGGGTTCGGAAGCAACCAAGCCGAGAAGCGGGTCATGGCCAACGGGATGTACCGAGACGGGGTCCGCCACGCCGCGATCTACGCCGGGTTCTATGACAAGGGACCCTCGCAAGCGTTCACCGGAACGGTCGACAATCCCAACAATCGACTTTGGGACAACCAGCGCAGCGAGTTTCTTTACTTGACCTACGGCGTGGACGCCGGCCCATTCGCGGGCCTCAAAGCGGGCTTCATCTACTCGTCCAAGAACGGTGGGCTCGGAGAGTTTTGGCTAGGGGGCTATTCGCCTTTTTACAACGACCTCACCTGGGTGCAGATGATTCCGTATCTGAAGTACGATCGCAGGTTGGGCCGGGGGTTCAGCTTCGACGCTTACGTGAAGGCGAGTCGCGACATCGAGAGGGCCATGGCTGCAGCCACCGCCGCCGGCGTGGGGCAACCGACGGCGACGGGCATGGACGACCTCGTGCTTGTTTATAAGTTTGGCGTGTCCGTCTACGAGGGGTTGGCCGAGCTTCGTTGGGAGCCATCGGATGTCGTCAACGTCATCGGTGGTGTGAATGTCAACATCAGCTACCAGTACGACGGTGACGGCACGTACGGCGGCCGGATCTCGGGCAATCCCGGGCCGGTGTACGTGCCCACTCCCGGCACGCTGACCAGTCATGACATCTTCCAGACTTACTCTCCGTTCTTGCAGATCAACCAAACGTTCCCTGTCCTAACGGCACTTCACCTGACGGCCGGCGTGCGCCTCGATACGGGAAAAGCAATCAACCAGCGCTTCGCCCAGTTCTCTCCGCGCGTCGGGCTCGTGCAGGAGCTCACCGATTTTTTGAGCCTCAAAGTGCTTTACGGCACCGCGCTCCGCGCTCCGGGTACCAAAGAGCTCGGTCTGAACCGCGAAGCGCTCGTCGATCTTCCCGACGTCCCGGCACCCGGTTTTTTCTCCAAGGTCGACGCCGCCGCGGTGCATCTGGAGCCGGAGACCATCCGTTCTCTCGAGGGCGCCGTGTCGCTCAACACGACCCACGTCAGCGCCAACGCCGCCGTCTTCGTCAACGAAACGGGCTCTGCGCTGAATGAACGGGCCGTGAATGGGACGAGCGGCAATGTCAATTTCTTCGAGAACACGTCGAGCAAGATCATGGCCCGTGGAACGGAGCTCGAGCTCACGGTGGCGGCGACGCCCGACGCCCGATTTTTCGCCAATTATGCGTTCGCCAAAGCGGCTCTCGACTCGGGCGGTGTCGAAGAGCAGGTCCGCGTCATGGAGGCGGCTCAGCTCGCCGACGTTCCGATCCACAAGGTGAACGCCGGCGCGAGCTACCGTCTCAACAAGCCCGTCGACGTGACCGGTTCGGTCGTTGCCAAGTGGGTGAAGGGCTACCGCGGTGCCTTGCCGGTACCTCCGGGCGATCCTTTCCGCGTCGGCGATCACTTCCTGCTCGATACCAACTTCATCTGGCGCGCGTCCGAGCACACGAGCCTCGAGCTACTCGTTCGAAACGCGTTCGACGCGAATTACAAGCTCCCGCAGTTGGGTGTGCCCTACGTTCCCATGCCCCGCCGCAGCGTCCACGTCACGCTAGACTACCGGTGGTGACCGCGCGAGTACCGGTGGTGACCGCGCGAGCGCTAGAACGCGCTGCCGAACTTGAGCATGGCGGCGCCGGGAGCGGCGGTGACATCGACGGGGGGCGGGGAGTGGGGCCAGAGTAGCACCGTAAGGCCGGATACCGCGGTGATGCCGGCCGCGGTGAAACCGACCGTTGCCCAGACGTTGCGCGTGTGGATCTTGTCGTTGATCTCAGCGGCCTGGCTCGGCGATGTGGCGGCGTGGGCCTGTGACTCGAGCTCGTTGGCCGACAGCAGGCTCGCCGACGCGCCGATCGCGCTCGCGGTGGCCGCGCCGAGCAGACCGAGGCCCGTGTAGAGCCGCCATTCGGGGATCGTCGAGCGAGAATCGCGTGCGGTCGGCTGCCATGGCTGGAGGGCAAAGCCCTGCACGACGCGCTGGCTGAACGGCAATGCGAAGAGCGACTCGAATGCGTCGTTGGCGGACCCTCGACTACGGTTGCGCGGCTCCTGGGGCGTCAGATCGGCGAGCGAGACCGCTTCCACGCCCGCGGGAATCACGAACTCGACCTCGTCGCCGAGCCGATGAAGGTAGAGGCGGCCGGCGTGCGACGGCTGGAGGAGGTAAGCGGCCTGATGCGCATCGTTGTGGAAATCGGCGAAGCGAATGCCGCGGCTGTCCTCCAGAAAATATCGCCCGCCGAGCGAGGCCGGAACTTCGATGCGAGGATGTGAGTTGTCGCGGAGATCCATGAGCACGTCGTTGCCCTTCGGCGGATGCGCGTAGACGTCGGGCCGGTAGCGCTCGTTGGCGATCGAGCCATTGGCTCGATCGATGAAGGCTGCCATCTCGCGGTAGCTGACCCGCCCGTTTCCGTCGACGTCGGCGGCGCCGTAAAGGCCGGACCGCACCTCGTGGCTGAATACGCCTGACTCGACCCCCGACCATTCGTGGCTCTCCCTGGCCGAGGAGGTCGACAAGAGCAGACCCACGTTGTCTCGTTTCGCCAGCCCTCCGAATTGCGAAAATCCGTGGATATCGTGGCGGCTGCCGCCCGGGCCCCGCTCGAGCGTCAGAAAATACGAATAGCAGGCGTCGACGATGAGGTGCGTCTGATCGGAGCGAATCCGCCCGATGACCTGTGCCTCGAGCTCGGTCGCGTCGAGCCGATCGTCCTCGAGGGCGAGGTAGCCGCGCCCCTCCTTGACGTTGCCGTGGCCGGCATAGACGAAATAGAGCACGGTCTTGACGCCACGCTGCCGCGCTTGCTCGACGTCAGCCGCGAGCAGCGCCGTCGCCCTCTCGAAATCGGCGTGAATGGGTAGCATCGCTTCGGCGGCCACCTGCGGGTGGAGCCTTCGCGTGTTCGCGTCGGGGCGCGTCAAGACGTAGCTGCGCGCGCCGAGCGAGCGGAAAAGATCGAGGTAGCGAGCGGCGTCGTCGTCGGCGTAACGAAGCGCGGCGACGTCCGTGTCGATGCTCTTGTTCACGCCCACGATGAGGGCGAAGCTCGCATAGGGGGCGCTCGCGTCCCCCGCCGGGGACTTCCCAGGGGCGTCCCTCGCCAGGGACTTCCCAGGGTCGTCGTCAGCACGCGAGGAGGACGGCGCAAGCATCGTCGCGAGCGCCGCCGCTGCCAGAGGTACGGCCCTGTGCATGGCTTACTTCTCCACCGCGACGTGAAACTTTTTGACGACGCCATTTTTGAGAGGCAAAGGATCGTCGAGCGACTTGCTTCTCTCGATCATCTGCTCGACCCTCCGCACGGTGAGGTCCTCATTGCAGAAGACGGCGAACAAGGTGAGGTCGCTTCCGTCGAAGGCGTGGCTCACCGCCGCCGGGATCTCCCGAACCTCGGCGCCCGAGGCAATCGAAATGGCGTGTGGATCGTCGGCCTGGCTCGACCACTCCGGGTGGTACCAGTAGATGTGCCGGTGCTCGTCGACGGCGAAGATCAAGAGCTTCTCGTACGATCCCGGGTTCGCGTACGCGAAGGCGAGCTCGTCCGCGCCTCGCATCGCCTTGCCGAGCGTATGAGGGAGCTGCCCCGGCTCGATGCGGTAGATGAGAAGTCTGGGCTCGAGCGTCGTCGACGAGCTGCCACGAGCCACGAAATCATCCGCATGCCGGGACCGGAGCGGCACGACCGCGAGCAAGAGCGCGGCGGCGGCACAGAGCGCCATGGCGATCGGCGCGGTGCGAGGCGTCCTCTGCTTCGCCGGCGAGAGACCAAGCCCGACGCCGAGTCGATCTTGCATGCTTAGTGCCTGCGGGTCGAGCGAGGAGAGCAGCAGTTGGCGGTCGTAATAGTCGCGGCAACTGTCGCACCCGGGCAGATGCGTGCGCAGGTCACGCTCGCGGGCCGGAGAGATGGAGCCGGCGAAATGAGCGTCAACGAGCGATGGGGCCCCCGGCAGATTGCACTTCATCGCATTTTCCCCTTTCGCAGAACGAAACGTTTCAGCAGCGTCCGAACGCGGTATTCCTGGTAGATGAGCGTGGTCCGATGCATGCCGAGAAGTCGCGCGGCCTCGGGCTGGTCGAGCTGTTGAATGAACCGAGCGTCGAAGACCTTGCGCCATTTGTCCGGCAAGCACTCGCTTCGAAAGCGGTCGATGGTGATCTGCGCCTCGACGCGGTTCTCGAATCGTGCCGCGTCTTCGCGCTCGCCGAGCAGGTCTTCCGGCGCACCGGCCGGAACCTCGAACTGTTGCCGACGCCAGTAATCGACCGCTTGGTTTCTCGCGATCGTGCTGATCCAGGCCCGGAACGACCCCCCCTGGAAGGTGAGGCGCAAATCTTCGTTCGTCATCAGACGAAAGAAGATCTCGTGGATGACGGTTTCCTTGTCCGCCCCTTTCAGGATGCGCCCCACCGCCCGCTCGACGCTGGCGAAATGGTCGACGTAGCACTCGGTGATCGCCGCCCGCGAGCCGGCGTGAAACTCGGCGAGCCACTCGAGAGCTTCGGCTGCGAGCTCCGGAGTAGGAGACGCTGGCCTATTCATCGCAAGATTGCCGTTCACGACAGGTGAAACGAACCGGCCCTTTCGTAGTGTCGAAGGTTTGTGCGCGCACTGCGTCTCCGGGTGGAAATGCTGAGCTGACCGTATAGGTCGAAGTTAGCGGATTCGGACAATTTTCGCGCACTTATACACGATTCGCCATGCGCGTTCTCACGCCGCCGTCGTCGCGGGGTGGGTGAGGTCGGTAGCTCGTCTGGCGGTCCCTGTCTCGAGGGGGGCAGGCGCCGACGCGACGCGCCGGACGACCAGGGCGAACAAGATGCCACGTTACTCTTTCGGCATCTCGCCGAAAAGTCCCTCGCACGATCGCGTCTCGGGGCCGTGCTCGGTGCAGACCGCGAAGTGGAGCTGCTCGCCGTTCGCGAACGGGTAGAACGCGACGCCAGCGAACTCCCCCTTCTTGTTCACGACGTAAAAGGTCACCTGGAAGTTTGGCAGGCCTTTGCTGTTCAGGAGGCGTTTTTCGACCGTCCTCGCCTGGATGCGGCGAAGCGCTTCGACGGCCGCGTCCTTTGGGTGCTTTCCCTGTCGCATCATCTCGACGATGTTGAACGAAGAGAGGTTGTAAAGGTTCGCTTCGCCGCGGCCGGTCGAACCAGCGGCGCCGACGTCGTCGTCCACCCAGAGCCCGGCGCCGAGAATCGGAGAATCGCCGACGCGGCCGGGGATCTTGAAGGCGAGCCCGCTGGTCGTCGTGACGCCGCAAAGCTCGCCCCGCAGGCCGAGGCCGTTGCAGTTGATGGTCCCGTGGATCTTGAGCGGATCGAGGATCCCAAGGGCGACGAGCTGGGATCGCGCGCGCTCGGCGGCTTCGGTGCGCTTCGACGGGTCGAGGTAGTGCGTCGGGTCGATGCGCCGCTTCCACTCGAGCCAAAGGCGCCTCGATTTCTCGGTGTTGAGATCGGGCTCGACGTGAAAGCCCATGTTACGAGCGAACGTCTGCGCGCCAGCCCCGACGATCAGATGGTGGTCGGTGTGGTCGAGCACGGCCTTGGCGACGAGCGACGGCGTTCGCACCCCCTCGATCGCGGCGACACCACCGGCTCGCTTCTTCGGCCCGTGCATACAGCAGGAGTCGAGCTGGACCACGCCGTCGGCGTTCGGCAGACCGCCGTACCCGACGCTGTCGTCGTCGGGGTCGAGCTCGACGATGTTGACGCCGGCGATGAGCGCATCGAGAAGGTCGGCTCCCTTGGTGAGGCGAGCGAACGCCTCGGCGACGGCCGTGCGCGTGCCACCGTTCTTGAATTTGTTCCCGTTGGCAGAGGCGATGACGACGGGCTTCGTCGAGCTCGGCGCCATGACCGTCGGTCCCTGGGCTTGCGCGGCTGACTTCTTCGCTGCCGCCAGCGTGGCCCCTGCGGCGGCTCCCGTCCTCACGAAATCCCGGCGGTTGATCCGACGGCGCATGGCTCCTCCGTGTCACGATGGAAGCGGAAAAATAGGGCAAGTATCAATCGTGCCCCCTCGAAGCAGAAGTAAAAGCCGCCTGCGAAACCTCGGTATTGAAGCGCGCCGGCGGACGTGATTCGGTCATAAGCCGATGCCGGAAGAAGATCTAGAGACTGCCGAGCTCAAAGAGCGGATCGACGAGGGAGTCGAGAAAGCCCTCGAAGAGGGAGGCGGAGCGCCGCGCTGGACGCTCTACTTGTCGCTTTCCACGGCGATCATTGCCGTGTTCGCTGCGATCGCATCTCTCGAATCGGGCGCGAACTCGAACGACGCGATCCTCGAAAAGAACGAAGCGGTCCTCAGCCAGTCCAAGGCGTCCGATCAGTGGTCCTACTACCAAGCCAAGGGGGTGAAGGGATCGCTCGCGTCCGCCGAGGCCGACATGGTGGCTCCGACGAATGCCGAGCTCAGCACCAAGCTCCACGCCGACGCCCACCGGTACAAGAGCCAACAAGACGAGATCGAACGGGCTGCGCACGAGCTCGAAGCCAAGGTCGAGGAGAGCAACAAGCGCGCCGAGCGCTTTCTCGAGCGCCACCACAAGTTCGCCATCTCGGTGACGCTGTTCCAGGTCGCCATTGCCCTGTCGGCCATCTCTGCCCTAACGCGGCGAAAGGTTCTCTGGTTCGGCGGCCTGGGAGCGAGCGCTGCCGGGCTTGCCATGTTCGTGACGGGGTTTGTCGCCTCGTCCCCCTGACTTTGCCCTCGCGTTGCCACCTCGTCACATCGATGTCACTCTCGGCGCCGACCATGTCCGCGTTGTCCACCTCGGCGAAGATCCTGATTGTCGAAGACGAAATCGATCTGCTTCGAACGCTCGAGTACAATTTTCGGCAGGCTGGCTTCGAAGTTCTGACGACGGCGCACGGTCGCGACGCCATGCGCCTCGTCGCCGACCAAGCCCCCGCGCTCGTGCTGCTCGACCTCATGCTTCCCGACGTTTCTGGCACCGAGGTTTGCCGGCACATCAAGGCCGAGCCCAAGACACGCCACATCCATGTGATCATGCTGACCGCGAAGGGCGAGGAGGTCGATCGGGTCGTCGGTTTCGAGCTCGGGGCCGACGACTACGTGACCAAACCTTTCAGCGTGCGCGAGCTCGTCCTTCGCGCGCGAGCCGTGCTGCGTCGAGCCGAACCGGTCGAGCCGCCGGCGGCGCTGCACATCGGTGAGCTCGTGATCGATTCGATCGCGCACCGCGTTCAGGTGGGGGGCCGCGAGATCCCGATGACGGCACTCGAGTTTCGCCTGCTCTTTACGCTGGCCTCGCGGCAGGGGAGGGTGCAGACGCGCGAGATGCTCCTGAACGACGTGTGGGGCCTTCACCTCAACGTCGAGACGCGCACCGTCGACACCCACGTGAAGCGGCTTCGCGAAAAACTCGGCTCCGCTGGGTCGCTCATCGAGACCGTGCGCGGCGTCGGATACCGACTTGCAACGAAGCCGGGCGACGACTGACGATCACCTGGCGGTCGGTTCGTCGGGCAAGCGCGGCACCGCGATCGCCTTCCAGGTGTCGGTGTAGTCCTGCGACGGGTTCCAAACCATCCACCCCGAGGCGCCCCCCTTTGCGGCGTGGTTGACCTCGTCGGCGATGTACTTGGGGCCGAACGAAGGCGCATGGTAGGGCATCCCCTGGATCCAGGGTCGTACGAGCGCGAGATTGGGCGCGGGCGGCCCGCGCTGGATCA
>Ga0075425_100006342_pt1 | contig 12384 bp, 13 predicted proteins | sample SoiMethybrSBSTD4_FD_75300 | JGI IMG/M metagenome (GOLD analysis project Ga0075425, IMG submission 75300) | Bulk soil microbial communities from a Populus tree surrounding site in Tennessee, USA - Soil MetaG P. TD hybrid SBSTD4 | ecosystem: Environmental > Terrestrial > Soil > Tree plantation...
CGCTCAACTCAACGGAACCGAGGTCAACGGTCGCGCGTTGACGGTCAACGAAGCGCGTCCTCGCGAAGACCGCTCGGGCAACAGCCGAGGCGGGTATGGCGGCGGGAACAGCGGTGGCCGTGGAGGCAGAGGCAGTTACGGAAAACGCTACTGAGCGAGCCGTCAGGCACTGCGCGGGGAATAGTGGCCTTTACGCAGGTTTCTATTCCTCGTAACGCTGTCAGCTGCGATTGTTCGGACCATTCACCATTCACTCCAACCAATCGACCGTCTACAGCAAAGACACTAAAAATCAACTAAGGAGTATTCCGCAAGGAAATGGATAAGGAGAGTGGTGTACAAGATATATTTATGACTATTGACAGTTTCAAGGAGCTTGGACTCAGTCCGCAGCTCATCAATGTTCTGGCGAGATCAGGTATTTCAACCCCGACCGAGATCCAGACCAGGACTATCCCGAGCGCGCTGAAAGGCCGCAGCCTGATGGCCTCAGCCGAAACCGGCTCCGGCAAGACCCTGGCGTTTTTGCTTCCAATAATTGAGCGGCTCAAGCGACCGGGCGCGGCCAGAGCGCTTGTTCTCGCGCCGACTCGCGAGCTTGCCAAACAGATCGACGAAACCGCTAAAACGTTCGGGCGCGTTTATGGACTTCGAGCGACTTCGATTGTAGGAGGCGAGAATGTTTCCAGACAAATCGGCGCGCTTAGGAATGGATCGGACATCATTGTAGCCACGCCTGGGCGGCTCAATGATTTGATTGAGCGCGGCGCCGTTCGTCTAAAACAGATTGAAACCCTCGTGCTCGATGAAGCCGACAGGATGCTGGACATGGGGTTTTTGCCTCAAGTGCGGCGCATATTCCGTCACCTTCCGTCTGACCGTCAATCATTGATTTTCAGTGCAACTCTTTCAACCGAGGTTGAAGCACTCGCTCGGGAACTGCTCGCAGATTGTGAGCGAATTGATGTCGGTCAAACGGCAACGACTGTCTCGACTCTGTCTCAAAAAGCGTTTCCGGTGCTATCGCATGCAAAGGCGCCGATGTTGCTCGCTTTGCTCCGACAGCATGCGGCCGGTGCATTTCTGGTCTTCACCGAAACGAAACGTGGAGCTGAACACGTGTCCCGCATACTCACTGCCAACAAACATGAGGTGGTCACGCTACACTCCGATCGCAATCAGTCCCAGCGGAACCAGGCGCTGGCAAGGTTTCGCTCCGGAAGTGTGAGAGTACTGGTGGCCACCGATGTCGCTGCGCGTGGCATCGATGTAGACGATATCGCCTTTGTGATCAATTACGATGTTCCCGCAACCGCGGAAGGCTATATACATCGCGTCGGTCGCACTGCCAGAGCGGGACGCAATGGTGCTGCGCTTACATTCGTAAGTCCGGAAGAGGAATCGACGCTCGCGCAGATCGAACGGATTACTGGAACGACGATGGAGAGGGGCGCAGTGGACGGATTTACTGACGGCAGATCAGAGGAACAGATCAAACTGACCAGCGAAATTGGTCTATTGCGTTCGTCTTCTGCCAGATCGTTCCGGCGGGTTCGCGCGCGACTTTAACGTCGGGTCAGAATGCTGAGCGCTTGATACCGCATCAGGTTTGGATAACCCAACCGGCAGATGTTAGGCATCCATCGTTCGGAGCCGGAGGAGCGATCATGATTCACGACTGCCCTGAAACGGAACACTTCGCAGCTGCGACCATCATTGATAAAGGCGATCCGGAACTCGAGCGCCATCGAAGTAGACAAGCACGATAACGTATACACAGTTGTGATGAACGCTACTGTGTGTACTTTATTGAAAAAGGACAAATCAAACTGGTCATGCTTTCTCCCGAAGGTCGCGGATGCATGCTGGCTGTTCACGGCTCCGGAGATCTATTCGGTGAATTATGTCTGTCAGGCGTCGGGAGCCGTCCGGAGACAGCGACCGCGATCGAAGATTCCGTGTTGAGAGAAATATCCGAGGCCAGACTTCTGGGGCTCTTAGCCGAGGACTCTCTGCTTGAAGAATTTGTAAAGTACCTCGCTGTGCGTATCGCTGACCAACAGCAACGCCAATCTGGTAACCATCGACAGCGAGACTCGGCTCGGTGAAACGTTGCTGAAACTTGCGCGAAAATTCGGCAAACGCGAATCCCGCAACGTCCGCATCGAGCTCAAGATTTCGCACGAAGAACTGGCGGCGATGGTGGGAACGACCCGCCCGGGTTACAAGCTTTATCCAGAGATTTCGAACACTTGGCCTTATCGAGGCGAGCATCGAACGGAACCTGTAATCCGTGAGAAGAAACTAACCGACTACCTGTCGTCGATCACCTGAGCTTCCAGAACTGCCGAGTGCTGAGTAGATGAAGGATGCCGGCGGAGGGATGAGGGATGAAAGGGTCCTGACGGCTCCCACACTCGTCAATTCTCCTCAATCTTCAATCTCCATCCTTCATCCCTCCTCCTCCCTGATCGGTTGAGTCAATTGGCGTTCAGGAGTAGATTTTCCCCAACGGCAGTTTGACATCATTCTTGGAAGCGACAGTACTAAAGGCTCCTTTAGCCGTTTGCGCAACCTTACGAAGTAGGCGGAGTTGAGCAAACCATCAACCTTCAGGTATCGAGAGGGTCCATTTTCTATGAACCGCATATTTGTTTTTGTTGTGTCGTGTCTGTTGTTGATCGTTGCCGCCGGACCAGTCAACGCCCAATGGGCGAGGTTTCGCGGTCCCAATGGCTCCGGTGTCGATCCATCAGCCGGATATCCAGTCGAGTTCTCACCTACCAAAAACGTCGCCTGGAAGACCGCCGTACCGTACGGCCAATCGTCGCCTGTCGTGGTCGGAAACCGTCTCTTTGGCACTGCCAGCCAGGGCGATCACTTGATTACTTTCTGTCTGGACACGCGCACAGGTAAAGAATTGTGGCGCCGCGAAATCAAGCGCGAACGCAAGCAGGATGCATACAAGACCAACGATCCGGCATCGCCGACTCCGGCGGCCGATGAGAACGGCGTCGTGGCTTTCTTCGCTGAGTTCGGATTGGTCTCGTACAACAATGACGGTCAACAGCGTTGGACCTACGCGATGGGGCCATTCAAGAACTTCTACGGCATGGCAGGTTCGCCAATCATCGACGGCGGAGTAGTAGTGCTGGTTTGCGACCAACAATCAAAGTCCTTTGTCGTTGCGCTTGACCGCTCAAACGGCCGGTTGCGATGGAAGACCGATCGGCCGGGCACCACGATCGGGTGGTCTACGCCGATGGTTTTTCGACCGGACGCGACGCGAGCTGAGGTGATCGTGCTTGGCTCGGAACGTCTCGACGCCTACGATCTTTCGTCAGGTGCTCAGAAGTGGTGGATTCCTCTGGCATCCAGCGGCGCGATGGGAACGCCGTTGGCTCTCGGAGACACGTTGATGATTTCCACTCTCGGCAGCAATGAACCAGAAATGCCTACCTTTGCGGCGGCACTCGCGAAATACGACAAGGACAAGGACGGGCGGCTGTCGAAGGAAGAGTTCCGCATCGATCCTGATCTCGGAGAGCACTTCGGCTGGATTGATGAAAACGACGACGGATTCATTGAAGCCAAAGAATGGGAAACCACGCGTTCGTACGGTGTGGGTGATTGGGGAGCGATCGCCATTCGCCCCGGCAACGCGAAAGGTCAGCTCCAGTCGAGCGCGATCCGCTGGCGACATCAGAAGAATATTCCGTACATTCCCACGCCGCTGCTCTATCAGGGCGTGTACTACATGGTGAAGACCGGCGGGATCATCACGTCGCTCGATCCGGCGACCGGCCAGATACTGAAGCAGGGCCGAAGCCAGGGCGCGCTTGGTGAGTACTTTGCATCACCAATCGCCGCGGACGGTAAGGTATTCCTGGCGAACACGGAAGGAAAGATCAGCGTATTGAAAGCCGGAGCGCAGTGGGAGGTGTTGGTGGTCAACGACGTCGATGATGAAGTGAACGCAACGCCTGCGCTGAGCGATGGACGGGTCTATGTTAGGACACGCAGCGCGTTGTACTGTTTCACGAATTCGAAATAGTGGGCAATACCACACAAATTCAAGTTGTGGGGGTTCGGCGCGCCCGGCCCACGTTGACTACAAATATGGAACCCACGGGGTTCGACCTCTCACTCACTGAATCAACATTCCCTGACAATAGAATCTCGTATCGTTGGCGCTGGGTCTGCATTCACCTCCATCAATTCCCACCATCAGCGGTGATGATCCCAGACCGTGGGCACTGCAATCCGTCTGTAGCCATTTTCACAAACTTAGCCGTCTTCGTGTCGATCTTCCACGCAGATGTCGCTGGGAGGCTCTCCCCGCCACCCTGATTGTTCAAAACGGCGATGATGTCTCCCGGTTGTGCCTTGCCGTTTACCTTGCAAGAACCGAGGAACTCCGGTGAAGACTTAGAGTGCTTCGGAAACTGCAGGACATCTCGAACGATCAACTTCTTGTCCATAATCAGTTGATACTCATTTCCGCAAATCAGCCATGACCCCAGGAACAAACCTCCTGCCAGGTCAGAGCCTCCAAGGTCTTTAAGCCCCAGATCCTTGTGTCGAGCCTCGATCGCTGAACTCCGTTCGTTTGACAGGGCTCCCCCGATCAGCGCTTTGGGAATTTCGGCGTCGCATTTGACCTTGGTGAATAAGTCAGCCGCAGCAGATACATTCGAGGACAACCGACCGCTCACCAGAATCGACAAAAGAAGCAACCCAAATAATGATGACCTTAGAACCTTCATTACAAATTTTCCTCCTGTGGACAGGCCTTCTAGAATGTGGCTGTGGACGTTTTCTTTGAACACTCTGACGTTGCGCATTTCGTCTGATTGAATTCCGTCAGGCACGGACACCTCGTCAACCTGGCGATTTGGGGAGATCGCGCCAAAGTGGTTGCGCGGATATATCATAGGCGTGAAGTAAACTACAACCGGACTGAGTCGCGCGACTCAGAACAGTTCGACTAAGAACAAATGTTGTAGGAGCCGTCGTCTGATCGTTCCAGATTCATTGCTTTGAGAATCGTCGTTATGCGCGGATTTGCACGCAACCTATCCCAGCTCGGATCGACGGTGAAGAACGCCGGTAGCAACACGTCGCGCACCTCGCAAGCTCGTTCGAGCCAATCGATCGCGGCCTCGTCTTCGCCCAAACCATTGTGCATCAACGCGAGGTTATGCGGCGGAATATAGCGCTCCCGTGAGAGTAGCATCAGTTCCTGCAACACCATTCTCGCGCGCTGATGATCACCTGCGAGGGCAGAGGCGTAGCCGATCCACGCGATAGTTTGGGCATTGCCGCCTGAAGAAAGTCTGGCCCTGGTCAATGCGGCGATTGCTTCGCTGTAATGCCCATTACGCACGTAGATTTTTGCAAGAGTCAGCAAAGCGATCCAAAAGTTGGGCTCAATCTCCAGCGTCTTCACCAGCTTCTCTCGAGCCTCATCGTATTGACCATCGTAGTAAAGGAAAAGCGACTCGTGGGTGCGTGTGAGCATCGCAAGTGGGTCAAGCTCTCGCGCCTGCGCGGCAGCTTCGATAGCTTCCTTTTGATGCCCAAGCGACGACAGCAGCAGCGCGTTGGCGCGGTGAGCCTCCGACGAGTTCGGATTGAGAGCCAGGGCTCGTCGGGCTTCGCGTTCGGCGCCGGACCAATCCCAATCGTACCAACTCTTCAGGATCGAGAGAGTCGCGTGAACGTCCGCAAGATCATCATCGATTTCCAACGCCTTGGCGACTGCGGCGTGCGCAAGCGGGAAGGAGTCGTTCGGCGGGACGTCGCTGCTGATTGGGAATGATCGGTAGGCTTCAGCGATCCCCGCGTATGCGAGCGCGTAGGTCGGATCGAGATCAATCGCTCGCTGAAAGAACTGAATGCTCCGCCTGACTTCGGGAGGCACCAACTTGCTCCAAAAGTAACGGCCTTTTAGATAGAGATCGTACGCTTCAAGGTTCTGAGTGGATCGCCTGGTGAGTTGCTGCCTTTCTTCGTTGCTCAAAGGTACAGCGAGGGCGTTGGCGACTCGTTCCGAGATCGCGTCCTGCACGGCGAACACATCGGTCGCCTTTTCATCGAAGGTTCCGACCCATATCGAAGCTCCGTCGTCCACGTTGATGAGCCGCGCTGTCAAGCGAATGCGATCGGCCGATCGCTGAAGGCTTCCATCGAGCACCGATTCGACGCCCAATTCCCGACCGGCTGCCTGCGGGTCCTGTTCCAATCCGCTGTATCTTCTCACCGAGCTCAACGGCCGAACGATAAGTTTGCCGCTGCTGCTCAAACGCGCGATCAACGTGTCAGCCATTCCCAGTTCGAGCGCGTCATCGCGGATCATTTCCACAATCGGCTTGAATGGAAGCACCGCGATCGTTCTGGCTTTTACATCCCTGGTTGGAATTGAAGCTTCAGTTCGCTTTTCAGCTTTGACGTCGGCAGCGAAACGATAGCCGGTTCCAGGAATGGTCAAAATGTAGCGAGGCTGTCCCAGAGCTCGCCTCAACGTCGACACGTTCTGGCTCAGGTTGTTCTCTTCGACGAATGAGTCCGCCCATATCGCTCGCATCAGTTCCTCTTTTGAAATGACCCGGTTGGCGTGTTGCACGAAGTAGAGGAGCGTATCGAAAACACGCGGAGTCAGGGTCAGCGGCTCCCCCTGACAAAGCAGCAGCCTCCGATCCGCATCAATGCGGAACTCATCGAACTCATAGAACTGTGCATCGCGAGTGCTCATCGCATCTTCAGAAGAATTCAGAAATTTTGAAAAGCATTCTAAAGATTTTCATGGGTCGATGGGAAGACAATCGCCGTGAAAAGAGGGATGAGGGATGATGGCCGAGGGGGAGGGACGAGGGATAAAACTGAAACATCCCTCCGCCCTAATCCCTCATCCTTCCGCAGTCAAGCGCCACCTAGCGAATTCAAGATAAGGAGATAGAAATGACAACAAAGTTTAGGAATCTGGTTGTTGGTCTGATGCTTATTGGATTGATCGGATTGGATGGCGGAGTCTCGGCGGCATCGCTGAAAAACGTCATTCCAGCAACATCGGTCGCCGCCGTCGGGTCGAAAGCCAAACAGCTCGAAGGAACGTGGCAGGTCCAGGTCACCTTGCAGAACTGCCAGACCGGCGTCGCTCTGCGGACGGCTCCGGCGTTTCTCACTTTCGAGCAGGGAGGAACGTTGGTTGAAACGACGGCGGTTTTCAGTTCGTCACAGCGAGGACCCGGACATGGCTTTTGGGAGCATACCGGTGGCAAGACTTTCAAAGCGGTATCAAAGGCGTTCGTTTTCAACCCTGACGGTACGTTGGCGGGGACTCAAACAATCACCCAGAGTATCGAGTTCGGTGATGACCCGGATGTCTTCAATAGCACCGCGACAACAGAGATTGTCGCGCCAAACGGCAATGTGATTCTAAGCGGATGTGCGACCGCTGTCGCGCATAGAATGGAGTAACCAGTGAAGAGCGCGCTTGCGGTGCTTGTGACTCTGGCGGTGCCGTTTCTCAGCGGCCACGCTAAAACTCAGACGGCGGAGACCGAGATCCGCCGTCTCAATGCTCGGGAGGTTGAGGCTCTGCTGCGTAACGATGTGAAGACCCTGAGTCTCATTTGGTCGCCTGATTTTGTTGTGACCAACCCGCTCAACAAATTTGTAAACCGAAAGGAAGTCGTTGGACTCATCGAATCAAACGTGTTGGCCTTCAAGTCGTATGATCGAGAGGTCGAGTACGTTCGGGCGTTTGGGGACACCGCTATTGTAGCGGGCAGCGAGACGGTGGTGTGGGCAGGGAAGATGCCTGATGCGGGGAAGCCGTCGCATCTGCGGTTTACGGCGGTGTGGATGAAGCACGCAGGCTGCTGGCAGGAGCTGGCCCGCCACGCCAACATCGTCGATCAAAAGTGAGGGCTGACCCGTCAGGGGTTCAATGTTTGTAGCAAAGGGCAAGAGGGTTCGAATCCGTCAGGGGTTCAATATCCGCGTAAGCCTACCAACACATTTGTCTTCAGAAGAGAACTAGAGCCACAGGCCGACAACTTGGTCTCGATACTACAAATATTGAACCCCCGACGGGGTTCGAACCGTCTGCTCCCTTGACTCCTCTGAAGCTACAAATATTTCCATCAACTGCGTCGGTGGGATTCTTGCCAATTCAGTGTTATTCTGAGGCAACAATTTTTACTGCTACTCTGAGGCGACAACAAGGAGACTCGCATAATGACTAAACGCTTGCTCGGTGTTCGCTTAGCATGTTTTGTAATCACTTTTACCTGTCTTGTCGCCACGCAAACCGCTCTGGCCCAGGATAAGAGCATCCAGGACAAAGCGGCCAAGATCGACGAACTGATGAAGACCTATAACAGCTACAAACAATTCAACGGCGCCGTTCTGGTTGCCGAGAACGGCAAGGTCATCTTCAAAAAAGGATACGGGATGGCCAATATGGAATGGAACATTCCAATTGAGACCGATACCAAGTTCCGGCTCGGCTCGATCACCAAACAGTTCACTTCGATGCTGATCATGCAACTCGTCCAGGAAGGCAAGATCAAGCTCGACGGCAAGCTCACCGATTACCTAACCGACTATCGCAAAGACACCGGCGACCGCATCACGATTCATCAACTGCTGAATCACACCTCCGGCATCCCGAGCTACACTGGCCTCCCGAATTTCTTCCAGGACATAAGCCGGAATCCTTACACCGTCTCCGACTTCGTAAAGAAATACACCAGCGGCGATCTGGAATTCGAGCCGGGAACAAAATGGAATTACAACAACTCAGGCTATTTTCTTCTGGGCGCGATCATCGAGCGCATAACCGGCAAGACTTATGAGCAGGTGTTGAGGGAGAGAATCCTCGACCCGGTCGGAATGAAGAACACCGGTTACGATCACAGTGATACTCTCATCGCCAAGCGAGCTGCGGGCTACGAAAGACGTCCGACTGGATTTATCAACGCTCCTTATCTCGATATGTCGTTGCCATATGCCGCGGGATCGCTCTACTCCACGGTCGAGGATCTCTATCTTTGGGACCAGGCGTTGTACACCGACAAGCTACTCTCCGCGGCGTTGAAAGAAACCTGGTACAAGCCTGGGCTGAACAACTACGCGTATGGTTGGGGCGTGCGGAAGGTTCCGATGGGAGCACAGGACGAGCAGATAACGGTTATCGAGCACGGCGGTGGAATAAACGGTTTCAACACGCTCATCACCCGAATGCCCGAGAGCAAGAACCTGGTAGTGCTGCTCAACAACACTGGTGGAACAAAGCTCAACGAAATGTCTCAAAAGATCGCCGGCATACTTTTCAACAAGCCTTACAAGCCGCCGGTGCGCGACGTTGCCGACGCGTTGTTCGATGTTGTGATGACGAAAGGCGTGGAAGCTGCCGTTGCCCAGTATCGGGATCTCAAGGCAAATCAGAAGGACGCCTATGACTTCAGCGAGGGACAGCTAAACAGCGTCGGTTACCGTCTGATGGAAGCGAAGCGGGTAAAGGACGCGATCGAAATTTTCAAGCTCAATGTAGAAATGTTTCCGAAGCGCTTCAACACCTACGACAGCCTCGGGGATGCGTATGCGGAGAGTGGCGACAAGGCGCTTGCAATCGAAAACTACAAGAAGTCGATCGAATTGAATCCGAAGAACGCACCGGCGACCGATAAGCTGAAGAAGCTGGAGTCAGCACCGTAAACGGGGGATGAGGGATGAAGGAGGAAGGATGAGGTTTGAGATTTTGAGATTTGAGATAATTTGAGATTTGGGATTTCTTGAGAGATTTTGACTTTCAAATTATCTCAAATCTCAAATCAACGATGTTCTTGCAAGCTTAATCAATCTCAAATCACAAATCACAAATCTCAAACCTCATCCTTCATCCCTCATCTTTTCCCATCATCCCTCCCGGAGACTTCTCAGGAAAGCCACCACCTCCCCAATATCCCTATCCGAAAGCAAGTTGCGCCACGCCGGCATCGACGTGTTGCGTATGCCATGCTTCACAATCCAGAACAGTTCTGCGTCGGAATACGCCGTCGAATGCCCGGGCAGCTGCGGGGCCGGCGGGTAAAATGACGCGCCAAGAACGCTTGGCCTGCCGTTTAGTCCCCCGTGACATTGTGCGCAAATTGACTTGTAAATCTCCTCTCCCGCAGCCACTCCTTCGGCGCTGACAGCATCGGTCACCTCCTGCGAACGAGCCTCCCGGGCGACTGTTGCGCGAACAACCGCTGGCAGTAATCTGCGTTCCACCGATGAAGGCACTGCATCAGCATTTATTGGAACCAGGCCAAGTTCTGTAACGCCAATCACGATCGCAATCCCTGCGGTCAATATGATCGCTAATGTCGAAATGCTGCCGTAAACAAATTGCTTCACTGGCTGCTCCTTTCTTGCCGCGTTGAAACGTCGTTTCCTTACTCTGTGACCCTCAGCGTTCCCGACATCTCTTCGTGGCCGCTGCCACAGAAAACATCGCAAGTGAACGTGAATTGACCTGTCTTGTCGGGCGTAAAATGGAAACGCGCGACGACGCCGGGTTTAACGTCTCCACGGACGCCGAAGTCGGGCAGGTTGAATCCATGAGTGACATCCTCCGATGTGACTTCAAGAACTATCGATTCGCCCTTCTTCGCGTTAATCTCGCCCGGCGTGAACTCAAATTTCTTTGCGGCCAGATGTATGGTTCTTTCGGCGGGCCGAGCGCCTGCAACCATTTCACCGAATGTGTTGACTCCAATTAATAGCAATCCGATTAGCGTCATTGATACCATTTTCTTCATTTCTCGACTCCTTCTGCTCTGCGATTATTATTTCGAGACCGGTAGCTCACTTATCTCATATGAAGACTTCCGTGCACCGGCTTTTACACTACGAAGTCCAAGACCTTTGTACGGTGCAGCCGCATCCCACGGGACGGGAGCACGTTTCGGCGCGGAGCCGGGTGCGGGCAATGGAAACATCAACGACTTGGCCGCATGATGTGCGATGTGCCCGGTCATATGGTGATGCTCCTGATGGATGTGGCCATAAAAGACGGTCACGCTTTTGTAGGCCATAAGAATGTCGATCGCCGATGATCCATCTCTCGTCGTCCAATCCCATTGAGGGTAGAGGTCAAACAGCGGTCTATGGGTGAGCACCACGATCGGAGTCTCCTGGTTCAGCTTCTTCAGATCGTCCCGAAGCCAGTTGAGCTGACTTTCACCGATCAGAGCGGCCGGATCAGATACGTTATCCAGGACTATGAAGTGCACGCCCTTGTGATCAAAAGTGTAGTTTAGCTTCCCGAACAGCTCTTGATACGCATCGCCCCGATCGAGAGACGCATCGTGCTCTCCAGCCATAAAACGAACGGTCTTGGCCCTCAGCGCTCCGGATAAATCTCTGAACTCGGACATTCGGTCGCGGCGGACTTTGCCATTCTCGGTTATGTGAGTGAGGTCGCCGGTGAAAACTACAAAATCCGGCTGCTGATCGAGAGCGTTTACCGCCGCCACTGCCTTCTTCAATGTGCCCTGGGAGTCCGGGTTTATCGAAGGCCCGTCGAAACCCCAGTGCGTATCCGATAGCTGAACAAACGAAAACTCCTGTACTTCGTTTGCAGTTCCAGATTCGGAGTTCGCGGAAAGCGAATTGATGCCAAGCCCCGAGGCGAACACGATGCCTCCAAGACCGGCCAGTCTGAGAAAATCGCGTCTGTCTATTTTATCCATCGTTCCCTCCTGCTATTCTCTCTCTGCATTTCACTCATTAAGACTGTGTGGTCGGCTCGAATATTCCCGCGAAGATTTTTTAGCGGCTCGGGAATAAATCACCAACAGAAGTAGTCTTTTTGATTGGGGGCCTCCGAAAGTGATGAGTGCTGAGTCCTGAGTGTTCGGTCCAAAAGTGCTGAGTTTTCTCCGCTCAGCACTCAGTACTCAGCACTTTTCTGGTGGCCTGAGAACTTACATGTAGGAGTGACCCACGAAAAGGGCGGAATCGTTCCTCACTACATGGGTGTACAAAGCGAGAAGGGCCGGCTGTTCGCGTTCATTGCGCGAAACTGTGATCTGGGTGACGCGTGGGAATGGATCGACGACCCGCGCTATCCGCTCAAGTACGGGCTCGCGGCATATCGGGTCGGGCTCAATGTGATCATTTACGCAATGAGCCACTAAGAGCCGCAGAAAACTCTCGCTGCGCGCATGCGTATCGCCGCGATTTGTGAGAATATGCGCACATTAGCCGATTCTCGGTGCCAGGCTTGCAATTGTGCAATTTGTGCAGAGCGCATCGGCTCTGATCGAATAACGCGAGCAGACAATCCAGTGGACAAAAAAGTTGAGCCGCCGCCTAAGGAGGTTCCCAATG
>Ga0075425_100006343_pt1 | contig 12383 bp, 12 predicted proteins | sample SoiMethybrSBSTD4_FD_75300 | JGI IMG/M metagenome (GOLD analysis project Ga0075425, IMG submission 75300) | Bulk soil microbial communities from a Populus tree surrounding site in Tennessee, USA - Soil MetaG P. TD hybrid SBSTD4 | ecosystem: Environmental > Terrestrial > Soil > Tree plantation...
CGACTGACGACTGCCGACTGGAGACTGAGCCTTGTCCTGCCACGTTGCCCACGAGCGCGCCGCCGCCGGTCAGCGGCTTCTCGCCCTTCGCGCGCATCCGCTGCGCATCGCGCTCGTCGGGCAGCCCAATGTCGGCAAGAGCGTCGTGTTCGGGCGGCTGACGGGCCGGTACGTGACTGTCTCCAACTATCCGGGGACGACGGTTGCCGTAACGACCGGACGGTCGCTCGTGGGCAACGAGGTCTGCGACATCATCGACACGCCAGGCGTGAATGCGCTCGAAGGTGCGATCAGCGAAGACGAGCGCATCACGCGCGACGTGCTGACCTCCCGGCAGAGCGATCTCGTCGTGCAGGTCGCCGACGCGCGGAATGTCCGCCGCGCGCTGATGCTCACGAGCCAGATCGCGGCGCTCGGCAAGCCGATGCTGCTGGCGCTCAACATGGTCGACGAAGCGCTCGCGCGCGGCATTGTCGTCGACGCGCCGGCTCTCGCCGCCGAGCTCGGCATCCCCGTCATCGAGATGGTTGCGGTCGAAGGCCGCGGCCTGCCTGAACTGCGTGCGTCGCTCGCGTGCGCGGCCCGGCCTCGTGTGTCGGCGCATCCCAACGCGAGCGACCGCGCGGCCTGGGCGCACGACCTGACCGATCGCGTGCGTCACGTCAGCACGCTGTCGCTGGCCTCGATCCAGGAGGCTCTCGCGCGGGCGACGCGGCGGCCGGCAACCGGTCTTCCGATGCTCGCCGTCGTCCTTTACGCGCTGTATCTCTTCGTCGGCGTCTTCGGAGCGCAGACGCTCGTGAAGCTGCTCGAAGACGACGTGTTTGGCCGGGGCATCAATCCAGCCGCGGTCTGGTTCGCCGATCGATTCATCCCGATCGCGCTCGTCCGCGACTTCTTCGTCGGGCAGTACGGCGTAATCACGATGGGGATCACTTATTCGATCGCGATCGTCCTGCCCGTCGTCGCCACGTTCTTCCTGATGTTCGGGTTTCTCGAGGACAGCGGGTACATTCCGCGCCTCGCCATCTTCTGCGATCGCACGTTCCGCGTGATGGGTTTGAACGGCAAGGCCGTGCTCCCGATGGTGCTCGGCCTCGGCTGCGACACGATGGCGACGATGACGACGAGGATCCTCGGGACGCCGAAGGAGCGGCTGATCGCGATTCTACTCCTGGCGCTCGGCATCCCGTGCTCCGCACAGCTCGCAACGATCATGGGCATTCTGGGCGGCATTTCATTCGCCGCGCTCGCCACGCTCTTTGGCGTCGTGCTCGGCCAGATGTTTCTGGTCGGCTGGCTCGCGGCTCGCGTGCTGAAGGGCGAGCGGTCCGAGTTCATCCTCGAGCTGCCGCCAATCCGCTGGCCGCGGCTCGGAAATCTGCTGACGAAGACGCGGCTGCGCGTGTGGTGGTACCTCGGCGAGGCGGTGCCGCTCTTCCTCGTCGGCACGGCGCTGCTCTTCGTGCTGGACCGGGTCGGTGCGCTCGTCTTCATCGCGGCGGCCGGCCGTCCGATCGTGACGGGCCTGCTCGGCCTGCCGCCGGCGACGGCGCAAATCCTCGTGATGGGATTCCTGCGCCGCGACTACGGTGCGGCGGGACTCTTCCAGCTCGCGCACGACGGACAGCTGACGGGCGTCCAGGCCGTCGTTGCGCTCACGGTGATGACGCTGTTCGTGCCGTGCGTCGCGAACTTTCTCATGATGGTTCGCGAGCGCGGGCTGAAAACGGGATTGGCGATTCTGTCGGTCGTCACGCCGGTCGCAATCTTCACCGGCGCCGGGCTGAACTATGTCCTCCATGCATTTGGCATTCAGTTCTAACGGCGTGCGGCCGCTGACGGCGCTGGCCGAGACGGAAAAGGCCGTGATCGTCGAGGTGCGGGCGGATGTGCACGGGCGCGCGGATCGCCTGCTGGCGCTCGGTGTTACGCCCGGCGCCGGCGTCACGCTGCTGCAGCGGTTTCCCGGCATCGTGTTCCTGTGCGATCAGACCGAGCTTGCGGTGGAGCGCGATGTCGCCGCCGCGATTCTCGTCAGGCCGGTGGAGGGTCACGCATGACTCCGAATCTGCGTCTCGTGTTCTGGGAAACGACGAAGGCGTGCAATCTCACGTGCAAGCACTGCCGCGCGGTGCCGCAACGCCGCATCGGTCCGCGCGAGCTGACGACGTCGAGCGCGTTCGATCTCATCGATGCGATCGCGGAGGTCGCCAGGCCGGTGTTCGTGCTTTCGGGCGGCGAACCGCTCTTCCGCCCCGACTTGTTCGACATCGCCGAGTACGGCGTGGCGAGCGGCTTCCGCATGGCGCTGGCGACCAATGGCACTCTCGTCACCGACCGCGTGGCCGCCAAGATTGCCGACACGGGCATCTCGCGCGTCGCGATCAGCCTCGACGGCGCGAAGGCAGAAACGCACGACCGCTTCCGCGGCGTGCCGGGGGCCCACGCGTTGTCGATTCGAGGCGTCGAAGCGCTGCGTCACGAAGGCGTGTCGATTCAGATCAATTCGACGATCGCCAGACACAACGTGTCGGAGCTGCCGGCGCTGCTGGATCTCGCGCTCGGCCTTGGCGCCGACGCGCTGCATCTCTTCATGCTCGTGCCGGTAGGGTGCGGCCTCGAGCTCGCGCCGGCCGAGATGCTGCCGGCTGATGAGTACGAACGCGTGCTGCACTGGTTCGACGAGCAGTCGAAGACGTGCCCGATCGACTTGAAGGCGACGTGCGCGCCGCACTACTACCGGATTCGCGCGCAGCGGCTCGAGGACGAGCGCCGGCGCGGCGACTTCAGCGGCACCTTCATCGCGCCCGGCACGAAAGCGAAAGCAGGACACCAGCATCTTTCTGCCATGACGCGCGGCTGCCTCGCCGGCACGAGTGTCTGCTTCATCTCGAACGAAGGGCGCGTATATCCGTGCGGCTACCTGCCGGTCACAGCCGGCGACACGCGCGTGCGGCGCTTCAAGACCATCTGGAACGATTCGCCGGTCTTCCAACAGCTGCGCGATCCGGCGGCACTCGAAGGCAAGTGCCACGACTGCCGCTACGACGCGATTTGCGGCGGCTGCCGGGCGCGCGCGTACGCGGCGACCGGCTCATTTCTGGCTGAAGAACCGTTTTGCACCTACCGCCCCGACCTCGATCGGCGGGGCGCCGCTTCCGAGGAGGCACGTCATGATCAGCAAATGCATTAGCAGCGCGCTCGTCATCGGCGCGACGACGATGCTCGCCGCCCAGTCCCCGTCGCGCTACGACCGCACGCACGAAGAGACGCTCACCGGCACGATCAAGGCCGTCGCCAGCTACCCGAGCCCAGACGGCGCTGTGGGGGTTCATGTCGACCTGCGCACTCCGCAGGGAGTCGTCGACGTGCGGATCGGCCCGGCCATGTTCATCGGGCAGGAGAACTTCTGGTTCTTTGCCGAAGACACGCTGACCGTCACCGGCGCGCGCACGGCCGGCGCCGAGAGCCCAGTGCTGGCGCGAACGATCCAGAGAGGCGCGCTCTCGATCGTGCTTCGCAAGGACGACGGCACACCGCGGTGGCCTGGCGCGGACAACGGCGTCGACGGCTGCGGCGTCAATCACGCGCCGCTGCAGCGCACGACATTCGAGTGAGGTCTGCCATGTCCGACGAGCGCACGTATCACACGACGGTACGGCTCGAGCACGACTTCGAGTTTGTGGCCGAGTTTTCTGATTTGCCGAAACCCGCGATGCTGAGACTCGACGAGCCGGCGCCGCTCGGCCACGACGATGGTCCGAACGCGGCCGCGGTCCTGGGCGCGGCGATTGGCGACTGCCTGGCTGCGAGCCTCGCCTTCTGCCTGCAGAAGGCGCGCGTCAGCATGGACCATCTCCAGGCCGACGTCGTCACGCATGTGGGCCGCAATGCCTCCGGCAAGCTTCGGATCACCGGCATCGACGTGGAGCTGAAGCCCGAAGTCGACGATGCGGATGCCGGACGGCTGCACCGGTGCGGCCGTCTCTTCGAGGACTTCTGCATCGTCACCGAGAGCGTCCGTCAGGGAATTCCAGTCAACGTAAAAGTCGCTGAACCGGCACTGGTTGCCGTCTGAGGAGGGAGTCATGACACGTGTCGCAGGCGCCGTGATCGGCATCGCCGTCTTGCTCATCGCGACGATGGCGCGGGCGGAGGACAAGGTGCTGACGGGAAACGCATTGTTCTCGTCGCAGAAGTGCGTGCTTTGCCACGCGGCGGCGGGCAAGGGCAACAAGAAGGGATCGCTCGAGGACGTCGCGAACAAACTGAAGGCCGACGAGATCCGTGAGTGGCTCACGTCGCCGGAGGCGATGCGCGAGAAGACCAAGGCGACGCGGACGCCCGCGATGAAGGATCCGAAGCTGACGAAGGATCAGGTGGACGCGCTCGTCGCGTTCCTGCTCACGCAGAAGGGTGGCGGCGCCGGCGCCGAGAAGTAGCCGGCGAATCATGGCCATCGTGCACAAGTCGCCGCTGGCGACGAAGCCGAAGGCGGTCGACGCGGAGTTCGACCGCCGCACTTTCCTCGACGCGCTGCTCGCGGTCGGGTTCGTCTCGACTGCGGCGGCCATCGCGTATCCGGTGGCGATGTACCTCGTGCCGCCGGCGACGGGTGAACCCGAAACGGCGAGCGCCGTCGCGGCCAAGGCCGGCGAGTTGAAGCCGAATTCAGGGAAGGTGTTCAAGTTCGGCAACCGCCCGGGCATCGTCGTGCGGACGCCGGACGGAGAGCTCCGTGCGTTCAGCGCCGTCTGCACGCATCTGGACTGCACCGTGCAGTTCAAGAGCGACACGTCGCAGATGTGGTGCGCGTGTCACAACGGCACCTACGACCTGGGCGGCAACGTCGTCTCGGGTCCGCCGCCGCGCGGCCTCGAGCCGTTCAAGGTGAACGTGCGCGGTGAGGGGAGCGACGCGGAGATCGTCGTGTCGAGGGCGTGATGCTGCAGACGGCGATGAACTGGCTCGACGAGCGCTTGGATCTCACGGACATCAAGGCGTTCGTGAAGGAGAAGGGCGTCCCGCTCCATACGCAGGAAGTCTGGTACTACCTGGGCGGCCTCACGCTGTTCCTGTTTGCCGTCCAGATCTTCACGGGCATCCTGCTGCTCCTCTACTACCGCCCAAGCGCCGCGGAAGCGTACGAGAGCGTTCAGTTCATCGTCACGAAGGTGCCGTTCGGGTGGCTGATTCGCAACATCCACAGCTGGTCGGCCAACCTGCTCATTGCCGTCGCCTTCGCGCACTTCTTCAGCGTCTTCCTGCTCAAGTCGTATCGCAAGCCGCGAGAGCTCACATGGGTGAGCGGCATGCTGCTGCTGTTCCTCATGCTCGGCTTCGGCTTCAGCGGCTACCTGCTGCCGTGGAACGAGCTGTCGTTCTTCGCGACGAAGGTTGGCACCGGCATCGCGGGTGCGGTACCTGTCGTGGGGCATTTCATGCTGCGGTTGCTGCGGGGCGGCGACGATGTGACCGGCGCGACGTTGTCGCGGTTCTACGGGCTGCACGTCGCCGTGTTGCCGGCGATCGCGACGGCGCTGGTCGGGCTCCATCTGCTGTTCGTCCAGCGACAGGGCATGAGCGTGCCGATGAAGATCGAACGGCGCGTCAACGCCGGCGAACCGCTGCGCGAGATGCCGTTCTTCCCGAACTACATCCTGCGCGACGTGCTTGCGTGGTACGTAGCGCTCGCGCTCCTTGCCGCGCTGGCGTTGTTCTATCCCTGGGAGCTGGGTACCAAGGCCGATCCATTTGCGGCCGTGCCGCCCGGCATCCGGCCCGAGTGGTACTTCCTCGCAATGTTCCACACGCTGAAGCTGCTGCCGAGCCACATCTGGATCTTCGAAGGTGAGCGCGTCGGAGTGATCGCTTTCGGTCTCGCGGCGGCTTTCCTCGTGTTCGTGCCGTTTCTCGATCGAAAAGCATCGCGCGGCGAGCGCAGTCCGGTGTTCACGATCGCCGCGGTCGCCGGGCTCGTGTATCTCGTTGTCTTCACCATCATTGGCCATGTTGCAAAATAGCTGGCTCCTCGTCGTGCTCGCACTCGCCGTGACGGCCGCGCCTGCGGCGGCGCAGCCGTCATCGGAGCCGAACTCGTGCGCGACCTGTCACGCGTCGCTGCCCGATCAGCGCCTCTCGACGCCGGCGAAGACGTTCACAGGCCCCGACATTCATCGCGAGAAGGGCTTTCAGTGCATCGACTGCCACGGCGGAAACCCGGCGACCGCGGACAAGGCGAAGTCTCACGACTTCTCGGGACGCGAGTCGGCGATGGCCTTTCGGGGCAAACCGACCGGAGCGACGATCATCGCGACGTGCGCACGCTGCCACAGCGACGCAGAGCTGATGCGGACGTACGCGCCGAAGCAGCGTGTCGACCAGGCGACGGAGTACGCGACAAGTGTGCACGGCAAGCGGCTGGACGCCGGCGACAGGAACGTCGCGACGTGCGCCAGCTGCCACGGTGCGCACGGCATCCGGCTGGTCAGCGACGCCAAATCGCCGGTGTTTCCCACCAACGTGGCGGCGACGTGCGCGCGCTGCCACGCCGACGCGAAGCGGATGGCGGACTACAAGCTGCCGGACGGCTCGCCGCTGCCGACGCATCAGCTCGCCGATTATCAGAAGAGCGTGCACTACACGGCGCTGACCAAAGGCAACGACCTCTCGGCGCCGACGTGCAACGACTGCCACGGGAACCACGGCGCGGTGCCGCCGGGCGTCGGCGCCATCGCGAATGTCTGCGGCACGTGCCACGCCGTTTTCGCGCAGAAGTTCGAAGGCAGCGTGCACCAGCAGATCTTCGACAAGGGCTGCGTCGAGTGCCACGGCAACCACGCAGTCCTGAAACCGTCGGACGAGATGCTCGGCGCCACGGGACACGCGATCTGCGCCACGTGCCACAGCGGCAGCGACGACAAAGGCGCCGCAGGCGCCGAGAAGATGCGGGGCGGCATCGAGCACCTGAAGGCGAGCGTCGACCGCACGGGCGCGCTGCTCGCGCGCATCAAGAACGCGGGCATCGAGGTGAGCGACGACGAGCTGGCGCTGCGGGAAGCGCGGACGAAGCTCACGCTGGCGCGAACCGAGATGCACGCCGCCAATCCGCCGGCGGTCGACGCCGTGCTCTCCGACGGCGAGAAGATCGCCGCGGCCGTCGAGACCAGCGGTCAACGCGGCCTGGGCGAACTGTCCTACCGGCGGCGCGGACTGGGCGTCTCACTCGGCGCGATTCTCATCGTCATCGTCGGCCTCGCGCTGAAGCTGCGGCAGATCGATAGACGATCTCATCGGTAACCACAATGAATGCGCTAGCATGTGGTCCATGAGCACCACACGCTGGTCCATCATCTCGGTCACCGTTCTCTCGCTCGTGAACGTCGGCGTCGCCGGACAGGGTGTCGGACAAGGTGCCGGCCAGGGCCGCGGCCGCGGTGCCGCGGTGGCGCTGCCCGATGGCCCGGGAAAGGACACCGTTCAAGCGCAGTGCACGAAGTGCCACGCGCTCGGCCTCATCCCCAACTCCGGCGGTTTCACGAAACAAGGCTGGGACGAGTTGATCGGCACGATGGTGTCGCTCCCGGCCGCAGAGCGGTCGGAGATCAGCGACTACCTCGCGAAGAACTTCCCTGAACAGCCGCGCCCCAAGCCGGTCGTGCTACCGGGCGCGATGAAAGTGACCATCCGTGAATGGAACGCGCCATCGCTCGGGTCGCGCCCGCACGATCCGGAGCCGGGTCCGGACGGATCGATCTGGTGGACCGGCATGTTTGCGAACGTGATCGGCCGCGTGAACCCGAAGACGGGCGAGATCAAGGAGTATCCGTTGACCACGCCCGGGTCGGGGCCGCACGGTCTCGAGCTCGATCGCGACGGCAACGTCTGGTTCACGGCGAACCAGGGCGGCTACATCGGCAAGCTCGATCCCAGAACAGGCGCGGTCGTCGAGTACAAGATGCCCGAGGGCGTCCGCGACCCGCACACGCCGCTCTTCGCGTCAAATGGCATGCTGTTCTTCACCGCCCAGAACGCGAACACGGTCGGACGCATCGATGCGAAGACCGGCGAGATCAAGGTCCAGCGCACGCCGACCGAGCGCGCGAACCCGTACGGCATGGTGTTCACGACGAAGGGTGTCCCGTTCGTGTGCGACTTCGGGACGAACAAGATCATCGAGATCAACCCCGACACGCTCGCGATCAAGGAGTACCCGCTGCCGAACGCTGACAGCCGGCCGCGGCGCATCGCCATCAGTCCCGACGACATCATCTGGTACGCAGACTACTCGCGCGGCTATCTCGGACGTCTCGATCCGAAGACGGGCCAGGTGACCGAATGGGCGTCGCCGAGCGGCCCGAAATCGCAGCCGTACGGGATCACCTATCAGGGCGGCGCGATCTGGTACGTCGAGTCGGCGATCAAGCCGAACGTGCTCGTCCGCTTCGACATCAATACGCAACAGTTCCAGAGCTGGATCATTCCCGGCGGCGGCGGTGTCGTCCGCAACATCAAGACCACCGACGACGGAAAGAACATCGTGATGGCGGAGAGCGGCGTCAACAAGATCGCACTCGTGGAGATCGGCGCCCCCGCTGCGTCACGGTGAGGGGACCGGCCGACGGGAGTGGCAGCCGGTCCCCGGGGAAGGCGGCGTCAGAACCGATAGAGGAGTCGGACGAACGCCGTGTTCCCCGTGTACGGACGATTCCCATAGCCGGTCGAGAGCTCTCCGAGAGAGTCGATACGCGGCGTGCCTGCCGCACCGGGCAGGTCAAGCGTCGCGAAGTCGCTGACGTCGAACTTCTCGTACCAGTAGCCGATGGCAATGCCCACCTGTTTCTGGAAGAAGTAGCTGCAGTCGGCGGCGAACCGATGCCACGTGTTCGTGACATTCGGCAGCGGGAGGAACGTGCCTGCCGCCGTCAGCGCCGCGATGCGCGGCCCGCCGAACGCGAACCCGTTGTCCGAATCGCTGAAGTCGTAGCTCACCCTCACGTCGCTCTTGTTCCCGAACAGCTTCGGGAGATCGACGAAGGTGTTGAAGGTGTTCACGTTCTCCGTGTTGTTCAGCGTCCAGTTCCGCGTCGGATCGTCGAACTGCGGATCCGGCGGCGGGTTGGCGTTGCGCGACATCTGGTTCGACGCGTAATGGTCGCGGCCGTAATTCGCGCCGAAGTTCAGAAGTCCGCTCGGATACACGTTGATGCCGACGGTGAAATTGGTGTTGTTGTTGTCGAGCAGCCCGAACTCGTGTCCCGGGCCGTTGTACGTGTCCTTGCCCGCCGACATCGAGACCGAGAGATCGACGACGTCGGTGGGATTGACGACGAAGAGAAGCGTGCCGCGGTCACGGTCCCGATTGGCCTCGTCGTAGAACCGGAGGCCAGGCTGCGAGCCGCCGTCTTCGAGCGACGCCTCCGAGAAGCCCGAACCTTCCCGTTTGACGTGCTCGTACAGCCCCCGCACCGTGACCCAGCGGTTCCCGACGGTGTCGATCGAGGCGCGGAACGCGTGGTCCGTCATGTTGCTGAAGGCGCGGCCGGTCCGATCGAACGCGTCGTACCCGTAGCCGACCTTCACTGACGTGAACGGCGCGATCTGCACCGTGACCGCGGCATCGAACGTGTTCTGGGTGATGTTGAACTGCTCGGTCTCGCCCCCGGTTTCCTCCGGCACGGCGTCGAAGCGCACGTACTCGCGCGCGTCGAACACCGGCGTCTTGTTGACGTGATCGTTGTAGCGGTACCGCGCGGTGAACCCGACGTAACGGTTCGGCCGCGACGAGAAGTTCAGCACGCCGTTGACGCCGTCGACCTTGGCTTGCGCTGTCGCCCGCGGCAGCGCGCGGAGTTCCGGAAAACTGGCCAGCACGGACGCGCTGTTGATGACCGGGTTGATCGTCCACGGAATCAGGGCTTCGTCCTGACGCATCTGCGTGAACGCGACGCTCCCATTGAGCGTCGAGTGGGCCGGCATCTTGTACAGCGCGACCGCGCTGACCGAGTTCAGCATGTTGCTCGGCGGCACCGACATCCGCCCCTGCGCCGGGCCGTTGCCGTTGCTGTAGCCGCTCGGATCGTACGGATTGGCGTCGGTCGCCCGAATCGGGTTGTCCCAGACCAGTTCCTTGAGGTTGTTGTTGAACCACGACGCGTTCCAGCCGACCCGGACCGTCCCCTTGTCGCGGCTGTATTCGAGCCCCGTGGCGGCATCGTGCGTGCGGTTGTCGAGCGTCATCGGCAGCTCGTTCGCGTTGTTGAAGGCGAACGACGCGCCCCACGGCTGGGCGCCCGTCTTCCGCGACGAAGAAACGCTCGCGTCGAACGACGTCGCCGCATTCACGTCCATCGTCAGCTTGAAGCTCGCGGTTTCGCGAAGTTGTTGCAGGCTGAAGGTCGGCGACAACAGACGGTAGACCGACGTCTTCTGCAGATCGGACACGCTGGCCGGCACGCCGACGGCCGTCTTCGCCTGCACCTGCGCACGCGCGAACGGATCGAGCGCGAACACATTCGCTGAGGCCTCGATCCACGGCGAGAGCGTGCCATATCCATAATTGAGTGGAATCGAATCGAATCCACCGCTGAACCGGACACGGCTTCCGGTGAGCGACGCGCGGTACTGCTGATCCCGCCGCCCGATGTTGAACGCCGAAGCGTCGAGCACGAACGACGACGTCTCCTTCGAGACGCCGATGCGCGTGAACGGCCCGTTCTGCAAATCGCGGTATCGTTCGAGCCGCGCGAGGTCGCCCGTCGCGTCGTTGCCGCGCACGCCGAAGTCGATCGATCCGAGCCACGCCGGCGCGGCGGCCGGCGGCGCGGTTTGCTGCACCGGAGGCGCCTGCTGGGCGGCCTTCTCGTCCTGAGATGCGGCCGGGATGGCGGAGGTCAGCAGCAGCACCCCGGCGAGCGCGAACAGTCTGGTGCGCATGACAATCCTCCTTGCTAGCGCAGGAACGCCTTGCCGGACGGTGCGTTCGATCCATGAATCGCCTGATGGCAGACGACGCACGACCGGCCGGTAATCTTGTTGGCGTTAGTCGAGTTCGCCATGACGTAGCCGTCGTAGACCGTCGGCGGATGCCGCGAAGTGACGTGGCAGCGCTGGCAGAGATACGGCTGCTTGGCGACAAGCATGCGGTCGTTGTTCGACCCGTGCGCGTCGTGACAGGTGACGCACGCGTTCGCGACGGGCGCGTGCTCCCAGAGATACGGCCCGCGCTTCTCGGCGTGGCAGCTCGCGCAGCTCTCGTCGACGGTCGTGCCGGTCTTCAGGAGCCGGACGTTCTGCGCGCCGTGTACGTTGTGGCAGGCGGAGCACGCCATCGCGCCCTCGCGCACCGGCATGTGGTTCAGCCGGTTCTGCTTGTTGACGACGTTCCGGTGGCAGGGCGCGCAGGTCGTCGTTTCGGTTTTCGTTTTCAGCAGCTTCGGACCTTCGGGCGCGTGCACGTTGTGGCACGACACGCAACCCACGTTGCGGTTGTCGTGCTGGCTGCCGGACCAGAGCGCGTGTGACGAGCGGTTGTGGCACGGCGTGCACTGCGCGGTCGACTGCTGCGGCGTCATCGACTTGAAGGTGGCGATCTTCGTCTTGTCCCCGCCGCCGTCGACGTGCGCCTTCCCGGGACCGTGGCAGCTCTCGCAGCCGTGCGTGGCCGCGGGCGTGCGGCCGTTGCTCGTGAACGCGTGCGCCGTGCCTTTGTAGCTCTGACTCTCGTGGCAGGTAAGGCACGCCGATTCGCCGACGTACGCGCCCGGCGTCTGCGCTCGCGCGACGGCGGCGCCGGCAACGACGATCACGATCGTCGCCAGCACTGCGCGCGTGACAAACCGGATCGGTTCCATACGGTTGCTCCCTTGACTTCCATTGCCAGGTGAGCAACGCGGGCACCAACGCGCGACGGCGGTTTTGCAAGGAAATCGTGAGGGAGCGTGTGAGCGTGACGAACAATCGTGACGGGTTGTCAGCGCTCTGCTTGGAATTCGGCATAACGCCGAATCGGCTCTACGCGGTTCTCAAACGTGCATTCAGCGGATTGAAAAGTCGATCGCGAGCCTGACGCGGACGTCCACCGGCGTTCCCGCCAGACGGCCAGGCTCGAAGCGCCATTGGCTGGCGGCGTGACTCGCCGCCGCGTCGAGTCGGCCGGGGTCGAGCGAGCGGACGACGCGAATGTTCGACGGGACGCCGTCCGCGCGAACGACGAATTCCAGGACGACCGTGCCCTCGATTCGCTCGAACAGCGCGTCGACGGTGTACGTCGGTTGCACTTGTTTGATTGCGCGCGGGGGCGTCACGCCGCCGCCGATCGGGTAGACGCCGCCACCTTTTCCGCCCCCGGCGCCCGGCCCGATGCCTGGTCCGGTGCCAGA
>Ga0075425_100006344_pt1 | contig 12383 bp, 9 predicted proteins | sample SoiMethybrSBSTD4_FD_75300 | JGI IMG/M metagenome (GOLD analysis project Ga0075425, IMG submission 75300) | Bulk soil microbial communities from a Populus tree surrounding site in Tennessee, USA - Soil MetaG P. TD hybrid SBSTD4 | ecosystem: Environmental > Terrestrial > Soil > Tree plantation...
GGAACTGCCTAGCCCAAGGCTGGGCCACATGCCCCTGTTCTGCGCGACTCCTGAGAACTTGTGCGCAACTCCGTGGTTTTGCCTGGGATACGGTTGTGCCGAAACTGCAGGTCTTACCAGAACTGGTGGTAGGTTCATAAATGTGGTTTGACACGCCGGCCTACGTCTTTTTCCTGATTCTCGTGGTCGCCATTTACTGGCGTTTGGGACCAAGACATCAAAACCTGCTGCTGCTCGCGGCCAGCTATGTTTTCTATGGCTGGTGGGATTACCGTTTCCTGCTGCTGATGATCGGCAGCACGACGATTGATTTCTTTATCGCACGCGCCATCGTGAAATCAGCTTCCCCCAGGGTCCGCCGCACCCTGTTGATTGTCTCGCTGGTGTGCAACTTCGGCATTCTCGGCGTCTTTAAATATTTCAACTTTTTCGTGGATTCGTTCACCCACGTCTTGAGTGCGGCCGGCCTGCACGCCTCGCGGCCGTTCCTGCGCATCATTTTGCCGCCGGGAATCTCCTTCTACACCTTTCAGGAAGTTGCCTACGTGGTGGACGTTTATAAAGGCAAGGTCAAGGCGGCGGAGCGCTTCGTTGATTATGCGCTTTTCATCAGCCTGTTCCCGCACTTGATTGCCGGGCCCATCCAGCGTCCCAACCACCTGCTGCCGCAAGTTCAGGGCGCCCGCTCTTTCCGCTCCGACCAGTTCTTTGACGGCATCATGCTCATACTGCTCGGCCTGTTTAGAAAGTGCGTCATAGCCGACAACTGTGCCCTGCTGGCGGATGCCGTGTTCTCCGGCAGCTTCGGTAAGCCGGACCTGTTCCTCGCGGCCATTGGAGCCTATGCATTTGCCTGGCAAATCTATGGCGACTTCAGCGGTTATAGCGACATTGCCCGAGGCAGCGCGCAACTGCTGGGATTCCATTTCATGGTCAATTTCCGTCAGCCCTACCTCGCCACTTCCCTGCGCGACTTCTGGCGCAGATGGCATATCAGCCTGAGCACCTGGCTGCGCGACTATCTCTATATTCCCCTGGGCGGAAGCGCGGAAAAGGGTTACCGCACCTATCGCAATCTGCTCATCACCATGCTGCTGGGCGGGTTGTGGCACGGAGCCAATTGGACATTTGTGATCTGGGGCTGGCTGCACGGCGCGGTGCTGGCGGTGGAGCGCTATCTGAACGAACACATCAAGGCCCTGCAGCACATTCCCAATCTCAAGGGCATGCGCACCTGGACCCAGCGCATCGTGATTTTTCACCTGGTTTGCCTGGGATGGATCTTCTTCCGGGCCGACTCGCTGGCCTCGGCGGTTGATCTGCTGCGGGGTTTGGGCACTCTCTCCTGGCATCCCGAATATTTCATCGCTTTCAAGCTGTTGGCACTCTTCGCGGTGCCCTTGTTCCTGGTTGACTTGTATTTGGAACACACGAGGGAGGAGTACCCCTTGGAGCACAGCGCGCCCATACCCCGCATAGCATTTGCGGTAAGCGCGCTGGCATTGATCGCTTTCTTTTCAGCAAATCAGGCTCATGCGTTCATCTATTTTCAGTTCTAAACCGCCGGCCAAGGCCCACATCGTGCTCGTTCTGGCACTGTGCGCTCTCTTCTGCCTCAGTGTCGAGGTGGTTACCGCATACTTTTTTGGCAGGGTGAGCCGCATCGAGAGCCGCCGAGAGGGCGAATACCGCCTGGCGATGACGGTGCGCTCGGGCAAACCGCAAGGAAAGGTGTCCGTGCTGGTGGTTGGCAATTCGCTGTTGCTGCACGGCGTAGACTTCCCGGAATTGCAGCGGGAGTTGGGACCGGAAGTGGAGCTTCACCGGGTGGTCTTCGAGGACACCTCCTATCTGGACTGGTTCTACGGCCTGAACCACATTTTTCGGCAGGGCGCCCGGCCGGATGTGGTGGTGCTGCTGCTCTCACCGGTCCAACTCACTGACGACGCGTCAGAAGGGGATTACGGTGCGCATATGCTGGTAGACCACCGGGATATTCTCTCCTATGCCCGGGACGTTGGCGCGGACCGCAACCGGACCAGCGTGCTGGCCCTCGATAATTTGAGCTTCTTTTTTGGAACGCGCACCGAGATTCGCACTTGGATTCTGGGCAAGCTTCTGCCCGATCTTCCCCGCCTCACGCGGTACTTCCGAGGCAACTCAGATGCTCCCGCATACTCCGTTCCAGTTGAGGTTGCCACCAGCCGCCTTGCGCGCTTGCGCGCGACCTGCGGCCGTTACGGAGCCGCTTTTGTGCTGACAGTGCCGCCTACCAGAACGGATTCTCCCGCCGACACCCGGGTAGTGGAAACAGCGGGCGCCGCCCAGGGTGTGCCTGTGCTGGTCCCGGTAGACGAGGGCGTGCTTCCGCAAAGCGATTATGCTGACCTGGTGCACCTGAACCCCCATGGCGCTGCCAGGTTCACGCCATTGTTTGCCGGCAGGTTACGGCAATTCGTCAGCGGAAGCGTCACGGCGCAAGCAGCTACTGCGCCACGAATGGAACCCTCGGCTTCCCTGCGCGTCACTGCCAGGGAAACAGCGGGAGGACAGTTAACAAGGGCGTCAAATACACGCAAATTGTGAACTTCGTGATTCGGGCGTGCGGCTAGTCTGGAATCAGTGTTTTAATCTGCCGTTGAAGACTTCTTCGTAGGTCTCCATCAAAATGCGGCCACGCGATTGCGGCGAGTAGCGCGAAGCGATTAGTTCGCGGCCATTAAGCGTGATGTTCTGACGCAAGCTGGCATCCGTAAACAGTCTCTGAAGAGCCTGAGCCATGGCGCGGGGATCCCCCGGGGGAACCAGTAGGGCAGACTCTTTGTCCTCTACCATCTCTGGGACCCCCCCAACCGCGGTTGCCACCGTGGGGACACCGGCGGCGAGTGCTTCCAGCAGCACGTTAGGCGAGCCCTCGCTGGTGGACGAGATGGCCAGCACATCCGCGGCCCGGTAGTAAGGCCGCATGTCGTGGACATGGCCCGGCAGAGTTACGTTTTCCCGTAAGTGCAAACTGCGCGCGCGCTCCTCAATACGCGACTTCTCTGGGCCATCCCCCGCGATAATCAGCCGGATCCGCGCACTGGGTGTGAGATCCCGAAGTTGCGCCACGGCTGCGACCAGGTCTGTAAACGCCTTTTCGCGGGAGAGGCGGCCGACAGCGAGAATGGTGCGCTCTCCATCATGCTTGCCAGATTCAAGGCAAGCAGCCGGGGGCTCAGCGTGATTTTGCGGAACAGCATTTATCCAATCCTCCGCGATAGCGTTGTAGACCACGGAAATGCGTGATGGCGGCACTCCGATGTGGCGGAGCTGCTGCGCGAACGGCTCACACACGGTGATGATCTGAGAAGGCAGGCGTAAGGACCATCTATCCAATTGGTTGTAAACCAGCGTCCTTCTAGCATCTCGGGTATAGCCATGATGGAAAGCGATCCAGGAGCAGCTTCGCCAAACTCCCGAAAGGCGCACCAGAAAATGCGACTTTACGTGGTGGGTTTCAATGATGTGCGGCCGAATCTTTTTCACCAGATCGCGCAATGCGGGGAGGACTCTTAGATCGAACGGAAACCGCTCATGGATAGGTTCCATCTCCGAGCCGAGCTCACGCGCCGCGGCAAACAAGCGGTTGATGCCTGCCTTTGCGCCGGAGGAACGTACAAAGCCTGCCAGGGTGATTGCCGGCGCCGCATCCCTGCCGCGGGAAACCGCACAAAATTCCAGAACATTTCTAGCCGGGCCGGAGACATTCTCACCCTCCAAAAGAATAAGTACGCGAAGCGGCCGCGGTTGCGAGCGGTTATCCATGACGCTGCGCCAGCAAATCGCGATGCACGCGGTAAAGGGACTCTCCCAGAGCAGCCCAGTCATAGCGCGCCGCCACGAGTTCACGCCCGCGGGCGGAAAGCTGGCGCCACAGAGCCGGCGAGCCGTGAAGGCGAGACACGGCGGCTGCGATTTCATCCGGAGTGTCAGCGACAAGAAAATCCTGCCCGGGCTGGACCTCCAATCCTTCCGCGCCGATGCGGCTGGCCACCACCGGCACACCGGCGGCCATAGCCTCCAGAATCTTCAGGCGCGTGCCTCCCGCAATGCGCAACGGCGCCACAGCCACCAGCGCTTTGCGGTAGTAGGGCCGGACATCTTCCACGGTGCCGGTCACGGTGACCCCTGGCACTTGCGCCAGTTTGCGCACCGCCGACACCGGCCTGGAACCCACTATGACGAATTGCAATCCGGGAGCCGCAGCATGAATCTTCGGCCAGACCTCACGCCCAAAGTAACAGGCGGCATCAACGTTGGGGTGAAAGTCCATAGACCCGACAAAGACGACGCTGGCGCGTTCATTCTCGGCGGCGTCCGATTGTTCCGCGTAGAACCCCACGTCTACCCCGTTTTCGATAACTTGGGCATTTATCTGTGGGACCATACCGCGAAGCAGCTGGAGGTCGCGGTCACTGACCATGACGTGAGCGTCGCAATCCATCAGGAACTTCTGCTCGGCAGCGCGCAATAAGCTCGACGTTCTTCTGGCGTAGATGTCCTGCAGCCGGTTCGGAGCATGTTCGCTGAAGCGTGCCATGCGGTCCGACTCCACATCGTGCCAGTCGCAGATAACCAGAGGACGTGACGGCGCGGAGCGAATTACGGGCAGGTAGCCGGCGAGATGAATACCTTCGATCTGCACGATGTCGAAAGAATGCTCCTGTAGCAAACGCCGCAACTCTCCGGCGACTCTTTGATCGTGGTAGTTCAGGATGCTGAGAGGCGTGGGACCAACAAAGCCGCGCACCAGGTTCCATGCAGAGTATCGGCCGCTTTGGGGCACCACCCGAATGGCTTCTGGCTGCAGATTCAATCCGTTTCCTGACTGCGGCAGCGAATCGAACTCTTGTGGCTGGCAGATTCCCAGGAAGGTAAGCGAGGCGCGAGAAGCCAATGCGCGCAAAAGATAATAGTCGCGAATACGGGCGCCGCTGTCGGCTGGCCAAAAAATCCTGGGCGAAAAGAAAAGAATACGCATGCTGGCGGTTGCACTGTTCGCGGAACCGGCGGGTGTGCCGGCTGAAGTCATTCTACCTGCCCCGCAAAGCGGCTCACTCTCTCCTACTCGCCCGGATTCTCCGAAGCCGGCGCCAGTACTCCTGCCGAATTGTCTTCCAGAGTGCGCGCAAACAGCACCAATTCCACTCGCGACGACATACCTAATTTCTCAAAAATGTGGAACAGGTAATTTTTTATAGTGTGTTCGCTGAGTTTGAGCTGCTGGGCTATTTCGCGGTTGGATAAACCTTCCGAAACCAATTGCGCCACTTGCTGTTCGCGCTTGGACAACGGGACCTTGCCGCTGGCTTCAACCAGGCGCGGCGGAGCCACGCGGGCAAAAGCATCCAACACTGATTCCAGTTGGACGCTGTTGGCCCAAATTTGGCCGGCATGCACCGCCTCGATGCAGCGGCACAAGGAGTTGAGCGAATCTTCGCGGCAGAAAATCCCTTTTGCCCCGGCTCGGAAAGCATCAATTACCAGCCCGGGCTCGGCGGAATCCAACAGCAGAATGGTGCGAATTTCTGTGGATTGGGCGCGCAACTCTCGAACCGCCGCAAAACCTGACAGAGACCCGTCCTGCAGGCTGGCGCTAATGAGCGCTACGGTGGGACGGTTGGTTCTGGCTCCCAGCAGTATCTGCTCGGAGTTGGTGGCGCGGGCCACTACCTGTATGCGCCGATAGCGCTGCAGGGCCGTGATTAACAGCTGACAATTCATCCGGTTCCCGTCGGCTACCAGCAAGCGGACGGTAGAGGAGCGGAAATTCCTCGATTCCGAGCTGCGGTTTGTGGCTCGTCTCTCTGGCATCGTACGTAAAATTAACAACTTACAGGGATGTAGGGGGAATGCCTGAAACGCCTCTAGTGGATATCGTCAATGCCTTCACGGGGGCATTGCTGCTTCCCATCTATCACCTAAGAGGAATCAGGCTCGATTCTTGTAACCCCCCATTTTTATTCAAGCTCATGCCCAATAACAGAGAAATATTTCTCATAACGACCACCGTCTAAAGTGTGGTTAATAATACCATGCTTTATACCCTACTTGGAAGTACTAATTTAGCTAGAGAGGCGTAGGGCAGGGCTACAGAGTAGTTCCTTTCCTTGAAGCTGAACGTGGTTCACGTAACATGCTTGTATCCCGGGTCCCTGCCGGCGAGAACGGCATATTCAGTGGAACGCCGAAAATCAACACGCTTCCGATTGCGCTGTGAAGTCACGTGCATCTGGCACGACCGCCACGGTGTGGCCAACACCATCATCGGTGTTGCCCAAGACATTAGCGCAGGGGGCTTGTTCATTACTTCGCCGGGTTGGCCCTGGGTTGGAACCTTTGCAACGGTCGATATTCAACTGCCCAGCCGTGGTCCCTTTGCCCAGCAGCTGCAACTGCATGGCAATGGGCGGGTGGTGAGGGTGGTTCAGGATGGAGCTAAGAGCGGTTTTGCCATTGCCGGAAAGCCTGGATGGACGATTACCCGGGAACGCAAGGCCGCGGCAGCAACACCTGTAAGTCGCTAAGTTGCAATGGTTTAACTGGTAAATGCTGGACTAACTGAGAGGGCGGAGCTGTGCTCGCACCAGGATTGCAAGCGAATTCTGCCCTGCCCCTAAAACGGCCTAAGCACGGGACTGGAGATTTAGCGTGAGCAAGAACTTCGAATTGCTGCGACAAGCAGGCATTAATGCCGACAACGGCAACGCTCTGGCGTCGCCGCGCCGGGAAATTCTGGTGCCGGAACCGGTACCGGTGAACCCCCTTCCCCGAGCGCGCGAGAAGAGCGGGGCAGAGTGGCTACGGGCCTTGGAAGTCCTGCGTAAACACTGGCATCTTTCTGCGCTATTTGCCGCGGCGGTCATCTGCTCCGTGATCGTGGTGACTTTCAGTATCAAACCGGTTTACGCTCCCGTGGCCCAACTGGAAGTGGATCCGCCCGGCGAGACCTTCTCCCTCGACGGAGGCAACCAGGGCTACAGTGATTCGGAATATCTGGAAACCCAAGCCAAGAACCTGAAGAGTGACAGCCTGGCTGTGAATGTAATTCGACGGCTGCATCTGGACCAGAATCCGGCTTTTGTGCGCAGCGCCGAGCCCCGGCAAACGGCCGCAACTGATCCCGTCAGTTATCAGCTGTCGCCGGCAGAAAACTCTGCCCTGGGAGCTTTCCGGGCGCATTTCACAGTGAAGCGGGATACTGCCAGCCGCCTGATCGCGGTCAGTTTTGCCAGCACCGATCCGAAACTGGCGGCGCTGGTAACCAACACTGCGGTGGACACCTTCATTGACGACACTTACCGCGACCGCCACGACGCCATCATGCGCTCTTCGGCATGGCTGGCCCGGCAACTGGACGATATTCGCACGCGCATGGAAGAGTCCAACCGCGTCCTGGCGGATTATCAAAAGTCCATCGGCGTGGCCGACGTGGACGACAACAAGAGCACGTTCACGGAAGAGATGGGAGAACTGAACCGGCAACTGACGCAGGCCCAGGCCGATCGCATTCAGCTGGAGGCTCTGCTGCGCAGCGTGCAGGCGGGGAGCCCGGATGTTCTGCCGGAAATCCGCAACAATCCCGTGGTTCAGCAATTGAGCACACAGCTGGCGCAGGTACGGGCGTCTCTTTCACAGGCACGGGTCATCTACGGAGTAAACCACCCCAAGGTAAAAGAACTGCAAAATCAAGCTAACGAGCTGCAGTCACAGCTGGAAGCGCAGAAGACAGCAGTACTGGGCTCGATCCGCAGCAGTTATGCGGCAGCCCGGGCCCGCGAGCAGTTGATGAATTCGGAGATTAAAGGTACCAGCGACCAGCTGAGCCAAATGGCCCGCTACAACGCGCTCAAGAAAGAAGCGCAGGCCAATTCCGACCTGTACAACAACCTGTATGCGCGAGTGAAAGAGGCGGGAATCGCGGCTGCGTCCAAAACCAGCAATCTGCGCATGGCAGATCAGGCGCGGGTGTTGGATTCTCCAAGCTATCCCAACCGGCCCTTGGACATTGGTTTGGGTATTCTGGTCGCTCTGGCCGGCGGCATTGGACTGGCGTTTGTGCGCGAGCAGTTCGACACCCGGCTGTTTACGCCCGAAGATGTGCGCGATTGGATTGGCACGTCCAATGTGGCGATTGTGCCGCTGTTCTTCGGCAGCAACGGGCAGCCGCTTCCTCCTGGCCAATCGCGCTCCGCGATTGCAGCCGGCGCCTCCGGAAACGGCAAACTTGCTCCCGGTGTCCGCTTCCTGCTGGACCGGCCGCATTCTCCTGAGGCGGAAGCCCTGCGCTCCCTTTACACATCGGTCATGCTCTCCCGCCCGGGCAATCCGCCGCAGGTGGTGCTGGTGGTGTCCTCATTCCCAGGTGAAGGCAAGACCACAGTGGCAGTAAACCTGGCGATGGCCATGGCTCAGCACGGCACAACCTGCCTGGTAGACGCTGACCTGCGGCGCGGAAGAGTGGCTTCCGCCTTCGGAATGAGCAGCGAAGTGGGCCTGAGCGATGTCCTGAACGGTAGCAGCACTCTGGAGCAGGCGATGGTCTCCGTGGCCAGCGTGCCTAATCTGAACGTGATTCCGGCCCACGCCGGCAGCGTACAAGCGGGCCAACTGGTGTGCTCCGACTCCATGCGAAACCTGCTCGAAGAACTGCGGCAGAGGTTCCAATTTGTGGTGGTGGATTCTGCTCCTATCCTTCCCTTCGCTGACGGCCGCGCCCTGTCCAATCTGGCGGATGGGCTGATTTTCGTGGGCCGTTCGGGAATGACCACCAAGGATGTGGTGCTGCGGAGCCTGGAATTGCTGCGCGAAGTGCACTCCGCCCCGGTGCTGGAGTTTGTGCTGAACGCAGCCGATCTTAACGCGCCCCAGTACCGCTACTACCAATACGCATACGACTACTACCAGCCGGCGGCCAAGTAACCCTTTTATGTCAATCTTGAGCACACCTCGACTGCAGCAACAATCGATGGACCGCGGAGAGCTCAACTCAGCCTTTTTGCGCTATCGCACCTGGCTGATTGTCGCCTCCCAGGTTGTCCTCATCATCTCCTGCTACTACTGCAGTTTCGCTTTACGCCTGGACTGGCCGCTGAATCACGCGGATGACCTGGTATTTTGGCGGACGCTCCCTCTGATACTTGTAGTCAAGCTCCTGATCTTCCATCGCTTTGGCCTGCTTCGCGGCTGGTGGCGATACGTGGGCATGAGCGATGTGCTGAACATCGCGGAAGCGGCCGGACTCAGCGCGGCCGTCATTTACGGCGTGGTCGTACTCGGCCTGGGGGTAACTGGGTATCCGCGCTCGGTGGTGTTCATTGATATGGCTCTGAGCATTATCTTCGTGGGCGGCGCCCGCTTCGTGGTGCGTGCCTACACCGAACGCGCCCGCCGCTATGATGGGCAGAAGAACACGCTGATTGTGGGGGCGGGACAAGCCGGGCGCACCATTGCGCAGCAGCTTCGTTCCAATGCCGAAATGCCTTACTTCACGATCGGCTTTGTGGATGATGATCCTTCCAAGCTGGGACTGAACATCGGTGGGCTTAAGGTGCTTGGCACCACGAACAACTTGAGCGAACTGATCACCAAGTATCAGGCAGAGTGCGTTCTGATTGCCATTCCTTCCGCCCGCGGGCCGGTGGTGCAGCAGATTATAGACAAGTGCCGGGAAAGCAAGGTGACTTTCCGTATCCTGCCGCCTATCAGCGAGATGCTGGACCGGACCGCGCCGGTGCGGGCCTCCATCAAGCAAACGCGCCAGCTGCGCATCGAAGATCTGCTGGGGCGGCAACCGGTGCGGCTGGAACTGGACAAGATTCGGGAGCGGGTGCAGGACAAAGTGCTGCTGATTACCGGAGCGGGCGGCTCTATCGGCTCCGAACTGGCGCGCCAAGTGGCGATCTTCCGGCCGCGGCAACTGGTTCTTCTGGACCGCTCGGAGAACGACCTCTTCAAGATCGGCATGGAACTGGCGCGCAAGTTCCCTGACCTGAATTACGTTCCCGTTGTAGGCGACATTCTGGATGTTTCGCGCCTGCGCGAAGTATTCAGCTTATACCGGCCGAGTTCCGTCTTTCATGCGGCAGCCTACAAGCACGTGCCCATGATGGAGCGGAACTGCTTCCAGGCGGTTACGAACAATGTTTTCGGGACTTACAACGTGGCGCTCCTGGCGCGGCAAGCGCATGCCGAGGATTTCGTACTGATTTCGTCCGATAAAGCGGTCAATCCCACCAACATCATGGGAGTGACCAAGCGCATAGCGGAGCTGATTGTCCTGGCGCTGCAGCATAACAAGACCCGCTTCATGGCGGTGCGCTTCGGAAACGTGCTGGGCAGCAATGGAAGCGTGCTGCCGATTTTCGAGGAGCAGATCGCCGGCGGCGGCCCGGTAACGGTCACACATCCCGAGGCTAAGCGCTATTTCATGACTGTGACGGAGGCGGTGCAACTGGTGCTGCAGGCCTCGACCATGGGCCAGGGCGGGGAGATTTTCGTGCTGGACATGGGAGAGCCGGTAAATATTGCCGACCTGGCAAAGCGGATGGTGCGGCTGGCCGGCCTGGAGCCCGGACGGGACGTCGAAGTGGTCTTCACCGGGCTGCGCCCGGGAGAAAAGCTGTTCGAAGAATTGAAGCTGGACGGCGAAAACATTAAGCCCACTCCCCACGAGAAGATTCGCGTATTCGAGGGCGGAACCGTAGCCTTCGAGCAAGTGCGCACGTGGCTGGAGGATCTGTCGTCGCTGGTAGACGCCAGAAACGTCCACGAACTGGTTGCCAAGCTGGTTTCGATCGTGCCCGAATACTGGCCGAGCAGCGAGATCATCGAGCTGTCGGAGGTGGACAGGCACGATCAATCCCTCGCCTACCGGCGCGCGCGTAATCTCCTGGCATCCTCGGCCAAGGAGATCGCATAGCGAGGCCAAACAGCCAAGCATCTGCAGGCTCAGGTCTGGTCCGCGCTGTCGGGACTCCCTGGTTCAATTCAATCGGAGAAATTTCACCCAAAATGGCACAGAATTCATATATTCCCTTCCACGTACCTTCCGTTGGCGACGAAGAGATTGAGGCAGTAGAAGGCGTGCTGCGGTCGGGATGGCTCACCACCGGGCCGGTTGCTTTAGCGTTTGAAACCGAGTTTGCCCGGTATCTGGGTTGTAAGCATGCCCTGGCCGTTAATTCAGGGACTGCCGCGCTGCAGTTGGCGTTAGACGCCATTGGTTTGAGAGAAGGGGATGAGGTTCTCATACCGACTTACACATTTACCGCTACTGGGGAGGTCATTACCTATTTCGGAGCGAAGCCGGTCCTATGCGACAGTGTGAGCGGGGGATTCAATCTCGACTGCGAAGCGGCCGAAGGCCTCATTACTGAACGTACACGCGCCATCATACCGGTGCACGTTGGCGGTGAAACATGCAACATGACTGCCGTGCGAAACCTGGCCAGGCGCTACAACTTGAGGGTAATCGAAGATGCGGCGCATGCTCTTCCTGCCAGTTGGGAAGAGCAACGAGTCGGCACTATTTCCGAGTTGACCGCCTTCAGCTTCTACGCCACAAAGACGATCACAACCGGCGAAGGCGGCATGCTAACCACCGATGATGACAGCTACGCCGAGCGGGCCGCTACCATGCGCCTGCATGGCATTGGTAAGGATGCATGGAAGCGTTATACCCGAGCCGGCTCATGGGACTACCGGGTACTACACGCCGGCTACAAGCTCAACCTCCCGGACGTCCTGGCAGCTATTGGACGAGCCCAACTGGCAAAGTGTGACCGCTTTTGGCAAGAGCGTAACGCGATCGCACAGTTTTACTTGGAACATCTCTCCCAAATTGAAGAACTCGAACTGCCACCGACGCCACTCAGCGTTACACAGCATTCGTGGCACCTCTTTATTTTGCGGATCAGACCGGAGCTCCTGCAAATTGGACGCGATGAATTCATTGAGCAATTGAAAGAACTGGGCATCGGCACCAGCGTCCACTTCATCCCACTGCACCGGCACCCGCTTTATCGAGAACGCTTTGGATATTCAGAAGAAGGCTTTCCAAACGCGGAAACTTCATTTCAGCGCGCCCTTTCTTTGCCGATCTACCCGGGCTTACAACCGGATATGCAGCACCGCGTTGTGCAAGCGGTTACGCAGATCGTGCACAAGAACCGCAAGCGGAACGTGGTTGCGGTTTAGGCTATGACCAAAGCAGCACAGGTTTTGAGCCAAGCGTCTTACCCAGCTGCGGACGGCGTCACTGGGTGGAATAACTCATATCGCAAACGGCTCTTCGATCTGGCCTTGGCAGGCGCTCTGCTCATCCTTATTTCCCCCCTTTT
>Ga0075425_100006345_pt1 | contig 12383 bp, 10 predicted proteins | sample SoiMethybrSBSTD4_FD_75300 | JGI IMG/M metagenome (GOLD analysis project Ga0075425, IMG submission 75300) | Bulk soil microbial communities from a Populus tree surrounding site in Tennessee, USA - Soil MetaG P. TD hybrid SBSTD4 | ecosystem: Environmental > Terrestrial > Soil > Tree plantation...
GGCGCTGGAGTCGTCCACATCGTCAAGAACTACACCGGCGACGTGCTCAACTTCAAGATGGCCGCCGAGCTGGCCGAGGACGAGGGCATCCAGGTCGAGGTCGTTGTCATCGACGACGACGTGGCCGTGCAGGACTCCCTCTACACGGCCGGCCGCCGCGGTGTGGGCGCCACCGTGCTGGCCGAGAAGCTGGCCGGCGCCCGGGCCGAGCAGGGCGGATCGCTGACCGACGTGGCCGGCGTCGTCCGGGCCGTCAACGAGCGGGCAAGGTCGTTCGGCGTCGCCCTGACGTCGTGCGCGACGCCGGCCAGCGGCACGCCCATCTTCGATCTCGGCGCCGACGAAATCGAGGTCGGGGTCGGCATCCACGGCGAGCCCGGCCGCCGGCGTGAGAAGCATGCGCCTGCCCGCGAGATCGTGGAGATGATGCTGGAGCCGATCCTGGACGATCTGCAGCCGGCCCAGGGCAGCTCGGTGCTGGCGTTCGTGAATGGGCTGGGTGGCACGCCGCTGCTCGAGCTTTACCTGTTGTTCAACGAAGTCAGCGGGCAGCTCGCCGACCGCGGAATCACGGTCGGGCGCAGCCTGGTTGGCAACTACATCACCAGCCTTGAAATGGCCGGCGCCTCGATCACGCTGCTGGAGCTCGATGACGAGCTGGCGCGGCTGTGGGACGCCCCCGTCAAGACCGCGGCGCTGCGATGGGGCGTCTGACCGGGGAGCGTACGATGGACGCGATGACGGTGACGAGCTGGCTGCGGAGCTGTTCGGCGGCGATCGCCGAGCAGAAGGACTACCTGACTCAGCTCGACGCCGCCATCGGCGACGCCGACCACGGCTCCAACATGACTCGCGGCTTCGCGGCCGTGGAGGCGAAGCTGGACGAGCTGGACGGCGGTACGCCGCCAGGCAAGGTGCTGATCGCGGCCGGCCAGACGCTGGTCTCGACTGTGGGCGGCGCCAGCGGCCCGCTGTGGGGCACGGCCCTGCGCCGGGCCGGCCGCTCGATGGGCGACGCCGACGCGGTCGACGGTCAGGGGTTGGCGGCCGCCGTCGACGCGGCGGTGGCGGGCGTGGTTGAGCTGGGCGCGGCCCAGCCCGGCGACAAGACGATGGTGGACGCGTTGCTGCCGGCCGCGGAGTCGCTGCGCATCCACCTCGACGGTGGCGACACGCTGTCGGCCTCGCTGGCTGCCGCCAGCGCCGCGGCGGAGGCGGGCATGCGGGCGACGGTGCCGATGCTCGCCCGCAAGGGGCGGGCCTCCTACCTGGGCGAGCGGTCTATCGGCCACCAGGATCCGGGCGCCACCTCGGCGGCGATCATCGTGGCCGCGCTCGAGCGCGCTGTCGCCGGCGCGCGATGACCAGTGGCGCGTCTCTGCGCGGACATCCGGCATCGTCCGGCGTCGCGGTCGGCCCCGCATGGCTGCGGGCAGAGACGAAGGCCGCAGCCGGCACCCCGGCCGAGGAGCGCGCGCGGGTGGAGCGGGGATTGCGGGCGGCGGCCGACGAGCTGGCGCAGCTAGCCGGGCGGTTGCGCGAAGAGGGTCGCAGCGCCGACGCCGAAATCGTCGAGGCGAACCTGCTGATGTCAGAAGATGCTGCGCTGGTCGAAGCCGCTCTGGCCGCGGCCGACGGTGGCGCCGCGGCCGCCGTGGCGATAGCGGAGGCGGCCGAGCCGCACGTGCGGACGTTGGCGGCGCTCGACGATCCGATGCTGGCGGCGCGCGCGGCTGATCTGCGCTCGATCGTCCGCCGTGCCGGCGAGCTCGCCGCAGGGCTGGTGCAATCGCCGCCCCCCGGCTCGATCGTGGTAGCCGACGACCTCGGCCCCGGCGACGTCGCCGCCTGGTCGCGCAGCGTCGCCGGCATCGCGCTTTCGGAGGGTGGCACCACCGCTCACGCGGCGATCATCGCGCGCTCGCTGGCGATCCCGTTGGTGACCGGTGTCGGGGCGCAGCTGCTGCGGGTGGCGGCGGGCGAGCAGCTCGCCGTCGACGGCGACCGCGGCCTGGTCGTGCGCGCTCCCGACGGCCCCACCCGGGCTCGGCTGGAACGGCGGCTTGCTAGCGCTCGCGAGGAGGCCGAGCGCAGCCGCCGCGAGCGGCTCGATCCGGCGGTCACCCGCGATGGCCGCGTCGTGCGGTTGCTGGCGAATGCAGGATCTCCGGCCGAGATCGAGGCCGCGCTCGATGCCGGCGCCGAGGGCGTCGGCCTACTGCGCAGCGAGCTGGCGTTTCTAGATGCTGCCAGCTGGCCGGACGAGCAGCAGCACGAACGGGTGCTAAGGCCGATGCTCGACCTGCTGCGCGATCGCATCGCCACCGTGCGCACGCTCGATTTCGGCGGCGACAAGACGCCGCCGTTCCTCGTCGACACAGGCGCCGACAGCATGTTGGGGCCGCGCGGCGTCCGCCTGTCGCTGGCCGCCGACGGGGCGCTGTTGCCCCAGCTGCGGGCGCTGGCTCGGGTGTCCTGCGATTCGGTGCTGCGGATCCTGATCCCGATGGTGACCGAGGCGGCGGAAGTCGACGCCGTCCGCGAGCTGGCCAACCGTGCCCGCGACGAGGTCGCCCCGGGAACGCCGGATCCGCTGGTCGGCGCCATGATCGAGGTGCCCGCGGCGGCCCTGAATGCGCACCCGATCGCGCGCAGCGCCGACTTCCTTTCGATCGGCACCAACGACCTCGTCCAGTACACGCTTGCCGCCGATCGCCAGAACCCGTACGTCGCGGAGCGCGCGGTCGCCTATCACCCGGCCGTGATCCGGCTGATCGCGCGGGTGATCGCCGCCGCCCGCTCGGCGGGCGTGCCGGTCGACGTCTGCGGCGAGGCGGCCGGCGACCCGGAGCTGCTGCCGCTGCTGGTCGGCATGGGAGTGGACGAGATCAGCGTGTCGCCGGCGCGGGTCGCCCGCACCCGCCGCATGATCCGGTCACTGTCGGTGCAGCGGGCCAGGGCGCTGGCCGCCGAGGCGCTGTCGGCGCCCACCGCCGGAGCGGTTGCGGCGCTGGCGGCGGCCGCGTTCGACTCAGCCGAAGCTGTCGAGCAGCTCGGCGATCGCGTCCAGCGCGGCTGAGGCGTCCGGGCCGCTTGCCGACAGCTCGATCGCACTGCCGCCGGTGGCCCCCAGGGAAAGCACCTGAAGGATGCTCTTCGCGTCGGCTCTGCGGTCGCCGGCCGAGACGGCGACGCCGGCCTCGTAGCTGGCGGCCGTCCGCACCAGCGCACCGGCCGGGCGGGCGTGCAGGTCGACGCCGGCGGGCAGTACCAGCGTCCGCCTCAGTTCAGAGCTTGCGGACATCCCAGGCCTCCTCGGCGGCAGCGCGCACCCCTGCCAGGTCAGCGCCGATCGATGCCGCAACCGCCGCCGCCACGGCGCCCTCCACCAACGGCGCATCGGCCAGGGCGACGTCGGGGCCGCCGGCGTCGCCGTTCTCGACCACTGCGCGCACGCTCAGCACAGCGCTGCCGATGTCCGCCAGCACCAGCACTCCGGCGCCGGAATCGGCGTCGCTGATGGCTGCCGCTATGCGTCCGCCATCGGTGCCCAGCGTGCCGTCCGGGCCGCCGCCCGCAGGCACCACGTGCACCTTTCCGCCGGCCACCTCGCGTGCCATCGCTGCCAAGCCGTCGGCGATCGCAGCCGAGTGTGAGACCAATACAATGCCCGGCGAAGCGGCGCGGTTCATGGCGTCGATTCTACAATGTCGAACACAGTTCGACAACTACGACCACGAGGGTGCGTTGGCAATCCAGTCCATCGAGCGTGCTGCGGCCATCCTGCGGGCGCTGGCCGGCGGTCCCCGCCGGCTCGGCGTCTCGGAGCTGAGCGAGCGGCTGGGGCTGGCCAAGGGTACGGTGCACGGGCTGCTGCGCGCGCTGCAGGATGAGGGGTTCGTGGAGCAGGATGCCGAGAGCGGCAAGTACCAGCTGGGCGGCTCCCTGCTGCAGCTTGGCAACATCTACCTGGACGTCAACGAGCTGCGTGGCCGGTCGCTGGCGTGGTCGGACAACCTGGCCATTCGCACGGGAGAGGCCGTGCGGGTGGGCACGCCGCACGCTGACGGTGTGCTCGTCATCCACCATGTGTTCCGGCCGGACAACACCCTCCAGATCCTGGAGGTGGGCGCGCATCTGCCGCTGCACGCCACCGCGCTGGGCAAGGCCCTGCTGGCCTTCGACGAGGATCTCCAACGAGAGGTGGTGGACGCGGGGCTGCCGAAGCTAACGCGGGCCACCATCACGGCTCCGTCGGGGCTGGCGCGGGCGCTGGACTCGGTCCGCTCCAGCGGCTGGGCCGGGGAGCAGGAGGAAGCCGTGATCGGCGAGGCGTCGGTCGCCGCACCGATCTTCGATCGCCGTGGAGTCGCGGCCGGGGCGATCGGCGTGGTCGGCCCGGTGGAGCGGATTTCGAAGGGGCGGTCGCCTCGCCCGGAACTGATCACGCACGTACGCGACGCCGCCCGCGCGATCAGTCGCGACCTCGGAGGCGGGCGGTACTAGGTGCGCGACGATCCGAGCCTGGCAAACGCGGCACGCTTGTGGAGATCCGCAAGGTATTCGCGCCGTGCTGCCTCGTCTCCATAGGCCGTTGGTCTCGCGAGGCGAGCAAGGCCTGGTCGCTAGGTATCGGCCAGAAGTTTCTGCAGCTGACCCTGCGGGTCGTCACTTACCGGCGGTGCATGGCCGATCAGGAGCAGATCGAACGTTTCGCCGGCTACTCGCTCGACGCTGCTGCGGGCGGCTGCCGGGTCGGATTGGAACTGGGGTGGGATGGTTGTCAGCGAGCCGTCGTCCCGGCGCATGACGAGGTCGCCGACGATCATGAGCGACGGCGTCTCGCCCTGGGCGGCGCGGTGCAGCGCGAACTTGGCGTCGCCAAATCCGGGCGTCGGAATCGCCACCAGCTGTTGGGGCAGAGGGTCGCCCTCGCCATAGAGCGAGTCTGGCTCCTCGTCGTAGCCCTCGCCGCCGCGCGGGGCGTGGACGGGCACGCCGAACTCGCGCCGGTAGCGCCAGGCAGCGCGCTGATGGCCGCGGCTGGTGAGCACGATTGCCTGCGGGCGCGGCAGGCTGGCCGGGTCGCCGACTCGCACCGGGTCGATCCAGACGCTGCCCTCTTCACCGCCGAGGGCGTGACTGGCCGAGATGTTGCCGCCGATGTTCGAGTTGCGGATCGTCCAGTGCCAGACGCCGGGCGCGATCTGCTCGACGTTGTCGGCCGCTTCGGGAGGCTCGCTCATGGCGAGATGGTAGCCGGTGGAAGAGCGTCCGATGCCTCGTCTGAGGGGGCGACCAAGCAGCCAGCGGCGGGGTGGGATTCGAGCCCACGAGTGACCTTGACGGCCACTGCCGGTTTTCAAGACTGGCGCGATCTTGAATGAGCCATGCGCCCGGCACGATTCGAACGTGCGGCCTTTGCTCCGCAGCTGTCCCATGTCGGCGCACGCTTGCCGAGGCCACTTCCGCTTCTGGACTTGCCCCCAGCCACGCGCCGGACCGTAGACTTGTCTTGTGGGTATCTGCTCAAAGTGCCGACGCGAAAACCGCCCGGACGCGCAGTTCTGTGACTCGTGCGGGGCCGCCCTCACGGTGCCCGCGATCCCCGAGACCCGCAAGACTGTCACCATCCTCTTCTGCGACGTGGTCGGTTCGACTGAGCTGGCGGATCGTTACGACCCCGAGGTCGTGCGGTCGATCATGACGCGGTACTTCGATGCGGCGCGCCCGATCATCGACCGCCACGGCGGCACGGTCGAGAAATTCATCGGCGACGCGGTGATGGCGGCATTCGGCGTGCCAGTGGTTCACGAGGACGACGCCCTCCGAGCGGTTCGCGCGGCGGCGGAGCTGCGCGAGGCGTTGGGAGAGCGGCAGGTGACGATCCGCGTCGGGGTGGCGACGGGCCAGGCTCTCACCGGCATCGGGGAGACACTGGGGAGCGGCGACGTCTTCAACCTGGCGGCCCGCCTACAAACGGCGGCTGCGCCGGGCGAGGTGCTGATCGCGGATTCGACACTTGCGTTGGTCCAGGACGCGGTGTCGGTCGATCCCGTGCCACCGCTGGTGCTTAAGGGTAAGCGGGGCGAGGTGGTGGCATGGCGGTTGGTCGAGGTCGACGCCGGCGCGGAAGGCGTCAAGAGGTGGTTCGCAGGGGAGCTGATCGGCCGCCGTCGTGAGCTCGAGCTCCTCACCGGCGCCTTTGAACGCTGTCGGGCCGAGCAGCGATGCCACCTCGTAACGGTCCTCGGCGAGGCCGGCATCGGCAAGTCCCGATTAGTCGGCGAACTCGTGGTGAAGACCGCCGTCCGAGCCGGTGAGGGCCGTTGCCGTCCGTATGGCGACGGCATCACCTATCTTCCCCTGGCGGAGGCGATCGCCGCGCTCGCTGGCGACGAGCCCCCCGCGGCGTGGCTCCAGCGCGCGCTTGCAGCGGACGGGGATGGCGCGCACGTATTCGATGTGGTCGCCTCCACGCTCGGTTACGCCGCCGACAGTCCGGCGATCGTGGAGGAAGTCCCATGGGCGGTCGCACGTGCCCTGGAGGCAGCGGCCGCCGACGGGCCGCTGATGCTCGTGCTGGACGACATCCAGTGGGCCGAGCCGCCGCTTCTCAAGGTCGTCGAACATGTGGTGGACTGGGTGCGCGGCGGGCCGGTGCTCGTAGTCTGCCTTGCCCGCCCGACGCTTCTCGAGGCGCGGCCGGACTGGGGTGGCGGGAAGGTCAACTCCACCATGCTGCTGCTCGAGCCACTGTCCGAGGAGGAGCTGACCCGACAGGTCGCCGACTTGAGCGTCGGCCGGTCGCTCGACGCAGACCTACGACGACGAATCGTCGAGACAGCGGGGGGCAACCCGCTGTTCGCTGAGCAGATGGTGGCGATGGTCGAGAGTGGCGACGACAGACACGTGGGCGTGCCGGCATCTGTGCAGGCGTTGCTGGCAGCCCGCATCGACGCGCTGGGAGGGGCCGAGCGCGCAGTGCTCGAGGCCGCTGCCGTGGACGGCCAGGAGTTCCACCGCGATGCCGTCGTCGAGTTGGCCGGCCGGGACGTGGATGGGGAGCTCCGCGCACTTGCACGCCAGGAGCTGGTCGCCCCGGCTCGTGGCGACCGCCGGCGCGGCCCGCTGTACGCGTTCCGGCACCTGCTCATCCGCGACGCCGCGTACGACGCGATCTCCCTCGCGCGGCGGGCGCAGTTGCACACCGGTTTTGCGGACTGGTGGGAATCGACGGCGTCACCGGAGGATGCAGACTTCCACGCGATCCTCGCGTATCACCTCGAGACGGCATGCGTCTGCCGGGAAAGGCTGGGCGAGCAGGTATCCGATTTCGCCGACCTGGGCGTGCGCGCAGGAGAGGCGCTTGCAATTGCAGGGCGACTGGCAAACCGGCGGTGGGAGACCGGTGCGCCGGCGCTGCTCTCCAGGGCGCTCGAGCTGCTGCCCCTGGGCCACCGGGAACGCCCCGGCGCGCTGCTGACGCTGGCGTACAACGCACTCCCCTCGGCAGGGACGGGCGAGCGGATGGCGCAGCTGCTCGAGCTCGGATTCGAGGAGGCGACGGCGACGGGCGACGATCTGCTACGACGCCGGATGGAGCTAGCCCAGAGCGACTCACGGATCTGGTTCGGACAGGCAGATCCAATCGAAGCGCGCCGGCGGCAGGCGGAGGAGGCGATCGCGGCGTTCGAGCGCGCCGGCGAGATCGAGGGCATCATCCAGGCCCTCGGGCTGATCGTCCTCACGGAACAGGATGCGATGCAGGCCGAGCGGACCCGAATCGCTGCCGAACGAACCCTTGAGCTCGGGCGGGCGTATGGCGATCCGGTGGCTCGAGACTACGGCGCTCGCGGCGTTGCGATTGCTTTGCTGGACGGCCCAGTGCCAGTCGACGACGCAATCGCGCGCTGCGACGAACTGATCGCAGCGACCCCCGGGCCGGGGCGGGCAACGCCGATGCAGTTCAAGGCCGAACTGCTGGCGGCCCGAGGAGAGTTCGTCGCCGCCCGCGAGCTGCTCGACGAGTCGGCGGCGATCATGGCCGGGCTCGGAGTCGAGATGGTGCTGTCACTGTACCGCTGGACGTACGGCGCGATCGACGCGCTGGCGGGGCGCTGGGCTGAAGCTGCAGCTGTGCTCCGCGACCTTCATGAGGACCTGGTGGGGACGGACGAGCGCTGGGCCATCGCCGGCATCGGAACACTCCTTGGCGAGGTGCTGCTCGAGCAGGGGGAGACCGACGAGGCCCGCGCCAGGGTGGAGGTGGCGCGTCAGCACGCGGCGCCAGGGTCGATCTATTACCAGGCATGGTGGCGCCGGGCATGGGGACGCCTGGAGGCGCGAGCCGGCCGCTATGCCGTAGGGGAGACGCTCGTCCGGGAAGCGCTCTCGATGCTGGAAGATTCGGACTGGCTGTACTTCAAGTCGCAGACCGAGATGGCACTCGCCGACGTCCTGCGCCGTGCTCGCCGCGAACCGGAGGCGCTTGAGGCGGCCGCTCGAGCACTCGAGCTGTGTGACGCAAAGGGGCACGTGGCCGGTGCTCGCCAGGTGCGGGCCTTTATTGCGTCACCAATCACCGAGGGCAGCGTGTCGTAGCATCGACCGGTTCCGACCGGGAGTTCAACGTGACGTGAATCCGCTATTGCGCCCGGACCGATTCGAACGTGCGGCCTCTGCCACCGTGGTGGCGTTCGACTCCTTGATCGGTCATGGCGGGGCCAGGAAGCGGACTGGGTTGGCGGGTACTCGCCAGGGGGCTCCGGCAGGCGTGAACGAGATCTCACGGTTTCGGGGCCCGATGCTGGCTGCGGTCTTGGACGAGGCCGAGTACGCGCGCTTCGCCGCCGATCTCGAGGGCGTGGAGCGAGATCTCGGTGGGTAGGAACGTCCCGTGCTTGGTGCGGCAGGTCAATCGGATCGTCGATGCGTGGCCGTTGGCAAGGACGCGCTCCAACAGCTCGTGCAGCTCCTGCCGCTCGGAAGGGTGGACATGGTGGATCGAGAGCCCGATCATCTCGTCGCGGCCGTATTCGAGGAGTGCGCATCCAGCGTCGTTGGCGGCGACGATGCAGTCGCAGCGCGGGTCCATCACGTATGCGGGCTCGTCGGAGTGCTCGAAGATCGTGCCGGCGATGGGGTCGACTTGGCGGCGTGTCATCCCGCACGCTCCCGCCCGACTCGCTCGAGCGCGTCCTCTTCCGACTCGCGGTCAAGCTCCTCAAGCCTCAGGCTGAACAACCGCTTGCGTGCCGGCGAAATCTGCTCGCACAATACGAGCCGCACGAGCTCGTAGCGGAACCGGAAACCGGTACCGTCGATGCGGAGAATCCGGCGCTGGCAAAGCCGCTCCAGCTCCTCTATCAGCTCGCCGACGCCGATTTCGAGCAAGGCTCCCAGCCGCTCCACCGGGAAAGGCGGTTCCAGCACTGAAGCTGCCGCCAGGATGCGGTAGCTGCTGTCGCCCTCGGCCCGGCACTGAGCGATCAACGCATCGGTGAGAGAGCGCGATCGTTGCCAGGGCTGGTCCCCGGCGAGTGCGTCGGCGATGAACCGCGGGTTCCCGCCGGTGGTCTCGTAGAGGCTCGGCCGGCCCAGTGGGGCGACATCACTTTGGCTGAGCGGGTCGAGGCGAATGTGCACGTCGGGCTCTGGGAGCCGTCGAGCGGTGCCCGTGACGCTCGGCGTGGTGGCCATGATCATCACCAGGGAGGCAGCGCCGGCCCGCCTGCGCAGGTAGCTGATGGCCGCGAGGGTGGGGCCGTCGGCCCACTGGAGATCGTCGATCAGGAGGCCCATGGGTGCGTGCGTGGCCGCCAGGGCGACCAGCGCTTCCAGCACATCGACGTCGTCGTAGTCGAGCCGCCGCGAGTCCATCGCCAGCTCCGGCAACACCCCGCTCAGCGCAGGGAGCTGCGCTGCTTCGATGTTGACGTCGCCAAGCGCACGGCGAAGCGCCGCGGCAAGCGGGACGTACCGTAGGTGCGCCTCGATCTGAGAGCACTGGGCACGACCGACCCGGACGCCTCCCAGCATCCGCTCGGCTTCGTCGAGCATACGCGTCTTGCCCAAACCGGTGTCGCCCTCGATCAGCACCGCGACCGTGCCGCCATTGAGCCCACGGTCAATCGCCTGTTCAAGGGCCTCCAGCTCTGCGCCGCGACCCAGCAGACGGGTTCGGTGGTCGCCGGTATCAGCTGATTCGCGCCGAAGAGGGCGAGGCAGGAGCCCGCGTGCGTCGTCCTGGCGCAGAATCGCGGCCTCGAGCGCGCGGCTCTCGGGCGACGGGTCGAGCCCGAGATCTTCGTCCAGCTTCATACGGAATACGCGATAGCGGCTGAGCGCCTCATGGCTGCGGCCAAGCGCATAGAGGGCCAGCATCTCCGTCCGCCGGGCGCGTTCGCTGAAGCCGTCAATCAGGGCAGCGGCCTCGGCGTGGGTGAGGGCGGCGTCGTACGCCAGCTCGGCCAGCGCGGCCTCAGCAGCGTCGAGATAGGCGCCCAGAATCCGCCCCTGGTAGCTGGCGCGGAGGTCGAGCGCCCAGGTCGCGTACGGCTCGTCTTCGAACACCTCGCCGCGCGCGAGGGACAGCGCCTCCTCCAGCGACGCCCGCGCAGCGCGGGTCGATTGATGCGCGGACCGCTCGAGCAGGCGATCGAACCGATCCAGATCAAGATCGATCAGGTCGCCCGACAGACGGTACGCCTCGGACTCGGTCGCGATCAGGAGCCGAGCCCGTTCACGATCGACGCTGAGCCGACGCCGCAGCGTTGACACGAACGTCTGCAGCGACCCGTCGGCGTTTCGAGGGAGGTCATCGCCCCAGAGCAGGTGCGCTATCCGGTCGGTCGGCACAGCGCGACCACGCGCGGCGAGCAGGATCTGCAACACCTGCTTGGGACGGGCGCCACCGAGGTCGCGGGGACCGAGCGTCCGGGTCCCGTCCTCTATCAAAAGCGCGCCGAAGGCCCTGATCGACGTGGGCTGCTGAGAGGGAAGAAGGCTCGTCAGGTGCCTTCGCCCCCTGCCTGGGCATCGTCGTGCATGCCGAACAGTCGCGACGCGCGCCCAGGCGTTACATCGCCTGTCAGTCTGACGGACCATCAGGGAGCTTTGCCGACACAACGTCGACGGGTTCGATCGTCGGCGGCCACGCGAGCAAATCACCTGCGCGTTTGCCGAGCGCGGCGGCGACGGCGCCCGCGAGATGTGCGGTGCGTCCCGCCTCGTCGGGAAAGGCGTCGACGATCGCAAACTCCGACGTTCCCGTGCACAACGCGAACCACGCCACTGTTTGGGGTTCGTCGTCGACCAGCGGGCGGGTCGCTCGTAGCAGGTCGGCAACCTCCTGCTCCTTCCCCGGCTTCGCTTCCAGGCTGACAATCAACGCCTTCGTGACCATTGTGGTGCTCCTTCGTCGTGGGCTGGCCATCAGCGTGGCTGCGGCGCCTCTCCGCCACCTCAGCAAGCGCTGAGTGGCGGTTGCGCTCAGCGACCGCTCAGGTCGTGCTGAGCGGTGCCCCCTACCCTCGCCGTCTCGTCATACGGCTCGACCGGACACACACGAAAGGAGACGATCGAATGAAGGGTTTTCGAAGACGATGGGGGTTCGCAGCGGCGACGCTCGCGCTGGCGGCGTTCGCCGCGGTGGCGGTGAGCGGCGCTTTTGCCGGCACAAGCGATGCGCCGGGCGCTGCCACCGGACTCGGTCAGCTGAGCGGCCTGCTGCCGCGTGACCACCTGACCGAGCAGAGCGCAATCCAAGTGAATCTGAGCAAGGAGTCGGTGCGGCTGCCGCTGTACAAGGGCATCGCATACAAGGGCACGCCGAAGCAGGAGACCGTCTGGTACGTGCTGCTTGACGCGTCCGACGCCGGGCTCGCCCATGACCTCGGTGTCAACTATGCGCCCAAGCTCGCGAACATCGCGATCAATGATCCAGGAGCCGTGCAGACGGTGACGCTCGAGTCGCCGACGCCGGACCAGAACAAGTTCGGGCAGGCAGTGGTCGACTTCCAGGGCGCCCCCAATTTCAGCCCGACTCGGATAGCAACGCCCGGCCCGACCGGCTTTCCGCTGGCCAACTTCCAGCCGGGCGCCGTCGCAGGGACCGGGTACAGCCCCTTCATCCGGATCGCCGGATCGCCGACCGTCTACAGCGCACCGATCATCGCCACCGGCAACGGCCCGTTCGACGTCGTTCATCACACGAACACCGGCGATCGCGTGCTCGGCATCCATCTCGCCGGCGCGCAGCAGCCGGGTCAATACGAGGACAACTGGGTCGACCTGCTCTTCGTCAAGGGCTTCGACGCCGGCCAGCCGATCATCTACATCTCGACCGACGCCGGCCAGCCGCTGACCTCGGTGCTCGAGCG
>Ga0075425_100006348_pt1 | contig 12379 bp, 10 predicted proteins | sample SoiMethybrSBSTD4_FD_75300 | JGI IMG/M metagenome (GOLD analysis project Ga0075425, IMG submission 75300) | Bulk soil microbial communities from a Populus tree surrounding site in Tennessee, USA - Soil MetaG P. TD hybrid SBSTD4 | ecosystem: Environmental > Terrestrial > Soil > Tree plantation...
ATCGACATCAGCTTTGAGATCGAGCCGCGCTGACGACGGCCTGCCGTACCTCGCGGCGATCGAGCGCGCCCGCCCGCGTCTCGGCCGCCTCGCGTCGACCTTCGTGTTCCTGCCGACGACCGGATCGACCAACGACGTCGCGCTGTCGCGCGCGGGGTCCGACGCCTCGCACGGCCTCGTCGTCGTCGCCGACGAGCAGACCGCCGGACGCGGCCGCCGCGGCCACGCCTGGTTCTCGCCGTCCGGCGCGGGCCTCTACGTCTCCGTGGTCGTCGCGCCCGCGACGGCTGTCGATCCCCCGCGCGCGACGGCGCTGCTCACGCTGACGGCGGGCGTCGCGCTCGCCGAAGGCATCGCCGCGGCGAGCGGACTCGAGGCGGACGTCAAGTGGCCGAACGATCTCTACGTCACGCGGCGGAAGATCGCCGGCATCCTCGCCGAAGGCGCCTCCGGCGCGCAGGTGGTGCTCGGCTACGGCATCAACATCGCGCGCGCCGCGTATCCGCCGGCGCTCGGCGATCGCGCGACGTCGCTCGAGTCCGAGCTCGGACGCGAAGTCGATCGCGTCCACGTGCTCGTGGAAACGCTGGCCGCGCTCGCGCACAGGTACGAGGACCTGCTCGCCGGACGGTTCGATGCTATTCTCGACGCCTGGCGCGCGCGCGCGCCGGCCGCATCGGGCGCGCGGGTGGCGTGGACCACGAACGCCGGCGCGCTGTCCGGCGTCACCGCCGGCATCGACGATCAGGGCGCGCTGCTCGTGCGGATTGACGGCCGCGTCGAGCGGATCGTCGCCGGCGAGGTGGCGTGGCTGTGACCTTATGCTCCTAGCGATCGACGTCGGGAACACGAACATCGTGATCGGCGTCTTCGAGGGCGCGACGCTCGTGCACAGCTGGCGCCTGCAGACCCTGCGCGAGCGCACCGCCGACGAAGTCGGCCTGCTGATCGTCGGCCTCTTTCAGCATCGCCGTCTCGATCTCGGCGCCGTCGACGCGGTATCGATGGCGTCGGTGGTGCCGCCGCTCACGCCGATCATGCGCGCGATGGTGAAGCGCTACTTCTCGCGCGATCCGTTCGTCGTCGAGCCGGCGGTGAACGCGGGCATGCCGATCCTGTACGAACGTCCCGCGGAAGTGGGCGCCGATCGGATCGCGAACAGCGTCGCCGGCTACGAGCAGTACGGGCGCGCGCGCGGGCTGCCGCTCGTGATCGCGGACCTCGGCACCGCGACGACCTTCGACGCGGTGACGGCGAAGGGCGAGTATCTCGGCGGCGTGATCTGCCCCGGCCCGCAGATCGCGGCCGACGCGTTGTTCCAGCGCGCGGCGCGGCTGCCGCGCGTCGACGTCCGGCGGCCGGCGACGGTCATCGGCCGCAACACGATCACCGCGATCGAGTCGGGGCTCTTCTACGGATACGTGGCGATGGTCGACGGCCTGATGCGGCGGATCGTCGACGAGCTCGGAGGGCGGGCCGTCGGCATCGCCACCGGCGGCCTCGCGCCGCTCGTGCTGCCCGAGACGAAGGCGTTCGAGGCGCACGAGCCCGACATCACGCTGCACGGGCTGCGCATCATCTGGGAGCGGAATCAGTAGGTGGACGTCCCCGAGTACTGCCGCGGAATCGAGTCGTATCTCTGCCGCAAGAACGACGGCCACCTCATTCGCGTCGTCGGCCCGTCGTTCGAGATCGTGTCGCGATGGGCGCAGCAGGGCGTGCCGCTGAAGGTCGCCTGCGCGGGCATCGACCGCTATTTCGAGCGCTACTACCGCGCCGGCCCGCGGCGCCGTCCGGTGAAGATCGATTTCTGCGAAGCCGACGTCCTCGACGTGTTCGATGAATGGCGGCGCGCCGTCGGCGTCGGGCAACACGCCGAAACCAGCAATCAATCAATCGACAATCAATCATCAATCATCAATCATCAATCATCAATTCGCCGCTCCCTCCCCGCCCACCTCGAGCGGGTCGTGCTGCGGCTGTCGTCGGCGCGCGCGAGCGGCGCGCTGGGCGAGGCGTTCGATGCGCTGATCGATCGCGTCTCGGCGGAGCTCGACGCCGCGCGGGAAAAAGCCGGCGGTCTGCGGGGCGACGCGCGGCAGAAGCTGCTCGCGCGGCTGGCCGACGTCGATGCCGACGTGCTGCGCGAGGCGCGCACCCTGCTCGACGATGCGGCGCGCGCGACGCTGGCGCGCGAGGCGGAGGAGGAGCTGGCCGCCTTCAGGGCGGCGATGCCCGCCGACGCGTACGCCCGCGCCCGCGAGGCGGCCGTCGACCGCCTCGTCCGCGAGCGATTCGGCCTGCCGACGATTCGGTACTGACCGCGCGCGGAAGCAACCGCGGAGATCGCGGATATCGCTTTCTACGGCGTGAACGGCGGCGGCACGCGCTTCTTCGTCGCCTGCTCGAACGCGTAGGCGATCTCGATGAGCCGCGGCTCGCTGCACGCGCCGCCGGTGAAGCCGACGCCGAACGGCTGGTCGCGCGCGTTGAAGCCGGCGGGGAACGCCGGCGTCGGCGCGTTCGGTATGAACCCGTACGGAACGATCACCGTCGGGAAGCCGGCGCGCGCGGCGATGTTCGCGCTGCTGCTGCCGGGGAAGAGCAGCGCGTCCAGGTTGTTCGCCTTCATCACCTCGTCGATGCCGTGCCCGCCCGCCAGGTGCAGATCCTTCGCGCGGTCCAGCTGATACCGGAAGGCGTCGGCCGCGAGATCCATTTCATCCGAGACGTCGAGGAGATCCTGCCGGTACTTGATCGCCCCGCGCGACGCGTTGGCAGTGTTGAACTGCCGCAGCTCGGCCAGCGTCTTGACGGGCGCCGATGCGCCGAGCGTCTGCAGGTACACGTTGAAATCGCGCTTGAAGCCGTACTTCAGCACGACCGAGCAGCTGCCCACCGTGTCGGCCGCGCGCGTGCCCGTGCACGTGCCGAAGAGCAGCAGGTTGTCCGTCGTGTCCTGATCGATCACGCTCGGGATGTCGGCTGGATCGACGATCACGGCCCCTTCGCGCTTGAGGACGTTGATCACCTCGGTCATCAACGCCGCCTGCGCCGCCGTCAGTCCGCCGGACGGCGTCGTGCGCCCCGGCAGCGTGATCGGGTTGTAGTAGTTCGCGCGCGGGACGCCGATGCGCGCGCCGCGCAGCCCGGTGAGGCGCAGGAACTGGCCGTAGTCGCGGCCGATCGGCGGCGTGCAGCGCGTCGTCGCCGGATCGTGCGGGTCGGCGCCCTCCATCGCGCCGAGCATGAACGCCGCGTCGGTCACGGTGCGCGCCATCGGACCGGCGGTGTCCTGGTCGGCGACGATCGGGATGATGCCCCAGCGGCTGATGCGGCCGACGGTCGGCTTGATGCCGGCGAGCATCAGCTGATTCGACGGGCTCAGCACCGATCCCGACGTCTCGGTGCCCACGTTCGCGGCCCAGAGGCTGGCGGCGGTCCCGATGCCGGAGCTCGATCCGGCCACCGACATCGACGGGCGGCCGTCGGCGAACGGCAGGTTGAACCCATCGTTGCCCGGCCGCGGATCGGGCCGCGGATCGTACGGGTTCTGGCCGTAGCCGCCGGCCGCGCTGTAGTTGCCGGGCATGCCGTTGGTCACCCAGTTGGCGAGCTCGGTGAGCACCGTCTTCGCGATGATCACGGCGCCGGCGTTCCGCAGGTTCGTCACCAGGGTCGCGTCGTAGGGCGGCACGAAGCCCTTGAGCGCGAGCGCGCCGCCGCTGGTCGGCATGAACGTGGTGTTGATGTTGTCCTTGATCGCGATCGGAATGCCGTGGAGCGGTCCCCGGTAGACGCCGCGCGTGCGCTCGAGGTCGCGCTGCTCCGCCTCGGCGATCGCGTCGCGATTGAGCGAGATCACCGGGTTCAGGAGATCCTTGTAGAACGCGATGCGCGCGAACGACTGCAGGACGAGCTCCTTCGAGGTCACCTCGCCGCGCTGCATCGCGGTCTGCATCTCGACGATGTTGCTTTCGACGACGTCGAACCCGATAAGCTGGGGGTGGATGCGCTGCGCGGGAAGGGTGGCGGCGAGAGCCAGGGAGACGGCGACACCGGCGACGAGGCGGTTCATCATCAGCGGCCTCCGGGCGCGCGCAGCATAGCACGATGATCCTTCCCGGGACCGCGCTGTCGTTGTCGATCGAGAAGCCGGCGGCGGGCGGCCGCATGATCGCGCGCACCGGCGGCCGGATCGTGCTCGTGGCCGGCGCCATTCCGGGCGAGCGGGTGCAGGCGCGCCTCGAGCGCGTGACCAAGGGCGTGGCGTATGCCGAGGCGATCGCGATCGACGAGCCGTCGCCGGATCGGCGCGAGCCGTTCGTCGATCCCGCGTGCGGCGGCTCGCTCTACGCGCACATCGCGTATCCGCGGCAGCTCACGATCAAGGCGGAGGTGATCGCCGACGCGCTGCGGCGCATCGGACGCATCGAAGCGCCGGCGCCGATCGTCGTCGCGGCGTCGCCCGAGGAGGGCTACCGCATGCGCGCGCGGCTCCACGCGCGCGGCCACCGCGTCGGCTTCTTCCGCGAGGGGACGCACGATCTCTGCGACGCGCGCGCGACGCGCCAGCTGCTGCCGGCCAGCTGCGACGTCGTCGACCGGCTGTCGGCCGCGCTGCGATCGCTCGGGGCCGACGCCGTCCGCGAGATCGACCTGGCGGAGAACGTCGACGCCACCGAGCGGGCCGTCCATTTCGAGACGGCCGAGCGCGTCGATCGCCGCATCCTCGCGAAGCTCGCGTCGGTCGACGGCGTCACCGCCGGCGAGCACGTGCGCGACACGCTTCGGATCGGCGACGGCGCGATCACGCTGCGCCGGCACGTGCGGGCGTTCTTTCAGGGCAATCGGTATCTGCTCGGCCGGCTGGTGTCGCACGTCGTCGAGCGCGTGCCGGCCGGCGGAACGGTCGCCGATCTCTACGCGGGCGCCGGGCTGTTCGCGGTCGCCGCGGCGGCAGCGCGCGGCGCGGCCGTGCTCGCGGTGGAGGGGGATCCGTTTGCCGCGGACGATCTGCGCGAGAACGCGGCGCCGTTCGGCGACCGCATCACGGTGGTGAAGGGCGCCGTCGAAGACCTCGCGACGAACGCGGCCGCCGCTCCGCGCGCCGACACGGTGATCGTCGATCCGCCGCGCACCGGCATGTCGCGCGAGGCGCTCGACGCCGTGCTCGGCCTGCGCGCGGCGCGGATCATCTACGTCTCCTGCGACGTCGCCACGCTCGCCCGCGACGCCCGCCGGATCCTCGACGCCGGCCACACGCTCGCGCGCGCCGACGCGTTCGATCTCTTCCCGAACACGCCGCACGTGGAGACGGTCGTCGTGTTCGCGCGTTGAGGAGCAACCGCAGAGATCACGGCGACCGCAGAGCTTTCTTGATACGAAGTTCTCTGTGTTCTCTGTGGTCTCTGCGGTTGCTTTTCACACGCGCTTCCGCTCGGCCGCGTCGACAAAGCCCTCGAACAGCGGGCGGAACTCGCCCGTGCGGAAGAAATTCTCCGGATGCCACTGGACGCCGAGGCAGAACGGCTGCGCGGGGTCCTCGATCGCCTCGATCACGCCGTCGGGCGCGGTGGCGCACACCACGAAGCCGGGCGCGACCGCTTTCACCGCCTGATGATGGCGGCTGTTCACCTCGCAGGTATCGGCGTCGGCGAGCCGCTCCCGCATCAGCCGCGAGAGCAGCGAATCCTTCTCGAGCCACACCTCGTGGGCGAGGGTGAACGGCTGGTTCGGCGGAACCGCCAGGCTGTGCGCCAGCGCGCCCGCGATCTGCGACGGGATGTCCTGCACGAGCGTGCCGCCGCACGCGACGTTGAGCACCTGCACGCCGCGGCAGATCGCGAAGATCGGCAGCTTGCGCGCGCGCGCGGCCGTGATGAGCGCGATCTCGAACTCGTCGCGCCCGTGCTCCGCCTCGACGACCGTCGGGTGCGGCGACTCCCCGTACCGCGCAGGCTCGACGTCGTCGCCGCCGGTGAGCAGCAGCCCGCTCAGCCCCTCGAGCGCCTCGTCGGGCGGCGTGCCCAGGTCGAGGATGCGCGGATCGCCGCCGACGTGAAGCACGGACTGGCGGTAGTCTTCGAGCTTTCGGCAGGGCGAGATACCAATGACAGCCATAAGCAGTCCGCGCGCTACATCCGAGCGGGCACTTCGATGCCCATGAGATCCAGGGCGCGCGTGAGCTGCGCCCGCACATACGCGACGCCGGCCGCCCGCCACCGCTTCCGATCGGCGCGTTCCTCGTTCAGAATCGGATAGCGATGGTAGAACGCGTTGAACGTCTGCGCCAGCCCGAACGTGTATTTCGCCAGCGCCGAGAATTCCAGCGATCTGACCACCTGTTCCACCACTTCGTCGAGCCGCGACGCCTCGAAGGCGACCGCCCAGAGGTTATGGGCGGCGTCGTCGCCGTCCTCGGTGAGCTCGTCGGCGGCGGTCTCATCGAGTGATCGCACGACGTCGGCCTCCGACGTCCCCTCGCGCTCCCGCAGCTTGTTGAGGATGTTTCCCGCGCGCACCACCGCGTACTGCAGGTACGGGCCGGTTTCTCCCTCGAAGCTGAGCGCTTCCTCGATGTCGAACACGATCAGCTTCCCGCGCGAATACTTCAGCATGAAATAGCGGATCGCGGCGACGGCAATCTGCGCGCCGACCCGGCGGCAGTCGTCGGCCGAGAAGTCGGGATTGCGCTTGGCGACTTCCTCGGTCGCCTTGGTCGTGAGCAGATCGAGCAGGTCGTCGATCTTCACGCCGAGGCCCTTCCGCCCCGAGACTTCCACGAACGGCTTCTTCGCATCCTCGCTGTCGGGATCGATCTTGTGCCCGAGCTCGCGCGCCGTGGCGTGCGACAGCGCCACCATCTCGTACGAGAAGTGGATCGAGCGCTCCGCTTCGGCGGCATGGCCGAGCCTCCGCAGCGCCTGCACCAGCAGCGCCTGCAGATACATCTGCCGCGAGTCGATCACGTTGAAGCTCCACTCGGCGCGGCCGAACGACGGCGCGTTCGGATCCCCGGTCGACGAGGTCGTCGCCCACAGCCGGCGGCCGCCGGCCTGCGTTGCGAAGAGGCGGTACAGAAAATCGCGGCCGAGCAGTCCGAACTTCCAGAACTGGTTGGCGATGTCCTTCCCGACGTAGGTGACCACGCCGTTCGAGCGGACGATCACCTTCTCGCGCGACTCCTCATCGGCCGCGTCGTCGTCGGCCGCGCCGCCCTCGTCGATGCGCATCACCCAGCAGCCGGCGAGCTTGCCTTCCGTCTGGAGGAACACCGCGCCCTGCGCCTTCAGGATGTCGAAGGTGTGCGCCCAGAACTTCAGGCGCACGATATCGCCCTCGTAGGTCAGCAGGTCGTACGCGATGTTCAGGCGCGCCATCGTCTGCAGGTGCGCGTGCACGATCCGGTCGACGATCAGCGCGCCCAGGTCGGAGGTGTCGTTGCCCCCTCGCTCGAGCTCGTGCAGCGCGGCGGCGCGGACCGCGAGGCGCTCGCGATCGCCTTCGTACCACTCGGTGACGCGCGAATACAAATCCCAGCAGTAGTAGTCGAAGCGCGTCGACGCCGCAAGCTCGCGCACCTCGGCGGCCGACTTGCGCTCGAGCTCCCGGAACCCGACGATGACGTCGGCCACCTGCACGCCCGTGTCGTCGATGTAGTTCTGCACTTCGACCGGCGTGCCCCGGAACTGCAGCGCGCGCACCAGCGTGTCGCCCAGCGCGGCGTTGCGCAGATGGCCGATGTGCGCCGCCTTGTTCGGATTGATCGCCGTGTGCTCGACGATCGTCTTGCCCGCCGTCGCGCGATCGGGTTCGACCTGCCCGCGCAGCCGCGCGATCAGAAAGCCCGGGCGGTCGAGGTACACGTTCAGGTATCCGTTCGGCGCGGCGGCGACGCGCGTCACGCCAGGAATCGCGCCGACCTCGCCGGCCAGCTCCTGCGCGATCGCGCGCGGCGGCTTGCGCAGCGTCCGCGCGAGCTGAAACGCCACCGCCACGGCGAGATCGCCGAGCGCGCGGTTGGGCGGCACTTCGACGGCGAACGGCGGCACCTCGGCCACGCCGAACTTCCGGCGGATGGCGCCGATAATGGCTTCGTGAACGCCGCGCTGCACGCTCAGGATCATGAACGGGTACTGTCGTCGTGCCGGCCTTCAGGTCCGTCGGTAAGCACGTGATACGATTACAGTTTGTGACCTTGGATCGCCTCGAGGCCCGCGTACTCGGCCGGCGTGTTGACGTTGGCGAGCAGGTGCGACGGCGCCCCGAACCGCGCGATCTCCGCGGCGCCGACGACGCGCACCGGCAGGTCGTCGACGAGCTCGCGCAGCGTCAGACGCCGCTCGGCGATCCGCGCGGCGATCGGCTCCAGACACGCGCGCGAGTAGACCGCACAGAGCGGATGATAGCCGCGATCGGTCCGGGGAACGACGATTGCCCGCTCGCCCGCCAGGGAGAACAGGTACTCGACGAACGCCGCGCGGACGTACGGCATGTCGCACGCGACGACGAACACCATGTCGGCGCGCGCGGCGCTGAGCGCCGCGTGCAGGCCGCCCAGCGGTCCGCCACCCCGCACGATGTCGGCGACGGCGCGCGGGTGCCGGGCCTGATCGGCCGATCCCCGCAGATGGTCGAGCCGATCGGAGGCGCCGCCGACGACCATGATGTCGTCGGCCACCGTCGAGATCTCCGCCAGCTGACGATCGAGAATCGAGCGGCCCTCGACGACGAGCGCGCTCTTGTCGCGTCCGTCGAACCGGCTCGCCTTTCCGCCCGCCAGAATGGCCGCGCTCCGCATTCCGCGATCTTACTCTGACATGCGAGAAGCCGGCATCGGACGCGTGCTCGTCGCCAGCCTGCATCAGGGGATCGCCGACATCCTGCCGACGCGCCTCGGTTTCTACGAGAACTGGCTCAATTCGGAGGGGCTGCGCGAGGGGACGATCGGCCTCGCGCCGCTGTTCGCGGTGCTCAGCTTCCTGCGGCAGGAAGGCGACGCCTACCGGATGATCACGACGCGCGCCGGCGAGTACGCCGCCGAATGGACCGTCCAATCGATGCCCGCGCTGCGGCGGACGATGATCAAGGCGGCGCCGGCGTGGCTGCGCAGCCGGATGGCGCTCCGGCTGGCGCGTCAGCTCGTCCACGAGACCTACACCGGGAGCCGCGCGATCGCGCGCGTGCGCCGCGGCACGGCGAGCATCGACGTCCGCGCGTCGGTGTTCTGCTCGGTGCGCGAGCCGGTGTCGCATCCGCTGTGCGGGTTCTACGCGGCGGCGGTCACGCGGCTGCTGACGCTGTTCGACATCGGCGCGAGCACCGAGGTGGTCGCCTGCCGCGGCACCGGCGAGGCGAGCTGCGTGATGAAGGTGGCGATCGCCGACGGCCGGCCGGTCGAGCGCACGGAGGCGGCATGAGGCTCGCGCCGCTCGGCTGCGCGGCGGTGCTCGCGCTCGGCGCGTCCGGCGCCGGCGCGCAGCCTGCCGTGCCGCCGCCGCGCATCCTCGTCGTCCCGTTCGAGAACGTCGCGCGCGACGGCCGGATCTTCTGGCTGACCGAGGCGGCGGCGGTGCTGCTCGCCGACGATCTCAACGCGCTCGGCGCGAGCGCGATCACGCGCGGCGAGCGGCATCAGGCGTTCGAACGCCTGCAGGTGCCGCCGGCCGCCGCGCTCACCGACGCCACCGTGATCCGCATCGGACAGCTCGTGGGCGCGGCGCAGGTCGTCGTCGGGTCGCTGCAGCTCGACGAGGAGTCCATCGTCGTGCGCGCGCGCAGCATCGCGCTCGACAGCGGCAAGATCGCCGCCGACGTCACCGATCGGGGCGGCCTGCCCGAGCTCTTCGCGATCTTCGAGCGGATCGCGCGCAAGATCGCGCCGCCGTCCCCGAAGTCGACCGCCGACGTGGAGCAGCAGCATCCACCGGTCGACGTCTTCGAGGACTACATCAAGGGGCTGCTCGCCGAAACGCCGGCGACCGCCGTCAACTATCTCAACGCCGCGCTCGCGCGGCAGCCGTCGTTCGATCGGGCGCGCCTGGCGCTGTGGGACGTGTACGCCGATCAGGGCGATCACGAGCGCGCGCTGGCGGCGGTCGCGCGCGTCGACGCCGGTTCGCCGGTCTCGCGCGATGCGCGATTCCGCGCCGGCCTCTCGCAGCTGCAGCTGAAGAAGTACGACGAGGCGTTCGCGACGTTCAAGGCGCTCCTCGACGCGGCGCCCACCGCGACGCTGCTGAACGACCTCGGCGTCGTGCAGCTGCGCCGCGGCGCGCTGCCGCAGCCCGGGCAGGGACAATCGAGCTACTACTTCCACAAGGCGATGGAAGCCGGCGCCGACGATCCCGATTACGTCTTCAACCTCGGATACGCGTACTGGCAGGAGCGCGATACGCAGGCGGCGATCTACTGGCTGCGCGAGGCCGTGCGCCGAAATCCGGCCGACGCCGACGCCCACTTCGTCCTCGGCGCGGCGCTCGCCGCCGGCGGCGACGCCGCCGAATCGACGCGCGAGCGCGATCTCGCCCGCCGGCTGTCGTCGGCGTACGAGCCGGGCAAACGCGGCGCCGAGACCGTGCCGAAAGGGCTCGAGCGGCTGAAGAACGACGTCGAGCTGCCGCACACGCGGATCGAGGCGCGCCTCGCCACCACCGAGCAGCGCGATCAGGAGGAGCTCGCAACGTTTCATCTCGATCGCGGACGCCGGCTGTATCAGGAGGAGAACGATCGCGATGCGCTCGCGGAGCTGAACCGCGCGACCTATCTGTCGCCGTACCGCGCGGCGGCGCACCTGCTGCTCGGACGGATCTATCTGCGCAACGGACGCCTGCAGGAGGCGATCGGCGCGCTGAAGATCGCGCTCTGGAGCGCCGAGACCGCTGAAGCGCACGCCGTGCTCGGCGAGGCGTACCGGCAGGCCAAGGACGCCGCCGCCGCGCGCGCCGAGGCGCAGCAGGCGCTCGCGCTCGATCCGAATCTCGCGGAAGCGAAGCAGCTGCTCGAGCGTCTCGACGGACGCTGAGCTCCCTCTTGTACTCGCAGCTCTTCGATGCTAAAATCGTCTCGTTGGCGCATCAACTCGAAGACGACGGCTTCCACGAGATCCAACTGAACGGCAAACAGCTGGTGTTCCTCTTCATGGCCGCCACGGTCGTGTCGGTGGTCATCTTTCTCTGCGGCGTGCTCGTCGGCCGCGGCGTGCGCGCGGAACGCGGCGCGGTGGGCGACACGTCGGTCGCGACCAACCCCGCCGACACGACGCCGCAGCCGGCCAACCCGGCGCCTCCGGCTCAGCCGCAGGCCGGCGCCGATCCGACCGCCGCGCCGCCTCCGGCCGGCAGCGGCGAGGATCTCAGCTATTTCCATCGTCTCGAAAAGCCGAACGCGCCGCCCGAACGGCTGAAGCCCGCGGGAGCGGAAGCGACGGCGGGCACCAAGCCCGCGCAGCCGCCGGCGCCGCGGCAGCCGAAGCCGCAAGAGGCGCCGGCGATCGCGCAGCAGAAGCCGCCCGACGTGAAGCCGCCCGCGACATCCGAAGCCGCGCCGACGCCAAAAGCGCCCGCCGCCGCGCCGCAGCCGAAGGAGCCGCGGCGCACGGCGCCGATCGATGCCGCGCCGGCTGAACCCGCGGGCGACGGCTTCGCGGTGCAGATCGCGGCGCTCGGCGTGCGCAGCGACGCCGACGCGATCGCCAAGCGCCTCAGCTCGAAGGGCTACGCCGCGTACGTGCTGTCGCCGGCGGGCGGCACGCCGTCGGTCTATCGCGTGCGCGTCGGCAAGTTCCCCACCCGGCGCGAAGCGGAATCGGTGGCGGCCCGGCTGCAAAGAGAAGAGCAGTTCAAGCCCTGGGTTACGCGCTAGCCGCCGCGTCGGGAATTCTCCTCGCCCTCAGCTTTCCGAAATTCGGTCATCCGGCGTTCGGGTGGGTTGCGCTCGCGCCGCTAATCGCCGCGCTCGACCGATCCACGCTCCGCCGCGCGTTCCTGCTCGGCCTGCTCACCGGCGTCGTCTACTTCAGCGGCACGCTCTACTGGATCACGCGCGTGATGGTCCTGTACGGGGATCTCCAGCTGTGGGTCGCCGTCCTGGTCAACGCCGCGCTCGTCGCCTATCTCTCGCTGTTTCCCGCCGTTTTCGCGCTCGTGACGCGGCGACTCGTCATCGCGCACGGCCGGCCCGCACTGATCGCCGCGCCCGTGGTGTGGGTGGCGACCGAGCTCGGGCGCACGCATCTCTTCACCGGGTTTCCGTGGGTGCTCCTCGGCTACAGCCAGACGAGGGTGCTGGCGGTGGCGCAGGTGGCGAGCGTCTTCGGGGTGTACGGCGTGTCGATGCTCGTGGCGAGCGTGAGCACGGCTCTGGCGATGACCGTTGA
>Ga0075425_100006349_pt1 | contig 12377 bp, 7 predicted proteins | sample SoiMethybrSBSTD4_FD_75300 | JGI IMG/M metagenome (GOLD analysis project Ga0075425, IMG submission 75300) | Bulk soil microbial communities from a Populus tree surrounding site in Tennessee, USA - Soil MetaG P. TD hybrid SBSTD4 | ecosystem: Environmental > Terrestrial > Soil > Tree plantation...
CCGCTGCACGCATAGCCTCCTTTTGAAGACCTTCAGCCATGGTAGTCCATCGCTCTGGATTCTGTCTAACCGCAGCGATGCCAATATTGAAGAAATGAGCATCGGCGGCAGAGAGGCCAAACTCTTTTTCAATCTCCATGGCCCTCTCAACTGGGTAAAGCCTCTTCATTTGGGCGATGGTTTTACCTGGAATGCCAATGGCCTCCGTCTCGGGTGGCGCTTCTGCGGCCTTCGGGAAATCCTCTGGCAAAGTGATGGCGTACTTCTCGGCGTTCTTTTGCAGCCACTCGACAACCTTCGGATTCTTTCTCCAATCCAATGGCCTCGGTCCAAGCTTTTCCTCTTCTCCAGGGAAGGACGGCTTATCCCAACTGCCGGTCTTGGTGGCGAATTCGATGGCCTCACGGGGAAGCGCTACCCGCATAGCGACCGCATTCGCATCCAACATTATTTTCTCAGCTTTATCGAGAGCCGCCTTATTCTCCGGGCTCGGATCTTCGGCATACTTTTTCCGGGCGGCATCGATAATCGGCTCGGCATCCTCCAGTTGCTTTTTGGTCCGCTCCTTTATCTCCAGCCGCAATTTTCCGAGCGCATCCAAATCTTCGAGCGTAGCTGCGGACTTTCCCGCCTCATGCGAGTCCTTGTTGTCCAGGCGCTTCGGATGGTTCGGATCCAGGATGGCGTCACGGAATAATTCGATGACTGACTTTGGTTTGGCTGGTGGCGCTGGCGGGGGTGTAGGTTGCTCGGGCGTTTCACCTGCACCCTCCTCGGGCTTTACTTCCTGGGGTGCTTCCGGTGCCCCCGCTTCGGCTTCTGGGCGTGCAGCGGCAGGTCCTTCAGGTTCGGCGTTTCGTGTGCCCACTTCAGGCAATCCCACGACCCCGCCTGCCCCCTCGCCTTCAGGGCGAAGCACTTCCCCTGCTGGCTTGTGCTCTTGAATGGCATTTTGTGTTTCTCCTTTCTCTGGTTCTGGTGTTGCTGGCGGTACTGGCTCTTCCGCTGCCTCAGTAGGTGGCGGAGGTTCAAATGGTTTCTCGGCGTTCTTGGCCATGACCTCGGCAGTCAACGGCGCCGTCTGTTCGAGCACGGTCTTTGGCCGGCGGGGAATGTTTGCTCCCGCCATGCCGGCGCCGAGCAGTGCGCCCGATGCGGCGGCGGTACCAACACCCTCACCAACGGGCTTGCCGCTGATTACGTTCTCGGTGGCCCTGGATGTGGCAGAGAGTGTAGCCAACTCAGCGGATCCAGCGCCCACGCCACGCAACCATTGTTCAGCCAACGGCTGGCCGGCCTTCCCGGCAATCTTGTCTCCCAGGAAGCGGCGGAACGCTCTCGGGCCAAACTCCCAGAGCGCCACTTCCTTCAACCCGGATTTGTAAGCGTTGGAGGCTGCCTTGTCCGCTGCCTGTGTTGGGGTGGCGCCTTCAGCAATGGCGGCATCGTAGTCGTGATCGAAATGTTCGCCGGCGCTGCTCAACCCAAAGATGAACGGGGCAAGCGGACCGGTCATCGCCGGTACCAAGCCGGCGGTCGTGCCCACGACTTGATGCGCCAGAGATTCCCGCTCGGCATCTGGGACGTACTTCTCGTAAAGGTCGGTGTAATACTTCTCGGCGGTGGCGCCGGCCTGATACTGCGGGGACTTCTCGATAAACTCCCGGCGGGCGGTCGCAGACGTCGGAGGACGTCCGTGAGCTTGCAAAATTCCTTCGACGACGGGCTCGCTCACTGCCGCCGCCCCTTTCATTATCTCCGCCCCTGCTCGGCCAACTCCAGCAGCGGCCTCAGCCGCAAGCCCGGCGGGTGTGCCGCCGAAGATGGATGGCTTTGGCTCAGCCCGCACAGCCTTCATCTCTGCCGCTAACTGCATGCCCTTCGCCTGGCGGGCGATCGCTGCATCGGTCATCGGCGTGACGCTGCGGGGATTCAACTCCGAGGATTCAAAGCCTTGGTCTGGCCGGGTGAGATCCGCCTCTTCATCGTGGGACGTGGCTAAGGACTGGGCTGGCGGAGCTTGTGGCGCTGAATAAAACTTGCGCTTGATGACGTCCTTTATCTGGACATCATCCATTTCATCAGGAAACTCAACCACTCCCTGTCCCGGAATATCAATTGACTGAGGCATTTATTCAAACTCGTCAGTTGCCGGATTATACTTCCGAACCTTTCCAGGCGCATTGGTCGTTCCCGCCGGCGCTGCTGGGGCACTTGCTCCCGTCTCTCCTGCCGGCGGGGTCGCCATTACCTCAGCTCTCTCAAAAAGCGAGGTTATCTTCGACCTGGTTTGGGCGGCTTTCCTTTCCAATTCCGGAACGTTCTTTCTCGTGCTGGCGTTCTTTCTCGCCTCCGAAATGTCACGCAGGTTGGCCTCAAACTCTTTGTTCAAGAGCTTGGACTCAGCTTCGGTCTCTGGGTCCTTTAGGAAATGCAAAGTGCTGCTGCCGGGCATGTAGAGGACGGTCTGCCCCTTATACGTCCGCATGATGGGCTCACCTTTCTTGGTGGCATCGATGGCGTTCTGGAAAAGGTGGACGTCATCCATCGCACCACTGGCCGCAGCTTTGTTTCGGTCTTCGATAAGCTTTCCAAGCGGCGATCCCGCCCCACGGTTGGCCGCACGGGTCTTCTCAACCTCAAGCCGGCCTTCCTGGCGCTTACCTTCGACATCAAGGGCAGTGACGTTCATCTTTTCGATCTGCGCCTGTATCTCTGAAGCACTGTCTTCATCCCCGGCATTTATCGCCGCAACCAAAGCCTGTTGCAGGGCGACAATCGGCGGCGGCTTCTGGGTTTGGAAAGTGGTCCGAACTTTGCCATCGGGTCCAATGGTGGTTTTTTGAAGTGTGCCCGGAGCACTCGCAGCTTTGGTTTTGGCAGCCTCAACCTCACGACCCTTGGCTGCATTGAGCCTTGCCCACTGTTCGGTGGATGGACCAACCTGCTGCGGGTCGGTCTGCATTTCACGAATCGCTTGGCGCTCGATAGGATCTTCGAGGGTAGCCAGCAAGTCGGTGAACTTCTTCGCATCGGCCACCGCCAGCTTTGCTTGAGTCGTCGTGTTCTCAGCCCGCATCTTCTGGAGATCGTTCATTTCCTTTTGGCGAGCATAGCGCCAATCGGCGTTCTGTTGGTCCTGCACCACCTTCCAGGCGGTTCGGCTCGGGCCTACATCCGGAGTCGGCATGGTGGCACGTTCCTCGGGCGTGGCTGCTTTCCATGGTGCCAAAACGGGGATGGCCTTCATCCAGGCCGAAGTCTCAGAGCTATGCTGTTGCGCCAAAGCGTGGCGGGATTCTGCCTGGGCGAGCGCATCTTTAACCTTGGCCTCGATCTCGGTCTTTTTGAGGCGCCACATCGGATCGGCCTGGTTCATCCGTGATTCCTGCATGCCCTTCTCAAACCCCTTGCGTGTGCCCCAGTAATCCTCATTGTCAGGAGCGGCATTCTCGTCCCGGCCGAAACTGTTGACCACGCCGGCCAGCACGCCGCCGATGTCTTTGCCGATGGCGCCCGCATCCGGCGGTTGAGTGATCCGCTGCAACCAAACCGGAACGTCTGTGTTCTGGAAAATTTCAGGCATATATTAGATCCTTCGTTAAGCCATACCGCCCATGCCGCCACCAAAGCCGCCGCCAAAATCACCCTCGCCCATGCTGGCGCCTCCGAAATCTTCGGTGCCACTCATGTAGCTTCCCATATCGTAACCGCCGTAGCCTTCGCTTCCCACCGGCGCCGTTGAGTAACCACCAGGACCATAAGTTTGGCCTGGGTTGCCGGCGACCTTAGAATAGTCCTGCGTCTTGATATCGGACGGGCCACTTGAACCCGTGTAGCCGTGAATAAAGGCCATGCCGACCTGGTGGACGGCCTGGTAAACCGCATTCATCACCGGATCCGGCATCGCTTTAATCTGGCTCGCCATCCAGTCACGATTGAACTTGGCGTTGCGCTCGTTGACATCGAAGCTGGCCTGCTTCTCTGGCGTCACGAACATTGATTTCACGTCCATCATGTGCGGCTCGTAGAGACGGGCTGTGGTGGCCATCCACGATTCAGCCGATCGCAATCCCTCATCCATCAGCTTCAGCGACGTAAGGCCGAGGTCTCGGGCGGCAAGATTTCTTCCCATGCCAGACCCAGCGTATCCGCCCTCCAGCGCCCGGCCCGCCGATGACGTCATCAATTCCCGCTGAACATCCTCCGGAACCTCACCCTTGAGCCACGAATCAAGGTTGCTGCTGATTTGTCCTGTGATGGAATCAAGGTCGGGTGTGAACCGCCGCAGCATCTTATCCACCTGTTCGGCAGAAAAGAGGTTGGATTGCTCAGTCAACTTCTCCGCCTCGGGCAAAACGTTGAGATTGTTCTGGACCGCAACGCCCTGCTCCTTGCCGAGATCGATCGGCTTGAGCTGCGGCACCACCGGCTTTTTTCCAAAGATGTCAGAGAGAAACGACATAGATTAAATTTCCTTTCCTAAACTAACACCGGCACCGGGTCACTGGCGTAAATGGACGATCCCATGACATTGATGCCGATCCTTCGGCCGCTGCCGAGGTAGTGATCCAATTCAGAATCAAGCTCACCGATGGCCTCCTTATAGCCGGCGACCATGATGGCGGTCTTATTAACCGCATTGGGCTCGTGCTCTGCGTTATTGATGGCCATGCACATAGTCTTTAGCGCTGGAAGATTTCCAATGATCAAATAGTCGGTGTCGTTCTTCACCGGAATGAAGTCGTGCTTGGCCATGATTTCAACGGTCGTCGGGCAACTGCTGTCATTGTTGCAAATGCCAGGAATGAAGTAACGGGCGAACGATGGCCGGGTGTCGTGATACTGATACTTGCCGATGAGGCGTTGCGTGGAATCCGCCGGCTTGCGGGCGTAGAGCCACGTCTGGCCATCCATGTCGTTTGGAAATTGGATGTCAGTGAGTACTGAGAAATAGTTGGTCGAATCGGCGCCGGGTGCCTGGGCCAAATCAATAACCTCGCCATCCCTGATAACACCACCTTGGCTCGTGCGAATCCAATTGGAATTCTCGTCATAACCGAGCGCCAAGACTTCTTTTCCGACATCACTCGCCAGGTCGCAAACAAACCGAAGCTTTTCGGTGGTGCCAACCATATCCGAGAATGTGGGGAACCTGCCACGCATGTAGGCGCCTGGCATGCCGCAGCCAAAATTCCTGCCGCCCACGCCGCCGCAACTGGAGCAGTTGGATCCGTCCGATGCTGTGCTTCCGTTGACGGTACCCAGGCCGTTCTCAAGAAACTCGTACCACTGGTCCACCACACTGATAGGAACCCCGCACTGAGCCGCCGTCTCGATCGTGGCCATTCCGCTCGGCAGCGTGATACAGGAATTGATTGCGCAAATCCGGTACCTTGCGTAAGTGCCCCACCAAAGCCCCTTGGTGAGAAGCCGTTGAATCGCTTCATTAAGAATAGCCAAAAACCGCACGTCATCGTTGCAGGCGCCGATCACGTTTGGAATTCGGCTGGCCCTTGCGTCTGCGAGAGTGATTCTCATAATTTTAACCTACGTAATATAGCCGTGTGGTCCTTCGGAGGAAGTACACTCCGTAATAAGGCGGCATATGGGTGATAGGGATTGGCACCGCAGCCCCGGCGGTTCCTCCAGCCTGTTCAGTGTCAATATCGACGGGAGAAGGCGGCGGGTCGGAGCTGCTGCGATCCACCGCAAAGAAATTGTTACCCGAGCCTGGCGCATCACCCGTCGAACCCTTGCACGTATGCGCATGCGGCGGAATGTTGGGCAACGTCAAAGTGATGTCCTCTTTCTCGGTCCCGCCTGTGTCGGTGACATTGACCACAGTTCCAGAGACCGGTAGCGTTCCAACCCCCAGCGGGAATTTTGCACGCAAAGCCGTTACTTCCTCCCACATCGGCCCGGACATGACCGATAAAGCGTTTCCGTCGCCGCCGTCGAACGTGGTGAAGTTTGGCAGGGCTCCATCCCAAATCATGATCGAGCCCGGCACCTGTGGATGTCTGGCGATCCATGCGCCGTTAGCGAAAACGTAAAGCTGGATCGGGTTTCCCGTGGCGTCGATCTTCAGCCAGGCCATGGTTATATCGCTTGGAGCGGTCGGCGAAATCCAGATGCCGGTGAACGACGTTGGGAAATTGACCGTTTGCACGGCGCTGAAGCCAACGAGCATCTCCTGGTAAGTGTTTGGGCAGAACCCGGAAGGAAGCACTCCTGGTATTACTGGTAGGACGAGTGGGTCTGACATAATTTTTTAATCCAAGGCTACAATCGAGCCAGAGGTTGTTTGGTCATAGGAAACGTTGGTCTGGCAGTAAACAGTCTGCTCTACTGTGAGGCGATAAACCCTCGGCCTCACACCGTCATCAGTAAAAGCGAAATCAATCGGGTAGCTGCCAATCCCTTTATCTGGATCGCCTGCGGTGTGAACCTGATCGTAGATTGCGATCAAAGAGCCAACATTTGCTCCCCTTGATAACGTAACCTGTGCCGCAAAACAACCAGAAGCCACACCACCGCACAAAGCCTGAATGTTGGCAATTAGCCCACTGAGATTGTGGTGAGTTACTGTCCCATTTTTGTAAGTGAAATTTATATCGCCCTGTAGCTTTAACCCCAGATTGCCGCTGTTCGGATTCTCGCACGGCACTTGAGCGTTAATTTGAAACTCGCCCCCATCATATGATTGGGACGTAGAGGCGCCTGTGTGAGGTGCGTTCACATTAAGGGCCGAAACCGTCCACACCATATCCAACCAAGCGCAATCTCCCACTTGGGATTGTGCCAATGCTACCGCCTGTGCGTTCATTTCCGCTTGTGCCGCCGCAATCCGTTCATCGGTCGGCGCTATGACGGTCGTGCAGAAGGTGCCGGCGGGGACGGTGACTGGATTACTTTCATCCGGACATGCGGCGGTCTGCTCTTCATTGCAGACTTCGACCGTGGGAAGGACATCGCAAATGCTGTAGGTGAAATAATTCTCGCCGCAATCCTCGAACAGGACGCATTCCACTTCCTCGGGGCATTCCCCTTCGGTGGGCTCAGTCATGATCGTGCAGGTCGCTTTGAAGATGCGCACTCGGCAGGATCCGGTTATCTCAAGCCGAAACTCGAATTCGTTCCCCATCCGAATCAACTGGCCACCAATCGTGTTGCACGTCTCGGGCGGCTGCGGGATTTTTACCTTGGCGGCAAAGTAGGATTTTGCCCGTGGCTTCCAAACCTGGCAGGTAAACTCGCCGGGCGTAGGCGGCGTGCATTGGATGTTTGAGGCGCAGAACCGAACTGTTTGCCAAGTGGTCCAGGTTGGATATTGGTCCGGGCGAAACTTAACAACCACGGTGACATTGCCACTAATCTGATCGAGGTAAAGCTCGCCCATATGCAAGCTCTTGAGCTGCGTGGCATCGCCAAAATCATAAGCCCGTGTATTGCACACAGACCGGATATCCACATGTTGGATTACCTGGCTCATGTGAACGTAACGTTAGCGGTTATCGTCGGCCCGCCGGCCAGTGGGGCGGTAATGGTGGCGGTCACAACTTTAGCCTCGGCCACACTGGAGCGCATCAGCGCATCGTCAATGCCCGCTTTGGTGATGGTCGCATTTTGTGGAATAACCGTTCCTGGTCCCCAGCTTGCCCCGCCAAAAGTTCCAAGCGTTCTAAAAACTGCATGCGTGCTATCAGCCTTGGAGATCACCCGCATCAAAGCATTTTTGCTCGAACCATCCCATCGAAAATTGACCACTTCACCAACGACTAATGAAGTCGAATCACTAACCAGCATACTTGCTGTGTCCCCGCCAACAATCGGCATGTTAAGACCAGCAACTTCATCGAGGGTCGCCAAGCTGGCTTCCGTGCCCATGGTTAAGGCCGTGGGTGTAATGGTGTTACCCGTTCCACTGGAAGACAAAGTTGCCGTGCGGCCGAGGCACGGGTTGAAATTGGGGTCCAACAAAATCACGCTGATTGTGGTAGTAGCCACATTATCGGCCACAACCGAAGTCGGGAATGCGAGGATGATGCTAGTCACATCGAGCGGGTCTCCCGCTGTCCAAAGAACACTCGCCACCGTTGGAATTGGGCGGTTGTAAGGAGCGCCTACCGTGACAGTGAACGTCTTGAGTTTTGAAAGTGCTGTGGTCCAACTGAGTCCCGAAATACCGCTCACATTAGTATTTGGAAGTGAAACTGGAGAAACCGAATTGCCCACACTCGAAATAACGAAGGTCAACGGAAGCCCCGAGACTGGATTGCCGTTGCTATTGAGAATTGTGACGGTAATTGCCACATATTGAGCACCGTTTGCAAGCTCTGTCGTTGGCACCGCAACTACGCTGGTGAACCAAACCGTCTGGGTCAAAACATCCTGGCTGGTACCGTAAATATCACTGCCTTCGTAGATCGCTTTTACTTCCCAGTTTCCACCGGCAAAGCTTTGCGTGAAGGTGCATTGCCCATTGCCGTCCAGTGTGCCGGTATCGACCAGTACGCCTTCAATATAGAATCCTACTGTGCCGGTTGGCGTGGCGCCGGCTCCGCTCTCTGGGGTTACCGTAACTGTGTAGGTTACAACTTCATCAGTGAACGCCGGATCGAGGTCGCCCTCAATGACCGTGGTCGTGGCAACGCCTGCGTCTTCGACTTCGGAAATATACTGATCATCGATGCCGCCCTTCTTCAACTCCCAGAATTCCACGTCGTTGCAACCATGCGCCATCGCATAGGCCACTTCCCTGCCGTTGATGCGTGCCTTTGAAAGGGCGAAGATGTTGATACCGGTCCAGACGCCTTCCCACGCCGGCGCCGACTTCTGGCCCAAATCGGAAACGAGATCGAAATTGATTACCGCCAAACCTTTGTGCTCAATTCCAAGCTCTGTCCGGAACGGTGAGACCGTGCAAAGAAAACGGTTGTCGAAGTAGAGACCGGATGCATGCCGAAGGAGCGCACCATCATCGTACTCTAAAATAGGCGACATTTCCCGGCTCAATGGAACGTTTCCCGGAACGCCAAAATCCCTGCGGGCAACGATGAAAGACCGGACACCATCAATTGACCGGTACCAAATATCGCCGTCAATCTGAGTGAAGCAGCGGCCACCCTCCGGACCATACTCCAGGAGCGCTATGGTTTGAATCGGGCTCCGCAAATTCTTCCACACCGTCCGATCAACCGGCGCCTGATTCGAAAAGACCATGTTGGGGGTGCCAACGATGAGCGGTCCCTGGCCGAGGCTCGTGTCCTGGGTCGCCAGAAATTGCATGCTCGTAATCGGGCCGGCGGTGTAAGGCACCGCAAAGGATCCGCCTTCGTTCAGGAAATCGTTCTCATCCCAGCCGAGGATATCGGCCCGGGAGTTGGTTTTGCCATAGACCAGATTGCCGCCTTCGTAAGTGCGGCCACCGGGGCGAGAGATCCAGATGCGTCCCCAGCCATAGGCGCCAATCTCGCCAGTTGGGATTTCGCCGATGCCGGCCACCCGTGTAGATGTGCCGTTCCAAATAACAGTCTTGTACGCCCCGCCCAAGATGATCATGAAATTTTCGGCTTGGAACATGAAGATGAATTCCTTAGTTGCCGAAAACAACTGCTCAGCCCTCACCGGTACCGTGCCGTCCCCAATGAAAAGTTGAGTGCCGGCAGGAACCAGAGTCCCGGGCGTGTCGCCGCCGCCAAACAGGAAGGGAATCGGGTTGCTGGTTGGGCTGAATGAAATGTAAGAGCCGCCATGAATGAACACCCCGTTTCCAACAGTGATGCCGCCTACGGCATTTACATGTACGTCCACAGAAGAGCCCGAGGCCGGAACCGTGAAATCGGAAATCGTGCTGACTAACACAGAGGGAGTTATTTCTCTGAGCACCCATGTATCCGAAGTCAGAAAGAAGAGCCGACCATTCCGGGCAATCACCCAACCGCTTTGGCCGGCCTCTCCGTCGTAGTACGCCCATCCCTGGACCCTGCCAGTCCAATTTAGCTGCGTGGTCGCATCGTAAAAACTGTAGAGATGGTTGCCGTATGGTGGGCGGGTGCGCATGAACGCACCACGGAAGGTCATGTTGATCGCCAGCGCTACTTGATCGGGCCGGATGAGGCTCGCCGCCTTTCCGCCGTCCATTCCACGAGCCAAGGCTCTGAACCCGGCGGTGACTCTTGCGTTAGCCATAAATGGAATTACGGCTTATTGAGTTCCCGGATGCGCATCCAGGAAAGTTGCACGCCGCCGAAGCGGCGAACTACTCCCCCGGCACCATCATCAATCCCGTTGACGCAGAGCGCTACCGGTGTCGCAGTGCCAAGCCGAAGCTTCATGGTGAACAGCGATCCGCCTGATTGGGTGAACCGGTAGAAAAGCCTAATCTGTTTCTGTTTGTTGTTGGTGTCCTGGTAAACGGCAGCGGCCGCAACCGCAGGACTACTGGCATCTTTGAACAAGGCCGCAATAATCGTGTCAACGGTGATCGCCGTTACATTCACTTCCGCCTCGATTTCGATGTAAGAGCTAACCGTGTCTTTGGGCGTGAAGGCTTGCGAGAACAACTCCGATCCTTCAGAGACATCTGGGATCGTGTCGTCATAAGGAATTTGGGTGGAGTTTCTAGACGTCGAAAGGGTAGAGGCGATTACTTCCTGGATGACCTGTCCACGATCGGTCCACGCCGGAAGCGTGCTCGGCGCCATCGAGAGAACCTGGCCGTTAGTTCCCCTGGCAAGCCGGATCCAGTGCGTGCCGTCGTATATCTGGATATCGCCAATGACCGGACTGGCCGGCGCAAGCGCATCGAAGGCTTCGACCCTGGTGATTTGCCCTGTTCCACCATTCGCAATCGCAGTAGTCCCTGTAACCTGCGTAGTGTCGGCGAGATCCACTTTTGCATAGCGCATCCCCGTTGCCTGCCCGCTATCTGCCATTAGCCGGGTGCCATTGGCTCCAACCCCGAGCCGCACATCAGATGCCACCGGCGCAGTAGCCCCATTATCAACAATGATGTCGCCCTTGGTCGTGGTCGGAGAAAGATCGTTGAGCGTATTGCTTGATCCGCTGGCCCCAGTTGCCCCCCGGAGGCCACTGGGAGAGATTTGCGCCCCGCTCGTGATTGTGGCGCCTGGGGCGGCATTACCAGGATAGCCGAGGTTATTTAGGACAACGTGAGTGGCATCGGCCTTGGACGTGACCGTGTAATGCCCCCCGGTCTGGGTGAATACCTTCTGCCCAACGGTCATCCACCTGGAGTTGGCTACCGGGATACTTGCGCTGTCAGCTCCGATCGCCGGCTGTGTGAAATTTGAAGTTGTGACGGTGAAGGCGTTTACACCATCTGCCCCGTTGGTTCCGTCTGTTCCATCGTGCCCGGCGGGACCTGGAACACTTGCAGTATTAGTCCCGTCTGGACACGCAGAGCAACAATCGGCTTGCTGGATATTGGCTGCGCTCACAAATATGCGAATTGCTAAATTGCATCTTTAACGTTACAGATGGTTGAACATTAACGTTAACGGTCAGTTTTGCAATAAGTCTTTGTGGCGGCGACCAAAAAACTAGTCTCACCTTACGATCCTTCCGTCCCAGTCAAGGACTACGGATGCCAGGTCAAAGGATTAAGTCAGTTCCACTATGATCAGATGGCATTTGCGGATAAGAATATGGGGGAAGAGCACGGCTGCCCGTCCCGTTTTACTCTTTTCCGGAGATTAGCCGACACACTTGCCCCGGGATGGTTCAACTTCCACGATTGGACCCGGAGAATCGTAGAGGCCGGCTGCCAGGAGCGCTGGATCGGACTAACCGGATGCTCGCACGCCGGCAAGACTCACGATGTCGCCGGCTTCGCTACGATCTGGTGGTTGGCTGATCCATCCAACTCCTCTGTGCAATTTTGCTCGACCACCATGAAAATGGTGAGGAAGCGAGCTTGGGCCGAGGTTCAATCCATCCGTGATTGCCTGGAGCGCCAGGGTGAGGTCTTCGGCAACTTCGTCGATTCGAGGACCCTTTGGCAGTACGAGCAGGGAGACGATAAGCACGCCATCTTCTGTCACGCCGTCCAGGAGGGTGACGTCAACAAGACGGCAGCGAACATCCAGGGAGTTCACACCCGCCGCCAAATGGTCATCATCGACGAGGCGCCGGCGGTACCGGCTGCCATCTGGAAAGCCTGCGCCAATCTCTACGCCGTGGAAGAAGGCGGCGAATTTGTGCTCATCGCCATCGGCAACGCCATCAGCCGGCTGGATCAATTTGGCCGGTTTATCGAGCCCAAGAATGGCTGGGACTCGGTTTCTACCGAGGTCGATGAGTGGGAAGGCAAGCCGCAGCTCGACGGCAGGCCATGTAAAGTCATCCGGCTG
>Ga0075425_100006351_pt1 | contig 12375 bp, 10 predicted proteins | sample SoiMethybrSBSTD4_FD_75300 | JGI IMG/M metagenome (GOLD analysis project Ga0075425, IMG submission 75300) | Bulk soil microbial communities from a Populus tree surrounding site in Tennessee, USA - Soil MetaG P. TD hybrid SBSTD4 | ecosystem: Environmental > Terrestrial > Soil > Tree plantation...
TCCGTCGAGTCTCAAGCTCGAGATCACGGAGAGCGCTTTCCTCGGCGACATCCGTCGCGCGCAGGCCACGCTCCGTCGACTGCAGACCCTCGGCGTGGCATGGAGCCTCGACGACTTTGGCACCGGCTACTCGTCGCTGAGCTATCTTCACCGCCTTCACGTGGACACCGTCAAGGTCGACCGCTCGTTCGTCAGCCGCATCGGCCGCGACGACGGCGCCGAGATGGTTCGGGCGATCGCGGCGATCGCGCACAACATGGGCATGGATGTCGTCGCCGAAGGCGTCGAAACCTCCGAACAACTCGCGTGGCTGCGGTCGATCGGCTGTGAGTATGCGCAGGGTTACTACTTCTCCCGGCCGGTTGATTTCGAGACCGCGACAAGACTGATTGCCTCCTCACCGTGGCGAAACGACAAGCATTGTGCCCCTGGCAACGCCGTCCAGTTGAAAATCTGGCCGGTTGAGCCGACCGAAGCCGCCCGCATTTCTTGACACCCGGCGCCCGCCGACGTAGCCTGCCGCGGATAGCAGGCCGGGGGCGCAAATGCAGATTATTCGAAACCGCACACTCTACGACGTCTGTGTCATTGGCTCGGGCGCTGGCGGCGGCATGGCCGCGATGGTGCTTACTGAGGCGGGAGCCAACGTCGTCATGCTCGAAGCGGGTCCCCTGTGGGACTCGACCACCGAGTCGGCCATGTTCAAGTGGCCGTACGACTCACCGCGACGTGGCGCCGCGACTCCCGAGCGGCAATTCGGCGAGTTCGATGGCGCGCTCGGTGGATGGACACTCGAAGGGGAGCCATACACCTCGGCCCCGGGCAATCAGTTCGACTGGTTTCGATCGAGGATGCTCGGCGGCCGCACGAACCATTGGGGTCGAATTTCCCTTCGCTTCGGTCCGGACGACTTCCGGCGCAAGACGCTCGACGGCCTGGGCGACGACTGGCCGATCACCTACGAGGATCTCAAGCCGTACTACGACAAGATCGATCGCTTCATCGGCGTGTTTGGCGTGAACCTGCCAGACTTTCCGAACGAGCCGGACGGCTTTTTCCTGCCGCCGCCGCAGCCCCGGTGCTACGAGCTGCTGATCAAGCAGGCATCGGAGCGTCTCAACATCCCGTGCGTTCCGTCGCGGCTCTCAATCCTGACCAAGCCGCTCAACGGCCGGCTGGCGTGCCACTACTGCAGCCAATGCGGCCGCGGCTGCGCGACGCACTCGAATTTCTCGTCACCCTCGGTTCTCATCCCTCCGGCGATGAAGACCGGACGCCTGAAAATCATCCCCGGTGCGATGGCGCGGGAGATCACGATCGACGATGGCGGGCTCGCAAACGGAGTGACCTACGTCGACAAGGCGACGGCGCGCGACAATCATGTTCGTGCGCGAATCGTCGTCGTCGCCGGCGGCGCGTGCGAATCGGCGCGTCTCCTGCTCAACTCGAAATCGTCGAAGTTCCCCCAGGGACTGGCCAATTCGAGTGGAGCGGTCGGCAAATACTTGATGGATTCGACCGGTGCGAGCGTTACCGGGTTCATTCCAAAACTGATGGACGGCATTCCGCACAACGAAGACGGCGTCGGCGGCATGCATCTCTACACTCCCTGGTGGCTCGATAACAAGAAGCTCGATTTCCCGCGCGGGTATCACATCGAACTCGGCGGCGGCCGGCGTATGCCGAATGCCGGGTTTGGCGGCGGCATTCACAATTTCACGAGCGTCGAGGTTGCCGGCCGTCCCCATTCGTTCGGCGGATACGGCAAGGAGTTGAAGAACGACTATCGCCGCCTCTACGGCGCGACAGTGAACTTCGCCGGCCGCGGCGAAATGGTGCCGAACGCCGACAGCTACTGCGAAATCGACCCGACGGTCGTCGACAAATGGGGAATCCCGGTGCTTCGGTTCCACTACAAGTGGAGCGACTACGAGCTGAACCAGGTGAAGCACATGCAGGAGACCTTCCGGGCGATCATCCAGCAAATGGGCGGCATGCCGACCTCGCCGATGCCGACAAAGGAAGACGGATATGGCATCGCGCCGGGCGGACGAATCATTCACGAAGTCGGCGTCACGCGAATGGGGAGCAACCCGTCGACCTCGGTGCTGAACAAGAACTGCCAGGCGCACGACGTGAAGAATCTGTTCGTGGCCGACGGCGGTCCGCTGCCGTCGCAGGCGGACAAGAACTGCACGTGGACGATTCTGGCGCTGTCGATGCGCACCGCTGAATTCATCGCCGACGCACGGCGAGCGGGGACGGTGTGACGGCAATAAATGCATTCGGGTTAGTAGTGAATCGCAAATCACTGATCTTGAATCGTCGAATCGTTGAATCGAGCGAGTCGTCACTGGAGTGCGGGCCGGCGGCTCACTGATTCACGATCCAAGGATTCGAAGAATCAGGAACAGTGATTCACGATTCACCAGAGGCAAGGACCCAAACACATGAAAACAAATCGCCGAACGATGCTGAAGGTGCTGGCTGCTGTTCCGGCTGCCGCGGGATTCACCTGGACCGAGGCCGAGGCTCAAACGGCGCACACGCACGCGCAGGCGGCGCAGGCGACCGCGCAAAAGACCGGCACGCCTTACAAGCCGAAGTTCTTCACCGCCCATGAATGGGCGACGATTGCCATGCTCGCCGACATGATCATTCCCAAGGACGATCGATCCGGCAGCGCGACCGACGCTGGTGTGCCGCAGTTCATGGACTTCATGATGGCCGATCAGCCCGGACGTCAGACGGCGATGCGCGGCGGGCTTGCCTGGCTCGATCGCGAATGCGTCAATCGCCATGAAAAGACGTTCGTCGCCTGCACGGAGGCCGAACGCACGAGGCTGCTCGACGACGTCGCCTGGCCTGGGAAAGCGCCAGCGGGGATGTCGCATGGCGTCGCCTTCTTCAATACGTTTCGCGATCTCACGGCCAGCGGTTTCTGGACCAGCCGGATGGGCATCAAGGATCTTCAATACCTGGGCAACGTGTTTGTGGCGGAGTGGAAAGGCTGTCCGGATGAAGTCCTGAAGAAGTTAGGGGTCACGCGCGCGTGAAGCGATGACACTCGGTCGCGGATTCGGCGTACTGACTTCTGGTATCGTCGCCGTATTCTTGGTCATCGGCTGTAAGGCCGAAGCACCGGGAACTGAGGGTCCGGCCCGCCCCGTGAAGATGCCGACGTTCGAATCAGATCTCGCATTCCTTACCCAGCATACAAAGATCGTCATATTGACGGGGCCGCAGGGGACGGCAAAGGTCGCGGTGGCACCCGTCTATCAAGGGCGGGTCATGACGAGCACGACGGGCGGGAGCGACGCACCAAGCTTCGGCTGGCTCGGGCGCGCCGCAATCGAGTCGGGGACACGTCAGCCGCACATGAACGTATTCGGCGGTGAAGACCGATTCTGGCTCGGACCCGAAGGCGGCCAGTACGCGCTCTACTTCAACAAAGGCGACCCCTTCGATCTCGATCACTGGCAAGTTCCGGACGCGTTCGATTGGGGCGCGTGGGACATCGCAAACCAAACGCCGGCGTCGGTCGCATTCCGCAAGCACATGTCGCTTGTGAATTACTCGGGAACACGTTTCGACGTCGACGTGGATCGTACCGTCAAACTCTTGAGCGATCAGGAGGTGGCCACTGTGCTCGGGATCACGCCCGGAAGCGAGGTGGCGACGGTCGCGTTCGAATCGGCGAACACCGTGACCAACGCGGGGAAGCAAGAATGGACGCCGTCGTCGGGTCTCATCTCTGTCTGGATTCTCGGCCAACTCGCGCCGTCTGATTCGACCACCATCGCCATTCCCTACAACGCCGATCCTGCAAACTCGTCAGCACCCGTCGTCAACGACGCATACTTTGGAAAAGTCCCGTCCGACAGGCTCATCATCAAGGGACCGATGATCTACTTCCGCGGCGATGGCCAGTATCGCAGCAAGATAGGACTTCCGCCGGCGCGCGCACTGCCGCTCGCCGCCAGCTACGATGCGGCCGGTCATGTGCTCACGCTCATCCAATACAATCGCCCGGCGGGTGCGGACCGGTATGTGAATTCGATGTGGGAACTCCAACGTGATCCTTACAAAGGCGACGTCATCAACAGCTACAACGATGGCCCGTCTGCTCCCGGTAAGCCGCCACTGGGCCCGTTCTACGAACTCGAAACTTCGTCACCCGCACTGAGCCTTGCGCCGGGCGAGCGTTACACCCACGTGCACCGCACGTTTCATTTTGTCGGCGCGGATGGCGAGCTCGACAAACTCGCGCGGACAACACTGCACGTCGGCCTAGCCGACATCACAGGGGCGCTCGCCAATCGCTAATCACTGATCACTGATCCTGAATCCCTACTCTTCGAATCCCGAATCGCTGGATCCGCGAATCCCTCAATCGATTCAGGGATTCAGCGATTAGCGATTCAAGGATTCAGCGATTAGCGATTCAGGATGAGTGATCAGTGATAAGGGATTCGATGCACTGCATCGCAGATCTGCTTGAGTTTACTGTGCAGATCGTCGGACGGCCGAAACGCTTGCCCATCGATGACGAGCGGCGCGCCGACGACGACAAAGGGAGCGCCGCGGCGGGCACATTCGATTGCCTGGTCGATTGACAGTCCGCCGACGGCTTGAACAGGTATCGACACGGCCCGGACGACGCTGTCCAGTTCATCGAGCGGACTCAGCCCCCGAATCATCGCGCGCTCGTCGAAGCCGATGTGATGCACGATCACGTCAACGCCAAGGCTGGCCATCCACCGGGCCGACTCCACGCGGTTCTCGGCGCCAAGGTTGTCGCCCATCACCCGAATGTTGAAGTCGCGGCCGGCCTCGACGACGCGGCGGATCGTCGCCTCGTGCGCCCGCCCCATGACGACCACGAATGATGCGCCGGCTTTGGCCATCATTTCGGCTTCCAGGTAGCCGCCGTCCATCGTCTTCAGATCGGCCACGATTGGATGATTTGGAAAACGAGCGTGGAGTTTTTCGACCGCGTGCAGACCCTCGCCCAGGAGGAGCGGCGTGCCGGCTTCGAGCCAATCGACGCCCGCTTCGACACCGACGGCCGCCGTGTCGATGGCCTCCTCGATGTTGGTCAAATCGAGAGAGAGCTGAACGACCGACTGCTTCAGTTCCTGCAGATTCATGAACAGCTCTGGCTCACAGTCCGCGCCCGCGGATCACATTGATGAGGAGAAAAACTATCGCGATCACGAGCAGAATATGCAGCATTCCGCCAAGCGTGTACTTGGTGATAACGCCAAGGAACCAGAGGACGACGAGAATGACGACGATCGCGGCCATGTTCACCTCCGGCAAGCATCATACGTCCGGCGCGGATATGATTCGCGTATGCCGCCCATTCGACTCAGCCGTCGCGACGTTCTCAACCTGGCGGGCCTCGCATCGCTTGCTCCAGTCTCGCCAATGACGCGACGTCAACAACCTCCATCACCGGCCGCTCCCACGCCTGCTGCGCGCCGGCGCGAATTGTACGCGTTGCTTGGTGATCTTCCCGACCGCAAACGCCCGATCAGCGGAAAGAAGCGAAATGAGCAGGAGCGTGACGGATACATCCTCGAAACGTGGGATCTGGATCTCAACGGCATCGAGACAGTACCTGCCTATCTCGCGCGTCCAAGGACGATCAGTGGACGTGTTCCAGGCGTGCTGTTCGACCACTCACACGGCGGTGGCTACAAGATCGGCAAGCAGGAATTCATCGAAGGCAGGAGCTACCTGCAGCCGACGCCATATGCGAAGGAGCTGACAGATCTCGGGTATGTTGCGCTGTGCATCGACTCCTGGATTTTCGGCGAACGAAGCCACACGACCGAAGCCGACATGTTCAAGGCGATGTTGTGGCGCGGCCAGGTCCTGTGGGGAATGATGGTGTACGACCACTTACGGGCCCTCGATTATCTGTTGACGCGGCCCGAGGTCGACCCGCAACGGATTGCGACGGTGGGAATGTCGATGGGCAGCACGATGGCCTGGTGGCTCGGTGCGCTCGACGAACGGATCAAGGTCACCGTCGACATCAACTGCCTTACCGATTTCCAGGCTCTGCTGGCGCGCAAGGCGCTCTCGCTTCACGGGTTGTATTACTTCGTCCCCGGATTGCTGAACCACTTCACGACGGCGCAAATCAACGCGCTCATTGCCCCGCGCGCGCATCTTGGCCTGGCAGGGCTTCGCGATAAGCTGACACCGGTTGAAGGACTGGATGTGATCGATCGCGAGCTGCAGCAGGTGTATGCGAAGCTCGGTCATCCGGAACGATGGAAACTCCTGAGATACGATGTCGAACATCAGGAAACACCCGAGGGCCGGCAGGAGATCATCGCGTTTCTGAAAAAGTTCCTGTGAGTATCCAGATGAACAGCAAAACCATCCTCCCTGCAGTCATTCTCGGCGGCGCCGCGATCGCATTCGGGCAGCAGCCGCAGCCGCCGCAAAGCCCGGCTGCCCCACCGGCACCGCCAAATACCGACGCGCACTATCAGCTGGGGCCTGATTCGCTTCCTCGCGAGGGCGTGCCCAAGGGAGAACTGCGGGGTCCGTATACCCTTCCCAGCCAGGCGTATCCCGGCACACAACATACCTACTGGGTGTACGTGCCGGCTCAATACGATTCGTCAGTCGCTGCGAGCCTGATGGTTTTGAACGATGGTCAGGCGTTCAAGAACATGGAGGGTGATGTTCGAGCGCCGAACGTGTTCGACAACCTGATTTACCGTCGTGAGATTCCTGTGATGCTCGCGGTGTTCATCAATCCTGGGCGAACACCGGAGCAACCCGAGCCGACACCGCAAGAGTGGGGCGACCGCACGACGAACCGTCCGACGGAGTACAACACGCTCGACGACAAGTACGCGCGTGTCATCGTCGACGAGCTGCTCCCCGCCCTCAACAAGGAGTACAACATCGCGAAGGACCCGGAACGGCGTGGCATCGGCGGCGCCAGTTCAGGCGCCATCGCCGCCTTCACGGTTGCGTGGGAGCGTCCCAACGAGTTTCGCAAAGTCCTCAGCATCGTCGGCAGCTTCACGAACCTTCGCGGCGGTCACGCCTACACGGACATCGTTCGAAAGAGCGAGAAGAAGCCAATTCGGATCTTTCTGCAGGATGGGCGCAACGACAATCGTATCGGCCGCAACGGGCAGTACGACGAAACGCGCGACTGGTTTCTTCAGAACGTCCGCTTGATGCAGGCGTTGACCGAAAAGGGATACGACGTGAACTATACCTGGGGCATCGGCCGTCACGGACAGAAGCAAGGAGGCGCAATCTTCCCCGACATGATGCGGTGGCTCTGGCGCGATCAGCCGGTATCTACGGACGTCAATGACGCGGTCGAACGCTCGTTCAACAAACCGGTCGAAAAGAAGGCACCAGGCGGATTGTGAATCCTGAATCACTAATCGCGAATCGGGAATCCTGAATCGCGATTCAGCCGGGCAGCGAGGGAGAAGCCGACAGCCAGCCGCCAGCCGCCAAGCGCTAGTCACTGCGCAACCCCTCGAGCGGCTCGACTCGCGCGGCCCGCCAGGCGGGGAACGCGCAGGCGACGACCGTCGCGAGCAGCAGCACGCCTGCCGCCGCGATGAGCGCGGACGGATCGCTCATCCGCGTCTCAAACAGCACATCCCGCAGAAGCGTTCCGGCAAGTTGTACGGCGACGATGCCGGTCACGATACCAATGGCCGTCAGTGCGAGCCCCTGCGTCGTGACCAATGTTGCCAGAGAGCGCGGACGCGCTCCGAGGGCCAAACGTATGGCGATTTCGTGTCGCCGATCGTTGACGACACACGCTAACAAGCCATAGACACCGATCGCCGCCAGAGTCGCGGTGATTGCCGCAAAGGCCGCCAACACGAACATCAGCATGCGCGGTGCGGCTGCGGCGTCGAGCACCCGATCGTCCATCGTTCGGATGCTGCTCAACGGCAGCGACGCGTCGACGCGACGAAGCGCTGTTCTCAGTGCGGTCGCGATCGTATGTGGGTCGGTTCCCCGTGCAACGAGATTCATCGGCCGAAATGGAAACTGGCGATGGGTGTGGTAGATGACGGGCTCAGGCGCGCGGCCGAGCGGCGTGTGCTGGATATCGCCGACAACCCCGATGATCCTGAACGGTACCCGTCCGGAAAGGTTGCGTCCCAGCGGCCCGATATTCACTGCCGTCGAAACGATCCGGCGGCCCACTGGATCGACGCCAGCGAACATGCGGGTCGCGAGCGTCTGATTGATCACGATCACTGGTTCGGTCGTGGTCGTGTCGTGGTCGCTAAACAGTCGTCCGGAACGCAGGGGAACGCGGAAAGCCTCGAAGTATCCTGCACTCACGCTCACATGCTGGGCAACCGGCGCATCGACTGATGCGACCGGCTCGCCTTCAACCGCATACGGCAGCCGTGTCGCCCAACCGGTGTCGAGCGGAAGGGCGGTCGCGGCGCCGGCTGCCTCAATCCCTGGTTGCAATCGAATCTGGTCAAGAAGTGTGGTGTAGAACTGCTGCACGGCATCCCATGAGGCATAGCTACCGCCGGACAGTTGCAGCCGCGCCACCACGACGTTTGACGGCACCACACCGATTGGCGCGCGCAGCATCCGGCCGACGCTGCGGACGAGGAGCGCGGACGCAACAAGAACAGCGCATGCGAGAGCCACTTCCGTCACGACCAGCACCTTGTTCCATCGTCGCGTCCGCACACTTGCCGTGCCACGCGAGCCGAGCTTCAAGGCGTCGCGCGTTTCGGTGCGGGAAATGACGAGGGCAGGCAGCAGACCAAACATCACCGTCGTTGCACAGACGGTGAGGAGCGTGAACGCCATCACGCGCGCGTCGACGCCGACGCTCTGTAGCCGCGGGACAGTGACGGGCATCCATGCGATGGCCAGCCTGACGAGGACGATCGCACCGGCCGCGCCGGCGAGCGTGCCGCCGACTGCCAGCACGACACTTTCGACGAGCAGTTGACGAAGAAGACGTATGCGCGACGCGCCGAGTGCTGCGCGAACCGTCATCTCGCGTGCCCTCGAACCCGCCCGGGCCAGCAACAGACTCGCAACGTTCAGGCACGCGGTGAGGAGCACCAGCGATACCGCTCCCAGCAGGACGAAGAGAGCGGGACGATAGTAGCCGAGCATGTCGTCGAGGAGCGGCGCTGGATAAACGCTCCAGGAGTCGTTCGTCGATGGGCTCTCGGCCCCGAGCCGATCGCTGAGCCGCGACAGCTCCGACGCGGCCTGATCTCGTGTGACGCCCGCCTTCAGGCGCGCGACCGCCTCCATGAAGTGTGCGCCGCGGCTATGGCGCGTGAGATCCCAGTTCAATCGCAGCCAGAGATCGACGTCATCAGGAAACATGAATCCGGGCGGCATGACGCCCTCGATTCGATACTGGGCAGACTTGACGTTCAGAGGCCTGCCAATGACGTCCGGCGACCCGTGGTAGTGCTCGCGCCAGAAACGATCGCTGATCACGGCGATCATGTCGCTCGAGTAAAACGGACCGCCGGATGGAAAGCCGGCGCCAAGTTGCGGTGAAACACCGAGCAGATCGAAAAGATTTCCGCTGACTTCGATCGCGTTGACACGCACCGGCTCGACACCGGGGTCGGCGACGTTGATGTCCGGACGCCACCAGGCCGCAGCGTCCTCGAATGCGGCGTGCACGCCGCGATAATCCATGAAATTGACCGGCGACACGTGTTCCCTGGGCAGTTGCTTTTCCAGGTTCTGTTCCCAGAGCATGACGAGCTGCCGCGGCTCCCGGTATGGCAGCGGCCGCAGAATGACGGCGTTGACGACACTGAAAATAGCGGTCGCGGCTCCGGCACCCAGACCGACTGTGACGATAGCGATCGCGGCAAATGACGGCGCACGCCGCAACTGGCGCCACGCAAATCTGACGTCACCCGTGAACCCGACGAACCGCTCATTCCCGGCGGCGGAATCCGGAGGACGGTGGCGCGGCGTCGTGACGATTGACAGCGGTGATTCGTCGAGCGCCGTCACGGCGAGCGTGAAGGCGTCACGCTCAGGACGACCGTTCGCCAGGGCGTCGAGATAAATGTCCTCGAGATGGGCGGCGAGCTCTGCGATTGTGTGGAGCGGAAGGTTCGGCGCGCCGGTTTCACGCGCGCGTTGTGCCACGAGCGCCTGCCAATCATGCGCGGCCATGATCAGGCGAACTCCACGCCGGCAACGTCGTTCAGCGCCGCGATGAACCGGCTCCAGTCCGCTCGCTGTGCGGCAAGTGTTTTCCGCCCGGCATCAGTGATTCGATAGTGGCAGCGCCGGCGCTGGCCCGCCTTCTCGATCCAGCGACCCTTGATCCACCCGCGATCCTCCATGCGGTACAACGTCGCGTAGAGAGATGCGAGAGTAAACCGCAGGGTGCCGCCCGATCGCTGCTCGATCAGTTTGGCGATCTCGTATCCGTGGTGGCTGTCCTGCTCGAGGATCGCCAGGATGACGACTTCCGTGCTGCCTTTCTTGGCTTCCTCGATCGCCCGCCGCGTTGACATACTGGGCTCCTATATGAAGGACAACTATATATCACACGACATGTCGGGATCCGGTTTCCGGGAAGCTGCTGGCTCCTGGCTGTTGGCTCCTGGGCTGCTGGCGGAGAGGAAACTGGATCCGCCGGATCCCGGACAACGGATCCCGGATCCCGGATCCCGACAGCGAAGTTACCTTCGAATGACGACGCCGGCTGAAAAGGTCATGTAACGGAGATGGCAGGGACCGAGGCAGCTATCTGCTGGCGCGGGAGGCTCACCCACGTTGTTGTAGTACCGGAGGTCGAAGCGCAACCCGGTGCGCTTCGAAAGGAATCCGATCGCGCCCCCTCCGATGTTGAAGGCCGCGAACGTGCGCTCGTCGGGGAACACGTTGTTCACTTCAGTGCGCGAAAAACCGAGCGTACCAAACCCGCCGGACACAAACGGGCGAAGCCCGTATTCGGTCCAGTTCCGCGGCGTCGTCAGCACTGCGTTTCCCATCATGGCGAGCGTGTGACTTTTCGTGACGATCCGAGCCGGCTCTGGGACGCCCTCATTGGTGAAGAATCCCGGCGTCCAGACAACCATTCCTTCGACACCAAATATTCCGCTGCCGAGCAGTGTCACGGTGCCGCCAAAACTCCAATGAACTTTTGACGTGCCCTGATCGGGATCAAGAAAACTCGTGTCGGCTTGAAAGGTCCATCCGATGGTCGGTACAAAGTGCCACTCGGCGGCGGCTGCGGATGGAAATGTGAGCGCGAACAGTACCCCTGCTGCAAGACTCCTGAAAAAACGCGCGAGCACTACGTCACGAGCCTGAGAAACAGCGCGGCGAAGAGTGATTTGGTGACGTTGCCGGCCGGCAACTGGAACGACGCACTCAAGCCGTCGCTGTTCGCCAGGAGAATGAACGTAATTTTTTGATCGGGCAGCTTCAGCAGGAGCGACGAATAGGCGTTGCCAACGTTGCCGAAATGCCACACCACCCGCTGTTCTCGATGGGTCTGGACAAACCAGCCAAGGCCCATCGGAGACACGTACCCGGGCCAGTTCACCGGGTTCCACGCCATGTCGATGGTTTCCTGGTGCAGGATGTCGTTGGAGTCGAGCGCCGCATCGAGCTTGGCAAGATCCCGAACGGTGCTCACCAGGCCGCCGGCTGCGCTCATCCCCATCGGCGGAAGGTCGTTGCGCTCTGCGCGCAGGCGGTTATCTACCCTGTAGGGCAGTGCCATCCGATCAAGGACGCGCCGGTAGCGATCGACGTCCTCGGCGTCGAATTCTCCTTCGCGAAGCACGCTATCGGAGCGCCAGAGGTCCGTTCCGGGCACCGAATCTCGCATGGCGAAGCGATCGAGCAACAGGGCGACGCTTTTGCGGTATGAGCGTGACTCGCCGCAGTGCTCCATCACGGCGGTCAGCTGCCCATATCGCTCCAGGCTGTAGCTAAAAGGCTCGTCGAGGCCCTGCTTCGTATGACTGAGGACCTGCGCAATCGTGACATCCGCGTCGGGCAGCTCCGCGCCATATTTCCGGATCGGTTCATTGAGCAACAACTGCCGCCGCTCGGAGCACTCGAGCAGCATGACCGCGGCGAGCGTACCGCTCAGGTCGCCAACGAGGTAGGGGGTGTCTGGCGTCGCGGGGATCCGGGAAGCAGTATTTTGGTACCCGTAGCCTTTTTCCCAAATAATGACGCCGTCGCGCACGACGGCCGCCGACATGCCGGGGATGCCCGCCTGCCTGCGGAGCGCTTCGAGATAGTTGTCGAGGACCGGGAGCGCGCCAAATGGCGTAAAAACGGGCTGCTGCCCGAACGCCGCCGTTGCGGCCAACACGAACAAGACGATGATGG
>Ga0075425_100006352_pt1 | contig 12373 bp, 11 predicted proteins | sample SoiMethybrSBSTD4_FD_75300 | JGI IMG/M metagenome (GOLD analysis project Ga0075425, IMG submission 75300) | Bulk soil microbial communities from a Populus tree surrounding site in Tennessee, USA - Soil MetaG P. TD hybrid SBSTD4 | ecosystem: Environmental > Terrestrial > Soil > Tree plantation...
CGCACCGAGGTCATGAGCACGATCACACGCGAAGAGGCCGCGAAGCGCTTCGCGGAGCTGCCGCTGCCGTCGACGGCCGACGAGCACTGGCGCTTCACCGACCTGCGCGGGTTCGCCCCTGTGTCCGAGACCGGGGAGCCGGCCGATGCGCTCCGCGCTCCAGCTACTCCGGTGTCTGACACCTCTGCGGTGGCACCGGCCCTCGACCTCGACGTCGCGGGACGGGCTGTGGTCACCGAAGCCGGTATTCAGATCGTCTCCGCCCCCGAGGGCGTGCGCTTCGAGCCGCTTCCGCCCGACACGGAGGCGAAGCTGATCCCGGACGACGACAAATTCGCGCTCGAGAACCTCTCGCGCTGGGAGCACGGGCTGCTCGTCCACGTCCCGAAGGGCGTGGAGCTCGACAAGCCGCTCTACGTGCAGGTCACGTCGAGCGGGGGCTCGCTCTTCTGGCGCATGGTCGTGATCGCCGAGGAGGGTGCGCGCTTCACCGTCATCGAGGATCTGTCGTCGGCCGCCGACGACACCGTCGCCTATACGAACGCGGTTGTCGAGCTGTTCGTCGACCCCGCCGCGAAGATCGAGTACGTCTCGCTGCAGAACCTCTCGCGCGAGACGTGGCACTTCGGCCGGCACAAGGCGTGGCTCGAGCGCGACAGCGAGCTGGACTGGGTGATCGGCGGCTTCGGCTCCAAGCGAGGGAAGGTGTGGATCGAGAACGACCTCGCGGGCCCCGGCGCCACCTCGCGCGTCACCGGCGCGTACTTCGCGGACGGCAGCCAGCATCTCGACTACGACACGTTCCAGGAGCACATAGCTCCGAACACCGAGAGCGACTTCGCCTTCAAGGGCGCGCTCCGCGAAAGTGCGAGCGCGGTGTGGCGGGGGATGATCCGCGTCGAGGAAGGCGCGCAGAAGACGAACGCCTACCAGGAGAACCGCAACCTGCTGCTCTCCGACCAGGCGCACGCCGACTCGATCCCCGGGCTCGAGATCATGGCGAACGACGTCCGCTGCACGCACGGCGCGACGCTCGGCAAGGTCAACCGCGAGGAGCTCTTCTACCTGATGACGCGCGGCCTGTCGCGGGCCGAGGCCGAGCGGCTGATCGTGCGCGGCTTCTTCCAGGACGTGCTCGACCGGATCGAGCTCGTCCCCGTGCGCGAGGCGCTGGGCGCGGCGCTCGAAGCGCGCATCCCCGAGGCTTAGAAACGCCTCGAATGTGAGACACTCCTTTCGACCCGGGCGAAAGGAGACGTCCATGCTCGGTCGCAGGGCAGCCATCGGCTCATCGCTCGTCGCGCTCGCCGTTGTCGGCGGCGGCGGTGCGTTTGCAGCCACGCATGGCAGCTCAAGCAGCTCGAAGCCTCAGCTGCACAAGGTGGTCAGGCCGCACGTCGTGGCGAAGCCGCGCGTGATGTCGGATACCCACGTGCGGAGCGGTCATCACTGCAACCACGAGGGCATGAACGCCTCGCAGCTGTAGGCCTCGCGCACGGCAGGCCCGGCGTCCGCGCGGGCGCCGGGCCTGGACTCAGTCCAGGATCCCGCGCTCCGCGAGCAGCCGCTCGAGCTCGGCGACCTTGCCCTCCAGCTGCTCCACGCGGCGCTCGAGTGAGGTTGGCTCTCGGTGCTCGACCCCGTGCTCGATCCCGTGTTCGACCTCCGGCTCGTCGACCGGGCCCGCGCCCGTTGGACCGGAGCCGAGGAGGTGTGTCCAGCGCTCCTCGCGCTGGCCGGGCCGCCTCGAGAGGAGATGCGCGAGCTCGCGCTCGTCGAGCCGCTGCAGCGTCGCCTCGACCTCGCCGTTCCCGGAGAAGTGGTGCAGTCGCTCGGTTCGGGTCTTCAGCTCGGCCACGGTCTGCGGCCCGCGGAGCATGAGGACGGCGAGCACCGCCGACTCGGAGGGGAGCAGGCCGAGCGCCTCGTCGAACAGGTGCCGGTACTTCGCCACGCGTGAGCCCGGCCCCGTCGCGAGCCGCGCCCAGCCGATCTGCCCGAGCCGCTGCGCGGCGGCACGCACCGTCGACTCGTCGTAGTCGACGACGGGATCGCGGTTCGTCGACTGGTTGCAGGCGAGGCGGAGCGAGTTCAGCGTCAGCGGGTACTGGTCCGGCGTCGTCCGCTGCTTCTCGATCAAGCAGCCGAGCACGCGCAGCTCGGCCGGCTCCAGGCGGTGGGCGCTCACGCCCTGCAGCTTAGAAGGAGCGCCGCGTTTGGGCACGCAGGCGTGCGGCGGTGCGAAGAGGTGTCAGACACCGCTGCCGGATGGGCCGGTGGTGAGGGCGTGCGCGGGCGGTGTCTGACACCGTTACGCGCGCACGAGCGGCTTGTACTTGATGCGGTGGGGCTCGAGCGCCTCCGGGCCGCGGGTCTCCTTCACCCACTCCGCGTACTCGGCCCAGTCGCCTTCGAACCAGGTGACCTGCGAGTCGCCTTCGAAGGCGAGGATGTGCGTCGCGACGCGGTCGAGGAACCAGCGGTCGTGCGTGATCACGACGGCGCAGCCGGCGAAGTCGAGCAGTGCCTCTTCCAGCGCGCGGAGCGTGTCGACGTCGAGGTCGTTCGTCGGCTCGTCGAGGAGCAGCACGTTCGCGCCGCTCTTCAGCATCCTGGCCAGGTGCACGCGGTTCCGCTCGCCGCCCGACAGCTTCCCCACGGGCTTCTGCTGGTCGCCGCCCTTGAAGTTGAACCAGGACGTGTACTGACGCGAGTTGATCTCCTTCTTGCCGAGCAGGACGACGTCCTGTCCGCCCGAGATCTCCTTCCAGACGGTGCTCTTCGGGTCGAGGTCGGCGCGCGACTGGTCGACGTACCCGAGCTGGACCGTGTCGCCGAGGCGCAGCTCCCCCGTGTCGGGCGTCTCCTCGCCGGCGATCATGCGGAACAGCGTGGTCTTGCCGGCGCCGTTCGGGCCGATCACGCCGACGATGCCGGCGGGCGGCAGCGAGAACGTCAGGTCCTCGAAGAGCAGCCGGTCGCCGAAGCCTTTCGAGACGCCCTTGGCCTCGATCACGACGTCGCCGAGCCGCGGTCCCGGCGGGATGTGGATCTCGACCCTGTCGAGCTTCACCGCCTCTTCCTCGGCGAACAGCTTCTCGTACGCCCCGAGGCGGGCCTTCGACTTCGCGTGCCGCGCCTTCGGCGCCATCCGCACCCACTCGAGCTCACGCTGGAGCGTGCGCTGCCGCGCCGAGGCCTGCTTCTCCTCGACGGCCAGCCGCGCTTGCTTCTGCTCGAGCCAGCCCGAGTAGTTGCCCTGATAGGGGATGCCGCGGCCGCGGTCGAGCTCCAGGATCCAGCCGGCGACGTTGTCGAGGAAGTAGCGGTCGTGCGTGACAGCGACGACCGTTCCCTTGTAGTCGGCGAGGAAGCGCTCGAGCCAGAACACCGACTCGGCGTCGAGATGATTCGTCGGCTCGTCCAGCAGAAGCAGGTCCGGCGCCGAGAGCAGCAGGCGGCAGAGCGCGACGCGGCGGCGCTCGCCGCCTGAGAGCGAGGTGACGTCACGGTCGCCCTCGGGCAGCCTGAGCGCGTCCATCGCGTGGTCGAGCTGGGCCTCGAGCTGCCACGCGTCGCGACGGTCGATCTGATCCTGCACCGTCGCCTGCTCGGCGAGTAGCGCGTCGAAGTCGGCATCCGGCTCGGCGAAGCGGGCCGAGATCTCGTTGAACCGGTCGAGCAGGTCGCGCAGCTCGCGCACGCCGTCCTCGACGTTCTCGCGCACCGTGCGTGCCGCGTCCAGCTCGGGCTCCTGCTCGAGGAGGCCGACGGTCGCCCCGGGCGCCAAGTCCGCCCGTCCCGACGACGGCTCCTCCTTGCCCGCCATGATCCGCAGCACCGTCGACTTGCCGGCGCCGTTCGGGCCGAGCACGCCGATCTTCGCGCCCGGAAAGAACGACAAGGAGATCCTCGCCAGGACCTGGCGGTCCGGGCCGTAGAACTTGTCGACTCGGTACATCGTGAAGATGTATTCGCTGCTCACGCCGGGCAAAGTAACACTGCGTTGACGGACCCCTTACGGCCGAGTCGTACCGTCCGCCACATGAAGACATTCCCGCTGCTCGTCTGTGCGCTCGGCCTGCTCGCGCTGCCGGCCTCCGCGGCACGCTTGCCGGTACTCGCGTCGCACGACTGGTGGCCGGTCTTCTCGCCGAACGGCAAGCGGGTCGCGTTCACGAACGTCAACGGCCAGGGGAGGGTCTTCACGCTCGAGGTCGCCGACGCCGCCACGCACCGCGTCACGACGCTTGCGCACGGGAGCTACCAGCTCCTCCCCAGTTGGTCGCCGGACTCGACGAGGCTCGCGTATCAATCGGGCGGGCGCGTCTGGACGATCGGCGTCGACGGCGCGGGCCGGCGGGAGGTCCACCCGGGCGGCGCGCCGGCCTGGTCGTCGACCGGCACGCTCGCGTACGTCGCAGGCGGCACGCTGCGCGCTGGTGCGCAGGTGCTCGCGACACAGGTGATCGGACGGCCTGCCTGGTCGCCCGACGGCGGCGCGCTCGCGTTCGCGCGGTCCGACGGGATCCACGTCGTCCCGCTCGACGGCGCGGAGCAGAAGGTCGCGAGCTCGGTGCAGGAGCCGCGCAGCGTCGCGTGGTCGCCGGACGGCGCGCGTATCGCCTTCGCAGATGACGCCTCGGTCTTCGTCGTCGCCGCGAACGGCTCGAGCGCACCGCAGCGTGTTGCGGGGCCCTTCGCCGACCTTGGGCCGCTCAGCTGGGCGCCGGCGGGCGACGCCCTGGCGTACACCGTGCGCGGCGGTGTCGAGCTGACGATCCTCGACGGGGCGCCGCGCTCGTCGCGGCTCGTCGCCGGCGCTGCGGTCGGCACCTCCTTCGCGCCCACAGACCCGCACGGGAACGTGCTCGCCTACGCCGGCCCGGATCCCCGGTGCGTGGGCCACGACGCGATCCGCCTCTTCGACGACGCCGTCCTCGCCGGCAGCTGCGCGATCGACGGGACGGCGGCGGCCGACGTCATCGAGGGGACGCCGGGAGCGGGCGACGTCATCGTTGCCGGAGCGGGCAACGACTCCGTCCACGCGAAAGACGGGCACAGGGACCGCGTGGACTGCGGCCCGGGCCGCGACGTGGTGTGGGCCGACAGCAGCGACCGGCTCACGCGCTGCGAGATCGTCCACCGCTGATGCGCAGGGTTGCACTCCTCGCGCTCCTTCTCCTCCCTGTCGGTGTCGCCTCGGCGGCCGGCCCAGAGCCGTTGCTCCTCTTCACGACGGCCGCCGGCGCTCGTGGGACCGATGTCGTGGTCCAGCACCTGGACGGAAGCGGCCGCACGAGCCTCACCGGCGGCGTCGGCCTGGGGACGGACCCGGTCTGGTCGCGCGACGGGCAGCGGGTCGCGTTCGCGACGAACCGCGACACGAACGGAACCGGGCCGAGCGAGATCTACGTCGTCGACGCCGACGGAACCGACCTGCACGCAGTCACGCACAGCGCTCCGGCGAACCACCGCCGATTCGCGCCGTCCTGGTCACCCGACGGTTCGCAGCTCGCATACGTCGAGTCGAACGGCTCCACTTCGGAGAGCGCCGACGTATGGGTCGTGCCCACCGCGGGCGCCACGCCGCGCCGCCTCACGACCGACGGCGGCGCGAGGCGCGGCGTCGCCTGGCAGCCGGGTGGGACACTGCTCCTCTTCGACGACTCGAGCCCGGCCGGCGGCTGGGGCCTCTGGACGGCCGACACGACGACCGGCGCGCTGCTCCGGATCGCGGACACGCGTCCGTTCGGGAACGGCGAGGCCGGCTACTGGTCGCCGGACGGCTCGAGGATCGCCTTCCCGGTCGCCGACGGCAGGCTCGAGGTCGTGGCCCCCGACGGCTCGAATGCCCGTGTCCTCGCCCCGAGCGGCGCCGCGGGCGGGCCGACATGGTCGCCGGACGGGCGCTCCGTCGCCTACGCGGCGACGCGGATCCTGCCCGGCCCGTACAGCCGCTTCGGTCCGCCGACAGACACGGACGTGTTCGTCGCCGACGTGCAGAGCGGACGCTCGCAGCGGCTCACCGGCTGGTTCGACCCGAACGTCTTCGGGCCGCTGAACGACACCCCGTCCTGGTGGCCCGACGGGAGCAGGCTGTTCTTCCGGACGTTCCGCCAGGTCGCGGTCGGCAACAACGCCGCCGTCTGGGAGATGAACGCCGACGGCACCTGCGAGCAGCCCGTTCCCGCGCTGGCAGGGCTTGCAGGCGGCCCGTGGTGGCGGCCCGGGACGGCCGCGGTCGGGCCGCTCCGCTGCGTCGACCTCCGCCTGCGCGTGACCGTCGACCGCCCGCAGGTCGCCCTCGACGCGCCGGCGGCGGCGACGATCACGCTCGAGAATGACGGCACCGAGCCGGCGACGAAGATCACCCTCGCGGGTAGCGCGGGAAGCGGGACGCTGACGCTTCCGACGCCGACCGTCGACGTGCTGTTGCCGGGGCAATCCATCGCGCTCGGTGGCTCGTTGAGCAGCAAGTCCGCCGGCGTGCTGCTCGCGAAGGTAACCGCGACCGCTGCCGAGCCGGACGTGACGCCCGACGACGCGACCGCGACGTTCGGAGCGACCGTGCTGCCATGCACCATCGTCGGCACGTACGGGCCGGACATCCTCTCCGGTACGCCGGGCAACGACCGCATTTGCGGGCTCCCGGGCGCGGACCGCATCGACGGCGGCAAGGGCAACGACTACATCGACGCCGGCAACGGCTCCGACACGATCATCGGCGGCCCCGGGAACGACACGATCATCGCGCGAGGCGGCGCCGACGTGATCTACGCGCGCGACGGCCAGCGCGACTGGATCGATTGCGGAACCGAGTACGACATCGCCGTCGTCGACCGCGTCGATCACGTCTCGCATTGCGAGAAGGTGCAGCGCTCGCGCTGAGAACCTGATCGTTCGGCCGGTCCGTCGGCCTCAGGCGGCGGTCTACGGTGAAGCGGTGCGGCTCAGGGTCATCGTCGCGTTGTTCGTCGCGCTCGGGGTCGCGGGGTACCTCGACCGAGAGCACACGCGCAGCGTCTCGAACCGTGCCTCGGCCGACCGGTGGTGGTGTGAGCACCATCACACCCGCTGCACCGGCTTCGACGAGGACGCCCACTACCGGCGGTGGGAGTGGCGCGAGCGCGGCTACGCGGCCGGGGCCGCGGTTCTGGTCGCAGCAGGGGCGCTGACCGGCGCCAGGCGCCTGCGGCTTCGGCCCTGACCGCCTGGGTACAGTAGTCCCATGGCCGTCCAGGCTCGGCAAGCACTCGATGCGCAGCGCCTTCGCGCGGACTTTCCCGTCTTCGACGAGCTCGTCAACGGGAAGCCGGTCGCATACCTCGACTCGGCTTCCTCGACGCAGAAGCCGCGTCAGGTGCTCGACGCGATGCGCGAGTTCTACGAGCACTCGTACGCGAACGTGCACCGCGGCGTCTACACGCTCGCGGAGCGCGCGACGGCCGGCTACGAGGCCGCCCGTGAGAAGGTGCGCGCGTTCATCAACGCGCCCTCGCACCGCGAGGTGATCTTCACGCGCAGCGCGACGGAGGCGATCAACCTCGTCGCGTACTCGTGGGGGCTCGAGAACCTCGGCCCCGGCGACGTCGTCGTCATCACGGAGCTCGAGCACCACGCGAACTTCGTGCCGTGGCAGTTCATCGCGAAGCGCACGGGCGCGCAGTTCGCGCACATCCCGATCGACGACTACGGCGAGCTGCAGCTCGACGCGCTCGACGAGATCGCCACGCGCGGGAACATCAAGGTCGTCGCGAACAACCTCGTCTCGAACACGCTCGGCACGATCAACCCGGTGGAGAAGCTCGCGGCGTGGGCGCACGAGCACGGCGCGATCATGGTCGTCGACGCGGCTCAGGCGGCGCCGCACCGCCACATCGACGTCCAGGCGCTCGGCTGCGACTTCCTCGCGTTCTCCTCGCACAAGCTCTGCGGGCCGAGTGGCGCCGGCGCGTTGTGGGGCCGGCGCGAGCTGCTCGAGGAGATGCCGCCGTTCAACCTCGGCGGCGAGATGATCCGGTCGGTCTCGCTGGAGCGAACGAGCTGGAACGAGCTGCCCTACAAGTTCGAGGCGGGGACGCCGGCGATCGCGGAGGCCTATGGGTTCGGGCAGGCGATCGACTACGTCACCGCCGTCGGCCTCGATGGGATCGAGGCGCACGAGCACGAGCTCGTCGTGCAGGCGCTGGACGCGCTCGCCGAGGTCCCCGGCCTGCGCGTGTTCGGGCCGCCCGCCGACCGCCGCACCGGCATCGTCAGCTTCGAGCTCGAGAACGTGCATCCGCACGACGTCGCGCAGATCCTGAACTGGGACGGGATCGCGGTGCGTGCCGGCCACCACTGCACACAGCCCCTCATGACGCGGCTGGGCGTCGCGGCGACGACACGAGCGAGCTTCTACCTCTACTCGATCCCGGACGAGGTCGACCGCCTGATCGCCGGGCTGCACAAGGTGAGGGCGACCTTCCAATGAGCGTAGGCTCGACGGAGCGGAAGTAAATGAGCGAGATGGAGCAGGTCTACCGCGAGGTGATCCTCGACCATTACAAGTCGCCGCGCGGGCACGGGCTGCTGGAGGACGCGGACGCGCAGGCGGAGGGCCAGAATCCGCTCTGCGGCGACGAGGTCGCGATCTCGGTCAAGTTCGGAGCCGACGGCGAGACGATCGAGAGCGTGGGCTTCGAAGGCCGGGGCTGTGCGATCTCGCAAGCAGCGACGTCGATGCTGACCGAGCTCGTGAAGGGCAGGAAGGCGTCCGAGGTCGCGGTGCTGCCGCGCGACGAGCTGCTCGACGAGATCGGCATCCCGCTGACGCCGATTCGCCTCAAGTGCGCGATCCTCGGCCTCGGTGTGCTGAAAGTGGCGCTGCACAAGGCGAAGGGGACGCCGCTGCCCGAGGAGTGGAAGGGCATGGGCGACGACCTCACCTTCTCCTAGATGCGCCGTGTCTGAGCCACCAGGCACGGGTGCGCCCGTTTCACATCGAGCCTCTACGTGAGCAGCGCGAAGATCCACGTCGCGCCGCTCGCGGAGTTCGGGCCCGGCTCGGCGAAGATCGTCACCGTCGGCTGGACGTCGATCGGCGTCTACAACTGCAACGGCAACCTGTACGCGATCGAAGACCGCTGCTCGCACGACGACGGGCCGCTCGCCGAGGGTGACTGGGACGAGGATCTGTGCCGTGTCATCTGCCCGCGGCACGGCTCGGCGTTCGACCTCGCGACCGGCCGGCCGCTGTCGCTGCCGGCGTTCGAGCCGGTCGAGACGTACCCGGTGACCGTCGAGGACGGCATCGTCCAGGTCGAGGTCGTCGAGACATAGCGCTTCGAGCCCGATCGTCCGTCACCCGGGCAACACCGAGCGGATGACGGCCCTCGCGACGTAGGTCGCACGCGGCAGCCGCTTCGCGCTCCGCCACCGCAGCGTCCCGTCGGCGCGGGTCCGCCCCTGGACCTTCGCGATCGTGCTCGAGCCCTTTCGCACGTGGAGGACGAGCGCGACGCCCGCCGCCGGCCGGGCGCCGGCCACGACGCGCGCGATCGCGACGAGGTGACCGCTCACCATCTTGGTGCCGACGCCGGCGACCCGGGGCCTCGGCTTCGTGACCCGGATCGAGGCCGAGGCGGTGACGGTGCCCGCCGTCGCCGTGACCGTCCCGCTCGTCGCCCGCGGGCCCGCTGTGAAGAAGGCGGAGCCGTCGGCGGCGGTGACGAGGCGCCCGAGCGCGCTCGACGAGAGCGTCCAGGTGGGGGTGACGGGGGCGGCGTTGCCATACGCATCGGTGCCCGCGACCGCGAACGACTGCGACCTGCCGGCGGCAACAGTTGCGCTCGCCGGCGTGACCGCGAGCTCCGCCACGGCGCCCGGCGTCACGGTCTCGATCTGGGGCGCTCCCGAGGCGCTCAGCGTCGGCGTGCCGGCGAGCGTGTCGGTGTAGTAGAAGCTCGCGGTCGACGCGCCGGCGGGGATCGTCAACGTCAGGGTCGGCGACCACGGCCCGGTCGCGGCCGCCGAGAAACCGCCCGTTGGAGAGGTCGTGCTGACCGCGACTGCTTGGTCGGACTGCGCCGCGAGCGGGACGCCGCTCGTCTGCAGCTGCACCGCGAGCGGCCCCGCGACCGTCCCGGCGGGAATGCTGAACGGCGGCGAGGCGAACGCGAACGCCGGCGTCGACCACGTCGAGAAGGTCTGCCACGCCGTCGTGAAGGCCGCGCCGTCGAGCGCGGTCGAGCACCACGAAGGCGCGCAGGCCGCCGCGCCGACGTCGTCGGCGGGGATCCCGGAGTCCCTGATTGCGCCTGCCAGCCGGTCGAGCACGGAGGCGCTCTGCGCGTTGAAGTCCGCCGACGTGAGGCCCTGCGTGTTGCTCGGCGCCCACGCGAACCCGAACCGGTCGACGGCGGCGCCCGTCGCCGCGGCGAACGCCCGGTCTGCGTAGATCTGGCCGGAGACGAAGTCCTGCATCTCCGCAAGGGGAACCGCCGTCCAGCCGTACGACGCCGACCACGCCCAGGCGGCGTTGCCGAACGTCACGTAGGCCTGGTGGAGGAGGTCGCGCGCGGGGCCGGCGGCGTCGGGCCCGGCGTTCGCGAGCGCGACCTCGTGGCCGAGGTACTGGACGAGCGCGTCGCGCCGCTGCTGCGGCGTCGAACCGGCGACGGCGTAGCTGCGGACGTCCCCGTAGTTCTCCTGCGCCCAGTCCGAGACGTAGCCGCCCGCCTCCGACCAGAACGCCGCGTCCTGGAGCCAGCCCTGGAGGTTCACCTGGTAGCTCGCGAGGTCGGGCGTCGACTGCCCGACGCCGGCGGCGAAGACGATGCCCTTCACCCCGTCGCTCGAGAGCCCGTGCAGGAAGTCGAGAGCGTCTCGCCGCGCCGTGCCCGTGCCCCGGCGCACCGCCGACGAGAGCTCGTTGAGCGCCCAGGCGTCGCCGGCGCCCGCGTCGAAGCCCGCGGCGGCCATCCGCTGCCGGGCGGTGACGCCTGCCTGGAACCAGGTCGAGGCGTTCGCCGTCACCCACGCGTTCCAGCCGTTCCAGCTGATCTCGTCGACCGCGTGGAAGTTCGGGCCGAGGGCCCTGATCTGCGCGGCCTGCCCGGCGCGCGGCTGAGACTTGTCCGCGGCCAGGGGCGGCACGGAGACGTAGTACTGCGCGCACGGCGAGGGCGTCTGCGCCAGCTTGGTCGCCAGCCGCAGCCAGTCCGTCTGGGCGTAGAAGACGACACGGGCCGGCCGGCAGGCGGCGTCGGAGGAGCGGCGCGGGTGCGCCTTCGCCCGGGCGACCTCGTCGCGCCAGAGCTTCGCGGTCGCGGCGGGCGTGAGCGAGGGGACGGGCTTCGGCGCCGCCGACGCGGAGGGGGCGACCGCCAGTGCGGCCGCGATCACGACCAGCAACCTCTTCAACAGAGCCTCCCTGTGCCGCTCGACCCAGAATTGATGAACCGCGGGTTGATCGAACCCCGTGAGCGGCGGAATCGTATCCCTGAATCGAGGGATCCGCGACCTCCGTCCTGAGCCATGCGCTAGATTGGTGCTATCCGCGGAAAGGAGGTGGTCCGGCGTTGGAGACTTCAAGTACGGGCAGTGGAGGTACCAGCTCGTAGAGGCGTGTCCCCGTGACCTGACGGGAATCGCCTAGCCAGCGTGGGGGACTCGCGTTACGCGCCGCCTTTCGAACGGCCGGAAGCGCCTCTACGAAATCCCAGCTGGTAACCGGACTAAGGGGCCCCTCCTTGGGGCCCCTTGTCGTTCTTTCGGGGTGTCGGGCCTCGTCGCTAGGGCTCGAGCCGCCACACGTCGCGGCCGTGCCAGCTCGGGATCCACGCCTCACGGTTCACCTCGGTGACGACGAACGGCCCGAGCCCGACCTTGACGGTCTGCGCGACAGCATTCGTCGCCGGATCGACGATCGCAACCGCGTTCGCGCGAATCTTCGGCACCCACAGCTCCCCACCGACGACGGCCGGGTCGCCCAGGTAGATCGTGCCCAGCGCGATGCGCGCTCCTGCGTCATTCGTCTCCGGGTCGATCCGCGTGACGCCGTTGCCGTTCGTCACCCAAACGGCGTCGTCCGAGGCCGCGGTCCAGGCGGCGTTCGACAGCGGGATCGTCGCGATCACCTTGTTGGTCGCAGGATCGACGCGCACGACGCCCGGGCTCCCGGTCACCCAGATCGAGCCGAAGGCCGCCACGACTCCCACAGCTCCGGGGAGCTTCACGCGCCTGACGACTCGGTTGCGCGCGGGGTCGAGCGCTCAGCGCGAAGAGGAACGAGCGGCCGTCCTCGGGATTCGGCGCCCGCCGGACGTGGCCGCGGGCCTCGAGGCGTCGCACGACGTCCGACGCCGTCGTGAGCGGCATGCCGAGCTCC
>Ga0075425_100006353_pt1 | contig 12373 bp, 14 predicted proteins | sample SoiMethybrSBSTD4_FD_75300 | JGI IMG/M metagenome (GOLD analysis project Ga0075425, IMG submission 75300) | Bulk soil microbial communities from a Populus tree surrounding site in Tennessee, USA - Soil MetaG P. TD hybrid SBSTD4 | ecosystem: Environmental > Terrestrial > Soil > Tree plantation...
CCGCGCTTCCGCGGCAGGTTGTTATTCCCGATTCACGATCTCCGCTCGCGCGTCGTGGCGTTCAGTGGGCGCATTCTCGGTGAAGGGGAGCCGAAGTACTTGAACTCGCCCGAGACGCCGATCTTCCACAAGGGGCAGCTGCTCTACAACCTGCACGTCGCCAAGCACGGCATGCGCAAAGCCGAGCGCGCGATTCTGGTCGAGGGGCAATTCGATGTGCTGCGGCTGACGCTCGCCGGTCTCGAGGAGGTCGTCGCGCCCCTTGGTACGGGTCTCACAAGTGACCAAGCCGAGCTGCTGCGTCGCCACACTGAACACGTGATTCTGCTCTACGACTCCGACGAGCCGGGCCAGCGCGCAACGTTTCGCGCGGGCGACGTATTGCTTCGGCACAAGCTGCGCGTCAGCGTTGCATCGCTTCCGGACGGAGAAGACCCCGACACGTTCGTACAGCACAAGGGTCTTGCAGCTCTCGACCAGGCGCTCCAAGACTCCGTGGATGTGTTTGAGAGAAAAGTCCAGCTACTGGAGCGCAAGGGATTCTTCGAAAGCCTGGAAGGTCGTCGCCGAGCGTTGGATCGGTTGCTTCCAACGATCCGGGCAGCCGGCGATCCCATCACGAAAGATCTCTATCTCTCTCGGGCAGCTGAAGCCGTAGGCATTCGGAAGGACACGTTGCTCGAGGAGGTTAACGAGGCAGCGCCGAGAGTCGCTCCGACGACTCTAACCTCGGCCACGTTTGTTCAAATCGAAGGCTCACACAGAGACAAAGCCGCCGTCATGCTGGTCATTCATGCGCCGGAGTGGAAAGCAGCGGTAATTGATCTCATTGACCCAGAAAACTTTTTGGACCTCCCATACCGTGCCGTTTTCGAGGCTGTGGCGGATAACAGACCCGAAAGGCTCGACGGATATGATGCACGGCTCTATGAGACACTTCTTGGTGAAGGATTGGGTGGTCGTGATCCAGGTGAGACGTTCGACTGGCTTGAGAAAGGCCTGAAGGCGGATCGCGAAACACGACAAATCAAGCTGATCGATCGCAACATCGCGTTGAGTCCCGAGCCTGCGGAGAAGGCTCGTTTGGCGCTCCAAAAGCAGCAGATGGTCAAAACTCGAAATGCTTTGCGGCCCACTTGGAAGATTCTTGAGCAAGCAAGGAGGAAGGGTGCACCCGGATCTTGAGTCGTTGCTGGCATTGCAGGACAAAGACCTGGCGCTGGTCAACTGCGACGTCCGGCTGAAGGCGCTGGAGCCGGAAGCGCGCGCGTTGGACGAGCAGGTCGCCGCGGCCGAGCGGGTCGTGGCACAGGCGCGGGCGGCAATTCAGGCCGCGGTGGACCGTCGCGGCGGCCTCGAAGGAAAAATTCAGAGCTATCGCACGATGCAAGAGCAGCGCCGCCAGAAGCTGGAATGGGTGCGCGGCGCCAAAGAGGCGTCGACGCTGATGGCCGAGCTCGATCTTGCGCGCACCGTGCTGGCGAAAGAAGAAGCCGAATTCATGCGATCGGGCGACGCCGTGGGCGAGGCCGAGCGCCGCACCGCCGAAGCCGAGAATGCGCTCGACAACGTGCGCGAGTCGCAAGCGGCGCAACGGGAGGCGTTGGCGGGAAAGCGGCAGGCGATCGCCGCGGAGCGTGAAATCGCCGCGCGTGACCGCGAAGCCGCCGCCAAAGCGGTGAACCCGACGCTGCTCGCGCGCTACGACCGCATTCGTCGCGGCAAGGCGCCCCTGGCGGTCTATCCGTTGCACGGCAGCTCGTGCGGCAACTGCTTCACGGCGGTCCCGACGCAGCGCAAGGCGCTGATCCAGCGCGGCGCGACCATCGAGGGCTGCGAGGCCTGCGGCGTGTTATTGTACGCCAAGGAATGATCCCGGCTCGCTGGATTGTCACGCCTAATGCCGATCCGGACACCGCCCGTGTCCTGGCGTCGGAGCTGCGGATTCCGGAGGCGCTGGCCGCGTTGCTCGTGCAACGTGGGCTCGGCAGTCCCGATGTAGCGAAAGCCTTCCTCAGACCCGATCTCGAACGACTGACCGACCCGCACGGCTGGGCCGACATGGATGTCGCCGTCGAGCTCGTGGCCCGCGCCATCCGCGAAAAGCAGCCGATCCTGGTCCACGGCGACTACGACGTGGACGGCCAATGCGCGTCCGCCATGCTGACCCGCATCCTGCGGAGCGCCGGGGCCACCGTCTTTCCGTTCGTGCCGCATCGCATTCGCGACGGCTACGACTTCGGACCTGCGGGACTCGCCGCAGCGCAGCGCGTCGGCGCGAAGCTCATCATCACCTGTGACTGTGGCATCACGGCGATCGCGGCCGTGGCCGCCGCTCGCGCGGCCGGCATCGATGTCATCGTCACCGATCACCACTTGCCGGGCGACGCGCTGCCGGCGGCCAATGCGGTGCTCGATCCGCGCCGTCCCGACTGCAAGTCCGAAGACAAGAACCTCTGCGGCACCGGCGTTGCCTTCAAGCTCGCCCAGGCGCTCGTCCAGACACTTGGCCTCTCGCCCAACATGCCGCTGCATTTTCTCGACTACGTTGCGCTCGCCACGATCGCGGACGTCGTGCCGCTCGTCGGCGAAAACCGGATTCTGGTTCGGTACGGGCTGAAAAAGATGGCGGACACGCGCTGGGTCGGGCTGCGCGCGCTGATCGACACGGCGGGACTCGGCGGCAAGACACTCCGCGGCGCGCACATCGGCTTTATTCTTGCGCCCCGACTCAATGCCGCCGGGCGCATCGGCGATGCGAACGACGGCCTGCGACTCCTCCTCACCGAGGACCCGAAAGAGGCCGCGGCACTGGCGCGCGAGCTCGAGACGATCAACGCGCGTCGCCAGGAGATGGATCACATCATTCTCGACGAAGCGATCGAGCTCGTCGAGAAGACGCTCCAGCCCACCGACGCCGCCATCGTGCTCGGCAGCGCCACCTGGCATCCAGGCGTCATCGGCATTGTCGCCTCTCGGCTCGTCGAGCGCTACGGCCGCCCGACGTTCCTGATCGGCTGGGACGAAGCGGGCGACTTCGGGCGCGGCTCGGGTCGCAGCATTTCCGGTTTCGATCTGCACGGGGCGCTGCACAAAGTCGGCGTGCACCTCGAGAAGTACGGCGGCCACACGATGGCCGCGGGATTCACGATTCACCGCGACAAGTTCGACGGCTTCCGCGTGGCCTTCTTGGAGGTCTGCGGGTCGTTGCTGACGCCCGAGGATTTGGCGCCGAGTCAGCGCGTGGATCTCGAGTTGCCGCTCGCGTCGGTGAGTCCCGATCTCGAGCGCTTGATTCGTCACCTCGAGCCGTGCGGCGCGGGGAATCCGGCGCCCGTGTTCGGCGTGCGCAACGCGCGCGCGGTGGGCGCGCGGCGCGTGGGCACGAACCATCTGCGGTTCACGCTCGACGACGGCTCGGGACTCTTGCCGGCGATCGGCTTTCGCTGGGCCGATGCGGTGCCCGAAGACTGGCTCACCAATCCCTTGGATGTGGCATTCCGATTGGAGCGCGACGATTGGCAGGGGCGAACGACGATTCAGGCGCGCGTGGCGAGTCTTGCTCCGCATCATCGCGGGTGAGTTCAAGGGGCGTCGCCTCAAGGCGCCTGCGGGGCGCACGGTTCGCCCGACCGGCGATCGTGTTAAGGAAGCCTGGTTCAGTATTCTCCAGCAGTCGATTCCGGATGCGCGGGTGCTGGATTTGTACGCGGGCTCCGGCGCGCTCGGTCTGGAAGCGCTCTCGCGCGGCGCGGCGCAGGTGGATTTCGTCGAGAATCACAGGGCATCCCTAGCGGCAATCCGCGACAATGCGGCAACGTTGAAGGTCGAGGCTCGCGTCACCATCCACCGGAGTGATGCCATGCGCTTCGCCGAGCGGTTGCAACCAGGTGCGTACGATGTGGCGTTCGCGGATCCTCCGTACGCGACGGCGGACGCACCACGTCTCGCCGAGTTGTTTCGCGCCACTCCATTTGCGCGCGTGTTTGCGGTAGAGCATGCATCGGATCGGGCTGTGTCGGGCGACGACACGCGTCGCTACGGCGACACCGCAATCACGTTTCTCTACGCGCCACAATGAAGCGGATCGCTGTTTACCCGGGCTCGTTTGATCCGATCACCAGGGGGCATGAAGACCTGATTCGCCGCTCGCTGGAGTTCGTGGATCAGCTGATTGTGGCGGTGGCGGTGAACGTGGCGAAGCAGCCGCTGTTTTCGCTCGACGAAAGAGTAAAACTCATCCAGTCCACGGTAACCGATACGCGCGTCGCCGTGGAGTCGTTCGAGGGATTGCTTGCCGAGTTCGCTAAAAAGGTTAATGCCGCGGTGATCGTGCGGGGGTTGCGCGCGGTGTCGGATTTCGAATATGAGTTCCAGATGGCGCTCATGAACCGCAATCTCGCGCCGAAGATCGAGACGGTCTTTCTCGTTCCGGCTTTTGATTTGACGTACTTGAGCTCCAGTCTCGTGCGGGAGGTCGCCCGCTTTGGCGGTGACGTCTCGGCGCTCGTCGATCCCGTCGTCCAGCGCGCATTGAAGCGCAAATTTGAGCTTTCTCGATAAGGTTTATCAGCGGGCGCGAGAAGCGCGGCAGCGGGTCGTCTTTCCGGAAGGGGACGACCCGCGCGTGCAGGAAGCCGCCAAGCGCATGGAGCGCGAGGGGCTCGCGACCGTGGAAGTGTTGCGGCGCTTTCCCGACTCGCGCACGCCGTTCCTCGCGCGACACCTCCGCTCACGCCGGCCCGACCGGTTTCCGACGGACGCGTCGGCGGCGGAGGCGCTGGAGCATCCGCTGACGCGCGGCGCGTGCCTCGTGGGGATCGGCGCGGCCGACGTGATGGTGGGCGGCGCGGTCTATCCCAGCGCCGATACGATTCGCGCCGCGCTGTGGGCGGTTGGGATGGCGCCGAGCATTGCGTCGGTGTCCGGTGCGTTTTACATGGTCAAAGACGACCGGGTGCTCACGTTCGCGGACTGCGCGGTGTGTCCCGAGCCGACGTCGGTGCAGCTGGCGGATATTGCGATTGCGTCGGCGGCGGACCGGCGCAGGATAGTCGGCGACGAGCCTATTGTCGCGTTTCTGTCGTATTCGACCAGAGGCAGTGCCGAAGGACCGAGAGTCGAGCGAGTACAGGCCGCGATCACGCAACTGGGCGGCCGCACGCCCGCGCCCGATTTCAAGTTCGACGGCGAGCTGCAGGCGGACGCGGCGATCATCCCCGAGGTGGCGGCGCGGAAAGCGCCGCGTTCGACGCTCGCCGGTCGTGCGAACGTCCTGGTGTTCCCCGATCTCGATGCCGGAAACATCGGCTACAAGCTGGTGCAGCGGCTCGGCGGCTGGACGGCGCTGGGCCCCATTCTGCAGGGGCTGGGAAAACCGATCGCGGACCTGTCGCGCGGCGCGACGGCCGATGATATTGTGAACACGGCGGCGATCGCGATCCTCCAAACGCGGAAAGGGTAACGAATGCGGTTCACCCTGAAGAAGGACAAGAGCGGCGTCGTGATTGTAGGAGTCGAAGGCCAGCTCATCGTCGGCAACCGGCAGGAGCTCAAGCAGAAGGTGCTCGACGCCCTCGAAGAAGGCTCGCGCAAGTTTGTCATCGACTTCTCGAAAACCGGCTATATCGACTCTTCCGGGTTGGGAGTGCTCGTCTCCTTGTCCAAGAAGATTCGCGAGCAGGGTGGAGAGCTGCGGCTCGCCGGACTCAACGCCGATCTCCAGACGCTGTTCGAGCTCACCAAATTGGACACGCTCTTCGCCATCACGCGGACCGCCGAGGAGGCGCTGGCCGCGTTTTGAATCTCCAACTCCAGGTCACCCGCGACTCGATGAAGCTCGACGTCCCGAGCGATCTCGGGATGGTTGGTGACGCGGTCGAGCTCGTGGCGAGTCACGTGCCACCCGGCACCCTGTCACCCCGCCGCATCAGCTTTAATCTGCGCACGGCCCTCGCCGAGGCCCTTGGCAACGCGATTCGGTACGGCACGGGCGAGGATCCGGACCGGATCGTGCGCGTGCGCGTCGAGCTGGCTGAGGACATGGTGCGCATCCATGTCGTGGACGACGGCAACGGCTATGATCCCCGTCGCCTCCCGGATCCGACGCATCCCGACAATCTCGAGCGCGAATTTGGACGCGGGCTGTTCGTGATTCGCCATCTGGTCGATGACGTCGCGTTCAACGAGAAAGGCAACGGCATCTGCCTGACACTCCGGGCGGGGTGACACGGCTCGAGCGCCTGCTGCCGGTGCTCGCGGCGCTCTCCGGGACAACGCTTCGCTTGTGGCGAGCCAAGACTCCGGGTGGACGGTTATTGCCGGTTGGGGGAGGGCTCGGAGAAGGTAGAGAAGAGCCGCTCTGGACGCCCACGCCCAATGGCGGCGGCAAGCTCGACACACCTGATGGTCCTGCCTGGTTCCAGGCGATTCCCAGCGTCGATGACACGTGGTTGGAAGTCAAAGGCAGCGAGGCTGCCGCGGCGGAGCTTGCCCAGGTCATCGGCGCCGTGATGGAGGCTGAGGAAGAAACGGGCCAGGTGGCGGCGGAGCTGTCGGGCCGGTACGAGGAAATCGATCTGATCTATACGATCAGCGAAATTCTCGGTCATACGATTCGATTGGATGAAGCAGCGAATCGTATTCTCCGCGAGGTATCTGCCGTAGTACGCGCGCGTCGCGCCACCTTGCTCGTGCACGATCCGCGGGCCCATGTGCTTCGGCTCGTCGCGGCGCGCGGCGTCGATCTCGGCGACATCGAGCCGATCGAGGTGGACGATCCGCGCTCGGTGGCCGCGCGGGTCTTTCGCGAGATGCGCATCATCAGCTATGACCCTCACGATCAGCGGGCGCAGAAACCTCCCAATCCCATCGAGCGCGGGTATCGCGGTCATGCGTTTTTGTCGGTGCCGGTGGTATACGCCTCGCCGGGGCGTGTGCCGACGCCGATCGGCGTGATTAATCTGACGGACCGGACAGGCGAGGATGCATTTACCGCGGGCGACCGCAAGCTGGTCGCCGCGATCGCGAATCAGATCGGCGCGGCGATCGAGAACGCGCGACTCGTCGAGCGCGATCTGGGACAGCAACGCGTCCGGCGCGAGCTCGAGCTCGCGCACGACCTGCAGCTCAAGCTGCTGCCGTTGCCGTCGGTGATCGCGGCGAAGGCGGATGTGGCGGCGCGCTGCCGTCCCGCCGAATCGGTGGGCGGTGACTTCTACAATCTTCTGAACCTGCATGGGGAACGCATGGGCGTGATGATCGGCGACGTATCGAGCCACGGGTTCGGCGCGGCGCTCATCATGGCGTTGGCAATGGCGGCGTCTGGTATTCACGCCGAGACTGCCGAGTCCCCGCATGAGGCACTGCGGCGGCTCGAGACGTCGCTCGCGGAAGAGCTCGCGGACACGGAGATGTTTCTCACGCTCTGCTATGCGGTGGCGGATCCCGCGCTGGGGACCCTGACCTATGCGAACGCCGGGCATCCGCACGCGTTTCTCATTTCGACGGAAACCGGTGCGGTTACACGCCTCGACGCGACGCGGCCGCCGCTCGGGCTGGGGGACGGCGGTCAGGAGCGCACGGTACCATGCGAGCGCGGCAAGGCGATTCTCTGTTTGTTTACCGACGGCTTGGCGGATGCGCGCGGGCCGAGTGGTGAGCGGTTTGGGGAGCCCCGCGTGTTAAGCCATATCGTGAATCTGCGGAGTCGTCCCGCGCGCCATATGCTGGAAGCCGTGTTCACCGACATTGCCGCGTTTACCGGCGGCGCTCCAGCCAACGACGATCGCACGCTCGTCCTGTTGAAGGTTTGAGGCGTCCACTCGGGCAGCATTTTCTCAGCGATCCGAAGATTCTCGGACGGATCGTCGATGCGCTCGATCCCGCCGTGGGCGAGACGGTGCTGGAGATCGGGCCGGGGCGGGGAAGTCTCACGCGCGTGTTGCTCGAGCGTGGGCTCCAGGTGATTGCGATCGAGAAGGATCGCCGGCTTGCGGCCGCATTAGTTGGCGCCACCGTCATCCAGGGTGATGCGTTGCGCGTAGAGTGGCCGCGCGTCGGCACGATTGTCGGGAATATTCCCTACTACATCACGTCACCGCTGCTCGCGAAGGCACTGACCCCGCCGCTACCGGAGCGCGTCGTTTTCTTGGTACAAGCCGAAGTCGCGGATCGACTCGTGGCCAGTCCGGGCGGCAAGACGTATGGCGCGCTGTCGGTAGGGGTGCAGGCTGTGACGCGGGTCGAGAAGCTGTTCAACGTGGCGCCGGGTGCGTTTCGGCCGCCTCCGAAGGTGCGCAGCGCGGTCATACGCCTTACGCCTTTGCAGGAGCCGCTCGTGCTGCCGGAAGAGGTCGCACCGTTTCGCGTCTTTGTGACAGCGTGTTTTGGCAAGCGCCGCAAACAGCTAAAAAACGCCGTGCCGGGGCTGAATGAGGCGGACCTCGTGTCGCTTGGCGTCGATCCTGAGCTGCGACCGGAACGCTTGGCACCGGAGGTTTTTGTGCGACTGTTTCGTGAGGCGAATCGTCGCTCCGGTTGATAAGGCCGGCGGGTGACCATACCCCCGCGGCCGGACATATCCATACGTGTTGATATGTCCCCGTTACGGTGGGGGACCATGCGCCGCCTCTGGCTGCTCCGAATGGCCAAACACTGGCCGAAAATTCGGCCGGGCTTGCCGCCCCTTCCTCACGCGCTGCATCTCGAGATGGCCCACGTCGCGCAATGGTTTCACGCGGCTTCCGATACCACGCGGCTTTCCATCCTCGAGTTCCTGTCGCAGCGCGACCGCTCGGTGGGCGAGCTGTCGCAGATCGTCTCGGCCCCTCAGTCCACCATCTCCTATCACCTGAAGGTGCTCAAAGAGTCGGGACTGGTCGACGAAAGTCGTGCGGGCCGGCACAGGTATTACAGCCTCCGGGGGGAGACCCTGGACAACATGATCGCGTTTACCCGCACGGTGGGCCCAGGCACGCACCGGGGGACCTGTCCGTTGACCTGCTGTACGTCACCCTTGACGTATCAAGAAAACTTGATACGTTTCGGTCCATGACCGCCCCGGCTCAGGTCGCGCACTGGTTCCATGCACTGTCTGACGAGACCCGTGTCCGCATCGTCGAAATGCTCTCTCACAAAGAGCGCTGCGTGTGCGAGCTCGAGCAGGTGCTCGAGATCGCGCAATCGAAACTCTCCTTTCATCTGAAGGTACTGAAGGATGCCGGCCTCATCGCCGATCGGCGCGAGGGGCGATGGATGTTTTACGGGCTCCAACGCGAGACGCTGGACCAGATTGCCGCATACACCAAGTCCGTCAAACCCGGCAAGCACGCCGGCAGTTGCGCCGTTGCGTGCTGCGATTGAGGGCACATGAGTGACGTGAAAGAGACGGTAAAAGAGAAGTACGCTGAGGCAGCTCTCAAAGCCCTCGGCGGCGAAAAAGCGAACTGCGGGCCGAGCGGCGCCTGCGGGTGCGATCCGATCACCGAGAATCTTTACGACAACGCGCAAACCGCCGGGCTGCCGGAAGGTGCCGTCCTCGCCTCCCTCGGCTGTGGCAATCCCACCGCGCTTGCCGACCTGCACGCTGGCGAATTCGTTCTCGACCTGGGCTCGGGCGGGGGTATCGACGTCCTGCTCTCGGCCAAACGGGTAGGTCCAACCGGAAAAGCCTACGGGCTCGATATGACGGACGAGATGCTCGCCCTCGCGCGCGAGAATCAGGCGAAAGCGGGCGCGACCAACGTCGAATTCCTCAAGGGAGAGATCGAGAACATCCCGCTGCCCGCGAACGCGGTCGATGTGATCATCTCCAATTGCGTCATCAACCTCTCCGCCGACAAAGGCCGCGTGCTCCACGAGGCGTTTCGCGTACTGAAGCCTGGCGGCCGGTTTGCGGTTTCGGACGTGGTGTGCCGCGGCGAAATCCCCGACGCGGTGCGCCGGAGTATGGAGCTCTGGGTCGGCTGCGTGGCCGGAGCGCTCGAAGAAAACGAGTATCGTGGCTTGCTCACGGACGCCGGTTTCGTGGATGTCGACGTCGAGCCGACGCGCGTCTACGAATTCAAAGACGCCGGAATCGAGGACGTGTTGGCGCGAGAGATCAATGGTCGCGTCATGGGGGCATTCATCCGCGCCCGCAAACCAGCGTGACGCTCCGGGTCCTCTTCGTCTGCACCGGCAACTCGGCGCGCAGTCAGATCGCCGAGGCCATCCTCAACGCGAAAGGGAAGGGCCGCATCGAGGCCACCAGCGCCGGCTCTCGGCCTGCGGAACGCGTGAATCCCTATGCCCTCGCTACATTGCGGGAATTCGGCATCCCGTGGTCGGGGCATGCGCCACGCAGCGTCGAGGGTCTGGAGCGCGAGCACTGGGACGCCGTCGTAACGGTGTGTGATCGCGCCAAAGAGTCGTGTCCAATTTTTCCGGGACAGCCGATGCTCGCGCACTGGAGCGTTCCCGATCCCGCCGAGGTCACGGGAGATGACGCCGCGAAGCGTGCGGCGTTTCGAACGGCGTTTGTGGACCTGAACCGACGGATTGACCTGCTGCTCGCCCTCCCGGCTCTTGCGCCGAGGTCCCCCATTGTGAAATAGTTCACAATGCGGAAGATCTCCGACAGCACGATCCGCCGCCTGTCCGTCTACCTTCGGTTCCTCGAACAGGCCAAATCCCCGACGATCTCGTCCGGCGAGCTGGCCCGCCTCGGGGGCACCACGTCCGCCCAAGTCCGCAAAGACCTCTCCTTCTTCGGCTCCTTCGGCAAGCGCGGCCTCGGCTACTCCGTCCCCGAGCTCACGCGCCGCATCCGCGACATCCTCGGCCTCGAGCGCGGATATCGCGTGGTCCTGGTCGGGGCAGGGCGCATGGGCGGTGCCCTCGTGCAGTACCACGGCTTCAAACAGCGCGGCTTCCACATCACCGCGATCTACGACCAGGACGCCCGCAAGATCGGTTCGCGCTGGAATGGCCTCGTCGTCCGCGACGTCAAGCACCTCGAAACCGACCTCAAGAAAGATCCGAGCGACATCGCGATCGTCGCGACCCCCGCCGAGTCCGCGCAACACGTCGTGGACCGATTGGTTCGGAGTGGTGTGAAAGCCATCCTGAACTTCGCGCCCGTGCCACTCAACGTGCCCCCGGACGTAGAAGTCAAGACCGTCAACATGGCGCTCGAACTGGAGACGCTGAGCTACTCGTTGGCAAATCGGTAAGTTTGGTCATGCCGAGAGTCCACGTGACCTCCGAAATCGGCGCACTGCGCTCGGTCCTGGTGCACACGCCGGGCAAGGAGCTGGTGGCGGTCACGCCGGGCACCCGTGAAGACTATCTCTACGACGACATCATCGATCTCGAGATCGCGCAGCGCGAGCACCGGCGTCTCGTCGCCGTGCTCAAACGCTTCGCGGACGTGCACGAAGTGCGCGACACATTGGCCGAGATCGCCGGCCGCCCCGAAGTGCGCGAGTTCATCACGACGCGCGCGCTCGAAGTCGTCCCATCCGACGCGCTCGCGAAGCAACTGGCCGCCCTGTCGTCCGAAGACTTCGTTGCGCTGATGGTCGAAGGAGCTCTGGAAGACGGTGGCCCGATCGCTCGAGCGCTGAACGAAGTCGCCTACGCGCTGCCGCCGCTGCCGAACCTGTTCTTTACGCGCGACGTTGGCATCGTGATCGGCGAGCACGCGATCATCGGCTCGATGCGCCACGGCGTGCGCTGGACGGAAGAGCTGCTCGTCAAAGCGCTGTTTCGGTACGACCCGAAATTCGACAACGCGGGGATTCTGTACGACGGATCCGATGAAAAACGGCTGAACTACACGCTCGAGGGCGGCGACGTCCACCCCATCCGCCCCGACCTGTTGCTGCTCGGATTCAGCGAGCGTTCCAGTCCGGCCGCGCTCGACCTGCTCTGCGAGCTGGTCTTCACGAATTGCAGCGTGACCGACGTAATCATCGTCGTCATGCCATCCGAAAAGACCGCAATCCACCTCGACATGATCTTTACGCAGGTTGATCGCGAGCTGTGTTTGGTCTACCCACCGCATTTCGTCGGGCCGGAGCGTCTCGCCGTCCTGCACCGGAGAAAGCGTTCGAAGGGCGTGAAAGAAGTGCCCAACTTCTTTGCCGCGATGCAGGCCGTCGATCACCCGCTCGAGCCGATCTTCTGCGGCGGCAACCAGCGCACGCTGCAGGAACGCGAGCAATGGGCGTCGGCGTGCAACTCGTTCGCCGTCCGGCCGGGGGTGATCCTGAGCTACGACCGCAACGACGCCACCCTGAACGAGCTGGCGAACGCCGGGTTTCGCGTGGTCGAAAGTGATGAGGCCGTGAAGGACGGCCAGCGCGCCGTGATTACGATCGAGGGCAGCGAG
>Ga0075425_100006354_pt1 | contig 12367 bp, 10 predicted proteins | sample SoiMethybrSBSTD4_FD_75300 | JGI IMG/M metagenome (GOLD analysis project Ga0075425, IMG submission 75300) | Bulk soil microbial communities from a Populus tree surrounding site in Tennessee, USA - Soil MetaG P. TD hybrid SBSTD4 | ecosystem: Environmental > Terrestrial > Soil > Tree plantation...
CGATGCCTTTTCCAACACTGCACGTGTATACATTGATATACTTTACCCTGGATTTCTATGATATGATGATGTAGCGTTTTCGAAACTATGTCGCCATGATGGGTATCATAAAAATCGCGCGCTGCCATTGGGTCGTTTGTAATAAGAGTCGCAGGAATACCAAAACCTAAATCCTTGGCCACCGAAAGCAGCACCATACGATCACCTGCTTGTTTAGTGGCATCAGGGGTGTTAATTCAATCCACTCACACCTGAAGCTATTCTGCAAGATCCGACATGCATCTTCCCATTGCTGAAAGCAAAAGGTTTGAATCATCTCCTTATCGCCAACCTTTATTGCTTTCGTGTCAAATCGTGTAACCACAGCACGGAAATTTTGGATATGTCTAGACTTTTTTTTCTTATACTAAACTCAACTTTTGAATCCGAGCCCACTGTATATTCGGACGACGGAACTTTATCTAGAAGCATGTTATTCTCTTCTCTCCACGCTTTAACTATCATGCTATTTTCCTGTTATTTTGCGTCTGCTTCTCAAGATGTGCATAGTAAGCTCACTAACATATGAGGAGAGTTGTGATTAGATGGAAATCTGCATATCAGTATGTCTAGTACGTGTCGAATAGAATGTACATATTACACTGCTCTGACGCTCCAGATAGAAATCATTACCCCTAGTAGTAACGATCTTGTACAATTAAGGATGATCTTATGCGTCCCAGACCCACTAAGCTGAGCAAGAGAATTTAACAGTTCCGTCCCATCAGGCTTCCAAAACCTGTACAGGCGTCCCAGCCCATTTGTGCCTTGTACGCCTTTCCCACGGACTTTGTTTTTGATTTCATTATCACCTTTATCCACATCGTGGAGTGCTCCTCCGAGGCCAAGTACGCTGTAGAGCAAAGGATTCAGGACTCATACAGGTTTACCAATGCCTTAGTTGATAAGTGCTATTAGTCCTGCCCAGAGCGGCGCGACCGCGCCGGTTCCGCCCCTTCGTTCCACCAATCGAATTTGCTGGCTGCGTATACTGCCATTAATATGGATTGACATCTTTCTTAATGCCTCTGCTGCTGACCTATCGGCTTTTTTCTTGGTTCAAGCGATATAGAAGTCTGGTTGTGTTATTATATAGTTTGGCAGCTGCTACGATCACTTTGAATGCAATCGTTAGTATATTATAAACATAGTACCATTGCTGGGCAAGGCTACATTGATATCCCTGCAGCCCCAAGTCATTTCTCAAACAGGTTATAGTCCTGGGGCGGCTATGTCTGTATCTTCGTTCCTTTTGAGTAATTCTATTCTAGGATTCGTTATCTTGACATGGACCGGTACAGTCCTGCTTTTGCAGCATAACATCAGAAGAGTAGAGTAGGTCGAGCAAAGTTCTGGGTTCTCATAACTCTGCCGCTGATATATTTTGTCAGCTTTAATGTATCTCTGTTCTCTTCTCTATATCCTAATAGTCCTGTTACGGCTGCGTTGTCATTAAACTTGGTGATACCAACATTGATACTTGTATATTCCACATAACGTTGTGGAATATTATTTGGTCTCGCTTTTTGGTCTGTGGCAAATATATCCTTCATTCAGAGGAGTAAGGGATTATAGGATTATCACCAGCTATGGGTTTATTCTTTTCTTTGGTACAAATAACGCTGGAGTCTTACAGGCTGGATATCAACCACCTTATGGACTCACAGTCAATGGAGGCAGGATTTCTATTTTTGACTATGCTTCATCAAAAAATCAAGGAGAGGTTTAATCTTAGGTTGCATATTGATATCATTTAATTGCACAGAATGCTCTCTTTCATCATTTTGAATTGTAATTTTATACGTAAAGTAGTCTGCTGCACCTTTTTTTGTTTTCGAAGAATACTGGGGTGACTTTGATGGAATCTCAAAGAAGTGCGAGTTTTGTATCAACTTTTGTATTTCATTCGCCTCATTGGGAGAAAGGCTTTGAGTATCTACAGTAGTTGAACTGACTATTCCTGCAAAGCCACCACTCCTTTCAACCTGTATCTTCATTATAATGAATCAGTACTAATTTTGTATTAGAAACTCCATTTTATTATTTACTCTTTGACTTTGGCGGTAAGCCTACACCTTGCCAACCAGTAAAAACTGCTTTTTGCTCTTTGCTGTCTTTCCCAAAAAGGCTACCAGCTACTTCAAATGTAAGATTTGCAGTTTCTTGAAAATCTGAGCTTTCCCTTAATCTATCTCTTAATGTAATATACCATATCCTACCAGCCTTTTCCCATGCCTTTCCACCAATTTCCATAGCAGTAAGGTAAAATGCATGATTAGGTATACCAGAATTAATATGCACTCCGCCATTGTCACTTGAGGTATTTACATAGTCTCTCATATGCGCTGGTTGTGAATCTTTTCCGATCGTCGGATCGTCATATGCTGTGCCAGGAGCCTTCATTGAACGTAAGGCGACTCCTTTGATTTTTCTGGTTAAAAGACCAGCCCCAATTAACCAGTCCGCTTTTTCAGCTGTTTGCTTAAGTGCGTACTGTTTTACAAGCGATCCAAACACATCTGACATGCTTTCATTGAGTGCGCCAGGTTGGTCTTGGTATTCAAGCGCGGCCTCGTACTGGGTAACTCCATGAGTTAATTCATGACCAATAACATCCAACGAAATTGTAAATCGATTAAATATTTGTCCATCGCCATCGCCATAAACCATCTGGGTTCCATTCCAAAAAGCATTGTTATAGCCTTCACCATAATGTACAGAAGAATCTAATCTCATTCCTTTGCCATCAATGGAATTTCTATCAAACACTTGGCTGTAAAAGTCGTAGGTATTACCTGAATAATTGTATGCTTCGTTTACAGGAGCCCCTCCTTTAGGTTTTCCACCTTCGCTGCGGACCAACTTACCAGGAACAGACTCCAAATTTTTAGCATCAAAGATAGTACGATGTAGTTTATCTGCAACAGCAAAGAGCGTATGCAGAGACCCTGCAACATTTCTACGTCCTCGTAGTTGTTCAGTAAGAATTAGGCTTTGCCATGCTTTTCGCTTTTGCTCTTCTGTTCCCTTTTCAACTATATGTTTATGAATATAGTCTGGAATTATAAAACAACAACATGCATTATGCTTTGCAGCTATATGTTCTGTTACACGTTCGTGCTGCACTATTTTTTCTAAATATCGGGAAAACATATAATCATTTAACACATACTTGACATTTATGTATTAGTATTTAGCTTTCACGAAAACTTCGAACTTGGGTGACCAGTTGTATTCCTGAGGTCAGGTTGAATACCGAATATATAGTTATCATTTCTCTCACATATGGAGCATAAAATTGCGTATCTGTGGAAGGAGGAATAATTTTATTTTCTAAACTCCTTACATTCTGAGTAGGAAATTATGGTTTAGACTTATTTACTATTCTTCCTTATTCAAAGAATTGTTGACCAATATCACTTATTTTTTGTTTCGGAATAGGCGGGACAAAATAATATCCACCGCCAAATGGTACAATAGCTATAAACCCTCCTGTAGGTAATGTTCCATGCTCTGATGGTCCTGCAAGCCCTTCTCTACCCGTGTTCTGTGTATCTGGAACTAAACTTAAATCATTTTTGTCAATATCTATGGAGTTAAACTTGTTATTTATATCTGGATTTACAATACCGGCATCTTGTAATGCTTGATTAAAGCCTTCAAAGTTATCTAATCCATTATCTTTTCGCTGCTGTGGTGAAAGACGTAATAGCTCATCTGCACTTAACCTTCCAACTTTACGTCGCTGCCTTTTCTCATCATCAGTAAATCCTCTTTTTTGAGGAACAGGAAAGTTCTTGTTATTAAGCCAGTTTCTCTTGATAGATTCAAATCCATCTTGTATATCTTTTTGAAAGCAAACAAACAAAAGACCCGAAAGAATTTTATTATTTGGTCCTGTTCCTACAAATGGGTAACCCCTCCTAAAAATTATTTTCTCAGGCTCACCATTCTCTCTTCGTGGATTTGCTTTTCTTACATGCGACCAAGCTTGCACCCTTTTACGCATTTCTGCAGGATTTATTTTATATGTCATACGCCTTCCTCGCACTTCGATAATACTACCCCTTTCATCATAGAAGCGCTTTGTTGGGTCGGTTTGAATCGCAAGTAATTTTTCGATATCCAGAGCTGCATCCTTACGAACCTTCTCATCATTTGACCTAAAGTCACGATCAAGTGACGCATCATCATCTTCACTCAATGTTCCAAGCAGCAGCCCAGTTGCTTTGCTTCTTCCTACCCATTCTTGTTGCTCGTCTAGTGACAATTCACGCCATTGTTCTAAATCATGATGAATTTTTTGAAAAACCATATATGTACCATAATCTAGATCTTTATTGTTTTCATCATCTTTAGTTGTAAATACTTTCTCATCAAAAAGTTTACCCTTATCATCCTTACCTGGTCTTGGATTTGATACCCCATCGTTAAATCCCATCAAGTTTCGACCGTCGATACGTTGAAAACCTGCATGTATGTCGGTAATGGTGGCCCATTCCTCTATTGCACTTACTATGTCTGGTACGCATTCTTCCTCGCCTAAAGACAAGACTTGACCATCACTGCAAACCCTTTCACCTTCTTTTAGTGGTGGTGTTAATCGTTTCGGAGTTGTATCCTCTAACAACTTATTTAGTATCTTTCTTTCTGTTTCATTATTTAGCCGATGCTCTTTCTGTTTTTTTAATAATTTTTTTATAACTTCATCTTCATCTGGTTGCAGAGTATTCTCTAGTACCCAGCGATTAACAAAATCTTTGGTGGAACATAATTGGATAATCAAATCAGTCTGAGCAAGACTGTATGGTGTTATGTCACCTATCTGCTTATGATCAGGCATATCACGCAATTTCTTTGGTCGTTTGTTTTCTGGAATATCTAACTTTTCAAAAAATCCATATCCAAAACCTATGGTTGAAGAAAACTTAAACGTCTTTCTTAAATCTTGTCTTTTTAGCCTTGCTTCATCAGGTGAATTTTTCTCTTTAGTTAGCTCGTCAATTCTTTTCTTCCCCTCATGGATATTCCCAAAAAGTGTGCAAAGTCGTTTTAATCCCTTTTTGACTCTTCCCCTATATTCATTAAAGTCATTTTTGAAAAGATTTCCAGCTATATCCAATCGTATTATCAAAATATGTTCTTGCTCACTTGCGGATGGAAACGCTATCCCCGGCTGTACGAGTCCTTCTTGCTCATATTCTTCTCTTGTTTTTCCACGATGTATTACTTTGATAGGAGGAGAATTATATGGCATGTATGACATGGTGCAAAGAAAATAAACTAATTATATTAACTTATTGCATCAGAATTATTGTTTTGCAAAAAGTCTAATGACGCTATTAAAATCTAGATCTTTTGATTATCCAGAATAGTAATACTATTCTAATATCATCTGGCCGACCTAAATCTATAGGTAGGCTAAAAATAAAAAGATATGATATCCCTAGCTCTAAGATCTACTTGCGATAAGATAAATCCTTTTCAATTCTTCTATTGTCTGCATATTTTGCTGTCCATAGGTGTAAGCATGTATTTGACATTATTTTTTGCATACTCTTCATTTGGAAGCATTGGTTGTAGGAAACGCCACCAACAGTGTAGTAACGAGCAATACTATTTATTTTTTACATCAAATTCCTGCTTGCAATCAAACCTTCTATAACACTAAAAGCTTGATACATATTGTAGTCCGAAGTTAGTCCGATACTAAATATATTGAAAGATTATTTAAGATTTTTATCTTGAAAGAACAATGAATAAAAGTCGGACTTTCACGTATCCGGATTTTTCTTTGAGGCTTTTATCTCTTCTAAGGCGAGCTTCATATATTCTTTGATTTCATCGTCTTCCAACGAGGGTTTAATGTTTGCCTCCATTATAGGGTCAGTTTCAGACGAGAGATTCTTCGTAATCTTCATGACTCTTTCCTGTATTTCCTGTTCCATCTGAGACGTTCCGATGTTATCTAAAAGCGCCGTTTGTTGCTGCAGAGTATTTCTAATAAATCGGCGTAGCTTTACATCTTGCGCAACAGATATTGCAGAAGAATAGATACCAACCAGCACCAAATAAGAAGCCAGTCCTAAAAAGGATAACGTGGCAAGTCCAAAGGGAGGATATGGAGCAAGAATCAAACCAGTAATCTGGTTGGAACTGAATAGTAGCATAATACCATATCCTGACATTCTCATATAGTCTTTAACTGCGTAATGACCTACAGTCCTACCTACACTCCAAAATCCTATACCAAATAGAACTCCACCTATTGGTTTGGCTACACTGAAAACTAGTGTGTAAACGATACCAAACAAAACTGGACTAGAAAGCCGAAATGAAGCAAAAAGATCTAAAAATATACCTTGAAATTGACTTAGGAAGTAGACCAGGGGGATACTTACCAAGATCCAGTATTTTGCTCTTCCCAGTTTTTTAGAGTAATGGTGCATCAAGAGTATGGTAGCTATCCAGATTGAAAGAAAAGACAAAACAGAAGTAATAGTATATACTGAATTGAATATGTTATCAGCGTTAACAAAATTACTCACAGGGTTTTTGAGAGGCTGGATTTGTTGTTCCTGGTAAGACAATTTGTTTGTTAAGGTCGCCGCAACAAATGTTGAATTCAATGCGAGTATCGCTGTAGCTACGGTATATGCTAGCACTACCAAATTTCTGTTTGATCTGAACCAGGAAAAAAAACTTCGGAATAATAATCCTAGAAGTATAATAGAAACACCGCAGCTGATCCAAATAACTGCATCTATGAGTATAACACTGTAACTTGAGATAAATATCATTTCTAAAATAATCGATATGAAAATCGCTATAATGACCAGCTGGGATAGTACTACAAACCTATGAGAAACATTTAGTCTGTGCGATTTTATTGATTCACTTTTCCTTTTTATGAAGTCTAGAATGATAGCCTGTCCAACCATGTAGATCAGAAAGATGATTGTGAAACCTTCTATACCCATAATTGAAGAGCTAGGCCAACCTGCGAAAACAGAGATTCTAATTATTGATGTATCAATTACTGATCCTATGATTATGCTCGATACAGTAATTAACATAGCCAATTTATTCAGTGAAGCAATGAGTTGGCTAAAGATCACTTTCAATTACCCTAGTTAATGATTAATACTCAGGTGCCCTCTTGCTTTTAAAGATATGAGTTGATGAGGCTAACTTGAGCTATACAAAATAAATACTTGAGGATTGCATCAATACTGAATAAATGAAAAAAAATACTCTGCTCATATTATTGAGTAGTTTTGCTATTGTAACCTTCACAGTAGGCACTTCGGCATTCACGGCAATTGTTAACGCTGATAATATAAACCCGTCTCTTTATTCTAAAGATTCCAAGCCTTTTGGTGTTTCTTATGGAGATTGGATCAATAGATGGTGGCAATGGAATATGCTCATCCCTGCAGGAATACATCCTAGGGACCACTATACCCCTGAAAGATGTGCCATTAATCAGAGCGGACCAGTATGGTTCCTAGCACATCTTCTAGGCGGGACGGAAGAGCGTACCTGTACTATACAAGCCGGAAAAGCTATCTTGGTTCCATTGCTAACTGGTGACTGTGATGACGACAATACTGATCCCACACTCAAAACCCCTGCTGGTTTGAGTCATTGTGCTACCGCAGGCAATGAATTTGGTGTGATAAGTGCTACCCTTGATGGAATGAAGTTGCAGAATCTAGAACAGTATAGAACTTTGACTAGTGTATTTAATATTATTGTGCCCAAGGATAACGCATACAAAAATAAAGAGGGAGTATGGCCTGCGCAGAATGACGGATTCTTTGTATTCCTGAAGCCTCTCACTCCTGGCAAACATGACCTGCACCTTACAACTAGTGTCTCAAATCCTATTACACCTTCCTATGATTACGCTGCAGATTTAACCTACCATTTAATAATTACACCATGAATTAAAGCAAATAATCAAGTAAGCAACAGTATTGTATTCACAGGATTAGTCTAGATTTTGTTCATACATCATCCCATCTCTTGACATCGTTGAAAGTGATTTATGTTTTTGAGCTGTTAATAGATCGTGCTTATAAACTAGCATTTCATATAATTGAATCGTGAGCCAAGGCAAACGATTGAGGGGTCGCAAGCTAGTGGCCCAAAATAAGACTCATGTAATTCCTCCTGATAGTATTTACTTGGGAAAGACATACGGAGAATGGGTAGCCGACTTCGTAAATTGGCTATTTTCAGTTGATGCTGATAAACACAATAATGGTCAGGTTGTTTTCCTGAAAGGAATCTCTAGCACGGTTCCGCCAGATTACGCTTCAGGGTTGGAACCTAACATAATGGTTGGTAAAGACAGATTAGAAATTTTTGACGATCAGGCAATTTTCTTCCCTTGTATCATGGCATATTGGTCAGCAACTGATCCTGGCGAAACAGAGGTATCATTGCGCGAAAGGGTAAAGTTAGACATTGACGGAGGAGATAATCCTCCAACAAATAACCAGGTTACTATAGATAGACAACCAATTGACGCGGAAATGGGTGATCATTTGATACAATCTCCGCAATTTACCTTATTCGCTCCAGACTCTGAGTACGGTAAATCGCTAAAGGATTACGTAGAATATCCAATGCCTACAGGAGTCTTTCAATCTGTGGCTAGTGGATATTTTTTTCTAGTCAATCTTACGGAAGGGCTTCACATTATACATTCATACGCTAGGGGTCGTACAACAGAAAAGGGAGCGTATTGGGTAGAATTCTTATATGAAGTCAACGTGAAAAATGCGCTTGAACGGGGGCAGCCTTCAAAAAGTGGTCTTATCCCTGAAAAGAAGACTAAAGATCTGTTGAGTAAATTACAGAATCTGCAAAAGGAGAACGAAATAGACGATGTAGAATATGAGACATTGAAAAATATTGTAGGTAACTCAAGGCAAACTTTGACGGAAACAATGGTGGACAGATTCGAAGCAGAAGATCTCGTTACTAATCTTCTACCAAAAATTCAGAAAAGGCTACAGGAAAAGCTCAGAGCAAAAAAGGCGCCTGAAGTTGCAAGGATGTCTTACCCAGAATTACTGAAATGGAGAAAAGAAGAATATGATAAATTATTGAAACAGCTAATAGATTCTGCGGAGAAGCTCTGATAGAATAAATAATAGTTCCTTAAACTCACACGTTTTCTATGTTTGACATGTATATGAAAGTCGCCTTGAGTTAATGAGCTATAGCATTCTTAATTATCATACCAGATAATAAAATCCAACTCTTTCATACATGCATCGAACTATCGAACTATCGAACTAACAGTTACATATTGAATATCTTAACACCTGTTAAATGCCTTGTCTATTAAATCACATCGTAGTGATTAGGATAAGCTTTATCAGGATCTACTGGTATGGATTGTCAATGGATAAGATCCTTATTATTATAGCTGGGATTGTAAAGAGAGACCTAACATTACAAAATGACTCCGATATGGGTGGCGGACATAACTAACTCTCTTACCTATTTTTAAAGCATTGATACTATTTTAGCTAGATACACAAATTTATTTTTTATTGCTTTACCCCAATTTTGTGCTATGGTAAAGCCCATTCTACGTTATTGTTCAAATAAGGCATGTAAATTTTACAATTTATATTATAGTAATTTGATAATTTGCAGTAGCGTTTCTTATTCCACCAGAGCAAGCACCATGGAAGTAAATTTCATGCTTTCCTTTAGCCAAAGGCTTTAGAAAAACCCAGTAACCATCAGCTGCAGCCTTACTAATGCCAATAGGAATATCCATCTTGTTGTCTTCCTTGACCTTCAAATGGAATGTCTGAGGCTCAGCAGGAACACGGTAAATCGGGATCATGGTTCCATCAACTGCCGCTTGCTTTATGACAATATCATCTATATCCTTTGTAACATGACCTACCAAGTCAGAGTCAGTTTTAAACTTAGGTTCATTAGTATATATGAAGTTAATTACTGGAAACAGAAGTGCTTTCCCAGTCGGGATGCTACATATTCTATGTGCAGCTTTTTTATCATCACCGATCGTTCCTGCTAAGAACCATACTGGACCATTTTGATTTATACTACCGTGTTGACCAGTATCATCAAGAACAGGATTAATTGGGATTGGTACTGAGAATGCCCATTCCCACCACTTGACAGTCCACTGACCAAACGTTAAACCATATGGTCTATCATAGGGAACAAAGGATTCTATAGCTGTTGGCGGCTTATTTTTTTTTATGTGTCTTACAGCCAGATTATCGATATCCATTTTGGTGGTACCAGAAGCTAGCAGTCTTTATAGTTGTCGCAAGAGCTATGATTATAATAGATCATATATTACAATTTATACGTAAAAAATAGAATGTCCTTATATAGGTATCTCTATTTTTAACTATGTTTCACCAAAAATAAGCGGTCTAATTTTAGGTTGCATATTGATACCGTTGCATTGCAATGTATACTCTCATGGTTTTGAACTTTAGGTATAACTAGCAAAAAAAAGGAGATGCTGTTCTCTACTACATAATTCAACAGAATTATTGTTGTCAGTAGAAGAATTGTTAAAGATGCGGTTTATAATTGATGATTTCTTCTCTTTTTATTCTAGGATGCCTTTTCCAATTATTCTTGTTCCTTGACTATCAGGTTTCAAAAGTACGTATATCTGACCAGGAACGAATACAATAGGTTTGCTCTCAGGTATAATTTTTTCAACTGCTGTGCCATTGACAATCTTTAGCCTTACGGGTTTTATTTGTAGGCCAACCGATATCAGATACGTTTGATTTTCTGCAAGGTCTCCTTTATAGTAAGAATTTTTTACAAACTTTGTAGTTGATATTGTTGGACCAGTTGGTATTGTAGTCGTTGTTATTGTTGTTGTTGTTGTTGCCCCTGCTGCTGGTATTGTCTTCATATAAGAAGAATTTGGCAAACATAGAACATCCCCCCTTGAAATCTGTTCGGCAGTCATTCCTTTAATAGCAAGTCCCACTCTCGCTGGACTCTTGGATTCATGCACTGGGTCATCGTGCATTTGAATTGACTTTACCACTATATCACTTCCAGCAGGCATGATTCTCAATTGATCATATACTTTGACAGTCCCCTGCTTTACAACGCCCAGTACAACAGTTCCAACTCCTTTGACATCAAAAGCATGATCTAACGGAATCATAACAGGGCCCTCGCACCCTTTGGATTCAAGTCTGCTGATTTCTTGCTTTAATTGATCTATGTTATCAAGAAATTTAAAATGTGAGACAGAAGTATTCTTAATGAGTGTTCTTAGTTTTTCTTCATCAACTTCATAAGAGTGGAGAATAAATCCATCTTTAAAATCTACAGAATCTAAAGCAATAATTTGCTCACCAAGGTACTTGTCTATTTTTGTAACATTTAGTATAGCATATTCTGCAATGTTAACGGTCTGCATTAAAGACTGTATTTTGTCAGGGAATGTGATAGGTACAGTCCATGTGTAAATGACATCTAATGTCTTTCTGTCATAGATGGCAATATCTGTTGCAGTACCCTTTTTTCCTAGTTCGCCAGCAATGCTGTTATAATCTCCGAGAATTACAAAATTTATGCTTTTCAAGAATACCGACTCTATTTTTTCCAATGAATAAATTGTTTATGTTTCATCAATCAACAATCATGAATTGACTGCTAGTAAGTAAGAAATATTCTATTCATATCCAGCAAGGTTGCTGATAACATTTTTGAAGCATCATCTGTAGTAGGAACAAGACTGGCCAAAATTGTTGGTTGTCGTCTTTTCTAAGGAAGGGCACCTTACTCGCAGTAACATATTATTCACATATCTTGTGATAGTGGATAATCTGACTCTTGCTACTATTGGTATTTTCATTTCCAATAAGTTCACCTGCTTTATTTTTAAGTATCTTCAATCTTTTGAGCTTCGGTTTCTTAAAAGATAGATTATTCTTAAAAGTCTATTATTGAAGCTCCATTTGATAGTAAAAGATAAAATATGAAAATAATCTATCTATCTGTCCTTTATTATGACAAGGCTGAATAAATTTTTGGTAGAGAATTGTCGTATCGATAGCTTGTATGCGAGTGTCCATCATTAAACTCTTCATAATAATGCTTTATATTCATACTTTCAAGCTTAGAGTGAAGTATCCTTGCTCCCCATTGGAGATTAAACTCATCTTTTGTTCCACAGTCAAGATAAATAAATTTCAACCTTCTTAGATTCTTACTATACTTCTCAACCATTCTGGCCGGGTCCCATGATAACCATCGATTCCACACGTTTTGCAATATTTCCCCTGTCTTC
>Ga0075425_100006355_pt1 | contig 12364 bp, 8 predicted proteins | sample SoiMethybrSBSTD4_FD_75300 | JGI IMG/M metagenome (GOLD analysis project Ga0075425, IMG submission 75300) | Bulk soil microbial communities from a Populus tree surrounding site in Tennessee, USA - Soil MetaG P. TD hybrid SBSTD4 | ecosystem: Environmental > Terrestrial > Soil > Tree plantation...
TAGCAAGCCGCAAGGGCATAAGCCTGCCGGACACGGTGCTCCCGATCGGACCGCTCACCGAGAAGGACAAGCGGGATCTCGATTTCGCTCTACGCCTGGGCGTCGATTGGGTGGCACTGTCGTTCGTGCAACGCGGCGATGACGTGAAGCTCGCGCGCCAACTGATTGGCCAGGGTGCCTGGATCATGTCGAAGATCGAGAAACCCGCCGCGATCGTGGACTTGGAGAGCATCATCGCCCATTCCGATGGTCTGATGGTGGCGCGTGGGGATCTGGGCGTCGAACTGCCTGTCGAGCGCGTGCCAGGGTTGCAGAAGCAAATCGTGAGCAAGGCGCGCAGCGCCGGCAAGCCGGTCGTGGTCGCGACGCAGATGCTCGAGAGCATGATCGCTTCGCCCGTGCCCACGCGGGCCGAAGTCTCGGACGTGGCCACCGCGGTGTTCGACGGTGCGGATGCGGTAATGCTCTCGGCCGAGTCTGCGGTCGGCAAGTACCCGATCGAGGCAATCCGCACCATGGATCGCATCGTCATCGAAGGCGAGAACGACCCGAGCTACAGCGCCCTTTTGCACGCGACGCGCACGCCGCCTCAGGCGACGGCTGCCGATGCAATTGCCGCCGCCGCCCACACCATCGCCGACACGCTAAAGCTGGCGGCCATCATCTGCTACACCGCGACCGGCTCCACTGCGCTGCGGGTCGCACGCGAGCGCCCTGGACTTTCCGTCATTGCGCTGTCGCCGGTGCTGACCACCGCGCGCAAGCTGGCGGCGGTGTGGGGCATGCATTGCGTGTTGACGAGCGACCCCGAGAACCAGGCGGCAATGGTGCGCAAGGCTTGCCGCATCGCCTTCGACGAGGGCTTCGCCAGGGCAGGCGAGGGTGTGATTATTGTCGCGGGCGTGCCATTGGGGTCGCCAGGCACCACCAATATGGTGCGCATCGCCCACCTCGACGATCAAGGCAATCCGGTGGCGGAAGGGGTGTGAGGGCAAGACGCCGCAGCGCGCGTTCGGGCTTTGCGTCAGGAATTCGCCACAGGGATTGCGTTTCTCGACCGTGCCGCGGTTTTGCGACCTCCCAGGTCCAAGGCGCTTTGCGGTGTGGAGAGGCGCATGCAGCTTGAGTTGCATGGCTTGCTGCTCTGCGCTTTCTGTGCAACCAAGCGGCGCGGATGACCAGCCGAGGGAAGCCGGACATGGGGCGATGGCCGATTGCGCTCCTGCGCGAAACTCTGAGCGCGCTGCTCTATCTCTCTTTGATCGCGGCCGGTGCCAACGCTCAATCGCCCGCAGAAGGCACCCCGCTCAAAGAAGTGCAAATCCCGCAGGCATCCTTCACGCTGGGCGAGCCAGTTCCGGCTTGGGTTGAACGGGCCTCTGTCGCGGGGGCTTCCCAGACTGAGGCGCTGGTCCTGCCGCTGGTCGACACGCAATACATGTTGGGCGAGGAACCAGTCGTTTACGTTCACCGCAGCGTGAAGGTCAACGATGCGGCGTCCCTCACGCAAGCCGGTCATGTCGCGGTCGTGTTTGTCCCTCAGTACCACCGCTTGAAGCTGCACGCCATTCGCCTCTTGCGCGGAGCCGAAACCTTCGACCGGACGAACTCGTCGCCGGTGCGCTTCCTGCAGCGTGAGATGGGGCTCGAGCAGGGCGTGTACAGCGGCGAGGTCACCGCTTCGGTTCTCGTGAGTGATTTGCGCGTCGGCGATACGCTTGAATACGAATACTCCATGCAGGGGCAGAACCCCGTGTTCGGCGGCAAGTTCGTCCAGTCCGCCGGCTGGGATCAGGGCTACCCCACCGCGCAGCGACGGATCGTGCTGAACTATCCCGTCGGTAAGCACGTCGCCTGGCGCGTGATTGGCGATGCGCAGAGCAAGCCCTTGGTACCGCAGGAAAGCGTCAGTGGCGGCATGCGCCGGCTTGTGTTCGAGGAACAGTCCCTGGCCAGCGTCAATCCCGAGCCGATGACGCCCCCGGACTACACGGCCTATCGCTGGGTGCAGTTCTCGGAGTTTGAGAACTGGGCCGAGGTGGTCGCCTGGGCCGACGAGCTCTTCCAATGGCGCGGTGAGCTCAAGGGGGAGCTTCGTGAACTCGTCGAGGCCCTCAAGGCGAAAGCAACTCCCGAGGAGAGGGTGGTTGGAGCGCTCGAGTTCGTACAGTCCCAGATCCGATACTTTTCGGTCTCGATGGGGGAGAGTTCCCATCGACCCACACAACCGGATCTCGTGGTGGAGCACCGCTACGGCGACTGCAAGGACAAGTCGTTACTCTTGCTTACCATATTGCGGGCACTAGGCATCGAAGGCAAGCCCGTGTTGTTGGAGATCGGGCATCGCAACAGGATCGACAAGGCCTTGCCGACCCCACTGCTCTTCAACCATGCGATCGTACGGGTTGAGGTCGGCGGGCACGCCTTCTATCTAGACCCGACGCGACTTGGACAGCATGGTCAGCTCGGTCAAATGGGACAAGTGCACGAGGGTGCACGCGTCCTCATTGTTGCGCCGCAAGGTCAGCAGCTCGCCACCATCGTCAGCGACAATGGCAAAGAGCTGACGCGTGTCGAAACGAGCGAGACTGTGACGCTTCCCAAGCTCGATGGCGAGGCGCGCATCGAGGTGCGGCACGTCTGGCGGGGGGCGGTCGCCGAAAGTCTGCGCGTGATGCACGAGAGACTGCCGCGTGAGCAGATCGTCAAGTCGATCGGCCAGGCGCTCGAAGCGCGCTATCCGGGCGCAGCGCTGCTCGCAACACCGGACATCAGCGACGATCGCGAGCACAACGTGTTGACCATCGCCGCCGACTACTCGGTGCCGAAGTTTGCGACCGAGCGCGAGGGCAACTGGTTCGTGCGATACGCGCCGGACAACATGAAAGGCCTCCTGGCACGGCCGGCCCAAACGCGCAAGGTACCGCTGAAGCTTCCCGTGTTCCCCTATGAGGCGGACTATGCTCTCGAGGTGCGGTTTCCAGATGAGGTCACCTCGGTCACCGATCCCCGCACGGACGCCGTCAACAGCAAATATTTTATCTACTCCGTCACCTCGTCGTTCCGGGGCAGTATTGCCAGAACCAAGATCCGCCTGACGACGCTCGCAGATCAAGTACCCGTGGCGGATCTGCAGAGATACTCCGATGATCTGCAGTCAATGAGCAAGATCCTGGCCGGCGTGGTCATGATACCCAAGGGTGCGATCAAGTCCGCAAAGGCTGGCCGCGGCGGCAAGATGGATCTCGGCCAAATGCTGCGTGAGCGTCTGCAGGAGACCGTGGAAAAAACCAGCCAGGCGATCAAATCGGGCAAGCTGGGCAGCGCTGATCTTGCCAACTCCCGCTGCCTGCGCAGCAACGCCTACAGCGACCTTGGCAAGTTCGCAGAGGCGCGTGCAGACGCCGACGAAGCCGTGAAACTCGCCCCGAATTCCGCCACCGTCCTCATGTGCCGAGCCGCCGCTCGTTTTACCGCGGGCGAGTTCGACAAGAGCACCGAGGATTATTCAAAGGCGATAACGCTCGGTGCGACCGATGCGAAGGTGCTGCATCTGCGCGGCATGGCCAAGTTCTATGCAGGACGAGTGGAAGACGCGGCCGACGACTTCCTCAGAGCGGCCGATACAGACGACCGCGAGGCGCAACTGATGAACGACTTGTGGTTGGCATGGAGCCATCAACGGTTAGGTCGACCGCTGCCGCAGGCCGTGCGGCAACGCGCGGCCGAAGAGCCCAGGGGTGCTTGGCCGCGTCCGGCACTCGCGGTGTTGACGGGCGATGTCACGGCCGAGGAAATGCTCAAATTGATCGAGCGCAAGTCGGGCGACGAGCGAACCATGGCACTGGCCGAGGGCTATTTTTATCTCGCCCAGTACTACTTGGGCCGTGGCGAGACGGCGAAGGCGCGCAAGCTGCTGGAGGACACACGTCGACTGAACGTGATCATCTACGTCGAGCACACCGCCGCCGGGTTCGAATTGCAGCGGCTCGGCGTGTCGACCGAGACGGGGGCGGTTGCGACACCACCGGTCTCCCGCTCCCGCCTGGGATCGTCAACGGCAGGTGCGGGCGACCCGCAATCCTCACAGAAGAAAGCTGCCCCGAAGGGGGCGCGCAAGGCGCCCGACAGCTGGAACCAGGATTTGTGGAGGCGGCAGTGAGCGCAAGGAGGCTCATGATCGCGGCCGGTGGCAATCCCACGAGACGATCGCTGCTGAGCTGAGAGGGCATGCGAGAAGGTCTTCGGCGCGCCGTGTGGGCTCTCACCGTGGCCGCGGTGCTGGCAAGCTCTCCCGTGCGCGGCGAAGCGATCCGTATCGAAACCAGGGACGGGACGCGCACCGCCATCCTGGTCCCGGCCCGGCCAGATCCGGTGCCAACCATCATCGTGCTGCACGGCGCCGCCATCGGCGCGGAATGGACCATGCGCGGCTCTGGCTTCGCCGAGGCGGCCGCCGCGCACGGCTTTGCCGCCGTGTTTCCGGACGGCCTCTACCGAGTTTGGAACGATGGCCGCGAGGGAGGTCGCATTTCCCGAATCGACGATGTGGGCTTCCTGCGCCAGCTCGTGGCTTGGCTCATCGGCCACGGCGTCGCCGATCCCGCCCAGGTCTACCTTGCCGGCATGTCGAACGGTGGAATGATGACCTTGCGCATGCTCTGCGAGGCTGCCGAACTCTTCGCAGGCGCCGGCACCCTCATAGCCAATATGCCGGCCGGCATCGGCGACGGCTGCCGACCGAAAAAACCACTGCCGATCGTCATGCTGAATGGCACTGCGGATCCGCTCGTGCCCTATGGGGGTGGCGGCGTGGGATTTGCTGGCAGGCGGGGCATTGTCTGGTCGGCCGAACGCACGGCGGCGTTCTTGGCCGAAGTCAACGGTTGCGACGGTCCAGCGACGCGCCCACTGGCGACCGGCGCGCCTGGCGAGGTGGCAAAGGTTGTGCTGCTGGATTGGTCTTCGTGCAGTTCCGGGCGCCCGGTCATGCTTTATCGCGTCGAGGGCGGTGGGCACCAGGTGTTCGGCCGCACCGACATTTTTGCCGCCATCCTCGGGCCCGGCACGCGGCTTATCTCCGCGCCCGAGGTGATGCTGGAGCTTTTCGCCGGAACCGGCCGTTAGGACCGATCGGGCGAGCAGTCCCCCCGCTGCGGACGCCACGGCAGGAGAGAGTGACTTGCCACGCTTGCTCGGCCGACACGTTGCTCGGCCCCGACAAATGGCAAATGCTAGCGCGAGACGGCGCGGTCAGTGCACGCGGAATTCGTCGCCGATGAGGCGCAGCTCTGCAGGTGTGATGAGCCGCTTGTGCGCGACGCGCACGCGATAGAGTTTGCCGTCGAGATTGCGCGACCAGAAATCGAGGAAGGTTCGCAGGCGTGGAAAGCGCGGATGCTCGTCGTAATCTTGCCAGATGTAGCTCTGCAGCAGTGAGGGGTGGTCAGGCAGGCGGTAGAGAATTTCTGCCGTCGTCAGGCTGAACCCCGCGAGTTGTGCGCGGAAACCTTGGTCGATTCTGCAAGCGGTCATGCGACGTCACCTCACCCCGCTGACGCGCACCCATCGCCACTCTAGTTGCGATTCGTGCGCGATGGGTTGCATTCCTCCCACAGCCTGCGGTTTGTCGTTGCAAGCGTGGAGCAAATGCTGCCCCGCGTTTGAAGTCTCTCGTCTGGAACGAAGCAATCGAAGATCCAGTTCCGTCCGCGCTGGCGCCTTTTGCCAACCGCGGGTCGGGCAGCAGCGATCTCGCGGCAAGGTCGAACCTGGCACTCCCGGCTTGACAGTGCTAACAAGGCTCCCCTATACGTCCGCCGCGGTGCTGCGGCCGGCCCCAAGGTACGGGGACGCAAATAGGCGCGCAGCATCATCCCAAGAAGCTAGACACCATCGGGTTCTGTAACAGTGAGGTTGAGGCCATGAAGTTTCGCCCTCTCCACGACCGCGTCGTCGTGCGCCGCATCGAAGAGGACATGAAGACTGCTGGCGGTATCATCATCCCCGACACGGCCAAGGAAAAGCCGATGCAGGGCGAGATCATTGCCGCCGGTCCCGGAGCGCGGGACGAAAGCGGCAAGCTCGTTCCACTCGACGTCAAAAAAGGTGACCGCGTTTTGTTTGGCAAATGGTCTGGCACCGAGGTCAAGATCGATGGGCAGGAGTTGCTCATCATGAAGGAGAGCGACATCCTCGGCATCATCGAGGGCAAGACATCGGTGCGCGCGGCGGCCTGACGGCGCGCCCTTTTTTCTTCGTGATGGCGTCGCTCTCATCGGCACCGGCGGAAGGCGCCTGACCGCCTACTCTAGCCACGTCGACCATCCAAACCGATTGCGATCAACAAAGTGCCACAGGGGGTCCGGCCCCTTCCAGCGGAGTTTTCATAATGTCAGCCAAAGACGTCAAATTCTCGCAAGACGCACGCGAGCGCATGCTGCGTGGCGTCGACATCCTGGCCAATGCCGTCAGAGTAACGTTGGGTCCGAAGGGCCGCAACGTCGTTCTGGACAAGAGCTTTGGCGCGCCGCGCATCACCAAAGACGGCGTGACGGTAGCCAAGGAGATCGAGCTCGACGACAAGTTCGAGAACATGGGGGCGCAAATGCTGCGTGAGGTCGCCTCCAAGACCTCCGATATCGCCGGCGACGGCACCACGACAGCGACGGTGCTGGCGCAGGCTATCATTAAGGAGGGTGCCAAGTCGGTGGCTGCGGGTTCCAATCCCATGGACCTCAAGCGCGGCGTCGATCTCGCCGTGAACGCCGTCGTCGAGGAGCTCAAGGCGAAAGCCAAGAAGGTCACCTCCAACGACGAGATCGCCCAAGTCGGCACCATCTCCGCAAATGGAGACAACGAGATCGGAGCCAAGATTGCCGAGGCCATGAAGAAGGTCGGCAACGAGGGCGTCATCACGGTCGAGGAGTCCAAGGGGCTGGAGACCGAGCTCGATGTGGTCGAGGGCATGCAGTTCGACCGCGGCTACATTTCACCCTACTTCATCACCAATGCCGAAAAGATGCTGGTGGAGCTCGAGAACCCCTACATTCTGATCCATGAGAAAAAGCTCTCCAGCTTGCAACCAATGCTGCCCATGTTGGAAGCCGTGGTGCAGGCGGGTAAGCCGTTGCTGATCGTGGCGGAGGACGTGGAGGGCGAAGCGCTTGCCACCCTCGTGGTCAACAAGCTGCGCGGTGGCCTCAAGGTCGCGGCCGTGAAGGCACCGGGATTCGGCGACCGGCGTAAGGCCATGCTGGAGGACATCGCCGTCCTGACCGGCGGCGCGGTGATCAGTGAGGATCTCGGCATCAAGCTTGAGAGTGTCGCGCTCAACATGCTGGGTCGCGCCAAGCGCGTCTCTATCGACAAGGACAACACCACCATCGTCGATGGAACCGGCAAGAAGGCCGACATTGAAGGTCGCGTGAAACAGATCAAGCAGCAAATTGAGGAGACGACCTCCGACTACGATCGCGAGAAGCTGCAGGAGCGGTTGGCGAAACTCGCCGGCGGCGTGGCGATCATTCGCGTCGGCGGTGCCACTGAAACCGAGGTCAAGGAGCGCAAGGATCGGGTTGAGGACGCACTGCATGCCACGCGCGCCGCGGTCGAGGAAGGCATCGTGCCTGGGGGCGGGGTTGCGCTCTTGCGTGCGGCGAAGTCCCTTGAGGGTCTCAAGGCCGACAACGACGACCAGAAGGTTGGCATCAACATCGTGCGCAAGGCGCTGCAGTCTCCCGCCAGGCAGATCGTCCAGAATGCCGGCGACGATGGCTCGATTGTAGTCGGCAAGATTCTGGAGAATGCCAAGTACGCCTACGGCTACAACGCCCAATCGGGCACCTTCGGCGATCTCGTCGGCGAGGGCGTGATCGATCCAGCCAAGGTCGTGCGCTGCGCGCTGCAGGATGCCGCCTCTATCGCGGGCCTGCTCATTACGACTGAGGCCATGGTGGCCGAGCGTCCCAAGGAGCCAGCGCCACCGATGCCCCATGGCGGCGGCGGCATGGGAGGTATGGGAGGTATGGACTTCTAGGCCGCCGAGATTCGGACGGCTCATTCCGGCCGCCCGCGTGTCTGTTGCTGAGACCACGCGCGCGGCCGGGCTCTTTTTGCCTCCTGCGCAATTCCAAACCTGAATTATCCGATGCAAGCGCGCTGCGGGCAGCCGATCGGGAGCGCTAGTTCTCGTTTGTGCGAGCGGGCCCTCAATGGTAGGCTAAGCCATGCTGAAGAAAAGCGCCAAAAAAGACGCGAAGACGTCGGACGCGGCGGCGAAGAAGCGTCGCGCTTTGAAGGCCGAGGCACGCCATTTCACGTTCATGGGCATACCGGTCGCCGATCCGGCTGTGAGACCCCGCGGCACGACAGTCAAGAAGATCCGTGAAGCTGTCGCCGCGGCGCGCAAGAGCGCGTGAGACGAAGCCGGCATGGCGCGCTCAAGACGCGACGCGCTCAACGTATTTGTCAACGCGCCCTTCGATCCAGCCTATGATCCCTTGCTCGAGGCGATGGTCTTCATGATCCATGCGGCCGGCTTTCGGGCCCGCTGCGCCCTCGAAGAGAATGACAGCGGCGATATCCGTCTCGACAAATTGGTTCGCTTGATCGACGAGAGTCCGCGCTCGATCCATGATTTGTCGCGCACCAAACCCGTTAGTCAGCAGGCGAGTGAGCTGCCTCGTTTCAATATGCCTTTCGAGCTCGGTCTATGCATGGGGGCCAGACGGTTCAGCGCTTCGCACAGGTACGACAAGATAAAAATCATGGTGAGTGAGCCCTATAAGCTGCCCGAGTATCTCTCTGACCTCGGCGGCAACGATCCGGACGCGCACCACGAAGATCCCCATCAGGTCCTCATGATCGTACGCGATTTTCTGCAGGGCTCTCGAAGGGGTAGGCCATTGCCAGGGCGCACTGCGCTTGTTGCGGCCTTCGATAGGTTCAAGCGCGCGATCCCAAGAATTGCCGAGGGCATTGAACATGGTGCTGGCGAGATCGGCGTCCGGAAGAACTTCCCCACCTTCGTGTGGTGCCTGACCGAGTTCTTGAAGGGTGCCGAAAACTAGACGATGAGCGGGCTAGTCGGACTGTTTCCACATTCTCGTTCATGCGACGGTATTTCGTGCCCTAGCATGCCGCAAGGTGGTCGGCGAGCCCGACACGGGCGAGCGTTTCTTTTCGGGCGCCACTTCCCGCAGATTGCGTCTTCGAACCGGGGCCGCTAGCCAAACTGGCAGAAGCCCTGACAGCCGCCGGCGATCGTGGCGCCCGGCACCAGCGCCTCTGGCTTCTCCGCCGTCGGCCAGTGGCCCCACGCTTAGCCACGTGCTTAAGGACAGTATCCTTCACCTGACCTAGAGGGGGGTCAGCAAGCCGGCACCGGCGCCGTCGTGTGGGGGTGCTTAAAATTGTAAAGCCCCCCGCTCTGACGTGCTTCATGAACAACTCGAAGACAAACTCCGGCGACGATTTCCGCCGCCGGAGCTCGAAAGTTGTATTGCCAGTGCGCACGCTGCAGAAGCAAGGCGGTGGTCGGGAGGGCGTTGTCCCCACTTTTTTACGATGGGGCCGCCACAGGCTTTCGCCCGCTTGGATGGCTCAGCGGCGCGGACGCCCATAATCGCCGCAAGCTCGGTATTGGTGGCTGGGTCGGCAGGCACCAAACTGCCGTGAGCGCCTCGTTGCTCGCCACCAAACAACGCCCTGAGCAGCGATCTATGCGTCCCGTTCTCGCAAGTCACTTGAGCGGCGCGGGTGCGGCGCGCCATTCATTGCCAGAGAACTTGTAGCTCAGCCTCGCGCGGACAATATCCTCGCTGGCGCCAACGTCGCGGCAATTTACACCTATGGCCGGACATGGAAGACCCAGATCAAGCGTTGACCTATGGAGCTCGTCGCCTAGGTCGATGTGCTGATACTCGAGGCCAATGATCAAGTTTTGTGTGAGGGCGTATTCGACGCCACCCCCCGCGAACCAACCATCCTGATCGCGCGATGTCTGGTCGACAACGGTCCCAGCAGCCGGCAACCGTGTATCAACCCTTCGTGTATCAACCGTTCCCGTCGCCCAGCCGCCGGTCCCATAGACCAACCACTTGTCCCAGGCTACGCCGAGCCGCGGGCCAATAGTAAACACTTCCTTCATTCGGTCCTCGCAAACCAGGCCGATAGTCGTGGTGCAGGGCACACCGACTCTGGTTGCGAAGGCGCGGTCGAAGGTGCCGAGCCCACCGGCCTCTACACCAACCACAATGGCCCCATACTGTATTTGGGCGCCAACGTGACCACCAAAGGTCCCCTGGTCCTTAGTCGCCGAAAATGAGTGCAGAGTTGCAGGCACTGGACTCAGGTAGCGCCAGTCGATGTTTTCCCAAGCGCCTCCGACACTGCCGCCGATGTAAAAGCCACTCCAATTGTAGATGGCTGGCGCAGATGGTGCCGCGCGCCCATACCCATCCGCTAAGGCGATGGACGTCGTGCCTGCGAGCAGGCCAATTACAACAGTACTGACTAGGGATGTCGCGCTCAATCTCGTCATTGTCAGGGCTCTCCAGGGCAGCGTGCTCTGGTTTCTGTGGGTCCGTGATTCGCGAGCGCGTGTCTAGGCCGGCAGAACAGGTGTGTGATCAGCCAGCCCTACTTGTTGCCTATCTGATACATGTGCGTGCCAAGACATCGGTTCCAGCGAGCAGTCCGCCACGTACACGGCTACCTCTGGGATCAAGTCGCGAGAGCCCAGCGCAGTGGGTCAAAGCGGTTAGTGCGGAGGATCGGTCTGGCGACTTGAGTGCTGGGATTGGCTTCGCGTCAGCGCGATAGGCTTCGATCATTGCGAGCGTCACATCTGTTGGAATCACACCGGCTTGTAGTCTCCTAACCATTGATATGCAGGGCGAAACGTTCCACGCCCTGGGTCGGCTCGCTGCTCACAATGCAGAGGTGGCGATCCCCGCAGGGCTGCAAGATCTGAGCATGACCAAATAGTTGTCTTTACCGCTGACCGTCATTCGTCACAGAATTTGCTTGGGTTTCCTGCCGCAAGTTGCCCTTGGGCCTGCGACTAATGCGGAGGCGCTAGGGGCTTTAGGCGCCGCTGTAGCCGTATCTGGCGAGCGGGCAACAGCGCCCCCTCCATGTAACTCGACGTTACGTCGTAGAGCACCAGGATGATAGCAGCTGGGATGTGATCCCTGTTGATGGACCCCGCATGGACGGTCATCTCGTGCGCACGGGCTGTCTCGCCATGAAGAACGTTCAGTTCACGTTCAAAAAAAGCCCTGGAGGAAATGGAGAGAGGCCCCCCAGGGCAGTGGCGCGGTTATGCGCCCGGGAAGGCAATGAAGGCGCAATGGGAATGCTAGTTGTTTGAGGTAACGGGGACATGACGTCCCAGTTATCGAGCGGCAATGGTGTCTTTCCGCCGAGGCACCGAGGCGATGACAGTAGTGACATCAAGGCCAGCAAAGTGCGCCCTGGCAGGGTGCGTTCTGGCCCCATAAGTCATTGGTGGCCAGCGTTGTTGGGGACGCGCCCTGCCGCCATCAAACAAAAAAGTCCAGAGGCAGGCATGGAGCACACCCTCCGGGTTTTGCTTGCAGCCCGCCATTCCGCGTCGGAAGCTGATCATCAGGATACTTGCATAGCGCCGCAGCGTGTCGCGATGTCCGCCGTTTCAGGCGATGGGGTGATGACCGGGGCTTCATGTTCGTGACATGAACAAACAGCAGGTGGGTTTGTACTCCGAGGCGGCGCTGGGGCCATAGAACAGCGGGGCGACCGGGGAGAGCTCTCATGTTTGAGTCACACCTCATGGCATACGTGGTCCTGCTCTTGTCATTCCTCAGTCTCCTGTACGCGCTTAGCGGCTGACGCGCACAATCCGGTCAAGTGGCTACGCACCGCCTGAAGAGTTCAATCGGGTTCGGGACGAGATCAAAAGGCGAACTGGAGCTATGAACGGATCGAGGGAGAAAGCGAAAGAGGTTGGTGCTCTCATTGGCTTGATGTTGCTGAGACCAAATCACATTACGCACCCGGCGGGCGTACCCACTTTCTAAGTCTACGGCGATACGATGCCGATCGAGCGATGACGCGATACTTCTTCGCGCGGCAACGCAACGTGTCCAAAATTCGGGACGCGCAGATCGCACCGCGAAGCTCCACGGTTGGCTCGGAACTCGTCGAAGCGGGGCAGACAGAATATTGGTCTGCATGCCTGCGGACCAAGGCCAAAGGTAGCTCAGTTGCATCTACTAGCGCCCCGGCGGCTGCTGAGCGGGCGGCGTGTTCGCGAGGTTCTGTCCGAGAATCGCCGTTAGGAGGCCCGCCACGCCCTCACCGCCAGCGCCAACTTGGACGT
>Ga0075425_100006356_pt1 | contig 12363 bp, 10 predicted proteins | sample SoiMethybrSBSTD4_FD_75300 | JGI IMG/M metagenome (GOLD analysis project Ga0075425, IMG submission 75300) | Bulk soil microbial communities from a Populus tree surrounding site in Tennessee, USA - Soil MetaG P. TD hybrid SBSTD4 | ecosystem: Environmental > Terrestrial > Soil > Tree plantation...
CGATGACGGCCAGCACGCGGTCGCTCGATCAGCTTGCGCGTCGCCCTCTCGGCGACCTCGGGGTCGGTCTTGTCGTCCTCGTAGAGGATCGTCAACGGGCGACCCGCGACTCCACCCGCCGCATTGATCTCCTTCGCGGCCAGATCGAGGCCGAGCTTGGCTTGCTGGCCGTAGAGCTCGACGCCCCCCGAGAACGGCAGCACAGCGCCGACCTTGATCGGTTCGGCCGCGACGGCGCTCGAGGACGTCAACGGCACCCCGCAACACACGAGCAGCGTGGAGTACCGGAGTACCCGCACGAGCGTGGCGACCAGCGCTCTCATCGTGCCTCCCTGGCCCGTGTCGCGAGACCCCGGCCGGTCATCCTCCGAGATACGCCCGGCGGACGTGCTCGTTCTCGAGCAGGGTCCGCGCCGGGCCCTCGAGCACCATGCGCCCGGTCTCCATCACGTAGCCTCGATCCGCCATCCGCAGCGCGAGATACGCGTTCTGCTCCACCATGAGCACGGTCACCCCCTGCCCGCGGATCTCGGCGATGAGCTGGAACGTTGCCTCGACCATCGTCGGCGACAGCCCCAGCGACGGCTCGTCGAGCACGAGGAGCTTCGGGTTCGACATGAGCGCGCGCGCGATCGCGAGCATCTGCTGCTCACCGCCCGACAGCGTCCCGCCGAGCTGCCGGGCGCGCTGCCGCAGCACGGGGAACCGCTCCAGGACCCGGTCCAGATCGTCCGTGATGTCAGTGGCTCGCCCGCGGACGAACGCGCCCATCTCGAGGTTCTCGCGCACGGTCATGTCCGGGAAGATGCGCCGCCCCTCGGGACAATGCGCGATGCCCGCCCGCAAGATCTCGTGCGCGGGGCGCCCGTCGATGCGCGCGTCGAGGAAAGTCACGCGGCCGCCGCGGGGACGGAGCAGGCCGGAGATCGTCTTGGCCGTGGTCGTCTTGCCGGCACCGTTGGCCCCGATCAGGCAGACCAGCTCGCCGGCCGCGACGCGCAGGCTCACGCCGCGCAGCACCTCCACGTTGCCGTAGGCGACGCGTACGTCTTCAAACGCGAGCATCGGTTTCACCGGACCCCAGGTAGGCGCGGATCACCTCGGGATCGCGCTGGATGTCGCCGGGTCGCCCCTCGGCGATCTTCCGACCGTGATTGAGCACGATGATGCGGTCCGACACGCCCATCACCATCCTCATGTCGTGCTCGACGAGCAGCACGCTGACGCCCTGCCGACGGATCTCCTGGACGAGCGCCATCATCCGCTGCGTCTCGGCGGGATTGAGGCCGGCGGCGGGCTCGTCGAGCAGCAGCACGGAGGGGCCCGGAGCCAGCGCGATGGCGAGAGCGAGCAGCCGCTGCTCACCGTAGGAGAGATTTCCGGCGACCTCGTGCGCGCGGTTGGCGAGGCCGGTGAACGCGAGCAGCGCGCGGGCGCGCATCGCCAGCTCCGCTTCCTCTCGCCGGGTCGCCGGCGTGTCGAAGACCATCGCCCAGAACCCCGCCCGGCCGAGCCGGTAGCCGGCGATCGTCACGTTCTCGATCGCGGTGCGCTCGGGGAATACGCTGGCCTTCTGGAACATCCGCACCAGCCCCTGGCGGCAGACCTCGTGCGGTGGCAGGCGGGTGAGATCGACACCGCCATCCTCGAGCACCCGGCCCGCCGTCGGAGTCAAGAAGCCCGTGACGACGTTGAAGACCGTCGTCTTGCCGGCGCCGTTGGGGCCGATGAGGGCGAGAATCTCCGAGCGCGCGAGCGCGAATGTGACCTCGTCGACGGCCGTGAGGCCTCCGAACCGCACGGTGACGTTCTGCACCCGGAGCGCGGTGTCGCCGCGGACGGACGATGCCTTGCCGACGACGAGAACGTCGAGCGTCGGCGCCGTCGTTTCGGGGGCCGGCACCGAGGGCCGGCGCCGCAGCCGCTGGAGCGCGTCGACGATGCCGCGGGGCATGAACATCACCGCGAGCAGGAGAATGACCCCGTAGAGCAGCATCCGGTAGAACACCGCCATGCGCAGCAGCTCCGGAAGGAACGTGAAGACGAGCGCGCCCACGGCCGGGCCGGCCACCGTCGCCTGGCCGCCGCCCACGACCATCACCACCATCGTCACCGTGTTGTAGAAGGAGAAGACCTCGGGCGAGAGGAACATCGTGTAGTGACCGTAGTAGCTGCCGCCGATCCCGGCCAGCGCGCACGCCACGACCATGGCCACGAGGGTGACGCGATAGGCGCTCACCCCGACCGACTCCGCGAGGCTCTCGTTCTGGCGCACCGCGACGAGCGCGCGGCCGAAGCGCGACCGCAGCAGCCGTGCGCACAGCGCGTACGCCAGCGTGCTCAAGACGAGTATCAGGTAGTAGTACTGGCGCTTGCTCTTCAGCGTGAAGGAAGCCAGGCCCAGGTCGAAGGGCGGCACGCCGGGCAGTCCGAGCGGGCCCTGAGTGAGATCGATCCAGTTGGTGGCGATGAGCCGGATCACCTCGGCGAAGCCGATCGTCACCAGCACGAAGTAAGCGCCACGCAGACGAAGCGTGACCTTCCCGAGCAGGTATCCCACCAGCGCGGACAGCGCGGCCGCGACGACCATGCCGTAGAGGGGCGAGACGCCCCAGTGCAGGGCCAGGAGCCCCGAGGTGTAGGCGCCGATGCCGAAGAACGCGGTGTGGCCGAGCGTCAGCTGCCCGCCGGCGAGCAGCAGATTCATCCCGGCCACGGGCAGGAAGAAGATGCCGGCCATGATCAGCAGGTGGACGTAGTAATCGTCGAGCACGAGCGGGATGACCGCGAGCGCGGCCAGCACGAAGGTGGCGGACCCGGGGCGCTTCATCGGAGACGGTCGCGTCGTCCGAACAGCCCCGCCGGCCGGAAGAGCAGCAGGAGAATGATCACGATGAAGCCGATCGCGTCCTTGTATCCCGACGAGATGTACGCCGCGCCGAGGCTCTCGGCCACCCCGAGCAGCAGGCCCCCGGCGATCGCGCCGAGGAAGTCGCCGAGCCCGCCCATGATCACCACCGCGAAGGACTTCATGGCGGCCTGGTCGCCCATCGCCGGATAGACCCAGAACACGCTGCCCAGAAGGACGCCCGAGGCTCCGGCCAGCGCCGCGCCGAAGGAGAACGTGGCCATGTAGACGCGATCCACGTCGACCCCTACCAGACGCGCCATCTCGCCGTCCTGGAATGTCGCCCGCATGGCCTTGCCGAGTCGTGTCCTCTGGATGAACAAGTGCGAGCCGATGATCAGCGCGACGGCGGCGACTCCCGCGAAGATGCGGATCGCGACCACGTGGATGGGACCGAGCACGATCGGGATCGGCGAGAACGGGTGCCGGATCGTCTTGGGCGACGGGTCCCACGCCAGGATGGCTGCGTTCTGGAGAATCACGGACAGCGCCACCGTGGCCAGCATCGGGATCTCCATCGCCTGGCCGCGCAGGGGGCGGAGGATGACACGCTCGACCACCGCGCCGGCGACCCCTACTGCGGCGATGGCCACGAAGCTCGCCACGAAGAAGTTGATCCCGAGGGTTCCGAACAGCGAGAAGAGCAGGAACGCTCCGAGCATGTAGAACTCGCCGTGGGCGAAGTTGACCACGCGCATGATGCCGAAGATCAAGGTGAGCCCGATCCCCATCAGCGCGTAGCCGCCGCCGATGATGAGACCGTTGACCACGTGCTGGACGAGCTCGGCGAGCACGTGCGGGGGGTGGTCGCGGGGCGCCCGGCTCTACGCCGGGGCGCCCCGCGCGCCGGGGTCGTCGGGGGCCACGGCGTTGCCCCCGAGGGGGGCGATCACTTCGCGGCGGCCGCGTTCCAGAGCTTGACGCTCGGCGTGATGCCGACGACGGCGTACTTGCCGTTCTTGACCTGGGTCAGGATGATGTTCGAGTAGCTCTGCCCGTTCTTGTCGAACTTGATGAGCCCGTAGAGCCCTTTCATCTCGACGTGGCGAACCGCGTCGAGCACCTTCGCCGGCGTGGGGTCGCCCGCCGTCTCGAGGGCCCTCGCGACCACGTTGACCGCGTCGAACCCCCGCATGCCCTCCACCACGCCGATCCAGGGGAACCCGCGCTTCTTCCACTCCTCGACGTAGGCGCGGCTCGCCTCGGCGTCGCCGGCCATCGCGTGGTCGTACGGGTTGTAGAAGTTGATGAACATCGCGCCTTCGACGGCGGGGGCGCCGCCGAGCTGCACCATCGAGTCCGGCCACGCCGAGCCGCCGGTGATCAGCACCTTGGCGTTCAGCCCGAGCTCCTTCATCTGCTGCAGCATCTTGGCGGCCTTCGGCGCGTCGTCGGTGATGATCACCGAGTCGACGCCGGCCGCCTTGAACTTCGTGAGCTGCGAGTAGAAGTCGGTGTCGGCCTGACCGACGTACTCGACCAGGTCCACGGTGGCGCCCTGCTTCTTCAGCACGTCGCCGAACGCGACGACCGCGCCCCGGCCCCAGTCCGTGTTCACCGCGATGTAGCCGACCTTCTTCATGCCGAGCTGCGGCAGCAGCGACTCGACGCCGACCGCCTCCAGCTCGCTGGTCGGGCTGATCCGGCTGACGACCTTGGATCCGGGAGTCTTGGGATCGGTGATCTTGACCGAGCTGGAGGTCTCGACCACGATGCCGACGCCGTGCTGCGCGGCGAGCGGCATCATGGCGAGCGTCATCGAGCTGCCCCAGGCGCCGATGAGCACCGGCACCTTGTCACGGACGATCAGCTTCTCGGCCGCGTTGCGCGTCTCGGCCGGATCCGACTTGTTGTCCTCGATGATCAGCTCGAGCTTCCGGCCCTTCACCCCGCCCTTGGCGTTCACGCGGTCGAGCGCGATCTTGGCGCCGTTGGTGATGTACGAGCCGGCCGCCGCGATCGGGCCGGACAGCGGCTGGATCAGCCCGACCTTCAAGGGCTCCTGCTGCGCCTCCGTCGGCCACGTCCCTCCGGCCACGCAGGCGATCACGAGGGCGAGTGCGAGCACGAGCCACGTCCTGGTCTTCATCGCCGTCCTCCTGTCCTTCGTCGAACGAGTCGCCGAGACCATCTCTGGGGACGCACTATCGCATGCGTCGACGCGCTGTGACAACGGCTTGTCCGTTGCATGCGCCACGGGCAGATCGGCCCACTACTCGAGCACGCCGACGGTGGCCACCCGCTCGCCCGCCGCCACCGTCGAGAGCGTCGTGGTGCGGATGAAGAGACCGTCGACCGGCGAGACGATCGTCTCGAGCTGGTCGCCGTAGACGCTATCGATCCGCGCGAGCACGTCGCCGCGCCGGACCGGAGCGCCCAGCTCGACGGCGGTCGTGAGGAGCCCACCCCGCGTGGAGCGAAGCCCGACGAACTCCCGCACGCGAACGGCGCGCGCCGGAGACTCGAGTTGACCGGGCACCATCTTCAAGTGTCGAAGCGCGTTCTCAACGCAGCGCGCGCCGACGGCCACCATCTCGGGCTCGAGACGTCCGCCCTCGCCGATCTCGAACGTGAAGGCTGGCACGCCCGCCCGCGTGGCCTCCACGTTCAGGATTCCGTCCCTCACGTACATCCCCTTGTCCGTCTTCACGATGTACCCGGATCCGAAGGCGACGCCGAGCTCCTCGGCGCGCCGCGCGGCCTCCCCGAGCCCGGGCGGCGGCAGGATCGTGATCGGGACGTACCGGCCGCCGCGCGTCGGCGTGTGCAGGTCGATCGCGTAGTCGCACGTCCGGATCAGCCCGAACAGCGTGTGCGCGATCTTCTCGGCCAGGCTGCCCTCGGGGTTGCCGGGAAAGCACACCCAAGGGTCGGCGGGCGCCTGGTCGAGCGGCGACTTCAGATAGTGACCGAGTGCGAGCCGGTGGTCGGCGTGGAGCGCGAGCGGGTTCTGGACCATCACGGCCACGATGCTGCCCGCGAGGGCCGTGGGGTCGAGCTCGGAGAGGACACGCGCGAGAATCGCGATCCCGTTGACCTCGTCGCCGTGGATCGCCGCGCCCAGGTAGAGCCGCGGCCCTGGGGCGGCGCCGTTGACGAAGAGCGCAGGCATCGAGACCCGCGTGCCGTCCGCCAGCTCGACCAGCTCGATGGCATGCCGTTCTTTGGTTCCCCGCGAGATCGTGAGACCGGCGACATCCATCACCGGCCTCCGAGATAGTCGAGCACCGTACCGAGATGGACGAGCGCGACCTGCAGGACCTCTTTCTGCTCGACGTACTCGTCCGGACCGCCCATGCGGTGCACGCGCGGACCATAGACCGCCGTCGGGATGCCCTCGCGGCGGAAGAACCGGCCGTCGGTGTAGCCGAGCCGGATCACCGGAGACGGCGCCGTCCTGAGCACCGCGGCGCCGTTGGCGACGAGCGAGGTAATGAGGCGGTCGTTCGGCGACGTCACGTACGGATCGCAGCGGTTCAGGACCGTCACCTCGACGTCGCCGAGGCCGTGCGCTTTCAGCCGCCGGCGGACCTGGCTCTCGAGCACACGCGTGCTCATGCCGGGAGGCAGTCGCAGATCGATCTCCGCCTCACAACGCGACGGGATCAGGTTCACCTGGCCACCACCGCGGATGGTGCCGAGGCTCATGGTCAGGCGGTCTGCCATACGTCCCGTCCCGGGACCCCAGCGCTTCTCGACCAGGGCGCGCTGGCGGCGCATCACGTCGACGATCTCCTTGCGCGCGCGCGCCTTGGCGCCGCCGAAGGTCTTGACCTCGTCGACCGCGCGAAGGATCTTGCCGACCGCGCTGACGCCCTGGCCGTACGCCGAGTGCCCGGATACGCCCGACGCCGCGAGACCCAGCCAGAGCACGCCCTTCTCGCCGATGCCGATCGACCACGTGCCCGACGACTCGCCGATCAGGCACGCGGCGCCCCGGACGTCCGGCACGTTCGCGAGCAGCCACTCCGTGCCCCAGCGGCCGCCGGTCTCCTCGTCCGAGGCGAAGGCGATCGTCACGCGCCCGTCGAGCTCGACGTCGCGCTCGCGGAGGAGCGACACGAGGAAGAGCGCCACGGCGAGCCCGGCCTTCATGTCGCCCGCGCCACGCCCCATGATCTTGCCGTCGGCGAGCGCTCCCGCGAAGGGCGGGAACGTCCACCCGTCGCCCGCGGGAAACTCGTCGAGATGCCCCGACAGGACGAGGTTCCGTCGTCCCGTCCCCAGCGTCGCGATGAGGTTCGGCATTCCCGGCTTCGGCTCGTGGATCTGCGGCTTCAGCCCGCGCGCCGTCAGGTAGTCGGTGACGAACGCGACCAGGGCCGTGGTGTCGCCGGGCGGGTTCTCGCTCGGGATACGGATCAGGCTCGCGCAGAGGTCGTAGAGTTCCCCTCGCCGGCGCCGGACTTCGTCGAGCAGCTGGGTCTTCGACGCGGACACGCGGCTACCTCGGCGGCTCGCCCGCGGCGGGCGGGAGATCGTAGCTCGCCAGGCAGCGGTCGACCAGCGCTCGCGCGCCGGCGAAGTCGTAGGTGCGATAGGTGCGCAGGGCGGTCGTCATCGAGCGTGAGCCGGCATAGAAGAGCTCGTACTGCGCGTGACGGCCGGCGAACTCCGAGCCGACGAGATCCCACCCGAGCTTGAAGAGCTTCGTCCGCTCGACCGCGTCGACGCCCGGTGAGCTGAGGAAGCGCTGCAGATCCGGCGCGATCTCGGCGTTGTGAAAGTCGCGGTACGAGGAGGGGACCTGCAGGAACCCGGAGCCCGTCAGCTCACGCAGCATGCTGAGCATGGTGCCGTAGTACGTCGCCTGCAGCCAGCCGTTGGCGTAGATGTACGTCGGCGAAGGATAGACGAACCCGCGCGGATCCTCGACGCACTCGGCCTCCGACGCGGTGACGAGCCCGCCCGCCATCGCCGAGTAGCTCGCGAGCTCCCCGAGCATCGACTGGACGGGCGGCAGCTTGTCGACGCCGTTGGCCTCGACGAGGCGATGCGCGAGACCGGTGAGGAAGCGCGACTTGATCCAGAACCGGACCTGAGCCTGGTGATTGCCGAGGACGTGGGCGGGCGTCTCGTAGAACTGCGCGGTCGTCAGCGCCACGTCGCGGTAGATGAACACGCGCTCCCACGGCACGAAGACGCGATCGAACACCAGCATCGCGTCGCTCTCGTCGAAGCGCGTCGAGAGCGGATAGTCGAAGACGCTCGGCGCCCCTTCGGCGTATGGTCGTCGCACGATCAGGCGGAGCCCCGGCGACGCGATGGGGACGGCGAGCGAGAGCGCGTAGTTCTCATCTCCCGGCCGCAGCGGCGGGATGCACGAGAGGAACACCTCGTTGGAGATCGCCGCGCCCGTGCCCAGGACCTGAGCGCCGCTGACCACGATCCCGTCGGCCTTCTCCTCGACCACGCCGGCGTAGAGCGTCGGATCCTTCTGCTGGTGCGCCGGCTTCGAGCGGTCGATCTGCGGCGGGATGAGGACGTAGCTGACGTAGAGGTCGCGGTCGCGCACGTGCTCGTAGTACGCGACGACGTTGTCCGCGAACCGCGCGCCCCCGCGAGCGAAGACGTCGGGCCGCAGCGCGAAGCCGACGAGGAAGCCGGCGACGTGATCGGGCGAGCGGCCCATGAGCCCGTACGTCGATTCCGCCCACGCCTGGAGCGCGACCCGGCGGCGCGTCAGATCGGCGCGATCGCGGGGCGGAAGGAACGCCAGGTTCACGCGCTCGCCCGTTCGCGGCGACGGATACGTCATCACGTCGCGACGCTCGGGGGACGCCGAGAGGTCGTAGAGCTCCGCGATCGAGCGGACGGACCCGCGGAACGCGGAATGCTCGGTGACGTCCTTCACGCGCTCACCGTTGACGTACACGGCGCGACCGTCTCTCAGGCTCTCGAGGTATTGCCGGCCCGTCCTGCTCATCGTCTCGAGACGTCTCCACGGTTCATGTCGTCCTCCGGTCCGAAGCGCCTGATCTTCGCACGAGCCTGCCGCGAGGGGCACACCAGCAGCTCGAGACCGCACGCACCTTGACGATGAGCCCCGGGCGAAGCACCATTCGGCGCAGCGGCCTATCCCCTGTGCCCCCCTGAGCGGAGGGGTCGCCTCCGGGAATGGCCCTTTGTGTCGCCTACGCTCGGAAAACGGGAGGTCCAGCCATGGATCGACAGCGTCCGAGGAAGGTCGCCGCGCTGCGCTACGTCCTGCTGCTACCCATTCTGCTCGTGATGGCCGCGCCTGCGGCGGCGCAGACGCGCACGCCGGGGAAGCCCAAAGTCGACCGCCTGGTCATGGGGCTCATCACACCGTACCTGGATTACGTGCGCCCCTGGATCAATGGGACGGCCGATCACAACATTCAGCACGATCCCATGCTCGAGTGGCTCGTGGAGGTCGACGCGGAGACGGGCCAGTACAAACCGTGGTTGGCGGATAGCTGGACGCTGGGCCCCAATGGGAGATCCTGGCGGGTGAAGCTGCACAAGGGCGTGCAATTCCATCATGGGCACGGCGAGTTTACGGCCCAGGATGTCGTCCACACCCATGCCCTCTGGTGTGACCCGAATTACCCCGGCCGGAAAGACACGCCGATCGCTGGCTACCGGGCCGGCATCTGTCAGGTCCAGAAGATCGAGGTGGTCAACCCTCACGAGATCACCATGCACTGCAAGGTCGTGTGTCTGGACATGCCGTTCTACTACTCGAGCGCTTCGAACGTCATGATCTTCAGCAAGAAGCAGTGGGACGCCGAAGGAGAGATGGGTTACGAGCGCAAGCCGGCGGGGACGGGACCGTACATCTTCAAAGAGCGACAGCTGGGTCGGTACGTCCTGTACGAGCGGGCGCCGACCCCGCACTGGAAGCAAGGCGTGGTGGACTGGAAAGAGATCAAGATGACGTGGACCATCGAAGAATCCACGCGCTTTGCGCAGCTGCTCGCGGGCGAGACCCACCTCACCGAGGTCAACAAGGACCTCACCGACGAGCTGGTGGCGAAAGGCTACAAGCTCATCCGGAGCCGAGGGACCGCGCAGCAGATGCAGATCAATTTCGGCGGCCTCTACTTCGGCACCGAGGACAAGACCACGGGGCGCTACACGGAGTACGGCGGCACCACGGGCAAACTCGACCCGAAGGTTCCCTGGGCGAACGTCAAGGTGCGGCAGGCCATGAACAAGGCGATCGACCGGAAAGAGCTGCTCAAGGCGTTGTACAAGGGTCGGGCGAACCCCATGTACGTGCACGGCTTCTACCCGGACCTGGAAGGCTGGGACCCCACCTGGGAGAAGCGGTTCCCGGCGATGTACGGCTACGACAAGGCGGCGGCGAAACGGCTGCTCGCGGAGGCGGGGTATCCCAACGGCTTCAAGGCCAAGGCCTGGCTCTATCCCTTCGCCGGCGCTCCGGAAATGATCGCGGTGATGGAAGCCGTGGCCCTTCAGCTGCGCGAGGTGGGGATCGAGATCGAGCTGGTGGAGGCCGACTGGGTGGCTGCCGTGCGCCCCAAGTTGCAGAAGCGCGAAGCCAGTGGCTATCTCTGGGCGGTCCCCCCGTCGAAGAAGGCGGTCGAGGCGCAGCTCGCTGTCTTCAACGTCGGCAAGGGCATCGGACACATCTTCCAGACCGATGAGATCTACAAGATGTGGGAAGACCTCCTGCAGATCACCGATGCCAAAGCCAGAGATGCCCAGCTGCGCAAGATCGGCAACTACAAGTTCGAGAACTTCGAGACCATTCCCTTGTTCGACACGTTCATCGAGGTCATCGTGGACCCCAAGATCGTCGCGGACTGGCCCTTCCCCGGCTGGGATGGCGGCGACGTCGGCCACACGTGGCGAATCACGGCGTGCAAACAGGAAAAGCCCTGCAAGTAGTGGCGGCAGATTCCTGGAGAACGCAAAGGGGTTAGCGGCCGTCGCGTCCGCTAACCCCTCGTCACCATCAAGCGTGGAGGGCAGAATGATGACGATTCTGGATCTCAAGGCCGAGTTCGCCAGATTGACGCCGCTGCGCGGGCGCACCCCACAGATGACCGAGGTCGAGCGGAAGGCCAGTGGAGGCTTCGCCACATTGGCTCCGTTCCGCGACGGCAATATCTACAGCGCCAGATTTGCCGGCGACGCGGCATGGGAGCGCCATCCGAACGGCGATGAGCTCGTGCAGATCGTCGATGGCTCGGCGACGCTGCACATCATGACGGAGGACGGCCCGAAATCCTACGCGGTGAGCGCCGGGATGATGGTCATCGTGCCCCAAGGGACGTGGCATCGCTTCCACTCGCCCGAGGGGGTGAGCTTGCTGACCGCGACCCCCAAGCCGACCGAGCATCTGACCGTCGATGTCGAGGATCCACGAAGCCTCACCGCGTCGCAGCTATCGAACACCGTCGAAGAGAAGTGGCGCTAGATCGAAATCATCATCTGCGGTATTGGTCGTCGCTTGCTTTTTCCATCCACTCGACGTTCTTGCCGTCGAGATGTTCCTGAATCGCGATGTGCGTCATGCCGGTGGTTGCCGTGGCTCCATCGCGTTCGATGGTCCGGATCAAGCGCTGGACCACCACACTGACCGACGATCACTGTGGCTTAACGACCCGAATTATCCCCTACCGCGCAATCCTCCGAGGACGCCGCCGAGCACGCCACGAAGGACCCGCCGGCCGATCTCACTACCGACCGTCCGCGCGGCCTGCTTGGCCATCGCCTCCACCATCCCCTGGCGGCGCTTGGTGCCCCAGATCAGTTCCCCCAACCCGCCTTCTTGCGACTGCTGTGCCTTGGGTTGATCCGCCCGTGTGGCCGGCGCGTCCCTCGATGCGGTTCGTCGGCCGAGGACTTCATAGGCGGACTCGCGGTTCACTGGAGAGTCGTATTTGGCACCGACGGCGCTGCGCGCCCGCACCGCCGCGCGTTCGTCCGGCGTGATCGCCCCCATTCGGCAGCGCGGCGGGCAGATGAGGGTGCGCTCGACCGGCATCGGGATACCGCGCTCCTGCAGCGTCGACACGAGGGCCTCGCCGACGGCCAGCTGGGAAATGGTCCTGGCCACGTCGATCCTCGGATTGGCCACGAACGTCTCGGACGCGGTGCGCACCGCCTTCTGGTCGCGCGGGGTGTAGGCGCGGAGCCCGTGCTGAATGCGATTACCGAGCTGGCCGAGGATCTCGTTCGGCACGTCGTCCGGGAACTGCGAGCAGAAGTACACACCCACGCCCTTGGACCGGATGATCCGGACCACCTGCTCCACGCGCTGGCGCAGGGCCGGAGGTGCGTCGTCGAACAGCAGATGAGCCTCGTCGAAGAAGAAGACGAGTTTCGGCTTGTCGAGATCACCCACCTCGGGCAGCTGCTCGAACAGCTCCGACAACAGCCAGAGCAGAAAGCTCGAGTACAGCCGTGGCTTCAGGATGAGCTGATCGGCGGCGAGGACGCTGACGATGCCGCGGCCGCTG
>Ga0075425_100006357_pt1 | contig 12363 bp, 10 predicted proteins | sample SoiMethybrSBSTD4_FD_75300 | JGI IMG/M metagenome (GOLD analysis project Ga0075425, IMG submission 75300) | Bulk soil microbial communities from a Populus tree surrounding site in Tennessee, USA - Soil MetaG P. TD hybrid SBSTD4 | ecosystem: Environmental > Terrestrial > Soil > Tree plantation...
CGCCGCGCCGCCGGCGCACCCGGCTTCCGGATCGACAAGCTCGAGGCACCCGACGCCGGCGACGGGACCGTCCCGCTGTGGAGCGCGAGCCTCCCCGGCATCCAGGGCCGCCCGGTCGGCGGCGTCCACGCCAGCCTCTTCCGCGACCGCGACGTGCGCCGGACGCTGGCGTCGCTCCTCGGCAAGCGCGGAGTCCTCGCCGGGGAGAAGGCGCGCGTGGAGGTGACGCTGCGCACCTCGGTGGTCGCGCCCGGCGCCGACGTGGGAATCACGCTCCGCTTCCCCGACGGCGCGGCGCAGATCGACGGCACGCTGGTGATCGAGCGCGCCGAGCTCGGCGCCGGCGACTCGGTCGCGGGGTTCGCGCCGCAGGGAGCGCCGCTGCCGGTCCGCTACGCGGGTCCGCCGACGGTCTTCCTGGGCGTCGAGGTCCAGGCGCCGGATGTGGCCGGCATCTACCGGGTGAGCTGGCAGGCCGGCGCCGCGGCGGCCAGCGGGTCGGACGAGCTGTTCGTGCAGGAACCGTAGCCGCGACCGGCGGCCGGTCGCTCAGCGCGGCGGCGGCGCGCCGCCGAGGCTGCACGCGGTCGGGTCGAACACGACGCGCGTCTCCGCCTCGGGGCCGCCGGTGCCGGCGGCGCCTACCCGCAGCACGGCTTCGAGGGTCGTGTGGCTGCCCTCGATGGAGACGTGCGTGACGTGCTCGGTCCGGAGCTCGGCGTACCCGGCCGGGAGCTTGGCGGTCTTGTCGGGGCTCGAGACGTCCAGCATCGGCCGGTCGCCCGCGTCGCACTTCAGGAGCCGCCCGTCGTCCTTCGCGAACGTGCAGCCGCCGGCGGGGAAGCTCACGTCGGTCTTCGTGAACGCCGCGAGGTCCGGGCGCGCCGACAGCTTCCACAGCGCGTTCGAGCCGAGACTCACGCGCCAGCCGAGGCCTTCCTTCTTGAGCGAGAGCTTCTCGTAATAGAAGGTGCGCGTGTCGCACTTGAGAACGTCCGCCGCGGGGACGGCCGCCGCCGCGGTGGCCGCCGGCTTCGCCGCCGCGGTCGCCGCCGGCTTCGCCGCCGCGGTCGCCGCCGGTTTCGCCGCCGCGGTCGCTGCCGGTTTCGCCGCCGCGGTCGCCGCCGCTTTCGCCGCCGCGGTCGCTGCCGGTTTCGGCGCCGGTGCCGCCGGCGCCGCCGACCACACCGCCGCCCCGCTCGCCACCGCCAGACCCAGCATCCACCAGCGCATGGTCCTCCTTTACGGCGTGCCGCTGCTGTCGCCGTTGAAGAGCCCGAGGTCGCCGCCCGACGCGATGTACACGTCCGTGCAGCGCAGCGCGCCCTTGCCGAACGCGATGTTCGCCGCCGCCGGCAGCCCGCTCAGCAGCGTCTCCTCCGCGCCGAACGACGCGTCCATCCGCAGGAGCTGCCCCGCCGAGTTGTCGGTCACGTAGTAGCGCCCCATGTCGTCGCGCGCGATCCCGTCGGGGTTTCCGCCGATGCTGCCCGCCATCACGCGCCCGGTCTCGTGCATCGTCGCGTCGAGCGTCAGCCGGTTGATCGCGCCCGACCCGTACGCCAGCGCCAGCAGCGTCCCGTCCGCGTCGAAGAGGAGCCCGTTGACCTGCGGAATCGTCGACGCGGTCACCTCGGTCTTCGCGCCCGCGGCGGTCACCCGGTAGATGCGCCCGCCGCCGAAGTCGCCGTAGTACACCGCGTCGTCCGGCCCCATCGTCACGCCGTTCGGCGCGCCCGCCGCGCCGTCGAGCGTCATCGCCGCCGGCGCCGCCGCGGTCGTGTCGATCGCGTACAGGATGCCGGTGTCCGGCGAGCCGACGTACAGCACGCCCGCCGGCGACAGCGCCATGCCCCACACGGTGCCCGCGCCCGCCAGCGCCACCCAGCCGTCCTCGGTCGCCCCGCCGGGCACACGCCGCCCGACCGCCTGGCTCTGCGAGTAATAGATGGTGCCGTCCGGCGCGATGGCCAGCCCCTCGGTGCCGTTGATCGACGCCGTCGGCGCGACCTCCGTGCCGCACGCCGGCGCCGCGTCGGTGCCTCCGCCGCCGTCCGTGCCGCCGCCCGCGTCTGTCGCCCCGCCGCCCGCGTCCGTGCCCGCCTTCGGGCCGCACGCGCCCACCAGCACCGCCACCGCGGCGCACACCCAGAACGCTCTGGTCATCGATCCTCCGTACGCGCGCCATATCGTCGAAGCGCCGCCGCCGTCAATGCGCGCCGGCACGCTACACTCGCACCAGGAGCCACCATGAACGAGAACACCATCTTCTCCCGGCTGGCGAAGACCGTCGCCCGCGCCTCCGGGGACCCGGCCGCCTTCGGCGTGGCCTGCGCGGTGATCGCCCTGTGGGCCGCGACGGGCGCGTTCTTCCGCTTCAGCGACACCTGGCAGCTCGTCATCAACACCGGCACGACGATCGTCACGTTCCTGATGGTCTTCCTCATCCAGAACACCCAGAACCGCGACAGCGAGGCGATGCAGATCAAGCTCGACGAGCTCCTCCGCACCGCCGAGGGCGCGCACAACGCGCTCCTCGATCTCGAACGGCTCTCGCAGCAGGAGCTCGACAAGGTGCGGGCGCGCTACGAGCGCCTCGCCGAGCACGCCCGCGCCGACCTGCTGAAGGGCCTGTCGGACACGGGGCCCGGGCAGATGGACGAGCCGGGCTGACGTTTGCGCTCCGCTCCGCGCCCGTGCTAATGCGCCCGCGATCGACCCTCACGGAAAGGTGCGCCATGACGCGAAACACCACCCTCGCCCTCGCGTGCGCGAGCGCCGCCACCGCGCTCGTCTCGGGCTGCGACTTCGCCAAGCTCGCCGCCGAGCAGACCGCCGACGTGCTCGCCCGCGCCGAGCCGAGCATCGAGCGCGAGGAGGACATCGGCATCGCCGAGGCCGCCATCGCCGCGAATCTCAAGCTCTTCGAGGGCCTGATCGAGGTCTCGCCGAAGAAGAAGGTCCTCTACACCCTGACCGCCCAGGCGTTCGGCAGCTACGCGTTCGGCTTTCTCGACCCGCGGATTGAATCGATCAGCGACCCGCTCGATCCAACGAGGAAGATGTACGTGTCGCGCGCGATGAGCTGCTACCGCCGCGGCCGCGGCTACGCCGAGAAGTGGATGGCCTTCAAGGTGAAGGACATCGCGGCGAAGCTGCACGGCCCGCGCGACGGCGCGCTCGCCGCCATCGCCGCCCTCGACAAGAAGATGGTCCCGGGACTCTTCTGGGCCGGCTACAACTGGGCGCAGCTCATCAACCTGCGCGTGGACGAGCTCGAGCCGGCCGCGACCGGCACCCCGGTGCCGGCCGACGACGACTCCGGCGACGTGAGCGCCGCGCCGCCGCCGCCCTCCGGCGTGGAAGGCTCGGCCGAGGGCGAGATCGAGGTCGCCAAGGCGATCATGGGGCGCGTCGTCGAGCTGGACGAGACGTACTTCAACGCCTCGGCGCACAGCGTGCTGGGCGTGATGGAGGGCGTCATCCCGAAGTCGCTCGGCGGGCGCGCCGACGAGTCGCTCAAGCACTTCGACCGTGCCATCGCGCTCACCGGCGGGAAGTTCCTCCTGCCGAAGGTGTTCAAGGCGCAGTTCTGGGCCACGAACGTGGGCGACCGCGCCGCGTTCGTCGCGCTCCTCAAGGAAGTGATCGACGCGCCGCCCGACCTGTTTCCCGACCAGCGCCTCGCCAACGAGCTCGCCAAGGGACGCGCCCACGCGCTCCTGGCGCAGATCGACACCCTGTTCGTGAGTGGAAGCTAGGAGGAACATGCCTGCACCCAGGAAGCACCGTCTTCTCGCCGCCGCCTCGTGCGGCCTTCTGGTCGCCGCCGTGCTCGGCATCGCCGGCGCGGCGCTCGCCGCGCGCGAGCTGAAGCTGGCGACGCTCGCGCCCAAGAAGAGCACCTGGTACGCGACGTTCGCGGCCATCTCCGCCGACCTCGAGAAGGCCACCGGCGGCGCGCTCAAGGTGAAGATCTACCCGGGCGGCATCCACGGCGACGAGAAGGCGACGGTCGCGAAGATCAAGACCGGCCTCCTCGACATGTCGGCGGTCACCGCGGTGGGGCTGTCGGCGATCGAGCCGGACGTGATCGCGTTCGAGCTCCCGTACCTCTTCAAGTCGTACAAGGAGCTCGACTACGTGCGCGACGCGTTGCGCCCGGAGCTCGAAGCGAAGTTCCAGGCGAAGGGCTACAAGATCCTCGGCTGGGGCGACATCGGCTACCTCTACGTGTTCTCCAACATGGAGATCCACGCGCCAGAGGACCTCAAGAAGGTCCGCATGTGGGCCTGGACGGAGGACCCGGTCTCCAAGACGATCGGCGAGGTCACCGGCGCGTCCACCGTGCCGCTGGCGGTGCCGGACGTGCTGCCGTCGCTCTCCACCGGCGTGTGCGACGCGTTCGTCTCGTCGCCGTACGCGACGATCTCGCTGGGCTGGGCGTCGAAGGTGAAGTTCATGGCGGGCACGCCGGTGGCGATCGGCATCGGCGCGACGGTGCTGTCGAAGTCGGTCTACGACTCGCTGCCGCCCGACCAGCAGAAGCTGCTCTCCACGACCGGCGAGACGCGCTCGAAGGAGCTGGTCGAGAAGATTCGCGCCGACAACAAGAAGGCGATCGACACGCTGCGCACGACCGGCGGCGTGACGGTGTACACGCTGACCGACGCCGAGAAGGCCGCCTGGGCGGTGATGGCGGACAAGACGACCGCGGCGCTGACCGGCAAGGTCATCTCGGCGGCGTTCCTCGCCAAGGTGAAGGCGAAGATCGCCGAGTTCCGCGCGAAGTAGCGCACGCCCGCCGTCTTGCACGCGTCCGGCGTGCAAGGCATGCTCGCCCGATGCCCGAAGAGACGAAGCCTCCCGCGCCCGGCGCCGCCGCGCCCGCGGCGCCCGACACGCCCGACGCGCCCCCGGGAACGCACGCCGGCCACGAGCCGGCCGACGAGGGCATTCCGCCGCCGCCGGCGGGCGGCCCGCTGCGGGTGCTGCATTTCCTGTACTACGTCGTTCTCTACCGCATCGAGACGGGCATCCTGATCGCACTGCTCGCGCTGGTGGTGCTGCTGCCGCTGATCGAGATCGTCAACCGCAACTCCGGGCTGAACCTCTGGGACGGGATGCTCGCCACGCGCCTGTCGTACATCTTCACGTTCTACACCGGGCTCTTCGGCGGCGTGGCGGCGACGCGGCAGGTCCGGCACATCTCGGTGGACCTGGTGCAGCCGCACCTGCCGCCGCGCGTGCGCCACAAGCTGAGCGGCGTGCTGTACCTCATCTGCGTGGGCGCGGCGGGCTACCTGACGTACACCGCCTACCGCTGGGTCTTCTGGGTCATCACCCCCGAGGACCGGTTCTTCCCGTCGGTGGACGCCTGGTGGGGTCGCGACCGCGCCTGGAAGGTCGGCTTCATCGTGGCGCTCGGCTGGATGACGCTGCACTTCGCGGTGGCGGGCGTGCGGCGTCTGCTGACCGAGCCGCCGGCGGGGGCGGTCGCGCCGGCGGCGGCCGGGGCGGCGGCCGCGGCGCCGCGGGCGGAGGGCGCATGAGCAGCCTCCTCCTCCTGCTCGTCATGTTCATCGCGGTGCTGGGCACACCGCTCTTCATCATCTTCTTCCTGGTGACGTCGGTCTCGTACCGCTTCGCCGAGACGCCGATCGACCTGACGAACGTGTTCGTCTCGATGGGCGACCTGCTCGACAAGCCGCTCCTCATCCCGGTGCCGCTCTTCATCTTCGCCGGCTACCTGCTGGCGCGGTCGAAGACGCCCGAGCGGATGGTCCGGCTGGCGGAGGCGCTGCTCGGCTGGCTTCCGGGCGGGCTCGCCGTGGTGGGCGTCTGCACGATGGCGTTCCTCACCGCGTTCACCGGCGCCAGCGGCGTGACGATCGTCGCGCTGGGCGGGCTTCTGTACCCGGTGCTGCGCAAGCGGAACTACGGGGACAAGTTCTCCATCGGCCTCATCGCCGGGAGCGGCAGCCTGGGCCTCCTGTTCTTCCCGAGCTTGCCGATCTTCCTCTTCGTGACGATCTACAGCCTTTCGGCGCAGGGGACGGCGCCGATCGAGCCGAAGGACCTCTTCATCGGCGGGCTCATCCCCGGGATCCTGCTGGTCACGCTCTACAGCACGTACTCCATCGCGTCGGGCGTGCGGCAGAAGATCGAGACCATTCCGTTCCGCTGGGCGGAGGTGGCGAAGGCGCTGCGCCACGGCTTCGGCGAAGTGATGCTGCCGGTCGTGATCGTCGGCTTCCTGATGTCGGGCGTCGTCAGCATCGCCGAGATCGCGACGGTGACGGTCGCGTACGTGTTCCTGCTCGAGGTCGTCATTCACCGCGACATTCACCCGGTGAAGGACCTCCCGCGCATCATGCGCGAGTCGATGATGCTGGTCGGCGCGATCACCGTGATCCTGTCGATCATCCTCGGCATGAACACGTACCTCATCGACACCGAGGTGCCGCAGAAGATCCTCGAGAAGATGCAGGTGGCGATTCACTCCAAGGCGACGTTCCTGCTGGCGCTGAACGTGTTCCTGCTGGTGGTCGGCGCGCTGATGGACATCTTCTCGGCGATCGTCGCGGTGCTGCCGCTCATCATCCCGCTGGGGCAGGCGTTCGGCGTAGACCCGATTCACCTGGGGATCGTGTTCCTGGTGAATCTGGAGATCGGCTACCTGCACCCGCCGGTCGGGATGAACCTCTTCATCGCGCAGTTCCACTTCCGGCGGACGATCGGGTTCATCACGCTGTCGATCCTGCCGTGGCTCGGGCTGATGTTCATCGCGCTCATCACCGTGACGTGGATCGAGCCGGTGACGTTGTGGCTGCCGTCGCTGATGGGGCGAACGAAGGCGATCGCCACCGCCGCGCCCGGCACGGCCGAGCCGGAGACGTCGAACCCGCTGCTGGACGCGATGGAGCACGGCAGCGGTGCGCCCGCCACCGGCGCGATCGACGACGACACCGGCGAGATCGGCCCGGGCGGCGGGACCGGCACCGCGGCGCCGGGGAGCGGTGCGCCCGCCACCGGCGCGATCGACGACGACACCGGCGAGATCCTCCCGGCCGGCGCGACCGCCGCGCCCGCGCCGGGCAGCGGCGCGGCCGCGCCCCCGGCGGTGCCCAAGGTGGACGACGACACCGGCGAGGTCCCCGCCTCGCCGAAGTAGCTACTCGGTGACGGGCGTTCCGAGCGTCGCGGCGGACGTGCTGGTGCTCGGGCTGATCGTCGGCGGCGCGGCCGCGAAGAGGAAGTCGAACGCGTTGATGCGGATGCGGCCGGCCGCTCCGCCGCCGCCGCCGGGCGCGGTCGAGTCGTCCTGGCCCCCGTCGCCGGCGAGGAAGGTGCCGGCGCCGCCGTCGCCGCCGTCGCCGCCGCCCATGCCGCTGGTGCGGCCGGCGGCGCGGGTGGCGTCGATCGCGCCGCGGTCCGCCGCGCCGGGGCTGCCGCCGCCGTTGCTGTCGTCGCCGGCGCCGCCGCCGCCGCCGTTGGCGGTGAGCGCGCCGAGCACGACCACGCGATAGCCCTCGACGAGGATGGCGCCGCCGGCCCCGCCGCCGCCGCCGACCTGCGCGGTGCCGTCTCCGCTGCGGCCGCCCTCGCCGCCCGCGTCGATCACCGAGCCCGCGCCGACCGTCACGCCGCAGGTTCCGAGGCTCACGATCTCGATCGCGCCGCCGCCGGCGCCGCCGCGCCCGCTCATGCCCGCCGCGCCCGCGCCGCCGCCGCCCGAGCCACCCACCAGCGGCACCAGCGCGACGTCGTAGTCGGTCGCGCTCCTGCAGGGCGTGAGGCCGCCGCCGCCGCAGGAGTACACGTCGCCCCCCGCCCCGCCGAGGGCGTCGGGCGTGGGGTTGGTGGCGTCGCCGCCGTCGCCGCCGCGCCCGCCGTGGCCGCCGCCGCCGGCGCCGCCCAGGTCGCTCGCCGACGGCGCGCCGCTCGCGCCCGCGCCGGGCCCTTCCGCCGGCACGGGGCTGCTGCCGTTTCCCGCGGCGAAGCCGCCCGGCCCGGGGACGTCGTTCCCGCCGCCGATCGTGCCGTCGTCCACCGCGAGGTCGAACGGCACGCCGAAGGCCGTGCCGTACACGCCGCCGCCCGCGAGCACGTCCCCCTCGACCAGCGCGCAGCCGGTGGCGACGAACGCGATCGCGTTCGTGCCGCGCACGCGGATGCGCTCGCCCGCGGCGAGGTCGAAGTCGGCGAAGACCAGCACGCCGAGGTCGGGCGCGCCGGCGCCCTGGGGAACGACGTCGTGGTAGATGCCGGCGTCGAGCCCGGCGGCGGCGGCACGCGCCGTTCCCGCCGGGCTCGTGCCCATCCAGCAGGTGATGGAGCCGTCGTCGGCGTCCACCACGATCGTGTCGTGCGCCGCGCAGGTCGCGAGCGCCGCGGACAGGTTCCCGAGCATGAAGGCGGTCGCGGCGGCGAGCACGTCCGCCGGAACGTTCGAGGGCACGAGCGGCGTGCGGCAGGCGCCGCCGCCGCAGAGCGCCCCGTCGCACGTCTCGAGCAGCGTCGCGCCCGGAATCCCGTCCGGACACGCGTACACGTTGCCGTCGGTGCCGCAGACCGGCAGGTCCGGCATGCACTCGTTGCAGTGCGGCGCGGGCGCGTCGCTGCAGCCGAGCGGGCTGCAGGGCGTGTCGATCGTCGGGATGGTCCCGGTGGAGTCGCAATTCTGCAGGTCGCCGTTCACGCCGCAGAAGAGCTGCGAGGGCGGACACTCGTTGCAGTACGGCCCGGCGGGCGGGCCGGCGTCGGAGCAGCCGTAGCCGAGGGGGCACGCGTCCACCGTGCCCTGCACGCCGCCGCTGCACGAGAGGATCTGCCCGCCGAAGCAGGTCGCCGCGGTCTCCACCGCGCACGGCGCGCAGGCCGGCGCGGGCGCCGCGACGCACGACATCGCCAGGCACGGCTCGGCGAACGGCTGGCCGAGGAGGTCGCAGCCGGTCAGGTCGACGCCGCCGCTGCAGGTCTCGCTGCCGGGCGCGCAGTCGTTGCACGCGACCGCCAGCGCGTTGCAGCCGAGCGGGCAGGCCGTGCGCGCGAGCGCGCCGCCGGCGCACTCGACCAGGTCGTCCATCTCGCAGCGCGGGAACGTTCCGGTGCCGCAGGCGCCCGCATCGGGCGGGACCGCCGCGTCGCCGCCGCCCTCGACCACGAAGCCGCTCCGGAGCCGGCACGCGCCCGCCGCCGCGGCGAGCGCGGCGAGCAGCGCCACCGTCAGGGCGCGGTGGTGAAGCGCCACGTCCGCACGAACGGCGTTCCGCCGAGGGTCCCCTCGACGTTCACGGTGTAGGTCGCGTTCCGCCGCAGCGGGTAGTTCGGATACATCAGGAACATGTCGGACAGGAACCCCTGGTCGAACCCGGGCAGCGTGTCGGGTCCGGCGGAGGCGACGTGCACCACCGCGGTGCAGGCGTCGTCGTAGATCTCGTGCGCCGAGATCGACCAGCTCGCGCCGGGAACGAAGCTGATCGAGATCATCGACCCGCTCGGCCAGCCGGTCGGCGGCGGCGGCGGCGGCGGTCCCTCGGCGCCGTCGAACTGCACCGGGTAGCCGGTCTGGTCGTGGTACGGATAGAGGATCATCGTGTCCATCGGCGGCCCGGACGCGCAGCAGCCGAAGTCGATGACGTCCGCGGAGCCGCCGGCGCCGCTGGCGCCGCCGTAGCCGAAGTCGAGCGTCGCCGGGTTGAGGAAGGGCGAGCGGTGGTAGACGCTGTTCACCCACGAGTCCACCGCGGCGGTGGGGTTGTTGATGAAGTGCATGACCTCGTAGGAGGGCGAGTTCGGGTAGCCCGCCGCGGCCAGCCGGTCCCAGAAGTTCACGCCGGTGAATCCGTTCGGGAAGGCGGGATCTTCTTCGTGGGGCGACAGCCCCATCTGGTAGGGCGTGGGGTTGTTGACGTAGTAGTTCGCGTGCGCGGACGACGCCACGTCGATCTCGGGACTGAGATCGACCGGCAGCGCGCCGGCGGCGAGCCGGAACTCGTTCACGTAGGCGAGCACGCCCGACTGCGCGGCGCTGGCGGCCGGGTCCACCGTGCCCTCGCCTTCGGCGGCGGCGACCGGGGTGAACGGGTTGCCGGAGCAAGCGTCGATCTCGGGACCGCCCGGACCGCCGCCCTTGCAGGCTCCGAGCAGGGCCGCTGCCGCGGCCGCCACCAGCATCAGATTGGCTTTCATCGATCACAATCCTACACTACCGGCGGCCCGTGTCGCGAGGGACGGGCGGGCGGCGGCGGGCGCGGGACGGGCGGGCGCGGCCGCGCGTGCGGGACGGGCGGGCGGCGCTGTCGCGGGGCGCGTCGGCCCGTACAGGGGCTGATCGGGGGGGCGTAGGTTCCCCCAGGATAGCCACAGGGTCCGCACAGAGGGTGCGGCGGCGGGCGACGGGGTTGGGCGAAAAGTTGTTGATGGGCCGATACTTGCACGCACCTCCGGCAGGAGAAATGGACACCGCGATTAGCAACAGGCAGGTGGGGGCGGCGCCGCCGGGGCGGCTCGAGCCCGAGCCGATCGTCACGCTCGTCAACGCGTTCGCGGAGCCGTTCAACAACGCGGTCGCGACGGCGCGCACCTGCTACTCGTCGCGGATCATCACGCCGGAGGACGTGGACCGCGACGACGCGGCGCGCGCGCAGCGGGATCGCATCGCGGCGTCCACCTACCAGGCCGGGCACCACACCACGCTGCAGCACGCGACGTTCCAGTTCACGCTCGACAACGTGTCACGGCAGCTCCTCTGGTCGTTTCTGCACGCGCACCCGTTCTACAACTCGGAGCAGGTGTCGCAGCGCTACGTGGCGGTGAAGAAGGGGCGGTACGTCGTGCCGCCGCTCGCGCCGGCGGACCGAGAGCTGTACGAGGAGACGGTCGCGCTACAGCATTCCACGTATGAGCACCTCGTGACACTGCTGGTGCCGGTGGTGGAGCGCGAGTACGCCAAGCTCTTCCCGGCGCGGGCGCGCCGGCCGGAGCGCTGGAAGGGCGCGATCAGGAAGCGGGCGATGGAGGTCGCGCGCTACGTGCTGCCGGTCGCGACGCACGCGCACCTCTATCACACCGTCAGCGGCATCACGCTGCACCGCTACCACCGGCTGATGGCGCAGGTGGACTGTCCGCTCGAGGCGCGGGTGGTGATCGACCGCATGGTCGAGGAGGTCGCGCGGGTGGACCCGCTGTTCTTCGCCAAGGCGGAGGACCCGCTGCCGCTCGAGGAGACGCTCGAGCACAAGATGATGATGGAGCTGGGGCGCGGCGCGCAGGTCGACCCGGAGCGGGCGCGGCGGTTCCTGGCGGGCTTCGACGCCGAGCTGGGCGCGCGCATCTCGGTGCTGGCGGACTGGCCGGCGAACGCGGAGCGGACGCTGGCGCGCTCGGTGCGCGCGGCGCTGGGCGTGCCGGAGGACGGTGCGCTCGGCGACGCGGAGGCGCTGGAGCTGGTGCTGCACCCGCGCTCGAACGGACTGCTGGGCGAGTCGCTCAACCTGACGACGCTGTCGAAGCTGGGGCGCACGTTACATCATCCGCATTACACGTTCCGCAAGAAGCTCTCGCACACCGCGGACAGCCAGGACCAGCGCCACCGCATGGTGCCGGCGTCGCGGCCGGCGCTGGCGGCGCATCACGTGCCGGGCGAGCCGGACGTGATCGTGCCGCCGCTGGTGGACGCGTGCCCCCCGGCGCGGGCGGAGTACGACGCCTGCATGGAGGCGACGTGGCGGGCGATGCGCGTCCTGTGGGAGCGCGGCGTGGCGGCGGCGGACTTTCTGTACCTGCTGCCGAACGCGGTGGCGATCCGCTTCGACGAGTCGGGCGATCTGTCGAACCTGCGCCACAAGTGGACCACCCGCCTCTGCTACAACGCGCAGGAGGAGATCTGGCGCGCCAGCGTCGAGGAGGTGCAGCAGCTGCGCGCGGTGCATCCGCGGCTCGGCGCGTACCTCCTGCCGCCGTGCACGACGCGGCTCCTGGGCGGCAAGACGCCCTACTGCCCCGAAGGCGACAAGTACTGCGGCGTGGCGGTGTGGAAGCTGGAGCTCGAGGACTACCGGCGACTGCTGTAGACGGCGCGGGGCGGCGGCGCGCTCAGCGACGCGCGCGCAGCATCGCCTTCGCCCACCGGTAGGAGAAGAGGCGCTGCGCGGCGCGGCGGACGGCACCGGCGACGGCGCGCTGCACGGCGCGCGTGGCGGGTGCGAAGGCGAGGAGTCCCGTGAGCCCCGAGAGCAGCGCGAGCACGAAGTAAGCCCAGCGCGCCGTGCCGGCGTGCGCGACGCCGACCCGCACCAGCCAGAAGCCGACCGCCACGCCGGCGAGCGTGCCGATGAAGAAGCGCAGCATCGTCAGGCG
>Ga0075425_100006358_pt1 | contig 12362 bp, 11 predicted proteins | sample SoiMethybrSBSTD4_FD_75300 | JGI IMG/M metagenome (GOLD analysis project Ga0075425, IMG submission 75300) | Bulk soil microbial communities from a Populus tree surrounding site in Tennessee, USA - Soil MetaG P. TD hybrid SBSTD4 | ecosystem: Environmental > Terrestrial > Soil > Tree plantation...
GCAGGCCGGAGTGATTGCGCTTTTCGCCGGACTCATCTGCTACGGTCTCATCGGCCAGAGCCGCACAGCCATCGTGGGCGCGACCTCGTCCTCCGCTGCGGTGCTGGCCTCGGCGCTCGCGGCGCTCGGCGCCCAGAGCACGGCCGAGCGCGTGGCGCTGGCAGCGCTGCTGGTAGCCGGCAGCGGCGTTTGGTTTGCGTTGTGCGCGGCGCTGCGGCTCGGAGCGATGTCCAACCTCATCGCCCGTCCGGTGTTGCGCGGCTACGCCTTCGGACTGGCGCTGGTCATCGCCGTCAGGCAATGGCCGCAGCTTGCCAATGTGCCCGCGCACAGCAGCGGCTTCTTCGCGCTCATCTTCGAGCTGCTGCGTAGCTACCGTGCATGGCAGCTGCCGAGCCTCACGTGTGGACTCGTCGCGCTCGCGGGGCTGTTCCTGCTCGAGCGACTGCCACGCATACCGGGCGCGCTGGTGGTGATCGTGGCGAGCATCCTGGCAGCGCCGCTCTTGGCAGCGCACGCGGTCGTGCTCATCGGGCCCATCGAGCTGAAGCTCGCCCTGCCCGCCCTGAGCGCCCCGGCGGGAATACCCGCGCTCGCGCTCCTCGGGTACTCGCTCGCGATCATGTTCATTCTGTACGCCGAGTCCTACGGCTCGATTCGCACCTTTGCGTTGCAGCACGATGAGCGCGTGCAGCCCAACCGCGATCTCCTTGCGCTCGGGGTGGCGAACCTGTTGTGCGGACTGCTGCGCGGTACGCCGGTTGGCGCCGGCTACTCCGCGACCTCCGCCAACGCTGCGGCGGGCGCGCAGTCGCGCCTCGCCGGGCTGAGCGCTGCCGCAGTCGTGCTGCTGCTGGTGTTGGCATTTCTGCCCTGGATCGAGCGCATTCCCCAGCCGGTGCTGGCGGCCATCGTCATCCACGCAGTCAGCAAGTCGCTGCGCCTGAGAGTGTTCCGCAACTACTTCGAGTGGCGGCGCGACCGGCTGGTAGCGGTCGCGGCTGTATTGGCAGTGATGCTGCTCGGGGTGCTGAACGGTTTGCTGGCGGCGATCGTGCTGACCGTGGCGCTGCTGCTGCGCTCGCTCGCGCGCCCCCGTCTCTCGGTGCTGGGACGGGTCGGCGCACACGATTACCTGAGCACGGCGCGCTTTCCGGCGGCGCTCACGGTGCCGGGCATGCTGGTACTGCGGCCCGAGGAGCCGTTGTTCTTCGCCAATGCCGAGCCGCTGCTGACACAGGTGCGGGAACGGGTACGCGCGACGCCGGCGACGAAGCTCGTGGTGCTCAGTGTCGAGGAGTCTCCGGATCTCGATAGCACCTCGCTCGAGGCGCTGGCCGAGCTGTGCGCCTGGCTGAGCAGGCACGGTGTCGAGCTGCGACTCGCAAGGCTCAAGGACTCGGCGCGTGCCGCCCTGACGCGCGCCAACTTCCTGCCGGCGGCTGCATTGCTGTACGCAAGCGTTGACGATGCCGTGCGTGGCGAATGCGTCAGCCCTTGAGCGGAATCAACTACTTACAGGTTGGAAGTTATTTCCCTGCCATGTGGGCCGCGGCCGCTGGCGCGCTCCGGAGTTCGTGTTACTCTGTGAGTTGAATGTCAGGCAGACGCACTCGGTCTGCCGCGGCCGCATGCGTGGTGTCAGTGGAACAGCAACGCGCGTGGCCGCAGCGCCGCACCGCGTCGCGTCAACGGACCCGGAGGACACCATGGCGGATGACAACAACCCGGCGGCCGACAACCCCTACACCCAGACTCATGTCGTGCAGTCCGGCGATACGCTCTCGAAGATTGCCCAGAAGTACTACGGCGACGCCTCGCTGTACACTAAGATTTTTCAGGCGAATCGCGACGTGCTCAATGATCCGAACAAGATAAAGCCCGGACAGAAGCTGCGTATTCCCTGACTGTCGCAACCACTTGCCAAGAGGAACTCAAAAATGAAGAAACCATCGCTTTGGCTCGCCACACTGGCGGCCGTCCTCGTCGTCGCTGCGTGTCAGAACCAGCGGGCACCGGCGGAGCAGGCGGTCGCTGCCGCGGAAGCCTCGCTCACCAGCATCCGTGACGCGGCTACCCACTATGCGCCTGACCAGCTGCAGGCGGTCGACGCGCAGCTCAGCACCGTGAAAGACAGCCTTTCCAAGGGCGACTACAAGGGCGTGCTGGCCGCGATGCCCTCGCTCAATACCGCCATCGGCAACCTGCGCGACACGGCGACCGCCAAGCAGCAGGAGGCTGACGCCGCCAATGCCAAGGCGAAAGACGCCTGGGGCCCGATGAGCACCGACGTACCGAAGATGGTCGATGCGCTGCAGAGCCGCGTCGACATCCTGTCGAAGTCGCATCATCTGCCGAAGGGCGTGACCAAGGACTCGCTCGCCGCGGCCAAGACCGCGGTCGACAGCATGAAGTCGGCCTGGAGCGATGCCTCGAATGCCGCCACTGCGGGCGACTTCGCCACCGCGGTGAGCAAGGGTCAGGCGATACGGGATCAGGCGTCCCAGACCATGCATTCGCTCGGTATGACCTCGGGCTGAGCTCTGCAGCGCTTGCCGGACGCCTCGGCGCGCTCAGGCGGCGAGGCGACCGGTGAGATCGTAGGCATCCGCGGCCACGATCTGCACATCGGCCCACTCTCCGGCGCGTAGCCGGGCCTTGCCGCGCGGCAGGGCGATGCGCACGACCCCATCGATCTGCGGCGCATCCGCGGCGCTGCGGGCGATCGCGACAGTGCCCGACACCTCATCCACCAACACGCGAATTATCTTGCCGACCCGGCCGGCGAGGCGCCGCGCGCTGATGGCGGCAGCGCGCTCCATGAAGCGTGCGTAACGCTCCTCCTGCAGCGCGGCGGCCACGTGACCCGGCAGCGCGTTCGCCGCCGCACCCTCGACCGCGGAGTATTTGAAGCAGCCGACGCGATCGAGCTGCGCCTCCTCGAGCCAGGCGAGAAGCTCGGCGAATTCCGCCTCGGTCTCGCCGGGAAAGCCGACGATGAAGCTGCTGCGCAGCGTGAGCTCGGGGCAGGCGCGACGCCAGGCGCGGATGCGCGCCAGCGTATCCTCGGCATGCGCCGGACGGTGCATGCGTCTCAACACCGCGGGACTGCCGTGTTGGAACGGAATGTCGAGGTAGGGCAGCACTCTGCCTGCGGCCATCAGCTCCATCACTGCATCCACGTGCGGGTAGGGGTAAACGTAGTGCAGCCGCACCCATACGCCGAGCTCACCGAGTGCCCGCGCCAGATCGATGAAGCGCGTCTGATACGGCTCACCTCGCCAGCTGCGCCGTGCATAGCGCAGATCCGCGCCGTACGCGCTCGTGTCCTGCGAGATGACGAGCAGCTCCTTGACGCCGGCCGCGGTGAGCCGCTCCGCCTCTCTCAGCACCTCATCGATCGGGCGGCTGACGAGCCGTCCCCGCAGCGCCGGAATGATGCAGAAGCTGCAACGATTGTTGCACCCTTCGGCGATCTTCAGGTAGGCGTAGTGGCGCGGTGTCAGCCGCACGCCCTGCGGCGGCAGCAGGTCGAGAAACGGATCGTGCCGCGGCGGCAGGTGCTCATGCACCGCCGCCACCACCTCCGCGTAAGCGTGCGGGCCGGTCACCTTGAGCACGCGCGGATGGCGCGCGAGGATCCGCTCGGGCCGCGCGCCGAGACAGCCGGTGACGATGACACGGCCGTTCTGCTCGAGCGCTTCGCCAATGCTCTCGAGCGATTCATCCACCGCCGCTTCGATGAAACCGCAGGTGTTGACGACCACCACATCTGCCGCTTCGTAGGTCGGGACTACCTCGTAGCCCTCGGCACGCAGTTGCGTGAGTATGCGCTCGGAGTCGACGAGTGCCTTCGGGCAACCGAGACTCACGAATCCGACGCGCGGCGCACGCGTCCTCGCGCGTACGGCGGAAGTGCTGCGTCGCTGCGCTCGCTGGCGAGTTGGGAAGCTTGGGCGGGCGGACATGTCGGGAGCCGTCTCGCGGGTCGGCTGAAAAAGGGCGGCTATGCTAAAGCACCCCGCGAAATTTCGCTAACCGCGCGCGGCGCGCGCGCCGCGACCGGCGTTACTGCGGCGGCGGGTCGGCTGCGCCCGCTGCGGCATCCACTGCCGGGGTGCGAGCCGGCGGCGGATGCTGCACCCGGTGCAGGGCGTAGAAGACCAGCAGCACGATGAGCGGCATGACGAGCCACGGCCACACCGCCGGACGGCGTTCGCTAGCGGCCATACATTCCGGTGAGCTGCGCCTCAGCGAGCGCCTGTGCACGTACGTTGAAGCCGATGAGCGCTGCGCTCGCGCCTTCGGGTAGCTCGAGCTTCGGCACCTTGAGCGCGTAGAGCTTGAAGTTGTAGTGATGCGGCATGCCCGCGGGCGGGCAGGGGCCGCCGTAGCCGACGCTGCCGTAGTCGTTGCGTGCCTGCACGGCGCCCTTCGGCATGAGACTCTTCTTCGGATCGCCGGCACCGGCGGCCAGCGATGTGGTGCTGGCAGGAATGTTGTAGAGCACCCAGTGCCACCAGCCGCTCCCGGTAGGGGCGTCGGGATCGTGCATCAGCAAGGCGAAGCTCTGTGTGCCTGCGGGGGCACCGCTCCAGGCCAAGGCTGGCGATGTGTTTGCGCCCTTGCAGCCGAACTCGTTGTAGACCTGGGCGTTCGGCAGAGTGCCGCCTTCGATGAAGTCAGTGCTGGTCAGGGTGAACTTGGCCATGGCGACGGTCTCCTTGGCGGTGGGCGGCCCCGCCGCGAGCAGTGTCGTTGCTGCGACGGCCACCGTTGCCAGAGAGAACCGCGCCCTCCACATGCCGGGCTTCATGGCCATCGCTCCCCGATTAGAGCCGGAAAAAAACCGGCGCGCCGCAGTGTGCAGCGCGCCGGCCTTGAAGTGCAATATCCGCGTGTGTTGGTTAGGCGCGGGTGGGCGCTCTCCTAGCCACGCGACCAGTGGCCGGGCTCCATTCGGTAGCCATTACCGACCGGGTGCCAGCTGTGGGCCACCCAGTGATAGCCGGGTCGGGGAGCCTGCCAGTAACCGGGGTGCCAGGCGTAGCGGCCGCCCTCCCAGAACCATGCGCCACCCACCCAGAAATATCCGGGCGCGGGTGCGACGCCCACCACCTCGTAACGCACCGGCGGCGGGGCCGCGTAGGCGACTACGCCGCGATAGCCCGGGGCGGGCGCAAGCACGCACGCCGACACCGCGGTCGCAAGCAGTACGCTGGCGATTGCCGCCTTGGCGGAGATAAGTTTCATCGAGCTGCCTGCTGCGCGTTCGCGCTCGAATGCGGGAACATATGAGACAAGCAACGCGCAGCCGTGCTTTAAGCATACATAGCGAGATCTGCTCATGAGCTCTACGACCGCAGAACTGTTAAATCAGTCCGCCGCGCTCGTTGATTACAATCTGTTCAGCAGTCATTCAGCGCTCATGGCGCGGGTGCTCGAGCCATGAGCGTGGTACGGGCGGGCAGGCGCACGCACTTCGACCGCGACTTCTATGAGCGCTACTACTTCGACACGCGCACTGCGGTCGCGAGCCGCGCCGAGATGCGCGCGCGCGCCCGGCTCATCGCAGCCTTCGCGGCGCACGCCGGGCTGCCGGTGCGCCGCATTCTCGAAGCCGGCTGCGGCACCGGCCTGCTGCGCGCCGAGCTGTTGCGGCTGTTGCCGCGCGCCCAGTACGTCGGGCTCGAGAGCAGCGACTATCTGTGCCGGCGCTACGGCTGGCGCCGCGGCCGGATCGAGGAGTACCGCGGCCGCACCCCGTTCGATCTGGTGATCTGCTACGACGTGCTGCAGTACCTCACGGGTGCGGCCGCGCAGCGTGCGCTCGGGAACTTCGGCCGCCTGTGCCGCGGCGCGCTGTATTTCAGTGCGCTCACCCGCCACGACTACGAGCACAACTGCGATCGAACACGCACTGACATCCAGGTGCATCTGCGCAGCGCCCGCTGGTACCGCGCGCGGTTGCGGCGGCAGTTCAGCGAGGCGGGTCTCGGCTTCTGGCTGCGGCGCGGAGCGCCGCTCACGCTCTGGGAGCTGGAGTCGAAGTGACCGCGGCGGGCTCGCGCGCGCGCCGCCGGCGAAAGAGCGGATACAGCGGCAGCCCCAGCAGGATCAGCACCAGCGTGGCCACCGATTCCCGTGGCGCGCTGCGCAGAGCGCTCACCACGATCCACGCCATGATTGCCGCAAACAGCAGCGGCACGAGCGGGTAGCCGGGGACGCGGTAGGGCCGCGGCTCGTGCGGCAGCTTGCGGCGCAGTACCGGGATGGCGAGCGCTACCGGAATCCAGAACAGCGCGTAGGACATCACCGCCATGTTGGTGAGCTGATCGAAGCTGCCCGAGAGGGCGAGCAGCGCTCCCCACAGCGCCAGCAACACGAGCGCCGTGACCGGCACGCGGCTCGCCGGACTCAGGCGGCCGAAGCGCTCGAAGAACAGCCCATCGCGGGCCGCGGCGTAGGGCACGCGGGCGGCACTCAGGATGACACCGTTCATCGAGCCGATGGTGGAGATGAGGAAGATCAGCGTCGCGACCGCTGCGGCGTGGCTGCCGAGAAAGGTCTGCGCGGCGCGTGCCGCGACCGATGGCGCCTCGGGGTAGGCGGTGGAGTTCGCACTGGTCACCTGCCAGAAGGGCAGCGCGTACAGATAGGCGGTGTTGATCATGAGGTAAAGCGCCAGCACGAGCAGCGTCCCGCCCACGATGGCGCGCGGCAGGTTGCGCTGTGGCGCACGCACCTCGCTCGCCGCCATGGGCAGGAACTGCCAGCCGCTGTAAGCCCACAGCGCCGAGAACAGCGCCGCGCCGAAGCCGCTCAGGCCACCGGTGCCGCTGCCGGCGGGTGCGACGAGATTGGTGGCGCTACCCGTGCGGCTGAAAAGAAACACGCCGAGCGCGACGCCGACGATCGCCACTACCTTGGCCGCGGTGAGCAACGCCTGCACGCGGCCGCCGAGCATGACCCCGGCGCAGTTGATGCCGGCAAATACGCCGATGACTGCGACGGCGAGCAGCTGCCGCGCGCCAAAGCTGAAGCGGTAGTCGCCACCGAAGAGGTGCACGCTGCGCACCATCCAGTCCTCACCGAGCGGGTGAATGTCGGAGACGAAGATGGCGACCGCCGCACCGTAGGCGGCGACGGCGGCGCCGCCCAGCACGAAGGCGTTGCAGGCGAACAGGAACCCGGGGATCTCGCCGTAGGCGCGGCTGAGATAGACGTATTCTCCGCCCGCGTGCGGCAACAGTGCGCCGAGCTCGGCAAAGCACAGCGCGCCGAGCATCGCCACCACCCCCGCCGCGATCCAGGCCGCCAACACCAGCGCCGGGGTGCCGACCGCCTGGGCTACGGTCGCGGACTTGAGAAAGATGCCCGTGCCGATGATGATTCCGACCACGAGTGAGGTGGCGTGCGTGAGCGTCAGGTCGCGGCGCGGCTGCAGATCCGGGGTGCTCATGCGCGCTATCGTACAATCGCCTGCGGTGCGCAGGAGGTAAACATCATGAGCGGCCACGACTACCGGGCCCGCGTCCGCTGGGAGCGCGCCGGGGCGCTATTCACCGACAACCGCTACAGCCGCGGGCACTCGTGGCAGTTCGATGGCGGCGTCGTGGTGCCGGCTTCCTCCTCGCCCTACAGCGTACGTGTGCCATTGTCGGTGGAGGCGGCGGTGGATCCCGAGGAGGCGCTGGTCGCGGCGCTCGCCAGCTGCCACATGCTGTGGTTCCTGTCACTCGCGGCCACCGCCCGCTGGTGCGTCGATGACTACAGCGATGATGCGCTCGGCTCGATGGGGCGCAACGCCGCCGGGAAGATGGCCATGCTGAGCGTGAGGCTGCGGCCGCGTGTACGTTTCTCCGGCGCGCAGCTTCCCACGGCGGCGCAGATCGCGCAGCTGCACGAGCGCGCTCACGAGGAATGCTTCATTGCCAACTCGGTGACGACCAGCGTGCACATCGAGCCCGTGTTCGATGCCTGAGCGGCTCGCGAGCTTCCGTGGCGAGGTGCATTGCGAACGCGCGGACCGGGTCCCCGGGCTCATCCTCAAGGGCAACACCACCGAGGCGCCTGCGGAACCCACCGCACTGGCCTTCAGCGGTGCCGCTCCCGCCGATCTTCCGGCGAGGCTCGAAGACGCCGTGGTCGAGTACCTCGGCGGTACGCAGTACCGCATCAGCGTCGGCAGCCGCAGCTGGCTGATCAGCGCTGCCGCGGTGCATCTGCATCGGGAGATCGCGGCGCAGTTCTATGCGGCCATCCCGCCGCGCCGGGCGCCGTGGGCGAAGCGCCTGTTCTGGCGTGCCGTGCTGGCGCTCGCCGCGAGCCGCGCCGGACTCACACTGCTCAAGACGCTGCGGCGCTGACCGCAGTGCGGTTGGCCGCCGCTCGGGCCGCCGCTCGAGCCGCCCTCAGGAGCTTCCCGAGCGCAGCTCCAGGATCGGCGCATCGGGAAGCGGCAGCCGTTGCGTGCCGAGCAGCGATGCATAGGCCGCAAGCTGGCTGTGGAAGGCACGGCTCCAGGTGAAATGCCGCAGCACGCGCGCGCGCGCCGCAGCACCGACCGCCGCGATATCGCGCTCGTAGAGCGCGGCAATGGCGTCTGCCATGCCGGCGGCGCTGTGCGGCTCGGCGAGCACGCCCACCGTTTCGTCGACGAATTCCGGGAAGGCGCCGGCACGCGCCGCGACCACGGGCCGGCCACAGGCCATGGCTTCGAGAATCACGAGGCCAAAAGTTTCCTTGGTGCCCGCGTGCACCAGCGCATCGGCGGAGGCAATCCAACGCGCCAACTCGTGGCTGTCGCGCCGGTACGGCAGCATGGTGACATTCGCCGCCGGGCGCGCGCGGCGGGCACCGCCGATGAGCAGCAGATGATAGGGTGCCCCGAGCCGCGCGAAGGCCTTGAGCAGCACCGGCAGATTCTTCTCTTCGGCGAAGCGGCCGGCATACAGCAGCACTCGTGCCTGCGCCGGCAGACCCAGGGACGCGCGCAGGCCGTCGCTGCGGCGCGTGGGGTTGAAGACCTCCGTATCGACCCCGAGCGGCTGATGCACGACCTGCGTGACTCCAAGACTCTGCAGGTACTTGCACATCAGCCGACTCGGTGCGAACACCAGATCGCAGCGGTCGTACAGCAGCCGTACGTAGCGACGCAATAGCGGCTCGGTGAACCACCCGCAGGTGCGCCGCCGGGCGAGCTGCGGCAGATTCGAGTGATAGAAGCCGACGAGCGGAATGCCGCGGCGGCGTGCCACCAGCCAGCCGGCCCAGGCGGGGTGAAACACATCACCCGCCTCGATGAGCGTCGGCTCGAGCCCATCGAGGAGGCGGGTCCAGCGCCGCGGATTGAGCGGCAGGCGGTAGTTGAAGGTTCCGGGTACCGGATAGCCCGACAGCGTGCATACCCCGCCGCGCTCGAAGTGCGTGTCGCGGCCTGGCACGACGATGGTGTGTTCCCAGGCGGTGTGCGCGGCAAGCCAGGCATGCTTCGCCGCCAGGTAGCGTTTCACGCCGCCCGAGGTCGGAGAATAAAACAGGGTTGCGTCGACGAGATGCACGGTTCTTGTTTCGCCAGCACGCGCCAAAGGCCGCATTGCACCTTTATGGTCCTGGAGTGTCAAGCGTGGGCGAGGACCGCTCGGCCTCGTGTCAACGTGATGTTGGGAATGAGGTAAGCGTAAGATGACTCGGCGCACGCACGCTGCACGAGGGCCCGACACACATGAGCGAGACCGTGACCCCCGCGCGGCGCGGCCGCGACAGCCGCCGCGCACGCGCGCAGTCGAGAGGCGTCAAATACCCTTATATCCGCCGGCGCCTGCAGCCGGTGGAGTTGCTGAGCTCTGAAGCGGTCGAGATCATCGAGGCCAACGCCGAGACCATTCTCGAGGAGATGGGGATCGAGTTCCGGCGCGACCCCGAGTCGCTGCGGCTGTGGCGCGAGGCCGGTGCGGACGTGCAGGCGGAGCGCGTGCGCATACCGCGCGGCCTGGCGCGCCGGCTGCTCGCCAGCGCACCGCAGGAATTCACGCTGTTCGCGCGCAACCCGGAGCGCAACGTGCGCTTCGGCGGGGATGCCACGGTGTTCTCGCCGGTCGGCGGTCCGCCGTTTGTGAGCGACATCGAGCGCGGGCGGCGTTACGGCACACTCGAGGATCTGATCAACTTCATCAAGCTGACTCACATGGCGCCGGCCATGCACTTCTCCGGTGGCTGCATGTGCGAGCCGATGGAGATTCCTCCCAACAAACGCCATCTCGATATTCAGTATGCCTTCTTCCGTTGGTCGGATCAGGGCTGCGAGGCCACACCGGAAACCGGCGGTCATGCCGCCGATGCGGTGGCGCTCGCGCAGACACTGTTCGGCGCGGACCATCTCGAGAGCCATCCGGTGGTGCTCGGCAACATCAACTCCAATTCGCCACTGGTGTACGACGGGCGCATGCTGCGGGCGTTGCGGGTATTCGCCAGCCATAACCAGGGCACGATCGTGGTACCCGCGGTGCTCGCCGGCGCCATGGGGCCGGTGACTCCCGCCGGCTGCCTCGCGGAGATTCTCGCCGAGACTCTCGCCGGCATGGCGCTCACGCAGCTGGTGCGCCCCGGCGCCCCGGTGATCCTCGGCTCCTTCGTCGGCGCTATCTCGATGCGCACCGGGGCGCCCACCTTCGGCACTCCCGAGGCTACGCAGATGATCTTCGCGACCGCGCAGCTGGCGCGGCGGCTGCGAGTCCCGTGCCGCAGCGGCGGCTCGCTGTGCGCCTCGAAGGTCGCCGATGCGCAGGCCGCCTACGAGAGCGCGCACACGCTGCTGCCGACGCTGCTCGCCGGCGTGAACCTGGTGACGCACGCGGCCGGGTGGCTGGAGGGGGGGCTGGTCGCGAGCTACGAGAAATTCGTCATGGACGCGGACCAGTGCGCCATGATGCAGATGCTCGCGCAGGGCATGGATCTCACCGAGCGCGGCCAGGCGCTCGATGCGATCCGCGAAGTCGGGCCCGGCAGCCACTTCCTCGGCTGTGCACATACGCTCGCGAACTTCGAGACCGCCTTCTACCAGTCGAGCATCGCCGACTACTCTTCCTACGAGCAGTGGACGCTCGAGGGCAAGTTGACCGCCGAGCAGCGCGCCAACCGGGTGTGGAAGAAAATGCTGGCCGACTACCAGGACCCCGGAATCGATGCGGCGCAGGATGAGGCTATGCTCGATTTCATCGCACGCCGCAGGGCCGTGCTGTCGGACACCATCGACGACGAGTGAGCGTTGGCACTAGCGAGGTGCCGCGGTACGCCCCGCGCGCAGCGTGCGCAGCAGCGCGCGATGCAGTGCGAGGTAGCCGGGCGAGGTGACGCGCCTTTCGGCCGCCAGCAGTACATTGACCCTCGCCAGGGCATGGAAGGGCACCGAGGGGAAACTATGGTGCTCGGCGTGATAGGACATGTGCCAGGTGAGCAGCCGCACCGCCAGGTTGGTGTAAGTGGTGCGCGTGTTGGCGAGCATGTCCTCATCGAGAGCGCAGCCGCTGTGCTCGGCGAGCAGAAACAGCCTGAGGAACGGCTGCCCGAGAAGCGCGGGCACGATCCAGTAGAGCAGTGCAGCGGTGCTCTGCAGACCAATCGAGGCGGCGGCGATTGCGAGATAGCAGCCCCACAGCAGGCGCGCTTCGCGCACCACCGCCGGCGCGCGCGCCGCGGGTACGAACGGCTCGCTGACACGGCCGCTCAGTGCATGACGCAAGCTCGTCTGCAGCCGCTCGCGCCAGTACGGGAGTCCCGACACCCGCCACCAGTAGCCAGCGGTGCTCGCCGCGGGCGCCAGCGCGAGCTCCGGATCGCGCGCCGGATTCTGCGTATGGCGGTGATGAGCGAAATGGAACAGTCGGAAGTATTCAGGCGGCAGCACGAGCAGTGCGCCACACAACCAGGCGACGCCATCGTTCAGCGAGCGGCTGGCGAAGGCGGTGCGGTGGATACACTCGTGCAGTGCGCAGAACAGGAAGCAGAGCACGATGCCGTGCAGGACGAGCGCCGCAGCGAGCCAGGCATGTCCGCGGCTCACCCACACCAGGGAGCCCGTGGCCACGAGCAGGCCGACATGGATGGCGAGTTGCAGCGCGCCGTAGCTGTCCGAGCGCCTCGACAGGTCGCGTATCGTCTCGCGCGCCAGGCGCGTAATTGGCAGTGCGTCGATGTCCACGGCGGCTGTCCGCACCCATTTTAAGGCCGCGCCGGCGGCCACCCACAACGCCCGGCGCGGGCGCTGCTTCACCTGGGGCGGAACGCCGGCAAGGGAGCGCTGCGGCGCCGCCGGCTGTGGCACACTACGGCGCCTTCCTGACGCTTCTCGACGGTCACAA
>Ga0075425_100006364_pt1 | contig 12352 bp, 11 predicted proteins | sample SoiMethybrSBSTD4_FD_75300 | JGI IMG/M metagenome (GOLD analysis project Ga0075425, IMG submission 75300) | Bulk soil microbial communities from a Populus tree surrounding site in Tennessee, USA - Soil MetaG P. TD hybrid SBSTD4 | ecosystem: Environmental > Terrestrial > Soil > Tree plantation...
GGAGGATCCTATGTAGCCGAGGTCATGCGGAGGACCCGTGATATACGATGTGGCTGCACTGGATCATTTCGTGCCTAGCAGCAACACGCCTGAGAGAGGCAGCTGATGAAGAACGATCCGCGCTTTCAACCTTTCGATGCATTGTTGACGCCGAGATTTGCCGATGTTGCGACGTTTCTGCGAGCGCGGCGAATGGAAATCAGCTCGCAGATCGACATCGCGCTCATAGGCGTGCCGTTCGATTTGGGTGTGAACTTTCGTTCGGGTGCGCGCCACGGGCCAGCTGCGGTGCGTGAGGCGTCGCGGATTATCAGACAGGTCCATCCCACCAGCGGGATTGCCCCATTCCGATTGTGCAACGTGGCGGACGTCGGTGATGCACCCGTAAATGCGCTCGATCCTGCCGGCAGCATCGGACTCATTGAAGCGTCTATCCGGCGCGTTCATGACGCCGGTGCGATCCCGATCGCAATCGGGGGTGATCATACCGTACCATTGCCCATTCTGCGGGTTATTGCCGGCAAGGGACCGGTTGGCGTCGTTCAGTTCGATGCCCACCCCGATACGCTCGACGAAGTCCTGGGAACGAAGATCAACCATGCAACGACGTTCCGCCGCGGCGTGGAGGAAGGTCTCATTGATCCGCAACGCATGCTTCAGATCGGCCTCCGGGGCAGCCGCTTCAGCGAAGACGATGCGATCTGGGGGAAGAAGGCAGGCATGCGGGTGATCACCATCGAGGAATATGAAGCGATCGGGCGCGACGCGGTCATACGCGAGATCGATCGCGTACTTGGGGACGGTCCCGCCTACATCACTTTCGACATAGATGGCCTGGATGCAGCGTACGCCATGGGCACAGGAGTGCCGGAAGTTGGCGGCTATTCCGTACGCGATGCGCAGATGATGATCCGCAGCCTGCAAGGCAAGAACCTGGTCGGGGCCGACATCTGTGAGGTCGCACCGATGTTTGACCCGACAGGTCAGACGGCTTTGAACGCGGCAAACCTGCTATTTGAAATAACCTGCGTCGTCGCCGATAGTCGCGCGCGTCTGGGCGGCTAAGCGAGGCCGCGAACGTCACCCAAGCCCCGAACCGATTTTGCTGCACTGCATGAGGAGCTAGCACGCGAGCGGGCGCGGCACCAACACCACAGCGGCACACCAATTCCGTCTGATTTCTGAGGGACTTCCCGCGCGGTGGGTGCACAGGCACGCTTGCGCCGTCCTGGTCTCAAATCCGCAAACGTTCCTCTAGAACTTGGTGGAGTGTGGCATGAGTTTTGCGTACACTCTTTGCCGACAACTCTGGCGAGTTCTGCTGCTGGTAGGCTTATGCAAGCCGCGATGGAAGCCGATATCGAGCGCGCCACCGCCGCTTTGGGCGCGCCCTCGCCGCACGTTTTCATCGTGCTCGGCCTTAATGCGGTCGCCAGCATGATCGACATGTTTGGGTTTGCTGGCGCTGCGCATCCGTCTTGGCGGCGCCACGCCGTTCGCGCGGGTGCCCCGAGTGCCCATAAGCTCACCGCTTAAGGAGACCGCTTTCCGCCGCATCTTATGCCAATCCCATCATCAGGTACTCAACCGCTTACCACGATGGGGGGTCAACTGCCCAACCGCAATGACAGGAGGAGGCTCATGAAACGCGCAAATGCTCTTGCCGGTATGGTGCTGGTGCTGTCGCTCGGGGGTATCTCTGCCGCGGTCGATGCCGCGGAGTGCCCGAAGGGTAAGATCAAGATCTATACGAGCTGGCCGTTGCAGGGCGCCATGCTTCCGGAAGGAACCGGAATGAAGAATGGCGTGGAACTCGCGTTGATCCAGAACAAGAACGAAGCTGCGGGCTACTGCCTGGAGGTGATCAACCTCGATGATGCTTCGCCGCAGACGGGCAAGTGGGACGGTGCTGTGGAGGCTGAGAATGCCAACAAGGCCGTGGCCGACCCCGACGCCATGGTCTACATCGGGACCTATAACTCAGGCGCCGCCAAGGTCTCGATGGCCATCACACAGCGCGCCAACATGGCCCAGGTCACTCCGGCCAACACCTATCCGGGGCTGACCAAGAAGCAAGGCGCCGCGCCAGGCGAGCCCGAGATCTATCGTCCGAAGGGGATCATCAGCTTTTTCCGGGTACCGCCTGCAGATGACATCCAGGGCACCGTGGGCGCGAACTGGGCGAAAAAGCTAGGCCATAAGAAGGTCTACATCCTCAATGACCAGGAGCTTTACGGCAAGGGCATCGCCGATGTGTTCGAGACCGAAGCCAAGAAGCTCGGCCTTGAGGTCCTAGGCAACGAAGGCATCGATTATAAGCAACCCGACCAGAAACCTGTTCTCACGAAGATCCGGGCGTCTGGTGCCGACCTGGTCTACATGGGGGCAGTGGTTGAGACCGGCGCCCAGACGGTTATCCGGCAGATGAAGGATCTTGGGATGCTGTCACCCAAGGTCGCCTTCATGGGCCCCGATGGTCTCTTTGAGCAGGAGCTGCTCAAGGCAGCAACATGTGACGCTGCCATAGGCGTTGACATGCGCATCACCTTCGCCAGCAAACCCTTTGAGCAAATGACTGGCAAGGGTGCAGAAATCTACAAGCTCTACAAGGACCGCTACAAGATTGAACCGACCTCCTACGCCCTCTATTCCTGGGAGGCCGGACAGGTGGTCATTGATGCAATCAAGCGCGCCGACGCAAAAGACCGCGAGAAGATTAGGGCTGCCATAGCCGCCACCAAGGATTTTGATGGCCTCAACGGCAAGTGGAGCTTTGATGCAAACGGCGATACCAGCATGGATGTGATGTCCGGCTTCAAGGTGGTCAAAGCCGACAACCCCGTCGGCTGCAAGTACGAATTCGCAGAAGTCCTCAAGTAGTGTGCTGGCGAGGGGACGGGCTCAAGTGAGCCCGTTCCCTCTTCGGGGGAAATCGCATGTGACGAAGGGCCAATTCTCGATCAGCACCTTGGACGGCCCAAGCCCAGTTCGGGCCCAGTTCCGGCCCAGTTCCGGCCCAGTTCGGGCCCAGTTCGGGCTAGGTCGTGCAATCACGCGAATTCTCTTGGCAAGATTACGCGTGGGCCTCACCCAATGATCCACTGCTCCCGCTTTGGCAATCGCCGCAAATAGAGCTCTCATGCACTGGTCCGAGCTGATCATCCAACAGACCATCAACGGTCTCACCCGCGGCGCGATTTTTGCGCTCATCGCGTTGGGCTACACGATGGTCTACGGGATCATCGAATTGATCAATTTTGCCCACGGCGACATTTTCATGTTGGGCCTTATGGTCTCGCTCACCCTGTTCGCCGCTCTCGGCCTCGCGCACACGCTGGGGCCATGGGAACTGCTGGCCTTCCTGCCACTGATCCTCCTCTTCACCATGCTCGTCACCGGGCTCCTCAACCTCGCAGTGGATCGGATCGCCTATCGACCGCTACGGCGCGCTCCGCGGCTGGTTCCGCTGATCTCCGCAATCGGCGTCTCGTTCATGCTGGAGAACTTGACTCTGGTCTGGAAGGGACCTTACGTCCTCTCCTACCCCGACATAGTCCCGAGCTTCGACATCATTCGAGACGTTTTCCATTTGGAGAGCGAGATCTATGTGACGAGCAAGGATCTCCTCGTCATCGGGGTCACTATCCCGCTGATTTTTGGCCTGCATTTTTTCGTCACGCGAACCTTCTGGGGCAAGGCGATGCGCGCTACCGCCCAGGACCCGGAGACGGCCGCAGCGATGGGCATCGACGTCGAGCGCGTGATCATGCTGACTTTCTTTATCGGCGGTGCCTTGGCGGGCGCCGCGGGCATGGTCCATGGGCTCTACTACAACATCGGCCAGTGGTGGATGGGCTACCAAGCCGGACTTAGGGCCTTTACCGCCGCGGTATTAGGCGGGATCGGGAACATGCCCGGGGCGGCGCTTGGAGGATTTGTGATCGGCCTCCTCTCCACCTGGAGCGACCAATACATTTCTGCGAGGTGGACCAACGCCGTCGTCTTCTCCATTCTGATCCTCGTCCTGGTCTTCCGGCCGCACGGGCTCCTGGGCGAGCCGGCCCCCGAGAAGCACTAGCGGCATGGCCGTGGCAGCTCTCCCTTCGCCTTTGTCCCACCGCCTTCGCACCGGGTTCAGTGCTGCCCTCGTTGCTGTCTTGCTCGTCGCCTACCCATTTGCCGATCAGGCCTTGGGCACGGGTACGCTCTACGCCTTCACCGATGCGATGATTTATGTCCTCCTGGCGCTGGGATTGAACATCGTGGTGGGCTTCGCCGGCCTCCTTGACCTTGGCTATGCCGCCTTCTTCGCCATCGGCGCTTACACCATGGGACTGTTCAACTCTCCACTCATGGGGTTCGAGTGGGGCTTCTGGAAGGTGATCTGGCTGAGCGCCGTCGTGTCGGCCGTCTTTGGTGTGGCGATCGGCGTTCCCACCCTTCGCGTGCGCGGAGACTACCTCGCCATCATCACGCTGGCCTTCGGTGAAATCATTCCGGTCGCCATTCGAAACCTCGGCGACATCACGATCGAGATTGGCAAGTGGCGGCCGGTCTATCGCCTCAATCTCACGGGAGGCGAGAACGGCATCAATCCAATCGGGCAGCCGTATCTTCCCGGTGTGCCGTTCGAGACCAGCCCGATCCCCTGGTACTTCCTCATTCTGATCATTGGCGCAATGTCGGTCTGGGCGATGAACCGATTGCACCAGTCGCGCCTTGGCCGGGCCTGGATGGCGATCCGCGAGGACGAGACCGCGGCCGCCTGCATGGGTGTTGACCCCGTCAAATCCAAACTCCTGGCCTTCGCGTTGGGGGCGACCTTTTCGGGCTTTGCCGGCTCCGTGTACGCGGCCAAACTTCAAGCCATCACGCCAGGCGCCTTCGAATTCAACGTCTCGATCATGTTGCTGTGCATGGTGATCCTCGGGGGTATGGGATCGATCCGCGGGGTCATTGCCGGAGGGATTGTCATTACCCTCTTTGATCGGATCTTACTTGCGCAACTCACCCAGTGGGTGCGAGCCCTTGGCAGCGCCCTGGGGATCAATGCGTTGACGACAGTCGACTTCACGGTCTGGCGGTGGTTCTTCTTCGGGTTTGGGCTGGTCGTCATGATGATCCTCAAGCCGGGCGGCCTGATCGAAGCCAGGCGGTCGCGCCAAGTGACCGTGGGTGACGAACGAGGCGAAGATGAACTCGGGCGGGAGGATGCGGCCCAGCGCTCGGCCGTGCCCGCGGACCTTGAGGTGCTTTCCTGGCTTCGCGAGGCAACGACTGGCGCTGCACCGCGCGATACCCAGAGGCGCAACGACCTCCTGCAGGCGAAGGCGATTAGCAAGCGCTTCGATGGCCTCGCTGCCCTGACCGAAATTGACTTCGCGATTGGGGCAGGAACGATCGCGGGTCTCATCGGTCCCAATGGCGCCGGGAAGACTACCCTTTTCAATATCATTACCGGCCTCATCAAGCCGACTTCAGGCGAGCTCCTGTTCGACGGGCGCAGCATAGCTGGGCTTCGCCCCAATCGCATCGCTGAGCGCGGCATTGCCCGGACGTTTCAGTCCATTCGTCTCTTTCCGACCATGACCGCACTTGAGAACATCCTGGTGGGAGAACACTGCCGTCTGCATGGGACGGTGCTGGCAGCGGTCATCCGTCCCCCCTGGGTTCTAAGGGAAGAGCGCATCGCCCGTGAGCGCGCCCGTGAGCTCCTTGCCTTCGTCGGGCTCGAAGGAAAAGCCGATACGCTTGCCAGCAACTTCCCCTACGGGGATCAGCGACGTCTTGAGATTGCGCGTGCTCTCGCGACCCGCCCAAGGCTACTGCTGCTCGACGAGCCGACCGCAGGGATGAACTCGCGCGAAACCGATGACTTGGCGGAGTTTCTCGGCCGGCTGAGGCGGGAGCTGGGCCTGACAATTCTTCTCATCGAGCACCACATGGAGGTCGTCATGGGGATCTGCGACCGTGTCACGGTCCTCGACCATGGGGTCAAAATCGCTGAGGGCGCGCCGGGTCAGGTGCAGCGCGATCGCAAGGTCATCGAAGCGTACCTCGGCAAGGGCTACGAACCGGATCTAGACAGTGCTTGAGGTTCTGGACGTCCATACCAGCTACGGAAAGATCCGGGCGCTGAAGGGCATCTCGCTCAATGTGGAGCGGGGGGAGATCGTCACCCTGATTGGCTCCAATGGGGCGGGAAAGACGACGGCCTTGAAGACGATCATCGGTACACTCAAGCCGCTTCGTGGTGAAATCCGCTTTGATGGCAAGCGGATCGACCGTCTCTCAACCGACAAGGTGGTGCGCATGGGGATCGCGCAATCCCCTGAAGGCCGGCGCATCTTCGCCCGCATGAGCGTGCTGGAAAATCTCGAGCTCGGCGCCTTTGCCCGCGCCGACAAGCACAACGTCGCGGCCGACATGGGGAGGGTTCTCGCCCTCTTTCCCCGCCTGAATGAGCGGCTCCGCCAGAAAGGCGGCACCCTCTCAGGTGGCGAGCAGCAAATGCTCGCGATGGGGCGGGCGCTGATGGCCAGCCCAAAACTGCTGCTCCTCGACGAACCGTCCATGGGCCTTTCTCCCATTCTGGTCGAGACAATCTTTGAGACGATCCGCAACATCCGCCAACAAGGGACGACGATACTTCTGGTGGAGCAGAACGCCCGCATGGCGCTTCAGATCTCCGACCGCGGCTATGTCATTCAGGCAGGATACATCGTGCTCCATGATCGGGCCGACGACCTGTTGAAGAGCGACCTGGTGCGCAAGTCCTACTTGGGCGAGAAGATTGCGTAATCCGGGATGCGGCAGCGCCGATCTTGATTGCGGTTGGTTCCGCATTGGCGGGGCCCCCAATGCCGTGATGGAGGAGGCCATTCACCTCATCATCTTCATTGCGCTCCGCAGGACTGTGAACGCCAAGGGTGCACCATGAAAGCTCTCGTGCTCGGGGCAGGGGTTGTCGGAACCACCACCGCCTATTTTCTTGCCAAAGACGGCCATGAGGTAGAGGTCGTCGATCGCCAACAGAGAGCGGCGATGGAGACGAGCTTCTCCAACGCCGGGATGATCGCACCCGGGCATGCCTACACCTGGGCCAGCCCGCGCGCACCCAAGATCCTGTTGCAATCGCTCTTTCGCGACGACACGGCACTCAAATTCCGCTTGCGGCTTGATCCGGCGCTTTGGGCCTGGTCGTGGAAATTCCTCAGGGAATGCCCTGCCCATCACGCGGCAATCAACACGGTCAACAAAGTACGCCTCTGTCTTTACTCGCAGAGGCTCTTCGCCGAGATCAACCGCGCCGAGACGATCACGTATGATCGGCAGATCGGTGGCGCACTTTACCTTTATCGCGACCGAGAGCACTTTGACCGCGGTGTCGCTGCCACGCGGGTGTTGACCGACAACGGCGTGACGCTCTTGGCCGTAGACCCGGACAAAATCGTTGAGCTTGAACCGGCGCTGGCTAATGAACGCGAAAGCCTTGCCGGCGCCATCTACTGTCCGACCGACGAATTGGGCGATTGCCACAAGTTCACCACCGCTCTGGCGGAGCAGCTTGAGCGCGATGGCCGGGTAAACTTCCGCTGGAATACCACCATCGAACGCCTCGTTGGCGACCAAAGTGCCATTGAAAAGGTCACCACCAGCTCGGGCGACATGCGAGCCGACGTCTACGTCCTGGCGCTAGGCAGCTATTCGCCATTGCTAGCGCGAGATCTGGGCTTGCGGTTGCCAATATATCCGGTCAAGGGCTATGCCTTGACCGTTCCCGTCGGACGGCGCAACAGGGCTCCCAAAGGCTGCGGCGTTGACGAGAAGTACCTCATTGCATGGTCGCGCCTCGGCGATCGACTGCGGGTAACCGCCAAGGCCGACTTTGCTGGGTATGACCGATCGCATTCGGCCGCGGACTTCGCCCACATGCTTGGAACCATCGAGCGTCTCTTCCCAGACGGCGCCGACTACTCTCAAGCAACGCAATGGGCCGGGTTGCGACCGATGACGCCAAAAGGGACGCCCATTCTTGGTGCGAGCCCAATACGCAATCTCTTTCTCAACACCGGTCACGGACACATAGGTTGGACCATGTCGCTGGGTTCTGCACGGATTGTTGCAGACCTAATTGGCGGGCGCGCGCCGGCGATAGATATGACCGGACTGAGCCTCGCCGATGCTTGAGCGATTGGTTGCCGCGGCGCTAAATCGAGAACAGCCGACCCCACTGCGCCAGCTTATCTGTGAGGTTGCCAAGTCGAAGAAGATGCCACGCTTGCGCCGGGTTCGAGGCAATCATCGGCTTGCCGATTGCCTCCTCGACCTCGCAGATAATGTCGATGGTGCGGATTGACGTACACGAGACGAAGATGCCGTCGACGTGCTGCGATTTCCCGAGATCTATGGCGGCCGCGCGGGTCGATTGGAGCGAAATGCGCGCGACCTCGTCGTCATTGGAATTGTTGAACGAACCCATCACCGGAACCGCGACGCCGCGCGCCTCGATGTAGCTTCGCATCATATCGTTAATCGACTGCACGTAGGGCGTTAACAGCGCAATTCGCTTGAGTCCGAGTGCGGTGATGCCGGCCATCGCCGCGGTTATTGGGGAGGTGCATGGCAGTGCGGGACGCACGGCGCGCATAAGGCTGAAAACCTTGTCCTCACCAATGACCATGGCACCGGACGTGCAGGTGAAACCCATCACGTCAAGCCGTAAGCCAGGCAATATGAGACGCGCGCACGTTTCGATGTCTCGCACCATTTCGGCGAGGGTTTCGGGTGTAATCGTAGCATCGTTCCAGATGCGCGCGACGTAGAAGTCAACGCCCGGCAGCTGAAACAGGCGACGAAACTCATGCTCGCTGGTCTGGTCGGTGGCGAGCTCGATGAGGCCGATCCTCAGCCGGGCCCCCAGGCCGGCATCTAGGGTGTGTGCCAAACCAGTTTTGTTGATGACGAGCGTACCGGGTCGAGAGTGCGGCATGGCTTGGGAGATGACCGACATTTTTGGACTTCGAAGCGGCCGACATCACGTTGGGATCGTGTCGGGGTCGTGCTGGGAACATCTTGAGATCGCGGACGAAGGCGTCAGTCTAGCAGAGTGAGGGGGCACGAGCGAGCGATCTTCTTGGCCGTGGCTCAGCGAATTATCAAGGCGGCCCTCGAGGGATTATTCCTTTCCTGTCGTTGTTGGAGACGCCGCTGTCTAAAGCTCAGAACCATTGGGGCACTTTCTCGTGTAAGATCGACGAGGAAGGCATGCCATCTCAAAGTTGAGAGCTGCTCCATGTCACCGCCTGTTAACACCGTCAATAGCGATGAACGACTACCAGCGACGGTGGACGTCGTCGTTATCGGTGGTGGCATCATCGGTTGCTTGAGCGCGTACTATCTCGCGCTGAAGCGGCTCTCGGTTGCGGTGATCGAGAAGGGCTATATCGCCTGCGAGCAATCGAGCCGCAATTGGGGTTGGTGCCGCCAAACCGGTCGTGACAGCCGCGAACTGCCGCTGATCCGGGAGAGCCTCATACTGTGGGCGGGGCTCAATGAGGCGGTCGGCGGGGATACCGGTTTCCGGCGAACCGGTCTCATCTATGTCACCAAAGACGCGGGCGTGCTCGCGCGCTGGGAAGAGTGGCTTGAGAAGGCTCGCGATTACCAGATTCAAACCCGATTATTGAGTGGTATCGAGGCACGAGGATTGATGCCCGGATGCGAGGAGGCATGGGCAGGCGGGCTCCACACCGCGAGCGACGGCCGGGCAGAGCCGGCGATGGCAACTGCGGTGATCGCTGAGGCAGCGCGTCGGCTCGGCGTGACGCTTCACCAGAACTGTGCCGCCCGCGGCCTTGAAACCGAGGCTGGCGCGGTGTCGGCGGTCGTGACGGAGAAGGGCACGCTTCGCACCCGGGCGGTGCTGTGCGCGGCGGGCGGCTGGTCAACGCTGTTTTGCCGCCGCCATGACCTTGAACTGCCGCAGCTTAGTGTTCGTGCCTCGGTCCTGCGCACTGAACCTGCGGCTCATGTCGCCGACAATCCCGTTAGCGCACCAAGCTTCGGCGTCCGACGGCGGCTTGACGGTGGCTACACCGTGGGCTTGCGAGGTCATGCCACGTTCGAGCTCGTACCCGATGCATTCCGCCATATCCGGGCCTTCTGGCGGGGTTACGTGCAAGAGCGCGAAAATATCAAGGTGAAATTGAGCGCCGCCTTTTTCGAGGCCTTGGCTCGGCCGAGACATTGGCCCCTCGATGCGATCTCGCCCTTTGAGCGGATGCGCGTGCTCGACCCGGCGCCGGACCAAGCGGTACTCGATTTGGCGCTCGCCAATCTCAAGGCTGCGTATCCCGTCCTGCGCGATGTAAAGGTTGCGGAGAGATGGGCCGGCATGATCGACATCACCCCGGACGCCATACCGGTGATTTCCCCCATAGAAGCCCTGCCTGGCTTCTATCTCGCCACCGGCTTCAGTGGTCATGGTTTTGGCATCGCGCCAGCGGCGGCGCGGCTCGCTGCGGATCTCATCACCGGCGACACACCTCTCGTCGATCCCGCCCCATTCCGCTATTCCCGAATGATCGACGGCACAAGACTAATTCCACAGACGGGGCTTTGAAGCTACGGTGATCGTCGTCCACATAAGACCGCAAAGGCGCTGGTGTTGTGGCAGCGTACCTCCAACCCTTTTTGCTCGGATCGAAGAGATGTGAGAGGAGGGTTTCTACACATTGCCGCTCCTTCAGTCGAGAATTGGCAATTCTTCGCGTTCCGCCTTTTTGCTGTGATGACCCGCGACACCTAAAGTCCATCCCGTGGCTCGCCGCACGAGCGAAGCCGAACCCAAGCGAGGCAGAAGAATGAATGCAACCACGGTTGAGATACCGGCACGACGGGGCAAGGCGGCACACGTCGCGCGCGGACAGGACATATGGGTCATCAATACCCACGGAGAGCAGGTGATAGACACTTGGGCGTTCAATCGCGATGACTTGGGTGAGTTCATGTCGATGGAGCATACCCGTGCGCATACCCTCAGGCTTGTGCCGCAGGTCGGCGACATCCTCCGCACCAATCGCCGGCGCCCCATCCTCACCCTCGTCGAAGACACGTCCGGTGGAGTCCACGACACGCTGATCGCAGCCTGCGATCGTTATCGTTACGCCTTCCTCGGCGTTGAAGGGCATCACGACAACTGTGCGGATAACTTGACGGCCGGGCTAGCTGCGCTTGGTTTGACGACGTCGCACGTGCCGAGCCCGCTCAACCTGTTCATGAACATCCCTTGGACGCCTGGTGGTGGACTCGCATTCGCCGCACCACCGAAGCCTCTACCGGGCGGCTACGTGAGGCTGCGTGCGGAAATGGATCTCGTCATCGCCTTCTCGGCGTGTCCCCAGGATGTCTTGCCGATCAATGGCCAGGCTTGCCGGACGATGGAAGCGCACTTCAGGATTGCCTGAAAGTTGCTGCAATTGCGCTGTCCGAGATTGCCCCATTCGGCCGTCCGCCAACCAGCAACGCTCCAGCTCGCCGATTGCCGCGGCCTTCCCGCTCGTGCGGTTGTCGGGATCGGTAGCCAAGCGCTGGGGACTGAACCCCGCGAGAACGCGTGGCGGTGCAAGGGCCGCGGGCGCGTTCGTGCCTTTTTAAGGGTCCCCAAACCAGGACGGCCGCGGGTTAGAGAGCGCGCGTTTGCTGGGTGCCCCCTCCTTCGAGAAATCCCCCAAAACGAGGATGGCAACATGTCTATGCACCGCCATCTAAGTGCCAATCGGATGCCTCTGAATATCCTTCGGGCTGGAACGTGGCGCGGGAGCGCAGGTTGAGGCTCGCTGTTGAGGCAGAGTTATAGCTCCATTGGGATAGGTGCGAAGGTGCTGAACGAAATGTCGGGCCAAGTTGAATCGGAGAAGTGCATTCTCTGCGAGCAGGCGCACGTCCTTGAGGAAAATCGCGAGATTGATTTCAGACAACGCACCGACAAGGGAGAGGTGTTGTGTCGAGTTGCCGTCCAGTTCAACGTTTGCCCGCAATGCGGTTTCGAATACTGGGACGACCACGCTGAAGCGGCGCTAGATGAGGCCGTTCGTCAGGCCTACGAAAAGCTGGTATGACAGGTCCTCTCTCAGGCCGTTCACTGCACACGACTTAGGCGCCTCAAAGCTCCCAGCCCAAGTGGATCGCCGGGTCTCAACTGGAGAGCGGGCCCATTCCAACCCTCGGCGACGCCGTTGTAGGATTTGGGACTGGAGGCCTTCTCACCCCGCGGGACGCATGGAGCGTAAGCACACCCCGCGCGGCACTCAAACTGGCCTACCCCCTTTCTTCACGCCAGCACGAGGCC
>Ga0075425_100006365_pt1 | contig 12351 bp, 9 predicted proteins | sample SoiMethybrSBSTD4_FD_75300 | JGI IMG/M metagenome (GOLD analysis project Ga0075425, IMG submission 75300) | Bulk soil microbial communities from a Populus tree surrounding site in Tennessee, USA - Soil MetaG P. TD hybrid SBSTD4 | ecosystem: Environmental > Terrestrial > Soil > Tree plantation...
CAGGTGATTTTCGGGCACGGATTCGGCTCTATTTCCGCACTTCGTTTACAATCAACTGGTCGCCCTCGCCAGGGCTTCATCCCCGGAGATACCGCAGCTGTGGACACCCACCTCGCAAACCAAGCCAAAACCAAATCAAACGTTCAACCGGCGCTTTGCTTCTTCGATCTCGTCTAGCACCTTCATATGGTTTGCCGAGACACCAGCTGTAGGCATGCCCTCGCTGGTCGCTGCGAGTTGCTCAAGGACACCCTGACGCCATCGCTCGAGCGTCGCAAGCTTCTCACCCTTGGTGAACAGTTCCTCGTCTACGATCTCCAGGGGGCTACTGAATATGTTCTGCGGCTGCTCCTTGGCAGCTTCTCGATCGAGCGCCCTCTTCCCTGCCATGCGTACTCTCCCCAGCAACCGCGCGGCTGTCGCGTTCAGCAACCTCGCGGGGAACCAAATGATCGATCTCCCGCCGCGTCTCCACGTCCGCCGGCTGGAATGATCGCGGTCGGCGTGCACAAGACAAATGTCACATAACCGTCGCGCGCTGCGACAATTTCTTTCTGAACGTCGGCCTGCTTCGGCACGTGCGGCCAATCCGCGATCACTGTCATCACACGATTCGCGCGGACGCCGATCAGAATGTGCGTCTTATAGTCGACTGGTTGTGGGTTTGTACGCATGGGCTCTTCCCCTTCCATCCTCGGGATCAGGACGGGCTGCGGCCCGCATCACCCGAAAATAGTGGTCCGCGAATTGGTAGCAGCGCTCCATTTCCACAGTATCCCCGGCAAGTTGGGCTTCGCGCCCGAGGGTCAAGTACAGCTCGTATTTTTGCCGTGCGTTCCCGGTGCTGTGCGGGCGCTGGACGCCTTGCGGACGCGGCCGCTGCCCGCCGCTCCGCCTCGTGATCGGATTCATGCAAGTGCCCTTCGTTGACGCGCGCTGCGCCTCTTCTTCGGAAGGCGAAATGTTGCTGCAAACAACCTGCAGCCTACATAGGAACGAGGGCCCGCAAGGGGTAGGTGCGTCTTCGCGCTGCAACACCTATCGTCTATTGGCAAGCTAACCGCGGTCAAAGCGGCGGGCTCAGCACGCCTTGCGTGCCGGAGGTTGATGGTCGTTCCCCGGGTGCGACCGGGCGCTCTCCCGCAACATCTCCTTGAGCGTCGTTGGCCGTCGGTGTTCTTCAAGAGGTCGCTGAACGCTTCCTGACCGAGCTAGTCTTCGGGCGCGAGGTTGGCATCGATAGCTTTAGCCCTGTAGTCCTGTCTTGGCCAGGTGTGCCAACTGGTGACGACTGGCAGCACGGGATCCGCGGGCAACGCGAATGAATAGACTTAATCGCATTCAAGACACTTACGCTGAGGCTGAGACTGAGCAGCCACCTGAGTATGATCCACTGCCGAAGTGGGAGACGCTGCCGATCCAGCTACGTGAGGCGATCATCCAAGTATATCTCGCAGGCAGACTTGATACCCTGAGTGAAGTGCGCGCGCACCGAGGAGTCTAATGGAGAATTCGGGCGACCCTCAAAAAACGAGCGATGCGGGCAGGGGAGGCGCAGCGCATCGCTCTAGAAAAGGCCAGCGGCGCGTCACTGTCGCTGGCAGCTCAGTCAAAGCCCACGCGCGATAAGCCTTGGGCAGAAATCGCGGCGGACGATTTTGACCTTGCGCCTGCCGTCGCCAAAGGCGCTATCCGGGTTAACCCCGACACGCGAGCCAAGGACTGCTGCGGCCGATTGTGTCGGGAGCCCTCAATAGAATGCCTTCTAGCGCGGCGTGGCCAAGGGTCTGATTGATGACCAAGAAAATCAGGCACAAAGGAAGGATGCAATGGACTTTCTTTCTGAGTGCCTAGAAAGCCAGATTTGGACCTAGCTCAATGACGGGTGCAATAGGCAATGTCGGCCAGGTAGGAAATTGAAGAACGCCAGCCCGAAACTCACAAAGTCAGGCTTTAAATGTCGGAGCGATGGACATTCCAACATCCCGGAAGCCGAGATTGAACTTGGACCAAAAGTAGTTGCCGAGGACCAATAAAAGGGAGTTTGGAACTTAGGTTCAGTGGACGTGCCAACCACCCAAAAACCGAAGATTAGTTGTGCTCGCACGAGCATCGCGAGGGTCCATTTTTTCGGCGTTTTTTTGCGTCAAGGGAAGCTCTGCATATTTCTCCTGAATGCGTGCCGACTGTTTCTTGTGCGGTCATGGCACGAGCTCCATCAATGCAAACGCTTGGAGTCGGGTGTTACATCCTTGGGCGGTGGCGTGAAGCCTTTGCCGTGCCAATCCTGCCTGACGGGGTCACAATACTCGTCTCGTTCTACGCACCACCACCTCTGGGCACGGAGCTCCCAGAGCATTTCATAGACCATCGTGACCATCTCGGGCTCGCCGTCTTTGTCCGTGATCGGCTTACCCTTCTTATCAAGCTTCGGCACTTCCACCTTCAGTCGCTTCATACGCTTGACCCAGACGCCATCTTCGGTAAGGCGTGAATGTCCCGCAAGAGTGGATTTGGCATAGCCCTTCGGAGCCCACAGGACATTGATGACGCCCCGCCTGATGTGCCCCTCAAACACGATCCACTCAACGGTGCCGCCCCCCGTATCCATCTTCTGTAGTGCGTTCAGCCATCCTGGCGGCTTCCAATCAGGCGGTAGTTCAGGTTCTGGGGGTGCCAGGGGTGGGGGCGGCGGCTCGGGGACGTCAGAAAAGCCCATCTTGGGCGCCTTGGGCTTGCGCCGCTTCAGTCTTCACCTTGTCACCCTGCCACCGAACTGCTTTGCTCACAATCTTTGGTTGTATATCGCAATTAAGCAGCTTTGGCTTGCGAGCGATTAAATGTCCTGGCGAGTTGACGGGTTGGCTGGACTTGCTCTTGTTGCTCTTGCTGCGCGCTTTGCGTTTCTTAGGCTCGCCATGGCAGATTCCCCATATACAGATCGCGTTTTGTCCCTCGATCTTAGATCATTGGAATCGCAAGGAAAAAACACTGAAGGATAGACCCGCAGGGTCTGACAAGCCCATGCGCACCGACCTCTTCGACTTCGACCTCGCCGACGACCGCATCGCGCTGGAGCCCGCTTCGCCGCGCGATGCGGCTCGGCTCCTGGTCGTGCACCCCAAGCCGCGCGCCGCAACGCCCACCCAGCGGCAAGCCACTCAGCTCTCACCTGACGTGCCACCTTGCGCCGCCGATCTTCGCCTCACCGCGCACGATCTCAGTCTCGAGGACCGGGTGGTGCGCGATCTGCCCGACCTCGTCCGCCCCGGCGACGTCCTTGTATTCAATGACACGCGCGTCATTCCTGCGGCGCTCGAGGGCGAGCGCACGCGGCAAGGTCATCGCGCGCTGATCTCCTTCAATCTGCACAGGCGCATTGACGAAAGCCGTTGGCGGGCCTTCGCCCGACCCGCCAAACGCCTTGCGCTCGGCGATCGCGTCCGCTTCGGTCACGAGGGGCGCGTCTGTCTGCTGGGCACGCTTGAGGCCACCGTAACCGCGATTGGGCAAGCCGGCGAGGTTGAGCTCTCCTTCAGCCTGTACAGCGCCTACCTCGATGAGGCCATCGCCATTCTGGGCGATCCTCCGCTCCCCCCATACATCCTGGGCAGGCGCCGCCTGCGCTCCAAGGACGCCGAGGACTACCAGACCGTTTACGCCCGCCGCGAAGGCGCCGTCGCCGCCCCGACGGCGGGGCTGCATTTCACCCATGGCCTGCTGTCGGCGCTCGACGCGCGCGGGATCTTGCGGGTTTGTGCCACCTTGCACGTAGGTGCTGGGACGTTCCTGCCGATCAAGGTCGAGGACACGCACCATCACCACATGCACGCCGAATGGGGCGAACTTTCTGCCGCCACGGCTGCGACCCTCAATCGCGCGCGTGCGAGCGGGGCGCGCGTGGTGGCCGTCGGCACCACGGCCCTTCGGCTGTTGGAGACGGCGGCAGCCGAGGACGGCAGTCTGCGCCCGTTCGCGGGAGAGACGGAGCTCTTCATTACGCCCGGCTATCGCTTCAAGGTGGTGGACGTATTGATGACCAACTTTCACCTGCCGCGCTCAACCCTGTTCATGCTGGTGGCCGCCTTCAGCGGCCTTGAGACCATGCAGGCGGCCTACGCCTACGCAATCAGCCGGGGCTATCGCTTCTATTCCTATGGCGATGCCTGCCTGTTGCACCGAGCGCCGGCGCAATGATGACGTCTCCCTTCGCCTTCGCGCTGCTCAAGACGGACGGGGTTGCCCGTCTTGGTCAGATCACCACGCCGCGGGGGCGCATTCGCACGCCGGCCTTCATGCCGGTCGGCACGGCGGCCACCGTCAAGGCGCTCTATACCGATCAGCTCGAAGCCGCCGGTGCCGATATCCTGCTCGCCAACACCTATCATCTGATGCTGCGGCCCGGCGCCGAGCGGATCGCGAGGCTGGGCGGCTTGCATGGCTTCATGCGCTGGAAGCGCCCCATCATCACGGACTCCGGCGGCTTTCAGGTCATGAGCCTGGCCAAGCTGCGCACGATCAATGACACCGGCGTCACCTTTCAGTCGCATATCGACGGCTCACGCCACACGCTCACCCCCGAGCGCGCCATCGAGATCCAATGCCTTCTCGGTTCGGACATCCAAATGCAGCTTGATGAGTGCATCGCACTCCCCGCCACAGCACAAGAGACGCGCCTGGCGGTGCAGCGCTCTCTCGCCTGGGCAAAGCGCTCAAAGGCAGAGTTCGCTCGCCAGCTCGATCGCGGAATGGCCGGCCCCGGCCAGGCGCTGTTTGGCATCGTCCAGGGCGGGATCGACGAAAGCTTGCGTCGGCAATCTGCCGACGCCCTGGTGGCGCTCGACCTTCAGGGTTATGCGATCGGCGGCCTCGCGGTGGGAGAGACGCAGCAGGCGATGCTCGACACGCTCGAGCTGACTGCGCACCGGCTGCCCGGCGATCGGCCGCGCTATCTGATGGGCGTCGGCACGCCGCTCGATCTCATCGAAAGCGTTGCCCGCGGGGCGGACATGTTCGATTGCGTCATCCCGACCCGGTCCGGGCGCCATGGCCTCGCCTTCACCTGGGCCGGCAAGGTCAACCTGAAGAATGCCTGCCACGCCGAGGATGCAGGCCCGCTCGACCCGGCAAGCGCCTGTCCGGCGGCGCGGGACTATTCGCGGGCCTACCTGCATCACCTCGTGAAGTCGCAAGAGTTCCTCGGCGCCATGTTGCTCTCGTGGGCCAACGTCGCCTTCTACCAGCAGTTGATGGACGCGATGCGCGCCGCCATCGCCGAGGATCGGTTCGCGGCGTGGGCCGCGCGAACGAAGGAAGGGCTCAACGGCGCGCGCGCAGCACCCTAATCGTCTCGCCAGACCTTGAACCTAGGACTCCAACGATGGTTGCGACCCCATGAGCCCCCGCAGCAGGGGCCCCACCGGTGCCCCGCACCCCGGCCTCGACGCGCTGGCGGCGGAAGCCCGTCGCGATTTCGCACACCTGCGCCATCCGGCGCCCAACTGGGTCCCGTGCGTGGCAGGCCCGGACGGCAAACCGGCCCTCGATGTCCTCGTCATCGGCGGGGGCATGTGCGGACAAACGCTCGGCCTCGCGCTCGCGCGCGATGGTATCGCAAACGCCCGCATCGTCGATCGGGCGACACGGGGCCAGGAGGGGCCCTGGGCCACGTATGCACGTATGGACACGCTGCGCTCGCCCAAGCACTTGACCGGACCCGACCTCGGTTTCCCGAGCCTCACGTTTCGTGCCTGGTACGAGGCCCAGCACGGCGCTGCAGGTTGGGAGCGGCTCTCCAAGATCGCCACCCGCGATTGGCTGACCTATTTGCTATGGGTGCGGGATACGGCCGGCGTCGCCGTCGAGAACGGCGTCGAGGCCGTGGATATCGATCCGGGTTTGGAGCTTGTCCGCGTCGCTCTGCGAAGCGCTCAAGGCGAGCAGACGGTGTATGCGCGCAAGGTGGTCTTGGCAGGCGGGCGAGACGGCTCGGGTGCCCCGTACGTGCCAGCCTTTCCGTCCCTTGCCACCCAACGCGCAGAGGGGCAACGCGCAGAGGGGCAACGCGCAGAGGCCCAGAACCACGTCTTCCATTCCTCAGACACCATCGATTTTGCCCGCTTCAAGGGCGGCAGTGTGGGCGTCCTCGGGGCAAGCGCCTCTGCCTTCGACAATGCCGCCGTCGCCCTCGAGGCCGGTGCGCGCGAGGTGCGTCTGTTCTCGCGTCGATCGCACCTGCCGCAAATCAACAAGTCGAAATGGGCGGCATTTCCGGGGTTCTTCCACGGGTTTTGCGACCTCGGCGACGATCTCAAGTGGCGGATCTATACCTACATGTTCGCCCTGCAGACGCCGCCGCCCAACGAGTCGGTTCTGCGCTGCGACCGACATGCAGGCTTCACGCTGCACTTCGCCGAGCCGTGGCGCGATGTCGAGCCGGGCGCCGGTCGCGTGGCTGTGACCACTGACAAGGCGCGCTACGCATTTGACGCCGTCATCCTCGCCACGGGTTTCAGCGTGGTGCTGGCATCAAGGCCGGAGCTCGCCCGGGTGCACAAAAAAGTGCTGCTGTGGCGCGACCGCATCTTGCCCACGGAGGCGGCGCAGCACCCGCAGGCTGCGCACTTTCCTTATCTCGGCCGCGGCTTCGAGTTCATCGAACATCCCGCCGGTGCGGCCCCGGGCCTCGGCAACATTCATTGCTTCAATTGGGGGGTCACGCTGAGCCACGGTGCGATGGCGGGGGACATCCCCGGTCTCGCCGAAGGCGTCAACCGGCTCGCCCGCGCCCTGGCGGCGGGCCTCTTTGTGGCGGGCGCGGCAAACGTTCTGCCTGCCCTCGCCCGCCACGATGACCGCGAACTGGAGCCGACCCGCTATTTCGTGCAACGCTGATGCAAACTTCTCCCGCGCCTCGGGGCTGGGGCGGGCAGAGCAGGGCAGCCAAACCGAGTTGGGGCTAGCAGTGGAGCAGAATTGCCGCGCCGACGATCGCGCCGGCCCTGCCCTCCTGCAGGAACGCGGCGCACCTATCGGCGCCCGGCTGCATGAAGCTGTGGCGCTCCAGCTGGACAGTCATCGGCGTCCCGTTCCACATGCCGATGGGCATCAGGTCACGCACCACATTGTTATAGGTGACGGTCTTGCCCTGGTTCTCGCCGCGCGAGATGGGCACCGTCACATGCGCAGCGATCACCGCCAGCCACAGGGTTGCTTCCTTACCTTGCGCACCCACCTGTCCCGGCCCCGCCTCGACCACCAGCCGCTCCTTGCTCTCCGACAGCCGCACGGGGATCAAGGAACCCGCCACGGTCTGGCCAGTCTTCTCGATCGTGCGGCCGATCAACCCCTCATCGCCGCCGTTGACATGCACAAGGCCATTGACGACGGCCTGCGGCGTGTAGATCGCCCCATCACCGCGCGCGCTCGCATAGGCACGCTGGCGCTCGCTGAACTTAGGGCTCGCCAGCGTGTCCTTCCATCCGAGGTAGTCCCAGTAGTCGATCGAAAGCGAAAGGGCGATGACGTCATCGCGCTCGGCCAAACGTCCCAGCACCGCATCGGCGTTGGGACAGGAGGAACAGCCCTGGCTTGTGAACAGTTCTACGACCGCCGTTGGCGTGTGCACCACCTTGCCCGGCGGGGCGGCATCGGCAGTGTCGGGCATCGGAACTTGGGCCGGGGCCACCCCCGAGAGGCCGGCGAGGCCAGCCATGAGCGCGATGAGCGCAGTGAGCCGCATGAGCTGGACGGACCCTTGTTCCTTGCCGCTACAGGTTGCTGGCGCCACCGAAGGCGAGGCACCACCCCGTGCCGCCTAGGCCTGCACTATCGAGATTTCTCATATCAAGTGCGAGTCACGAATGGGTGAGACGCGGTGCCGCGCTTTCACGGAATCGTGCTTCCCCATCGCCGGCCGCGGCGAAAAACCATGCCCAGCTCATGCTGCGCTCGCCAGGTTGCGCAGCACAAAGGGCAGGATGCCACCGTGCCTGTAGTAGCTGAGCTCCTCCTCGGTATCGATACGGCACAAGACCTCGATGTCGCGCACCTTGCCGTCGCTCGACTGGACGGAAAGGGTGAGTTTCTGGCGCGGCTTCAATGCGGTCAGGCCGCGAACGGTTACCGTCTCGTTGCCGGTAATGCCCAGACCCTGCCAGGATTGCCCCGCCTCGAAGACGAGCGGTAGAACCCCCATGCCCACCAGATTGGAACGGTGGATGCGCTCAAACGACTGGGCGATCACAGCGCGGATGCCGAGCAACCGAGTGCCTTTGGCGGCCCAATCGCGACTGGAACCCGTGCCATACTCCTTGCCCGCAAACACGACGAGGGGAACGCCCTCGCTCTTATAGCGCATGGCGGCGTCGAAGATCGACATTGTCTCCCCAGACGGATAATGGACGGTGTTGCCGCCCTCCTTGCCACCCATCATGATGTTTTTGATGCGCACGTTGGCGAAGGTACCGCGCATCATCACGTTATGATTGCCGCGGCGGGCGCCGTAGGAATTGAACTCAGGCGGGCGCACCTGGTGCTCGATCAGGTAGGTGCCCGCCGGCCCGTCGCGCTTGATTGAACCGGCAGGGGAGATGTGGTCGGTGGTGATGCTGTCCTGGAAGAGCCCCAGCACGCGCGCGCCAACCACGTCCTCGATCGGTGCAGGCGTAGCCTGCAGCCCCTCGAAATAGGGCGGGTTCTGCACATAGGTCGAGCCGGAATTCCAGCGGTAGGTGAGAGTGGGCTTGGCTTTGCCCATGGCCTGCCACTTCTCGTCTCCTAGGAACACCGCACCATAGCGCTTGGCAAACATCTCTGGGGTGACACACGTGCGCACGAGCTCGGCGATCTCAGCGGAGGAGGGCCAGATATCCCTGAGGTAAACCGGCTCCCCGTCGCTGCCCTGGGCCAAGGGTTCCCTGGTCAGGTCCCTGTTGAGCGTGCCGGCCAGAGCATAGGCCACCACCAGCGGCGGCGAGGCCAGGTAATTGGCCTTTACATCGGCGTTGACGCGTCCCTCGAAATTGCGGTTGCCGGAGAGCACCGCGCCAACGACGAGGTCGTTCTTGCGCACCGCATCGGCGATGTCGTCCGGCAGCGGCCCGGAATTGCCGATGCAGGTGGTGCAGCCATAGCCGGCCAGGTTGAACCCGAGCGCATCAAGGTCGTCCTGCAAGCCGGCCTTAGCCAAGTAGTCGGTCACCACCTGCGATCCTGGGGCGAGCGAGGTTTTCACCCACGGCTTGGACTGGAGCCCCTTCTTGTGGGCATTGCGCGCGAGAAGTCCTGCGGCGATCAACACGGAAGGGTTGGACGTGTTGGTGCAGGAGGTGATGGCAGCGATCACAACGTCGCCGTTCCCCAGGTCGTAGTCTTGTCCCGCCACCTCGACGCGCTTCTTGAGATCGGCGCCCCTGACGATGTCGGGCAGTGCCTTGGCGAATTCGGCCTTGGCGCCGGTGAGCGAAACCCGATCCTGCGGCCGCTTTGGCCCCGCCATCGATGGCTCGACGGTGCCGAGATCGAGCTCGAGCACGTCGGTATACTGGGGACGCATGCCGGCCTCACGCCACAGCCCTTGCGCTCTGCAATAGGCCTCCACCAGAGCCACGCGCTCGGGCGTGCGACCGCTGGCCTTGAGATACTTGATGGTGTCGGCATCGACCGGAAAGAAACCGCAGGTCGCGCCGTATTCCGGTGCCATATTGCCGATGGTGGCGCGGTCCTCCACCGACAGGTGATCGAGCCCTTCGCCATAGTATTCGACGAACTTCTCCACGACGCCGCGTTTGCGCAACATCTGCGTGCAGGTGAGCACAAGATCGGTGGCGGTGACGCCTTCCCTCAGTTTGCCCTTGAAGCCAAAGCCGATCACCTCCGGGATCACCATGGCAACGGGCTGGCCGAGCATGGCAGCCTCCGCCTCAATGCCGCCCACACCCCAGCCGAGCACACCCAGTGCATTGACCATGGTGGTGTGACTGTCGGTGCCCACGCAGGTATCCGGAAAGGCCTGCTCAAGGCGCCCGGTCGGCTTGGTCCAGACCGTCTGTGCCAGGTACTCGAGGTTGACCTGGTGGCAGATGCCTGTGCCCGGCGGCACGACGCGGAAGTTGTTGAAGGCACCGGCCCCCCAGCGCAGGAACTCATAGCGCTCCTTATTGCGCTCATATTCGATCTCGACGTTCTTTTTGAAGGCATCGGGCGAGCCGAAGAAATCGACCTGTACGGAATGGTCGATGACGAGGTCCACCGGCACCAGCGGGTTGATCTTGGAGGGGTCGCCGCCGAGGGATTTCATGGCGTCGCGCATGGCGGCGAGATCGACGACCGCGGGCACACCGGTGAAGTCCTGCATCAAAACGCGTGCCGGCCGATAGGCGATCTCGCGGGTGGACGTCCGCTCTTTCAACCAATCGACGACGGCGCGGACGTCATCGGCCGTCACGCTGCGGCCGTCCTCGTGGCGCAGCAGGTTCTCAATCAGCACCTTGAGGGAGATGGGAAGGGAAGCGATGCCCGAAAGGCCGTTCTTTTCCGCCTCAGCTAGCGCAAAGTACTCGTACGTCTTGGCTCCGATTTTGAGGGTCTTGCGGCACTTGAACGTGTCCAGCGATGCGGGTGCGGCGCTCATTCTCGGTCTCCTTGCAATCCGTCAGCCGGGTAGGGCTGCCCAGCCTTCAAACAACCGGCCGGGGGCGGGTGCGCCCGCATCTCACTGGCCTCGCGGCGGACCCCGGTCTTATAAAGCGGTTCTAATATGCAGCGCCGGGCCGGGGAAGCCCTCATGAAACTGCTCGCCGAGAACCTAGCTCTCAATCGGGGCGGGCGCCCCCTGCTGGCGGGCATCTCATTCGTGGTCGGCGCCGGCGAGGCGCTGCTGCTGTTGGGCGCCAACGGCGTCGGCAAAACCACGCTCATCCGCGCCGTTGCCGGTCTCATAGCGCCCGCGGCAGGCTCGATCCGCATCGACGGGGGCGATCGGGAACGCAGCGTGGGCGAGCAATGCCACTATGTCGGACACCTCAATGGGGTGAAGGCGAGCCTCACGGTCGCAGAAAACGCGGCGTTTTGGGGACGCTTTCTCGGGCGCAAGCCCGATGGGCGCGACGCCGCGCTGGCGGCCTTCGGGCTTGCCAGCTTGCGCGACATTCCGGCGGCCTACCTCTCGTCCGGGCAACAGCGCCGCTTGGCGCTGGCGCGCGTGCTGTTGGCTCATCGCCCCATTTGGCTGCTCGACGAGCCGACGGCCTCGCTCGACCAGGCTGCCGCGGAGGCGCTCACGCGCGTAGTGGCTGACCACCTTGCCGCCGGCGGACTGGTGATCGCCGCAACTCACGTGCCGCTCGGCTTCGCAAAGGCCCGGGAACTCGCTCTCAGCGCGGCCGCGACGGCATGAGGCCCTTCCTCGAACTCGCGCGTCGCGACCTGAGGGTCGCTTGGAAGGAGGGCGGCACCGTGGGTGTGGCATTGGGCTTCTACCTGGTGGTGGTGACGTTGCTGCCCCTCGGCATCGGGCCTGACCTCAACTTGCTGCGGCGCATCGCGCCGGGCGTGCTATGGGTCGCGCTGTTGCTCGCCGCCCTGCTCTCGCTCGGGCGCATGTTCGAGACGGATTTGGAGGACGGATCGCTGGAGGTGCTGGCGATCGGGCCGCTTCCGCTCGAGGCCGTCGCCGCCGCCAAAAGCTTCACGCATTGGTTGACGACAGGCCTGCCCCTGACCGGCCTGGCGCCGCTCTTGGGTCTGCTCCTCGACATCGAGCCTGAGACCTATGGCGTGCTGACACTGAGCATGCTCGCGGGCACGCCGGCCGTGAGCTCGCTCGGGGCGGTCGGAGCCGCGCTCACGTTGCGCACGCGCCGCGGTGGGTTGCTGCTCGCCTTGCTGATGTTGCCGCTGTTCGTGCCGACGCTGGTGTTCGGCATAGAGGCAGTTCGCGCCTCAAGCTTGGCCTCGGAAGCCTTCCTACCCTCCTTCCTCATGCTGTGCGCCGTTTCGCTGGCGGCCCTCGTGCTGGCGCCCCTCGCCGCAGCCGCGGCGCTGCGGTTTCATCTGCAATAGCCATAATAGCCATGCAACCAGAAGCCGCTTGCGGCTCGCGCGACCATTGCCCCTTTTGATTGCGGCCCAACCGAGGTCGCACCAGGTGCACGCGGGGCCCACCCACTGGACCCACCCACTGGGCTGGCACACTCGACTGACACGCTGGGCTGATACGCTGGGCTGATACGCTGGGCTGATACGCTGGGCTGATACGCTGTGGCTCACACTGCATCGCACGCGCGACGGGCTCACCATGCCCATGTCCGAACCATGCCCATGTCCGAACCATGCCCATGTCCGAACCTG
>Ga0075425_100006366_pt1 | contig 12349 bp, 12 predicted proteins | sample SoiMethybrSBSTD4_FD_75300 | JGI IMG/M metagenome (GOLD analysis project Ga0075425, IMG submission 75300) | Bulk soil microbial communities from a Populus tree surrounding site in Tennessee, USA - Soil MetaG P. TD hybrid SBSTD4 | ecosystem: Environmental > Terrestrial > Soil > Tree plantation...
GTAGTGGGCGTTGGTGGCGAGCACGTCGGCGCGGCGCATGACCCAGCGGCTGACAGCGCGGCGCCAGCCGCCGCGCTGGTTGCCGTAGCCGATCTCGGGCAGGTTCGCGACGTCGAACCCACCGACGATCAGCACCGTCGGCGTGCCCATCGGACGCGCGAGGGTGAACGGGGCCAGCGTGTGCAGGTGGGCCCACCAGCCGAAGACGACGTCGACGGAGCGGACGGACCTCGCGAGCGCGCGCAGGTTGCGCTGCGGCCGGTTGCCGTACAGCGGCACGACCTCGAAGCGCTCCGCGAGCAGCGCGCGGTCGAGCTCGACGAAGCTCGACGGCCGCGGGGCGACGAACAGGACCCGGGCCACGCCCTCAGCGCTCCGCGATGAACAGGTACCGGTTGAGGCTGAAGAAGTAGTCGGCGCCCTGGCCCTGGAGATCCTGCGCCCAGGCCGCGACCTCGGACTCGGTGAGGCCCTGGCGGCCGGGCACGAAGCCGCTGATGAAGCCGATCAGGTGGCGGCTGAAGGACTCGGTATCCCAGCCGGCGTTGAGCAGCGGGATCGTCTGGCGCTCGGTGACCTCGAACCCGGCCTCGCGCATCAGCCCGGTCAGGCGCCGCGGCAGGTGCGGATCGGCGAGGTGCTCATCCCACGCCGAGAGCACGCGGCGCATGCGCTCGTCGTCGCTCGAGCGCCACACGATCGAGTCCCAGTCCGTGTCGAGTACCGCCAAGCACCCCTTCGGGCGCAGGACACGGTGGGCCTCGGCCAGCGCCGCCGCCATGTCGGGCACGTACTCGTAGACCTGCGTGGCGACCACGACGTCGAAGGCCCCTTCGCCGAAGGGCAGCGCGTCCGCCTCGCCCGAGACGAAGGCGACCGGCGCCGCGTCGGGTGGAACCTCCCGCTGCCGCGCGATCGCCAGCATGCTCTCGCTCGGGTCGATGCCGTGCACGGCGCCCATGGGCCCGATCGCGGCGGCCATCTCCGCGGCGAGGATCCCCGGCCCCGAGCCGACGTCGAGGACGCTCTCGCCCGGCGCGAGGCGGAGGGCGTCCAGCATCACCCGGCGCTGCTCGACGACGTCCGCCGTGGTGTAGGCCGCCTCGGCCCGTCGCGATTCGGCCTCGTCGAACTCGAGCACGCGTGCAGGCTAAACGCGTTTGGTGTCGCGCCGGAACGCGAGCACGGCCAGCGTGCCGAGGACCACCGTCCAACCGGCCATGACCAGCCAGCCGGTCACGCCCCAGGCGCTTCCGCCCAGGGCGATATGGCTGGCCTGCACCAGCCAGTAGGACGGGAGCGCCTGCGCGATGCCGTGCAGGGCGCCGCTGGTGATCGGGAACCAGGTGCCGCCGAGGAACGCCAGGAGACCGACGCCGCCGCCGATCGCGGGCCCGACCGAGTCCGCGGTCAGCACGTGGCCCATGGCGATGCCCAGCGCCGCGAACGGAATCAGCCCGATGAGGAGCAGTCCGGTCATCGCCAGCCAGCGACCGGCCGGCAGCGAGACGCCGAGGGTCGCGCCGCAGACGTACAGCACGACGATGGTCAGCCCGGCCACGAGGTAGGCGGTCACGACCTTGGCGCGGAAGTAGGCCCGGGCCGACAGCGGCGTGATGCGCAGCTGCCGGTTCCAGCCCACCGATCGCTCGGTCGCGATGCGTGCGCCGCTGGAGAGCATGGCGCTCATGGTCCCGAACGAGATCAGGCCGACCATGTAGTACAGCGGCGCCGAGATCCCGGTGTCCCCCAAGCTCTTGACGTCGTGGTTCGGGCCCGCGATGAGGAAGTACAGGACGACCGGGAACACCAGCGCGAGGATGAAGAAGCGGCGGTTGCGCACGATGCGCAGCAGCTCGAAGCGGGTGTAGGTGAGGCCGGCGCCGCTCACGCGTGGCCTCCGCTCGCCATCCAGGCTCGCCGTATGGACGCCGCGTGAGTCATCCGGCTACCGCCACCCCCTCCGGCTCACTGGTCAGCTGCAAGAAGGCCTGCTCGAGGCCCGCGCCCGAGATCTCGATGTCACGCGCGTCCGGATAGTGCTGCACGAGCGCGCGGATGGCGGCGTCGGAGTCGGAGCAGTTCAGGCTCACCGCCTCGCCGCGGCGGTCCGCACCGGCCACCCCGGGCAGCGCCTCCAGCGCCGCGACCTCGACGCCGGGCAGCGTGGCGCGGATCGTGCGCGAGCCGACCATGCCCTTGATCTCGGTCGTCGGTCCGTCGGCCACGATCCGCCCGTGGGCCATGAGGACGGCGCGATCGGCGTTCGCGTCGGCCTCCTCCATGTAATGGGTCGCGAACAGGATCGTCTTGCCCCGCGACGTGAGCTCGCGCATCGACTGCCAGAAGCCCCGCCTGCCCTCGACGTCCATGGCCACCGTAGGCTCGTCCAGCACGAGCAGCTCGGGATCGCTGGCCAGCGCGATCGCGAAGCGGACGCGCTGGGTCTGCCCGCCCGAGAGCTTCTGGGTGCGCTGGTCGGCCACGTCGGCGATGCCGGTGAGCTCGAGCACATCATCGACGACGAGCGGAGACGGGAACAGCGAGGCCATCATCTCGAGCAGCTCTCGCACGGAGAGGTCCCGGATGAGCTCGCCCGTCTGCAGCATCGCCCCGACGGCCCCGGCGGCGATCGCCTCCCGCGGGGTGCGGCCGAACACCGACACCGTTCCGTCGTCGGGCGGGAGCAGGCCGAGCAGCATGTCGATCGTGGTCGACTTGCCCGCGCCGTTGGGGCCCAGGAGCGCCACGGTCTCGCCGTGCCTGATCTCGACGTCGACGCTGCGCACCGCGTGGATCGGGCCGTTGGGGCCCCGGAACGTCTTGGTCAGGCCGGACAGCTCGATGCCGGCCGCGGCATGCGCCTCCATGCCCCCAGGGTAGGCGGCCGACCTTCACCGAATGCGAAGATCGGTACGTGCGCCAGCGCAACCTGGAATCGACGCTCTACGCGATCGGCGTGATCGTGGCGGTCAACCTCGTCGCCTTCCTCATCGCCGCCGTCAGCGCCGGGTCGCTCGCGAACACGGGCTCGAGCTTCGAGGTTCGCGACGGCGGGCTCTTCGGGCCGGCCGTCGAGGACCAGGGTGAGTGGTGGCGGGTCGTGACCAGCGGCTTCCTGCACATCAGCTGGGAGCACTTCTTCTCGAACATGGTCGGCCTGTTCCTGCTCGGCCTGCTGCTGGGCAACGCGCTGGGCGCGGCGCGCTTCGTGATCATCTACCTCGGCGCGCTCGTGGCCGGTGGGCTCTTCGTGCTCCTGTTCTCCCCCGACTCCCTGACCGTGGGCGCGTCGGGGGCGGTGTTCGGGCTGGCCGGCGCAGGCCTGGTCGTGTCGTGGCGCCAGCGGCGCTTCGTCTACTTCTTCCTGGTGGCGGCCTGGGCGATCACGAACCTCGTCTTCACGCTCTCGACGCCGGGCATCTCGGTCGCCGGCCACTTCGGCGGGCTGCTCGGCGGGGCGCTGCTCGGCCTGCTGTTCTCGGGCCGCACCGGCCGCAAGGATCCATCAGCTCAGGTGATGGATCCTGTCGGAAATTGATCTTTGACTTCTCGGTGGTGTCCGGGACGATGGAATGCATGGAACTCCGGCACCTGCGCACGATCGTCGCGGTGGACCGCCACCGCTCCTTCACCAAGGCCGCGGAGGAGCTGCACCTGGCCCAGTCCGCCATCTCGCAGCAGATCCGCAGGCTCGAGACGGAGCTCGGCATCGAGGTCTTCCGCCGCACGAGCCGGTCGGTGGAGGTCACCGAGGAGGGCAGGCTCGTACTCGCCCACGCGCATCGCGTGCTCGCGGAGATGGACGACTTCCACAATCAGCTCGAGGAGCTGACCGGGCTCCTGCGCGGCACCCTGCGGATCGGGGGCACGTGGCCGTTCGGCCCCTACGACCTGTTCGCCGTGCTCGCCGACTTCCGCAGCCAGCACCCCGGCGTCGCCGTGCACATGGTCGAGGAGACCTCGGAGGAGATGCTCGCCATGGTGCGCACCGACGACCTCGACTGTGCACTGGCCGCCGTCGACCCGGACGCGATCGGCGAGGACTTCGCCGCCACGCTGCTCTGGGAGGACGAGTTCGTGTTCGTCGCTTCGGTCGACCATCCGATGGCGCGCAACCCCCAGATCACCTTCGAGCAGCTGGCGTCCGAGGACCTGATCACCCACCGCGACAACTCGGCCCTACGTCGCCGCCTCGAGGCCACGCTGGGGCGGCACGGCCTCGAGCCGCGGATCGGCTTCATCTGCACCGAGATGAGCGCGGTGCGGGCGCTGGCGTCCCAGGGCCTCGGCGTGGCCGTGCTGCCGCGGTCGGTGGCCGAGCTCGACGGCCCGCCCATCGTGCTTCGGCCGTTCCGCCCCGAGCCGATCACGTGGCCCGTGTCGCTCGTGTGGCGGGCGAGCCGGCGCCAGCCGCCGGCGATCCGGGCGTTCCTCGCGCTGGCGCTTGCGCGCGCCGAGGAGGCGGGCGCGACCGTGCGCAGGCTCGCCGCGTAGCCGGGCATCTAGTGTGAAGGGGCGCAATGCCCCAGCTCAGCCCCGCCCTGAAGGCCGTCAGCGACGCAGTACTCGCGGTCGCGTCGGAGCGGGCGGTCGAGGAGGTCCTGCAGCGACTCGTGCACAGCGCGCGCGAGCTCGCGCAGGCCCGCTACGCGGCGCTGGGCCTGCCCGACGGCGAGGGCGGGTTCAGCCAGTTCCTGACCTCGGGCATGAGCGACGAGCTGGTCGCGGCGATGGGACCGCTGCCTCGCCAGCACGGCCTGCTCGGGCTGATGCTCGAGGCACCCGATGCGTTTCGCACCAACGACATCCACGATCACCCGCGGTTCCGCGGGTGGTGGCCGCGCGCCCACCCCGACATGCGCTCCTTCCTGGGCGTGCCCATCGTGGCGCCCGAGGGCGTGATCGGCGCGTTCTACCTGACCGAGAAGGAGGGAGGCGACGCCGTCGATTTCACCGCGTCCGACCAGGAGGTCATCGAGCTGCTCGCCGCGCACGCTGCGATCGCGATCACCAACGCCCGTCTGTACGAGCGCAGCCGCGAGCTGTCGATCCTGTCCGAGCGCAACCGCCTCGCGCTCGAGCTCCACGACGCGGTCAGCCAGAAGCTGTTCAGCCTCGTGCTCACCGCGGAGGCCGCCGGCACGCTGCTCGATCGCGAGGGCGATTCCGCCGCCGCGCGTGCACAGGTGACCAAGGTGCAGGAGTCCGCGCGCCAGGCGCTCGATGAGCTGCGCTCGCTCATCTTCGAGCTTCGCCCACCGGACCTGCTGCGCGACGGGCTGTGCGGGGCGCTGCGCAAGCACGTCGAGGTCGTGCGCGCGCTGCAGCCCGGGGACATCGAGCTCGAGCTCGACGCGGACCTCGAGACCGATCCCGTGCGCGCCCGCGAGATCCTGCGCATCGCGCAGGAGGCTCTGGGCAACGCCCTTCGGCACGCGGAGGCCGAGCACGTGTGGGTGCGGCTGACCGGCGCGGACGGGCACGTCGTGCTCGAGGTCCGCGACGACGGCGTCGGCTTCGACCCTGACGCCGCCGCGGTGCGCTCGCGGCGGCTCGGGCTGACCTCGATGGAGGAGCGCGCGGAACGCCTCGGCGGGCGGTTGTCGGTCGAGTCAGCGCCCGGCGCGGGGACGACGGTGCGGCTGGAGGCGGCGCGTGGGTGACACGATCCGCGTCCTCGTCGTGGACGATCACGCGGTGGTGCGGGAGGGCCTGCGCACGTTCCTCTCGCTCCAGGACGGAATCGAAGTTGTCGGCGAGGCCGGCGACGGGCGCGAGGCGGTGGCGGTGGCCGAGCGCGAGCGCCCCGACGTCGTGCTCATGGACCTCGTGATGCCGCGGCTCGACGGCGTCCAGGCGATGCGCGAGCTGCGCGCGCGCGTGCCGCGCACACGGGTGATCGTCCTGACGAGCTTTCTCGACGACGACCGCCTGCTGCCGGCCATTCGCGCGGGCGCCGCCGGCTACCTGCTCAAGAACGTCGAGCCGTCCGAGCTCGCGCGCGCCGTGCGCGCCGCCGAGGCCGGCGAGGCGCTGATCGACCCCGCGGTGGCGGCGCGGCTGGTCGATGCGCTGGCCGACGGCGAGGAGCGCGACGAGCAGCCGCTGACCGCGCGCGAGCAGGAGGTCCTCGACCTCGTCGCGCGCGGCTATGCGAACAAGCGCATCGCTCTCGAGCTCGGCATCGCCGAAAAGACGGTCAAGACGCACGTGGGTCATGTCCTGGCCAAGCTCGGGGTCGCCGACCGCACGCAGGCGGCGCTGTACGCCACGCGCGCGGGACGGCGGTCCTAGGACCAATTACCCCTTCAGGTTGCGACCCGACCGCGCCTAGCGTGCCGGGCATGCCGACTGCCATCGTCACAGGAGCGTCACGGGGCCTGGGCCTCGCCCTCGCCCGCGCGCTGCACGATCGCGGCTTCGGCCTCGTCGTGGACGCCCGCGGCGGCGAGGCGCTCGAAAGCGCCTGGACCGGAGTCGAGGGCGTCGTCGCGCTCGAGGGCGACGTCGCGGATCCTTGGCACCGCAGCGCGCTCACCGTCGCCGCGGGCGACCGCATCGACGTGATCGTCAACAACGCCAGCCAGCTCGGCCCGAGCCCGCAGCCGGCGCTTCGCGAGTACCCGCTCGACGAGCTCCGCCGCGTCTTCGAGGTCAACGTCATCGCGCCGCTCGCGCTCGTCCAGACGGCGGTGCCCAAGCTGGCCGGCGGCGCTCGCATCGTCAACATCACCTCCGACGCCGCCGAGGAGCCCTACGAGGGCTGGGGCGGCTACGGCTCGTCCAAGGCCGCGCTCGACCAATGGACCAGGATCCTCGCCGCCGAGCACCCGACTTGGCGCGTGTACACCGTGGATCCAGGCGACATGCGCACGCAGATGCACCAGGACGCGTTTCCGGGCGAGGACATCTCCGATCGCTCGCCGCCGGAGGCCAGCGTGCCGGGCCTGCTCGCCCTCGTCGAGGGCGACCTGCCCAGCGGCCGTTACCGCGCGCGCGAGCTGTCGGCCATCTCGGCGTGATGAGCGGCGCACCGGCATTCGCGTTGCCGGAAGCGCTGGAAGCCACCGAGCCTCCGGAGGCACGCGGCCTGCGCCGCGACGAGGTGCGGATGCTCGTCGCGGCGCGGGGCGACAACCGGCTCGAGCACGCCCGCTTCCACGACCTGCCGTCGTTCCTAGCCGCCGGCGACGTCGTGGTCGTCAACACCTCGGCCACGCTGCCCGCGGCGCTCCCGGCCGGTGAGCTCGAGCTGCATCTGTCGACGCCTGCGCCGGATGACCCGACGCCGGCGCGCTGGGTGGTCGAGGTGCGCGAGCGGGACAAGCCCTTCCTCCGCGCCCGGACGGGCGACGTCCTCCCGCTCCCCGCGGGCGGCAGCGCCGAGCTGCTCGCGCCCTACGCGGCCGGGCGGCGCCTCTGGCTCGCGCGCCTCGACCTGCCCGTTCCGCTGCTCTCCTACCTGCACGACCACGGCTTTCCCATCCGCTACGGCTACGTCCCGCGCGCGTGGCCGCTGGAGGACTACCAGACCGTCTACGCGCTCGAGCCGGGCAGCGCCGAGATGCCCAGCGCCGGCCGGCCTTTCACGCACGAGCTCATCACCCGCCTGGTCGCCGGGGGCGTGGAGGTCGCGCCGGTCGTGCTGCACACCGGCGTCTCGTCGCCCGAGCGCGGCGAGCCCCCCTTCCCCGAGCGCTACCGCGTCCCCGAGGAGACCGCCCGCCGGGTCAACGCCGCGACAGGCCGTGTGATCGCCGTGGGCACGACGGTCGTGCGCGCCCTCGAGACCGTCGCCGCGCCCGATGGCACCGTGCGTGCCGGTGCCGGCTGGACGCGGCTGCTGGTCTCGCCCGAGCGCGGGCTGCGGGCGATCGACGGACTCATCACCGGCTGGCACGAGCCCCAGGCCTCGCACCTCGAGCTCCTGCGCGCCGCGGCGGGCGACGCGCTGCTGCAGCGCTCCTACCGGGAGGCACTCGCGCGCGGGTACCTGTGGCACGAGTTCGGCGACAGCCACCTCGTTCTGCCATGAGCGCTCGACGGCGCCTGATCAGGTGCCGCCCTCGCGTGCTGGCGGGCTGATGATGCGCGCGCCGCGCCCGCGCGTCATGAAGCTGAACGCCCAGCGGATGAACACCAGAAGGCGGTTCTGGAACCCGACGAGGTACCAGAGGTGTACGCCGAGCCACGCCGCCCAGGCGGGAAAGCCGCTCAACCGCACGACGTGGAGGTCGGCCACGGCGCGGGCACGGCCGATCGTCGCCAGGTTGCCCTTGTCGAAGTAGCGGAACGGGCGGCTCGTCCCCCCGCTCAGCCGGGCGCGGGTCACTGCGGCGGCGTGGCGGCCCTGTTGCATCGCCACCGGCGCCACACCGGGATACGTCACCGGCCCGCCGCCGTGGACGCGGACGCGGATCATGTCTCCCAGCGCGAAGACCTCGGGGTGTCCGGGGAGCGTCAGGTCGGGCTCGACCGTCACGCGCCCGGAGCGGTCGATCTCGGCGCCCGCCTGCTCGCCGACCTGCGCCGCGAGCCCGGACGCGGTCACGCCCGCGGCCCAGATCACGGTCCGGGACGGGATGCGCTCCGATCCGCCGTCGGGCGCGTGCACCGCGACCCCCTCGTCGTCGATGCCGACCACGGCGCGGTCGAGCAGGACCGTGACCCCGAGACGCTCGAGCGAGCGCTTGGCCTTGCGGGACAGTGAGCGCGGAAACGTCCCCAGCACCCGGTCGGTCGCCTCGACGAGCAGGATCCGACCGTCGCGGGGGTCGATGGCGCGGTAGTCGCGGCGCAGGGTGTCGCGCGCAAGCTCGGCGATCTGGCCGGCCATCTCGACGCCGGTCGGACCCGCGCCGACGATGACGAAGGTCAGCCAGGCCCGCTGCTCCGGCGCGCGCGGCTCGAGCTCGGCCGCCTCGAACGCGCTGAGGATCCGGCTGCGCACTGCGAGGGCGCTCTCGAGCGACTTCACCTGCGGCGCGAGCGACTGCCACTCGTCGTGCCCGAAGTACGAGTACTGGGAGCCGCCGGCAACGATCAGGGTGTCATAGGCGAGCGTCGTCGGCGTCGCGTCGCCGGCCACCGGCTCCACGCGCACCTCGCGGGCGTCGAGGTCGAAGCCGGTGGCCTCGGCCAGCAGCACCCGGACGTTGCGGTGGCGCTTGAACATGGCGCGAAGGGGGAAGCACACCTCGCCCGGCGCAAGCGCCCCCGTCGCGACCTGGTAGGTGAGCGGCTGGAACAGGTGGAAGTTGCGCCGGTCGACGAGCGTGAGCTCCACCGGCGCGCCGGCGAGATGGGTCGCCGCCTGCAATCCGGCGAACCCGCCGCCGATGACCACGACCCGGTGCGCGCCGCCCTGAGCCACCCTGCACGGCAACGTACACCAGACGGTCGCTCGGGCGTCACGTGCGCTGTACAGTCGCCACGTGGAGACCGTCGGCCGCGGGATCCTTCTGATCAGCCCCGGATCGCGCGGTGACGTGCAGCCGTTCGTGGCGCTCGCGCTCGGGCTCGAGGCGGCGGGACACCGGGTCACGGTCGCGGCCCCGGAAAATCTGCGCGCGCTCGTCGAGCACGCCGGGGTCCGCTTCCTCCCGCTGGACGTGGATTTCGCCGCCCTCAGCGACAGGCCCGAGCTGACCGCGGGCAATCCTCTGGCGCACCCGCGCGCCATGCGCCGGACGATGCGCGACGTCGTCATGCCGATGATGCGCCGCATGCTGGACGGCGCCGCCGATGCCGCCGTGGGGGCCGAGGCGATCGTCCACCATCCGAAGCTGATGGGCGGTGACGACCTGGCGGCCGCGCACGGCATCCCGGGCATCGCCGCGCTCACGTTGCCGCTCCTGTCGCCGACACGGGCCTTCCCGCCCCCCGGCGTCATCAACCGCGACCTGGGCCCGTTCCTCAACCGCGCGAGCTACCGGCTGGTACCGCTGATGAACGCGTCGTACGGCCCCATGCTCCGCGACTGGCGCCGCCAGCGCCTCGGTCTCCGCAAGGCCGCGTCGACCGCGGGGCGCCTGCGCCTGTACTGCTACAGCCCCGCCGTCGTGCCCACCCCGCCCGACTGGGACGACACCTCGCTCGCCACGGGGTACTGGGAGCTCCCGCTGGCCAGCCTCCCGCCAGCGCCGGCCGAGTTGAGTGCGTTCCTGTCGGACGGTAGCCCGCCCGTGGCCGTCGGCTTCGGCAGCATGATCGGCACCGACCCCGCGGGGATGACGGCCACCGTCGTCGACGCGCTGCGCCGGGCCGGCCGCCGCGGCGTGCTCATCACCGGCGGTGGCGGCCTGGTGGCGGAGGCGGTCATCGGCGACGATGCGATCGCCGTGGCAGATGTTCCCCACGCCTGGCTGTTCGAGCGCGTCGCCGCGGTCGTTCACCACGGGGGCGCCGGCACAACCGCCGCCGGCCTGCGCGCCGGTCGTCCCACCATCGTCTGCCCCTTCATCGCCGACCAGCCCTTCTGGGGTCGCGCGGTGCAGGAGCGCGGCGCCGGCCCGGCGCCGCTGCCCGCGAAGCGCCTCACGCCGCACGCACTGCAGGATGCGATCGCGCGGGCGACGACCGACGCCGGGATCGCGCAGCGGGCCGGCGAGCTCGGCGAGCGACTTCGGGCGGAGGACGGGGTCGGGCGCGCCGTGCAGGCGATCGAGGAACGCCTCAGCCGGGGCCCCCGCCGCGGCGCCGCGAAGCCGTCATAGGGGCACGGCCGGCGGCGCCTCAGGACCGCCGCGTCCGCGACGGCAGCGAGACGTTGTCGTCGAGCGGGTTGGCCGGCATCGGCCCCTGCTTGACCTCGACCAGGCGCGTTCCGTCCTCGAGCGTCTCGATCGAGTGGCCCTCGTACAGCAGCGCGATGTCGCCGGGCCGCAGGTCCACGTCATCCACGTGGTCCCCGTCGGTGGCGAACATGCCGATCCGCACCGCGCCGCCCAGGCAGACCATGACCTGGTGTCTGGTCGCCGTCTGCGGGCTGCGCTCGTTTTTGTGGTAGTGCGGGTTGACGAAGGCGCCCGCGGGCCGGTTCAGCACCGTCACCTGCAGCGGCAGCTCGTCCGCCGTGATGTGCGCCTTCGTCTGTCGCTCGAGCTCGGGGCTGTCGACGCGGTAGTGCCGCTCCAGCCAGGCCCGCTCCTCGGCGGTGTCGAATGTCGGGGGGTGAGACGCGAAGTCGTCGAAGTCGGCGCGGATCACGAGCCCGATCTCGCGCCCGTCGCGCGCGCGGTAGATCTCGACGCCGCTCACGTCCTTTCGCGTTCCCCGCAGGCCCGGCGCGGAAACGGGCGTCGCGCGGCGTGCGACACTCGCCCCCGATGGGAGAAGCGGCGCGCAAGGACACCCTCGACCTGCCCGACGAGAGGCTCGACGCGCTGTTCGAGCGCGTGGGGGCGATGGCGGCGCAGGAGCTCAGGGCGACCCGCTCCGGCCCGGTCTTCGACCGGCCCCTGTCCGCCGAGCAACTCGAGGAGCTCCTGGACAGCGCTGCCCCGCTACCGCTCGAGGGCGAGCCGCTGGAGGACCTGCTCGATCGCTGTCGCGCCGTGCTCGCGTCGGGCAGGCGCACCGCTCCCACCTTTTTCGGCTACGTCCTCTCGCCGTCCGCGCCGATCGGCGTCGCGGCGGATCTGCTGGCGTCGGCCGCCGACCAGAACGTGACCTCGTGGCGATCGGCGCCCGCCGCCACGCAGGTGGAGCGCACGACAATCCGCTGGCTCGGTGAGCTCATCGGCTTCGCGTCCGACCCCGCGGGCGTCTTGGTCAGCGGAGGTTCCATGGCGAACCTGACCGCCCTGCTGGTTGCCCTGCGGTCGCGTTCGGAGGCCGACGCCGACCGGCGCAGGTTGATCGCCTACGCGTCCGAGGACGCACACTTCTCGATCCAGAAGGCGGCCGCGGCCATCGGCGTGGCCTTTCGCCGTGTGCCTGCCGACGCGGACCGGCGGCTCGGCGTCGGGGAGCTGCGCGCCGCGATCGCCGCCGACCGAAGTACCGGCAGGCAGCCGTTCTGCGTGGTCGGAACGGCCGGCACGACGGCGACGGGCGCGGTGGATGCGCTCGACGCGATCGCCGACGTGGCCGAAGCGGAGGACCTGTGGCTGCACGTCGACGGTGCCTACGGCGCGCTGGCCGCCGCGGATCCGGCGAGCCGGCCCCGGTTTTCAGGCGTCGAGCGCGCGAACTCGCTGTGCGTCGACGCCCACAAGTGGCTCTACGTGCCGGTTGATTGCGGGGCGCTGCTCCTGCGGTCTACGGACGCCGGTCCGAAGGCGTTCGGCGCGGCCGATGCCGCCTACGTGCGGATCCTCACCGACGAGGTCGTCGAGTCGTTCGC
>Ga0075425_100006367_pt1 | contig 12345 bp, 11 predicted proteins | sample SoiMethybrSBSTD4_FD_75300 | JGI IMG/M metagenome (GOLD analysis project Ga0075425, IMG submission 75300) | Bulk soil microbial communities from a Populus tree surrounding site in Tennessee, USA - Soil MetaG P. TD hybrid SBSTD4 | ecosystem: Environmental > Terrestrial > Soil > Tree plantation...
TCAGGCGCGAGGCGATGGCTGGTTTCATTGACGGTCGCAATCATCGCGATGGCTGTCGGCAGCGCGCTCGCTGTGCCTGTCTGGGATCGACTCGATCCATCGGCGGCGCGGCTCGACGCCACGTATCGCGACGCCGGTGAGTGGCTCAACACGCACACGGCCCCTGACGATCGACTCTTCGTGTGGGGAGATTCGGCGCAGCTGTACGTGTACTCGCAACGGTTGATGGCCACACGCTTCGCGTTCACCAACTATCACGCCGGCATCATCTGGGGCACGAACGCGATTCCCGGATCTCCGCATCCGGCTGTGCCGTCGCTCGTCGTGCCGCGGGCGTGGACCGAGCTGCTCGATGACATCGCGCGCACGCCTCCCGCACTGATTGCCGATGCAGCCGCCGCCGGCCTCCACGATTTCGACGGACACGAACTCGAAAAGTATCCGCAGCTCTGGACGATCGTCCTCGCTCACTATCGCTATGAGACGACGCGCAGCGGCATCCGCATCTATCGCCGCATCGATTCATAAAACTTTCGCAGCGGTTCGCAAGTTGCATCAACGTGACGGACTTCACCTGTTGGTGTCCTGCGATGATGTCACTGCGTACGATTTTCTTATGTCTCGTTGTCACGGTCGCCGGCGCTTCCTGCAGCCACTCCACGGGTGTCACGCCCTCGTCGACGTCCTCGACGTCGACCGACACATCGACGGCAACGTACGCGTTGAGTGGAAAGGTCGTTCAGGCAGGGACCAGCAGCGGCATCGCTTCGACGCTGCTGACGCTGATCGATTTGTCCGGGAACGTGACGACAACATCGACCGACGCGACGGGAGCGTTCACATTCGCCTCTACGTTCCTCGCGGGCAACTACTCGCTGACCGCGGTCGCCCCGGGGTACGTCGTCTCCACGTCGTTCATCGCCATTCCCGTGACGAGCTTCACCATGCAGCTACCGCTCGTCGGAACGTCATCGGTGACGACTGTCGGCGTCGTCATCACGGGACCATCGACGCTGACGATAGGAGGGACGAGTCAGTTGGCCGCGAGCGTCTTGTACTCGGACGGCACACAGAAGGACGTGACGAACGTAGCGAAATGGTCGTCCACCGTGCCGTCGGTGGCGACCATTTCGGTGTCGGGATTGGCGACGGCGTACTCCGCCGGCACGACGGCGATCACGGCAGCGTTTCAAGACGTCTCCGGATCGCTCGCGTTGACGACTTCACCGTGACGCTGCTTATGGCGACACGACGGCAGCTAGCCGATCGAAACGCTCGCCCCAGGCGCGCTTGGCGGCATCCGCGGCCGCACGACTTGGAAGCTTTTCGTGCTGCACCGCCGCGCTGCTCTTCGCCGGCCCCTTCGCGACGAACCCGACGACGACGGATGTGCCGTCGGGCCAGGCGAGGCGCATGCGTTTGGGCGCCGTGGCCGATTTCACCTCGACGTCCTCACCGAGCCAGCGTTTACGCATCGCCGCGCTGGCGAATGCATCGTAGACTCGCGTGACGTCGGCGCCAAAGGTGCGGCTCTTGCTCGTCTGGTAGACGCCGTCGCGGAGCTGGCCCTTTTCGCGCAGCCCGCGGATTCGCTCGTAGCCGACGGTGACCATCTGTGTCCACCAGCTCGGCGTTTTGAAAAACGCGACGAGCTTCGCGATCTCGCCGTGCGACTTCTGCATGGCGCCTGCACGATCGAGCGTGCGCACCCAGCTCTCCCAGGTGCAGCCGGTCGCCTCTTTCACGGAGGCGTCGCTCATGCCCGCGATCTCGGCATAGTCCGATCGGTCGTACTCTTTTTTCTTGAGGAGTTGTGCGCGAGCCGCGGTGTACGACTCGCCGGTCTTCTTCATGCGCGCTCGAACGAGGCGCTTCAGATCTTTTTCGGTTGGCATAACGATCTCCTTCGCTCCATTCGCAGGCGAAGCCCCCCAGCAGCTTCGTCCACGAAAGACGAAGTCGATGTCATGTCGCTCCGGGAGTATGCCCCCCTTTGCCTCGGCGAAGACCTCTGCTTGGGGAGAGGTCAACGAGGTTGGGCGTGGATGGTCGCCGGCCGTAGACTAACACACCATGAATCTGGTGATTCGGCGATTTGGTGTTTTGGTGATCTCAGGGCATTTGGTGATTTGCGGGGCCGCTCGCGCGCAAACCACAGACGAACTGAACACTGACGGCAAGAACCCGAACAACGTCATCACGCAGAGCATGGGCTTCGATCGAAAGAGCTACAGCCCGCTGAAGCAAATCAACAAATCGACCGTAAAGCGGCTCGTCCCGGTGTGGAACACCGCGCTCAGCAACGAACAAGGCGAACTGGCGGCGCCGACGGTGTATGACGGGGTGATGTACGTCATCAACGGCAAATGGACGTTCGCGATCGACGTCGCCACCGGCCGGCAGATCTGGCGAACGCCTGTGCGGCTCGAACCTGGCGTCACACGCGAGGCGATCACCCGCGGCGCGGCGACGATCTACAACGGCAAGGTCTTCCGCGTCACGGTCGACAACCACGTCCTCGCACTCGACATGAAGACCGGCAAGGAAGTCTGGAATCAGAAGTTTGCCGATGCGAAGGAAGGCTACTACGCAACCAGTGCCCCGATTGTCGCAAACGGCGTCCTCATCTCCGGCATGGCTGGCGGCGAGTCGACGACGCGCGGATTTCTGATCGGCTGGGATCCCGAGACAGGCAAGAAACTGTGGACGCGGTACACAATCCCCGCGCCTGGCGAGCCGGGATCGGAAACATGGCCGAAGAACTCAGACGCGTGGAAGTTCGGCGGCGGCCCGACGTGGCGCTCGGGCTCTTACGATCCGCAGCTCGATCTCGTGTACTGGGGTGTCGGCAACGCCGAGCCCTACGATCCCCGTCCGCGTGAAGCGCTCGACAGCCTCTACACATCGAGCGTCCTCGCCATTCGTCCGAAGACCGGCGAGATTCACTGTTACTTTCAGTACACGCCGAACGACGTGTACGACGTCGACGGCAACGACGAGCAGGTACTGGCCGACATGACCATCGCCGGCGAAATGCGAAAGGTGATGATTCAGACGAACAAGAACGGCTTCCTGTACGTTCTCGATCGCACCAACTGCAAGCTGATCGCCGCCAATCCGTACGTCAAAGTGAACTGGGCGTCGAAGGTCGACATGACGACCGGACGTCCTGTGCTGACGGATGTCTACAAGAGATTTCTTGCAGGCGAGGAAGTCGAAATCTGGCCCTCGCGCGGCACGAACGCGGTCCCGATTGCATTCAACCCGAAGACCGGACTTGTATTTGCCACGACCTGGAATCTTCCGCGCATTCAGAAACTGGTACTGAACCCCGCGCCGCAGGTGATCGGCACCGCGACGACAAACGTCACGGCGCGGCTACCGGAGCTGAAACCCGGCGAGCCCCTCGGATTTTTTGCCGCGATCGAACCTCTCACCGGCAAACGCAAATGGGAGATTCCGCTCGTCGATCTCCCAAGTTCCGCCGGCGTCCTCGCCACAGCCGGCGGGCTCGTGTTCACCGGAAAGTTGTCGGGCGAATTCGTCGCGCTCGACGAGGAGAGCGGAAAAACGTTGTGGCAGTTCAAGACGGGATCGAGCGTCAACGCGACCGCGATTACCTACCTGCACGACGGCAAGCAGTACGTCACAGTGGCGTCTGGTCTCGGCGGCGGTCTCGCGACGCGATATGCCGCCGAGAAAGTCCCGACCGGCGGATCGATCTGGACGTTCGCGTTGGCATCCAACTGAGGACGCGAAATGCAACGATGCTCAGCCCTTTTCAGAGTGACGATCGTCACGACAGGAGCTTTGCTCGTCGTGACCTGCACGTGCGAATCGCGAAACTGGCGCTCGTCGGCACTTACCTCGCGTTCGTCGGCGGTATGAGCTGGGTGGTAGGACTGGCCTTGCTTCGCTCACGCGTGGCGGCGTCGACAACGGACGCGCCGACAAGTTGGCGCGCCCGTTAGCTGGTTCTCGTTCCTACATCGTCACGTCGCGCGGCATGGGCTTGTCCGCATTCTGGATGTCGCCCTTGGTCTCGCCGGTCGACGAGATGTCCTCCGCACCAGTCTGCTCGAGGATCCGTTTGGCGCGTGATGCCCAATCGGAGTTGTCCGAGTGGACCGACAGCAGAATGCCGCCCTTCTTCACGCGACCCTCGTAGCGCTTCGCTTCGTACTCCGGAATCCCCATCCCGATGAGCGCGCCGGTGATGCCGCCTACCACGCCGCCGGCACCCGCGCCGGCGAGCGCTGCCATGATCGGTCCCGCGGCAATGAACGGCCCGAGGCCTGGAATGGCCAGCGCGCCGATGCCGGCCAGCCATCCAAGCGCGCCGCCGACGATGAAGCCGGTTGTTCCGCCGGTGGCAGCACCTTCGGGAGCCTTCGTGCCTTTCTCGTGCGCGAAGTCCTTGGTGCCGACGTTCTCAGGAAACAGCACGGAGATGTCGGTGTTGCGGAAGCCGCTGGCGCGCAGCGACTCGACAGCGCCGTCCACCGCGCCATATGTCGGATAAATTCCGAACACTGCGATGTTCTTGGCCATGTGTAACTCCTCCGGCCTACTTCTTCGCCGGTGCAATGGTTAGTTCGTTGGCAACGCGTCCTTGTCCGGCGACTTCAATGGCTTTCGCTTCAACCGCTTTGCGCTCGTCCTCGCTGCGCACTGGTCCCTTGAGCGTGACTTCGCCGTTGGCCGTGATGACCTTCACGTTGTGCGCGTACGTCGACAGGGTTTTGTCGGCGACGAGTGCGCGTCGGATATCCCGCGTGATAGCGAGGTCGTGTTTGCCGTTCTTCTGTTTGTCGGCGCTCAGCTGATCGGTTTTGTTGACCTTCGTATTGTCAGCCGCCGATTGCGCCGCGTTCGTCGGCGCCTGCTGTGCAAACATAGGGACCGAGACGGCAAGGCTCAGCCACACTCCCGCACTAATGATCCGTAGAAACTTTCGCTGCATACCCCCTCCTCAACCCCTAGGAAAAGCTGCAAGCAGGCGGCCATGCCTCCGTTTGCGAGTAAACTCCCACTCGCAAAAGGGAGAGTGCTCATGCATGCCAGTTACAGACGAGTTGCGGCCCTAAGCGTGGCAACGGTCGGAATACTGTTGACCGCCGCATCCGCCACGCACGCACAGGCGTTCGCCAATCTCAAGAATTCGCTCGTGAACTATTCGGTTGCTGACGCCGACCCGAAGATGACGTGCGAGGCGCTCGCGGCGTCATTCAAGGACAAAGACATCGTGTCGTTGAAAACGCGGACTGTGGCGGCAGCGGAGAACGCGCCCGAGCACTGCCGCGTCAGCGGCGTGCTGTCGCCGGAGATTGGTTTCGAGGTGAACCTGCCGGCGAAATGGAATCACCGGATGTACATGATCGGCAACGGCGGCCTCGCGGGCGAACAGCCCGACGATCCCGGTCGCGCGGCGCAGCGCGCAAGCGCGCTGGCCAATGCGTTCGTGATGGTCAGCACCGACACCGGACACAATGCGAGCAAAGAGCCGGCCGGCGTGTTCGCTCAGCGCAATCCGCCGACGGCGATCGACTATGCCTATCGCGCGGTGCATCTCACGGCGACGACGGCCAGGAAGATTGCGGACGCGTACTACGGCAAGAGAGTGGAGCGCGCGTACTGGAACTCGTGTTCAAACGGCGGCCGCCAGGGTCTCCTCGAGGCGCAGCGCTATCCCGACGATTTCGACGGCATCGTCGCCAACGCGCCGTGGGTCAATCAAACTGGGTTCGCGATAGGCGCGGTCTGGAATCAGCGCGCCCTGACGGAAGCGCCGATTTCGCTCGACACGCTCAAACTGGTCGCCGAGCGCGCGATGGCCAAGTGCGACAAGATCGACGGACTCGCCGATGGACTCATCGACGACCCGCGCAAGTGCGACTTCGATCCCGCGCGCGATGTGCCGGAGTTGAAGCCAGCCGAAGCGGCGGCGCTGAAGAAAGTGTACAGCGGCGTGACGAGCAACGGGAAGACGTTCTTTCCGGGTTTCATGATCGGGAGCGAGAACAACGGCGGCTGGGCGAACCTCATCGTGCCCGGTCCGCGCGGAGGCGACCCGGCCGACTTCAACCTCGCGCAAGGCTTGATCAAGTACCTCGTGTTCGATCCGCCGAAACCGGATTGGGACTTCCACACGTTCGACTTCGATCGCGACGTCACGCTCGTGGACCGCTGGGGCAAACTGGCGAACGCCAACAATCCCGATTTGTCCGCGTTTCACAAGCGCGGCGGCAAACTCGTAATGACCTATGGCTGGGCGGACGCGATCCTGCAGCCGATGATGGGCGTGAATTACTACGAAGCAGCCGTCGCGAAGAACGGGCCGAAGACGACGGACTTCTTCAGGCTGTTCATGGTGCCAGGCATGGCGCACTGCGGAGGGGGCGTCGGTCCGGATCAGAACGACGCGGTGTCGGCAGTGATCGACTGGGTCGAAAAGGGCAAGGCGCCTGATGCGATCGTCGCGAAGAAGATCGTGAACGGACAGGTCACGCGCAGCCGCCCACTCTGTCCCTATCCGCAGGTCGCGCGATACAAAGGCAACGGCAGTATTGACGACGCCGCGAACTTCAGCTGCGTGGCGCCGTGACGACGACCCACGGTAGTGTCCGCTTTAGGCGGACACTACCGTGTTTCGATCAAGAAATCCGCGAACCGCCGCCGCACCTCCTCGAACATCGTGCTGACGTCGAGCATGGCCGACCATCCGGTTTCGACGTAGCCCGGCTCCTGCACTTCGACGACCGCGTGCGTCTGCGGATCGATGCCGTGAAACACGCCCTGCCCTCTCACCACCATGCGCGGATCGTCGACGCGGGCGGGGAACGTGCGTAACACGACGCCGCGAAAGTTCACCTCGATGACCTGGTTCCGCGCGACGTCGTTGGCGGCCACTGAGTTCGTCTCGATCGCCTCGAACGGCAGCGCCGACGTGTCCATGCTCCACGAGAGGTTGCCGGTCGACAGGTCGATCGCGTGAAGAGTCGTGCCATCCGCAAAGTACACGCGAGGGACATCGGGCGCGTCGATGAGCACCCGCCAGGGCTTGCTGGCTTTCGCGTCGCCAGGACGAACCACTTCGCGGACGATCTCACCGCGCGCGAGTCGCGCGACCGAGAATCGCGTCTGGAGCCGGCCGCTCGCGTCGGCCGTGACATGCGTCCGCAGCGCGATCAACTCGCCCGACTTCAACTCCACCACGGGCCCCGGCGCGACATCCTCGACTGACTTCAGCCGGTCGAGGGTGTCGACACCCTCGGCGTCTTCACGCCACAGCGTACGAATGGGCGCGAAGCCCATTCGGGTCAGCCGGACGAGCTGCAGTTCACGCGAGATCCTGAATCGTCCGCGTCCGTAAACTGGACGCCCCTTCTGACACACACGATTCCAGGTGTCGTGAGTCACGAGCAGTTCCGCGTACACGCCGCCGTTAGCGCCCTCTCCAAGCGATCCAAGTTCGGACGGACGGCGCACGAGCGTCGCTTTCGGCACACACGCGCCGGTCATCTGCCACGTCGACGGCGGCAGCGCGAAATGACTTGACTCGAGTCCCGTCTTCCCGTCGATCACGACGACCTGGCTGTTTTCGTCGCGAACGTTCAACCGCGGATGGGTCTGGATGGTCAGGAAGATCGTCCCGTCGTCGGCCTCTGCGAAGTCGTCGATGTCGCCGCGGGCTCTGTACCGCCACGACGGAACCTTGCTGCGCGGGCGGTCGAAGCGGGCCAGAGTACGCGAGGGCTGATCGAGCGTTCCAAGACGCGCGAGCAAGCCGCCAAATTGATCGCCGGCCCAAGGCGTTCCTCTGATGTTCGCCTGCCAGACGAGCCTGCCGTCCGCCCTGAGCGCGCGGACGATCGCAAACCGTTTCATCGGGTCGCCGTCAACCGCGAACAGATCAGGCCCCTCGTCGTCCACGCGAGTGGCGTCGAGAAGCGGACGCGGCGCCAACCCCGAGATCGGCGCGACGCTCCAACGCGTCGTCCCCAAACGCAGCTCCTGCTCCTCAACCACCGTGAGCTCGGAAGTTGTCGTTCGTCCGTTGGCCCGGGCAGTGATGAGCGCACGTCCCGGTGAAGCCGCTCTGATTTCGGCCGACGGCCCGTACGCAGCGATCGTCGCGACTGCGGGGTTGCTGATCGTCCAGTCCACTCGCGCCGGCGCCCTGCCCGATCGCGTGGCGACGGAAACGAGACGCGCTTCGCGCATGGCGATCGTCAGCGACGACGGATAGAGCGTCAGTTCTTCGGAAGGTTTGGTTTGGGCGCCGGCAGCAATCGTGCCTGCGGCAATCGCAAGCACGGCGAGCCCTGTGCGGCGAACGCGGAGCAACTTACGGCGTGACGGCTGGCGTCTGGGTATCGAATGACGAGCCGGCGAACACCTGCCGGCCGTCGGAGAGCTTCACGGTTCGCGCATTTGCCGTCGACGGCTCGTCCTTCGAGCGGAAACCTTCCACCGTAATCACATTGCCAGGCTTGAGCGAATTCCGATTCCAGCCGCGACGCATCAGCGTCGTGGGCGGACCGAGCTCGAAGTCCCATTCTTTCTTGACGCCGTTCTCGTCCGGACCGGCGACGACGACGCGCGCGTGCGGGTTCGTCCATTCGAGCCGTACGACTTCGCCCGTCACTTTGATGGTTTTCGATGAGTCGTATTCCGCAGCAAACGAGTGATGCGCGGTAACCGGCACGGCGCTCGCCGCGACGAGGAGCGCGACGCCAGCAACGGCAGCGGCAATGGAGCACGATTTCATAGGCGCATCATACCTTGACAACACTCGGTTGGCAGCCATAATCACCGGATGAAATTGGCAGCGAAAGTTCTCGGCGCCGCAGCATTTTGCGCGGCGCTGTCGATGAGTGTTTTCGCGCAGTGGCCGGAGTACCGCGCCCTTCCGACGCCGACCACTCCCGACGGCAAGCCCAACCTCAACGCACCCACGCCGCGGATGGCTGACGGCAAACCCGATTTTTCGGGTACCTGGCGTGGCGTATATCCGACACCTCCGGGCCGCCGCGGCGGAGCGCCACTGCCGCCGCCCGAACCGGGCACGCCACCTCCCGCAAATTTCCGCGACGTGCAGGCCGCGTTCCCCGGCGGGTTGTCGCTCACACCGTACGCCAAGGATCTGCTGGACAAGCACCTAGCACGCAATAGCAAGGACAACCCTGAAGCATCGTGCCTGCCCATGGGCAACATGCAGTTCTGGACGCAGGGCTTCCCGCGAAAATTCGTCCATTCGCCGAAGCTGCTCGTCGTCTTGTACGAAGCGAGCGCGGGGCTGCGGCAAATCTACGTCGACGGCCGCCCGCTGCCCAAGCAGGGCGATCCTCAGCCGTACTACTACGGCTATTCCACGGGTCATTGGGAAGGCGACACGCTGGTCGTCGAGAGCAATAACTTTCGCGACGACGAATGGCTCGACATCGTGGGGACGCCGACGACGGATCAACTGAAGATGACCGAACGGTTCACGCGCGTGAACTACGGCCACATGAACATCGACATCACGATCGACGATCCAAAAGCGTTTACCAAGCCGTGGACCGTGCGGCACCAGCAGGACCTCATGCCGGACGCGGACATCATCGAGTTCATCTGCCAAGAGAACAACCACTTCACGCCGCGCTAGCGTGGTGGACTGACGCCGACTCTCGAGCGCGCCGCGCGTTCATCGCGGCAGCGCTCGGGTGGATGCTCGACTCGTTCGACGTGATGCTCTACGCGATCGTGCTCGCGGAGCTCATCGCCGACCCCGCACTTCACCTTTCGACAACGACCGCCGGCATTCTCGGATCGATCACCCTGCTGGCCGCGGCAGCCGGCGGCATCGCGTCGGGCATTCTCGCCGATCGCCTCGGACGCAAGCGTGCCCTGATGTTGGCGATCCTCCTCTATTCGATATTCACGGCCGCATGTGGCTTTGCGCAGTCGGCGCTGCAACTCGCCGTCTTTCGGGTGCTGCTCGGACTCGGAATGGGCGGCGAATGGGCGACAGGGGCCGCGCTTGTGGCCGAGTCGTTTCCGGCGCAGCACCGCGGCAAGGCGCTCGCGTTCGTGCAGAGCGCATGGGCAATCGGGTATGGGCTCGCGGCTCTGGTGAACCTGGTCGTGCTTCCGATCGCCGGGTGGCGTGGCGTGTTTTTCGTCGGCGTCCTGCCGGCATTGGCGACGCTCTGGATTCGACGCCGCGTCGACGAACCGCTCATCTGGCACTCGGCCGGGCGCGACCGCGGACGCGTATCGCTCTTGTTTGCGCCGCACGTCGCCGCGATCACGATCTTCCTCACGCTGATGAATGGCTTCACGCTGTTCGGCTACTGGGCGCAGAGCAGCTGGGTGCCGGCGTACCTCGCGCTCGATTCCGCACACGGCGGCCTCGGTCTCTCGTCGTCGACGATGTCGGGGTTTGTGATCGCGATGCAGGTCGGCGCGTGGCTTGGCTACGTCAGCTTCGGATATTTCGCCGACACGTACGGCCGCAAGCGGACGTATGTATGGTTCCTGGCGATGACCGCGCTGCTGCTGCCTGTCTACGGAGCGCTGCGCGCGCCCGCGTTGCTGTTGATGCTCGGACCGGCGGTCTCGTACTTCGCCTCAGGGTTCTACAGCGGATTCGGCGCGGTGATTGCCGAGCTGTACCCAACGTCGGTTCGCGCGACGGCCGCCGGCATCTGCTACAACGTCGGACGGATTGCGAGCGCGGCGGCGCCGTTTGCGATTGGATCGCTCGCGTCGACGCGAGGTTTCGGCACGGCGTTCGCGGTGGCGGGCGTGTCGTACCTGGCCGCTGCCCTCATGTGGATTTGGATTCCCGACACCTCGAACGCCGAACTGGTCTAGGTGCCGTCTTTCCGGCACCCTCGTGGAACGGTTGATGCTCGATCGTTCTGCATGATTGACTTGTCCATCCGACACATCCTTTTCCCATTCGATTTCTCGAGGCAAGGACAGCTCGTCGCGCCCTACGTCACGGCGCTAGCTGAGCGGTTTGGGGCACACGTGACCGTGCTGAGCGTCGCGCCGCCTGCATACGAGGCTGTGCCGGTCGGTATGGGCGGTACGCTGGACTCGGGCAAGCATTCCGCGGACTGGAAGCGGGCGCTCAAGTGCCGACTCGATCGCGAGCTGGTGGGTCAGTTCGCAACCGTCGACATCGAACGCGTCACCGACTGCGGGGACGCTGCGATGCGCATCGAGGACTTCGCGCACAACTGCGACGTCGATCTGATCATGATGCCGACGCATGGCCTTGGACTGTTCCGGACCATGCTGTCGGGTTCGGTGACATCGAAGGTGCTGCACGACGTCCGGTGTCCAGTGTGGACCGCCGCGCATGCCGACGCCCAGCACGCTCCCATGCTTCCGCGATCGATTCTGTGTGCCATCGACGCCACGCACGAAGGCGTGCCACTGCTTCAATACGCGGCGCTGTTGAGCAAACGCCTCGGCGCCAAGCTCTCAGTGCTTCACGTGGTGGAACCTGTCAGCGACTGGCCGTCTCTGGCGCACGAGCGCGCGCTTCAGGAAGAGACGCGTGACACGGCTTCGATAGCCGTCGAGTCTATGCTGTCGTCCGCTGGTGTCGAGGCACGAACGCGAGTGGTCGTCGGCAACATCGTCGGAAGAGCCGCCGAAGCCGCGCGCGAAGAGCGCGCCGACCTGGTGATCGTCGGACGCGGCGCCGTTCGGGAGCCGTTCGCGCGCCTTCGCGCGCATTCGTTCGGCATCATCGAACAGTCGCCTTGTCCCGTATTGAGCGTCTAGAGACCGATCAGATTGGCAGGATGGGCGAGTCTTCCCCTTCCTGCCGATCCCGCCTGTCCTGCCCTTGCCGGCCCGTCTACTCCTTCCGCTGCTCGTCGCCGGGTGCGTTGGTGCCCGTGGAGCCGACGAACAGCTTCTTGCCGTCCTTGAACGTGATGTCGCGGCCGTTGGCGCGGTTGGCGCCGTCCTTGGCCTGATAGCCCTCGACGAGGATCTCGGTGCCCGGGAGCAGGGACGCCTTCGTCCAGCCGCGGCGCAGCAACGCGTTCGGCGCGCCGGCTTCGACCATGCAGTTCGTCACGGTGCCGTCCGTGTTCTTCACGTCGTCCTCCGAACTTCACAGTTCTAACTTCTGACTTCTAACTTCTAACTTCATTGTTGTGTCGTCTGACTCGACGCGGCGAACAGCCTTGTACCGTCTCCGAGCGTGACGGTGCGGGCATTGGCGATCTTCGACCCGTCTTTCGCCATGCTGCCTTCTACGGCGATTTCGTCGCCGACTTTCATCGAATTCCGTGTCCAGCCCTGCCGCATCAACCCGTTCGGGCTGCCCATCTCGAG
>Ga0075425_100006368_pt1 | contig 12345 bp, 11 predicted proteins | sample SoiMethybrSBSTD4_FD_75300 | JGI IMG/M metagenome (GOLD analysis project Ga0075425, IMG submission 75300) | Bulk soil microbial communities from a Populus tree surrounding site in Tennessee, USA - Soil MetaG P. TD hybrid SBSTD4 | ecosystem: Environmental > Terrestrial > Soil > Tree plantation...
ATAGCCCATCACGTCGGCGCGCGCCACCTTCGTCGCGTCCATCACGCTGACGATGTCGCTCACCATCTTGTCGCCATAGGCCGCATCGTCGTGCGGCTTGTCGCTGGCGCCATGGCCGCGGCAGTCCATCGCGATGACGCGATAGCCGGCGCCGGTCAGCGCTTCGTACCAGCCCACATTCTGCCAATTCTGCTTGCGGTCCGAAGCGAAGCCGTGCACCAGCACGACCGGCGTGCCCTCGCCCACGCAATCATAGGCGAGCCTGGTTCCATCCGATGCGAACGCGAACTGTTCCATGAAAGCCTCGTGTTTCGGCGACCTTCGCAAAGCTTCGGCAGACTGTCTATGATGCCAGGGCCAGCCGGAAAGTTCCTGTCATGTCCCTGCAGCAGTTGAAAAAAGACGTTTGCGCCGCCGTCGATGCGTTAGGCCCGGAGCTCATCGGCATCAGCCATGCCATTCATGCCGAACCCGAACTCGCGCTCGAAGAATTCCTTGCCGCCGCGCGCCTTGCCGATACGGTCGAGAGCCACGGCATCAAGACACAGCGCGAGGCTTTCGGTCTTCAGACTGCCTACGCCGCGGAGTTCGGCAAGGCAAGCGGACCAAATATCGCAATTCTCTCGGAGTACGACGCGCTGCCCGGCATCGGACACGCATGCGGTCACAACATCATTGCCACAGCGGGCCTCGGCGCGGCACTCGCGCTTGCGAAACTGACCGATCGCTTGCCCGGACGCGTGCGCTATCTCGGCACACCGGCCGAGGAACGGTTCGGCGGCAAGGAGATCATGGCGCGGCAAGGCGCGTTCGACGGCTGCGACGCGGCGATGATGATTCACCCCGCCAACCTTGATCTCGTCACCATGCCCTGCATCGCCATCGCCGAAGTCGAGGCGGTCTATCACGGCAAGTCGGCGCATGCCTCGGCCATGCCCTATCGCGGCGTGAACGCGCTTGATGCGGTCATTACCGCCTATCAATCGATCGCGCAATTGCGTCAGCACATCCGCAACACCGAGCGCATCCACGGCATCATCACCGACGGCGGTCTCGCACCCAACATCGTGCCGGAGCGTGCCGCCTGCCGATTCTATGTTCGCGCCGCCGATGCGCACGAATTGGCACCGCTGAAGCGCAAGGTACAGGCCTGCTTCGAAGCCGGCGCGCTTTCCACCGGTTGCCGGCTCGAAGTCGCGTGGGGCGACACCGACTATCTCGACATGAAAACCAATTGGCCGATGGCCGAACTCTACGAGAAGAACGCGACCGCGCTCGGCCGCGAATTCTTCGCCGTGCGCGAGTTGCCGCCGGGCTATGCCGGCTCGACCGACATGGGCAATGTCAGCCACCGCGTGCCGTCGATCCACCCGATGCTCGGCGTGGCGCCCGCCGGCGTGATCATTCACAATCCGGATTTCACGCGCTATGCGGCTTCCGAGAGGGGCGACAAAGCGGTCATCGACGGCGCCAAGTCGTTAGCCATGACGGCACTCGACCTGATGACGGATTCCACAGCGATGGCCAAAGTGCGCGCCGATTTCGCGACGACCGCCGAACTGTCGCAAGGCGCGCTCGCCAAATCGCGCGAGCCGATGGCGCATGCGCAGCATGGCGGTTGCGGTTGTGCATGAGCCTGTGGCTCGCGATCGCCGCCATAAACGGCGGCCTTGCCGTGGCGTCAGGCGCATTCGCGGCGCACGGCTTGCAAGGGCGCCTCGATGCGCAGGCGTTGCAGACATTCGAGACCGGGGCGCGCTATCACATGTACCATGCGCTGGCGATCGGTCTCGCCGCTTTTGCCATGCGTGACGCAGCGGCAGGACCGGCGACAACCGCCGCAGGATTTTTTCTCGCAGGCATTTTGCTCTTTTCCGGTTCCCTCTATCTTCTCGCACTGACGGGTGCGCGCGCGATTGGACTGGTCACGCCGTTCGGTGGCGTGTGCTTTCTCGTCGGCTGGGGACTGCTTGCCTATGCGGCGATGCGTTTGAAGTTGTGACGGGTATGCGCGAAAAAATACTGGTGGCCGGATCGGGCATTGCCGGATTGGGTGCAGCACTTGCACTTGGCGGCGGTACGCGCGACGTCACGATCCTCGATCGCGATCCGCCGCCGCCTGAAGGCTCGGCCGAAGACGCCTTCTACAATTGGGAGCGCAAGGGCGCGACGCAACTGCGCCATAGCCACGCCTTTCTCGGCCGCCTGACGACTCTCATTCGCGAACGCTATCCCGACCTGATGGCCGAACTCCTCGCGGAAGGAACGCGCCTCTTCGGCTTCGAGGACGGCCTGCCGCCGCATCTTGCGAAAAGTTACGTGCCGGCTCCCGGCGACGAGGATTGCAAGCTCCTGTTCAGCCGGCGCACCACGCTCGAACTCATCATGCGCCGTTATGCGGCGAACCTTCCCGGCGTTACGTTCGTTCCCGACGCGGGCGTGCGCGGTCTCATCACGCGACGCCACGACGGCAAGCTCATCGTCGAAGGACTCTACGTCGAGCGCAATGGCGTTGTGCAAGAGATGCGCGCCGATGTCGTTGTCGATGCCTCCGGGCGCAACTCCTCCTTTCCGCAATGGCTGCGCGGCGAAAACATTCTGGTGCATGAGGAAACGAGTCCCTGCGGCATTCTCTATTTCACCCGCCACTACAAACTGCGCGACGGCCAGAGCGAGCCGCCGCGCGACGGCGCGCCCGGCGGCGCCGACCTCGGCTACATCAAATTCGGCGTCTTCATCGCCGACAATCGTCATTTTTCGGTGACGCTGGCGACGCCCGAAATCGAAACCGAGATGCGCCTCGCCGTTGTTCGGCCGGAAAATTTCGACGCCATCTGCATGGCGCTGCCCGGTGCGGCGCGCTGGATGAATCCGGAACGCGCCGAGCCGGTGAGCCGCGTCTTCTCGATGGGCAACCTCAACAATGTCTGGCGCCACACGCTGAAGGACGGCGAACCGCAGGTGCTCAATTTCTTCGCCATCGGCGATGCCGCGGTGCGCACCAATCCGCTCTATGGCCGTGGCTGCGCCGCCGGCTTCGTCAGCGCCCATGTGCTGCGCGCCGCACTCGATTCCTCGCGCTCGCCCATCGAGCGCGCCAAGATGTTCGACCGGGAGATCGAGAGCGTCATCCGTCCCTATTTCGCTTCTATGGTCGAACTCGACCTCAACGCTATTAGGCGTGCCAAGCAGGAACGCGATCCGACTCATCGCCCGTCGCTGCGTGCGCGCATGACAAAGAGTTTCGCCGAGGACGGATTGATGCCGGCGCAGCGTGGTGACGTCGAAGTCAGCCGCGCCATGTCGCGCGTCTTTCACATGCTCGACGAGCCTACGGCGTTCCTCAAACGTCCTGCTATCATGGCGCGCATCATGCGCGTCTGGGCGATGCCGGAAGCGGAGAAGCGCCGCCGCGGCTTTTACGCCCCCAAAGCAGGTCCCGACCGCGCCGGGATGTTGAAGCTACTCAAGATCGCCGCCTGATTACGGAGAACGACATGGTCACCTTTCCGAAACCCACAATGATCAAGACCAACGGTATCGACATGGCGGTCTATGAAGCCGGGCCGAGGGACGGCGTTCCCGTCGTGCTCTGCCACGGCTTTCCCGAACTCGCCTATTCCTGGCGACATCAGATTCCGGCGCTCGCCGCCGCCGGCTTTCGCGCCATCGCACCGGACCAGCGTGGCTATGGTCTGACCTCGCGGCCGGAAGCGATCAGCGATTACGACATGGCGCACCTGACCGGCGACCTCGCCGGCCTGCTCGATGCGCTCGGCCTCAAGGACGCGATCTTCTGCGGCCACGACTGGGGCGGACTCGTCGTATGGCAGATGCCGCTGTTCCATCCCAAGCGCGTGCGCGGCGTCATCGGCGTGAACACGCCATTCCTGCCGCGCGCACCGATCGATCCGATCGTGGCGATGCGCACCATGTTCGGCGAAGACATGTACATCGTCTATTTCCAGAAGCCCGGTGTCGCCGATGCAGCGCTTGCCAAGGATGTCGGCAAGGCGTTCCGCTTTTTCATGCGCAAATCGGGCATGAAGGCGACGGAGTACGCCAAGCTTCCCGCCGAACAGCGCAACCTCGCCCTCGTCAAGGCACTCGAGGCCGACGAAGTCAGCTGGGGCGGCGGCGGTGCGCCCCTCCTCACCGACGAGGAGATGAAGTTCTTCGTCGACACGTACAAGAAGACCGGCTTCACCGGCGGCATCAACTGGTATCGCAATTTCACCCGCAACTGGGAGAAGAGCGAAGGCGTGGAGCAAAAGGTCCGCGTGCCCGGCCTCATGGTGATGGCGGAAGACGACGTCGTCCTGTCGCCGGCGATGGCCGATGGCATGGAGGCGTATGTCCCCGATCTGGAGAAGGCCCTGATCAAGGATTGTGGCCACTGGACCCAGCAGGAACATCCCGAGGAGCTCAACCGAATCATGATCGCCTGGCTGAAGAAGCGGTTTGGTTAGCTGAACTGTCGGGTGGCCCCACCGTGGGAGCCATGACAAACTGGCGCCATGTCTCAGTCGTCCGACGATGTCGACACCTTCTCCTACGCCGATCCGACCGATCCGCGTCTGAAGCGGTTCTTCATCCGTCTCATCGAACGGCTGACCGGTCAGCCCTACCTCAAATGGTTGTACGAAGAGAACAAGGCGCATCCGGTGCCGGGCGAGAGTTTCTGGCAGGCGGCGATCCGCAAGTTGGAACTGAAACTCGTCTTCAACGAGGACGAACTCGCCAAGTGGCCGAAGACCGGACCGCTCGTCGTCGTCGCCAATCACCCCTTCGGCGTGCTCGACGGACTGATCGTGTGCGAGATCGTCAGCCGTGTGCGCGAAGATTTCCGCGTCCTCACCAATGCCGTCCTCCTGCGCGCCGAGGAGGTCAAGGAATTTCTCTTGCCCGTCGACTTCGCCGAAACCGACGAGGCGCTCAAGACCAACCTCCACACCCGCGCCGAAGCCAAGAAATTCCTGCTCAAGGGCGGTTGTCTCGTCGTTTTTCCCGCCGGTGGGGTTTCCACCACGCCGACCATCTGGCACAAGCGCGCCATCGATGCGGAGTGGAAGAATTTTACTGCGCGATTGATCGGCCAGGCCAAGGCGCCGGTGGCGCCCGTCTATTTCGCCGGCCAGAACAGCCGCCTTTTCCAACTTGCCAGTCACGTCAGCATGACGCTTCGCCTTTCGCTGCTCTTCAAGGAAGTGCATGACCGCATTGGCAGCGAGATTCACCTTCGCATCGGCGAGCTTGTGCCGTATGAACGGCTCGCCGGCATCAACGACAGACAATCCTTCATGGACGTTTTGAAGAACATCACCTATTCGCTTGGCGGCAGCGTGCCCGAGAAACCGAGCAAGCCGCGCGTCAAGCGGCCGCGCCGCCCGCCGGGTTCGCGGGTCTATCCATGAGCACGCGCATTCGCGTCGGTCTGTTCGTGACCTGCCTCGTCGATCTCGTTCGGCCGCAGGTCGGTTTCGCTGCGGTCAAGCTGCTCGAACAAGCGGGTTGCGATGTCGAAATCCCGAACGCGCAAACCTGCTGCGGCCAGCCGGCGTGGAACGCCGGTGCCGACAAGGACGCGGCCGCCATCGCGCGCAATGTGATCGCCGCGTTCGAAGGCTACGACTATGTCGTCGCGCCCTCGGGCTCTTGCGCCGGCATGATCAAGCGGCACTATCCCGAAGTGTTCGAGAAGGATGCCATTTGGCTGCCGCGCGCCCGCGCGCTGGCGGCGAAGACGCACGAGTTGACCTCCTTCCTCGTCAAGGTGCGCGGTGTCGAAGCAGTCAAGGCGAATTTCGCGGGCTCCGTCTGTTATCACGACTCGTGCTCCAGCCGCCGCGAGATGGGCGTCGTTGCCGAACCGCGCAGCTTGCTCGCCACCGTCGACGGTCTCACGCTCAAGGAGATCGGCGACAAGGAGACTTGCTGCGGCTTCGGCGGACTCTTCAGTGTCAAATATCCCGAAATCTCCGAACGCATCGCCGACACCAAGATCACCGATGTGCTCGCGACCGGCGCTGAAACGCTGACCGGCGGCGATCTCGGCTGTCTCCTGCACCTTGCCGGCCGCATGCAGCGCGACGGCAAGGCGATCGCGGTTCGCCACGTCGCCGAAATCCTGGCCGGCATGGGCGACGAGCCGGCCCTCGGCGAAGAGCGCAAATGAACCAGGATCCGCGCCAGTTTCCTAAAGCCGCGCGCGAAGCGCTGAACGATCCGTTGCTGCGTCCGGCGCTCAACCGGATGAAAATGAACTTCGCGGCGCGCCGCGCCTATGGCGTGCAGGCGTATGGCGACTTCGAGACGTTGCGCCAGGCGGGCCGCGACATCCGCGACTATGCGGTGACGCATCTCGACACTCTGCTCGAAACCTTCGAGGCGAGCGTCACGGCCAAGGGCGGCAAAGTGCATTGGGCGAGCGATGCCGAGGAAGCGCGCCAACAGATCCTTGCCATCCTGCGCGAGATCGACGCCAAGACCGTCACCAAGGGCAAATCCATGGTGACGGAGGAGATCGCCCTCAATCCCTTCCTCGAAAAGAACGGCATCGTGCCGGTGGAAACCGACCTCGGCGAATATATCGTCCAACTGCGGCACGAACCGCCGAGCCATCTGATTGCGCCGGCGTTTCATCTTACCAAGGAACAAGTGGCGGATACCTTCCGCGAAGTGCACAAAGAGTTCGATCCCAACCGCTCGCTCGTCGAACGCAACACGCTGGTGCAGGAAGCCCGCGCCGTGCTGCGCGCCAAGTTCGAGGCGGCGGACGCCGGCATCACCGGCGGCAATCTCATCACGGCCGCCGAAGGCGCAGCGATCATCGTCACCAATGAAGGCAACGGCGATTTGACGCGCCTTCTGCCGAAGACCCACATCGTCGTCACTGGCATCGAGAAGGTCGTACGCGACATGAACGATGCCTCCGTGCTCCTGCGTCTCCTGCCGCGTTCGGCGACCGGCCAAGCCATTTCCACCTATGTCAGCATCATGGCCGGGCCGGTGGGCGAGCGTGACGAGCAACGCGGGTTTCATGTCGTGCTCGTCGACAATGGCCGCTCCAAGCTCATCGGTACCGAAGCGCAGGACGTGCTGCGCTGCATTCGTTGCAGTGCCTGCATCAATCATTGCCCGATCTACGGCGCCATCGGCGGCCACGCCTATGGCGCGACCTATATGGGACCGCTCGGCGCGGCGCTCAATCCCGGCATGATCGGCGTTGCCGAAACCGGGCATCACGCCAACGCCTCAACCTTCTGCGGGCGTTGCGCCGAAGTCTGCCCGGTGATGATCCCGCTGCCCAAGATCATGCGCTACTGGCGCGCGGTCGAGCATGCGCAGGGACTGGCGCCCAAGTCCGTCACCTTCGGTCTGGCGCTATGGGCCTTCGCGGCGAAACGCCCATTCTTGTATAGATTTGGAGCGTCGCTTCTGGCGCGGTTGTTGAAGTTCATGAGCCGCAAAGGCGCCGTTCACTCGTTGCCGCTCATGCGGGGCTGGTTCGCAGTGCGCGATTTTCCCGCGCCTGCCGGCAAGACCTTTCACGAGCAATGGCAGACGCACCGATGAGCCGCGCACAAATCCTCTCCGCCATTCGCGCGCGCAAGCTGATCGAGGCGCCGGTTCCGGGCAACTACACGGCGCCGAAGACGCAAGGCGACCTCGCCGAAGCATTCGCCAAGAAAATCGCCGCGCAACAAACCGATGTGCGCCTACTGGACAGCATGCGCGACGTGCCCGATGCCATCGCCGATATTTTGCGCGGCAAGAATATGGCGGCGCAGATACATGTCGCGCCGGACTCGGAACTTGCCGCGCTCGCGCTTCCCAACGTCGAGATCCGGCGCGAGCCGCCGAGCGGGTTCGATGCTGCCGTGACGTTCGCCTCCTTCGCCATCGCCGAGACGGGCACGCTCGCCTACGCGTCGGGCAAGGGCGGCCCGGCGTCATGGCATTTCCGCCCGTTGCTCGAGATCGCCATCGTGCGCGCCGGCGCGGTTGTCGGCGAACTCGAGGACGTTCTCGCGGCGCTCAAGGCCAAGGGCGGCATGCCCGCGACGCTCAATCTCGTGTCCGGCCCGTCGCGGACCGGCGACATCGAGCAGACGATGGAGCTTGGCGCGCACGGCCCCAAGGAACTCGCGGTGCTGGTGCTGAAGTCGTGAAAGTCGCAGCTGGGTTCTGAACGCACTTGTCCGGATATAGCCCAACTGGACATTCGACCGTGACGGTTCAAGGGCCGCCTCGATTCTTACAAAATAAATCTCAGAAACTATTGGCCGTGCTCGAACTTATCCAACGGCCGGTTCAGCGGTGAACCAGGCTCTGCGCGGCGATTTGCATCTGAGCGGACGTGCAAGTGGTGGATAAGCATTTGCGCCCTAGCGCGGGATGTAGCCCAGGATCTGCGCCAGCATGAAGCCGCAGACCGCGAAGACCGGCGACAACGCCATGAACATGACGACGAAACCGAGCGCGGTGGATTTACCGCGTCTCAGCGCCGGCGCGAAACTTTGACCTGGTGCCGCATAAGCAAACTGCGCACGCATGACCCGAACCTCTCGACTGCGACGGCCGAAACGCTCGACCGCCTTCTCATAAAATTTGATTCAATCGATTGCGCTCTAAGGGCGCGTGAACATGCGCGCGCAAATTTTCTGAAAGCTTGATTCAAACTTTCGCATTTGGAAGCGGAAAAGAAGCTTACCTCCCCCGTTTACGGGGGAGGTGCTGAGCGCAGCGAAGCCGAGGGGGGAGATACGCTATGAAGAAGAAGGATTCGTCGTTAAGATGTACCTAACTCCCCCACCGTCTTGCATCGCTTAAGCGATGCAATCCACCTCCCCCGTAAACGGGGGAGGAAAGATCAGGCAATGCCCAATTCGCGCTTGGCGAAGTCGGACGCCGATTTGTAGTCGGCCTTGCCGTTCGGCGCGCGCAGATTGACGCCGGCGATCAGGATGTGCTTCGGCGCCTTGTAGCCGGCAAGCGCGTCGTGCACATGCTTGCGCATCGCCGCCTCGTCGAACGTGGCACCGGCGCGCAGCTTGACCACGCCGGTGATCGCCTGGCCCCACTTCTCGTCGGGTACGCCGAGCACCAGCGCATCCTCGACGCCGGGATAGGTTTTGAGCGTCTCCTCGACTTCTTCCGGAAACACTTTCTCGCCCGCCGTGTTGATGCAGTTCGAGCCGCGGCCCAAGAGCGTGATGCGACCGTCCGCCTCGACGATGGCGTAGTCGCCGGGAATGGAGAAACGCTTGCCATTCAACTGGCGGAAGGTGCGCGCCGTCTTCTCTTCGTCCTTGTAGTAACCGATGGGAAGGATGCCGCCGACCGCGAGGCGGCCCGACTTGCCGCTGCCGGGTTCGATCGGCTGGTCGTTGTCGTCGATCACCATGGCGTTCGGGCCGATCATGAAGGATGCGGTCTTGGCCTCGACGCCCTTCTGCGCCACCGACGTGCCCATGCCGAGCGCTTCGGTGGAGGCGAACGCGTCGGTCAACGTCGCCTGCGGCAGGTGTTCGAGCAGGCCGTGCTTGACCTCGGCGCTCCACATCGCGCCCGACGAGCCGATGGCAACGACGCAGGAAAGATCGTACTTGCCGGGATTGTCCTCGAGCTCGCGCAAGAGCGGCTTGGCGAAAGGGTCCCCGACGATCGCCATGTTGGTGACGTGGTTCTCGGCGACGGCGGTCCAGATCGCCGCCGGATCGAGATGGGCGCTGTCGACGGTGACAACGGCGCCGCCGGTCAGCAACGTCGCCATGGTGCCGAAGAAACCGGTGCCGTGCATCTGCGGGCAAGCCGGCAGATAGACGATATTCATGTCGCCCGCCGCTTTCACGAATTGGACGATCTCGTCGACCGTCTCGGGCAGCTTGCCGGTGGCGATGAAGATGCGCGCGAGCAAAACGCTGGCAAGATCGCCCTGGGCATACATCACGCCCTTGGGCATGCCGGTGGTGCCGCCGGTGTAGACCATGACCTGGTCGTCGGGCGAACGCTGGATGTCGAGCTTCTTGCCGTCGCCGCTGGTCGCGAGTTTCTCGTAAGGCGTCGCGAAGGTGGCGACGTCGGGTGCGCCGACTTCGACGAAGAGCTTCACCTTGCCGAGCTGATTGTGGATCTGGGCGACCGCGTCGCGGAATTCGCGCGCATAGACGACGACGGTGGCGTCGGAATTGTCGACGATGTAACGCACTTCCTCCGGCTTGTAGCGGTAGTTGACGTTCACATGCGTCAGCCGCCCGACGAAGCAGGCGCCGGTGAGCTCGCCATACTCGATGCCGTTGCGCATGTAGAAGGCGACCTTGTCGCCGGGCTTGGCGCCGCGTGCATGCAGGTTGCGCGCGAGATTGTTGCGCCGCCGTGTCGCCTCGCCCCAATTGAGCTTGCGCTCGCCATGCACGAAGGCGGGCGCCGAGGACGCAACGACGTCCGAGACGGCATCGACGATGTCGCCGAAATTGAATGTCATATGCTGCTCCGGTTAGTTCAATTCGCCTTGCCGACCGCCTTGATCTTGCTGACCGAGATATTGTCCGCCCAATGCGAGTGCTCGCGGCGACGGAAATGCTCGGGCCGGTCCTTGAGATAGCGCGTCGACAGCCACAGCCGCTTCAGATGCCGCTTGTAGCCGTTGGCAATGTCATCCTCGTATTCCTGGCGACCATGCAGCACGTGGTAGTTGTCGATGAACTGCATCTCGCCGGGCGCCAGATCCATGTAGACATTGTAGCGCGGGTCGCGCGCCATCTCGGACACCGTCGCCAGCGCCTCACGTGCGGTGGCGGAGAGTCGCGGCGCCTCGGCATGCTTCTGCGACGCCAGGATGTATTGCGGAATGAAGCGGACGAAGAGTCGGTCCTGGTGCTCGGTGAAGACCGGGAACATGTAGAAGGGCTTGGAGCCCTTGGCCTGCTCGCCGCGCGCATCGTAGGGCATGGGCTCGTACAACGCCGCAACGAGGTCGGGCCGCGTCTTGACCAGCTCGTTATAGATCGCCACGACATTGGCGACGCAGGAGAGGCCGCCGATCTTCGCCTTGCGCAGGCACATCAGCCCGATGATGTCGGCGCCGTCGGTGTGATAGTCGAGCGCCAGCCCGCCGATCTCGTTGCCGCGCAGCGTCGGATCGTCGAGCCGTTTGCCCTGGTCGGTTACGTCGCCCATCACATGGCCGTAGTGATTTTGCGGCCAGGGGTCGCCGAGATGAATGCCGATGCCCCAATAGAGCATCGTGAGATCGTCGTCGGAGTATCTCTCGGTATCGAGCGTGCGGATGCGCACGAAACCGCGGCCGTCGATCAGTTCGCGCTCGACGTTCTCGAGCTTGGTGGCAAGCGTGTCGAGCGGGAAATGCTCCAGCCCGATGTCGAGCAGGTTCTCCGAGCGCGCCTTGGCGACGGCGAGCGCGCGGTCGAGTTCACGCTTGTCCTCATCGGTCAGTTCCAGCGTCCAGGCGCTTTCGTCCTGCACATCTTCGCGGTGCCAGTCGACATGGGTTTCGAGCGGCCGCGGATTGAGCTTGACGTCCATCCTCGCCTCCTAGCTCACCGGCGCGGGTTGCGGTCCGCGGATGAGCTTGCCGGGGAGCGCGCCCGTCGGTTGGCCCTTGCGATAGATCACCTGGCCCGAGACGATGGTCGCCTCGTAGCCCTTGGCGCCTTGCAGCAGGCGCTTGCCGCCGGCCGGCAGGTCATAGGCCATGCTCGGCGCTTCGACTTCAAGCGCGTTCATGTCGATGACGTTGAGATCGGCTTTCATGCCGGGTGCGATGACGCCGCGATCATTCAAGCCCACGGCTTTTGCCGTGTCGTGCGTCTGGCGCCTGACGAGAAAGCCGAGATCGAAACGTCCCTTGGCGCGATCACGGCCCCAATGGGTCAGGAGATAGGTGACGAAATTCGCGTCCGAGATGATGCCGACATGCGCGCCGCCATCGCCCAGCCCCATCACGCAATCCTTGTGCGCGATCATCTCGCCGCAGGGATCGAGATTGTAGTCGGCATAGTTGGCGAATGGCGCGAACAGGAAGGCGCGGCCTTCGTCTTCAAGCAGCAGATCGTAGGCGATGTCCGCCGCCGTCCGATTGGAGCGCGCCGCGATCGCCGCGATGGAGGTTTCCTTCGCCGGCTCATAGTTCGGCGGATTGCCGAGCGGGAACATGCGCTCGAATGCCATGATGCCGCGCGCCAGAGGATGCGCCCGTTCGCGCTCCGCACTCTCGGCCAGAATGGCGGCGCGGAACGCCGGATCCTTCATCGCCTTCACTTTTTCGGCGAGCGGCTTGTCCTTGATCGGCTGGAACGCCGCGTGCGTGATGAAGGGATTGAT
>Ga0075425_100006369_pt1 | contig 12344 bp, 11 predicted proteins | sample SoiMethybrSBSTD4_FD_75300 | JGI IMG/M metagenome (GOLD analysis project Ga0075425, IMG submission 75300) | Bulk soil microbial communities from a Populus tree surrounding site in Tennessee, USA - Soil MetaG P. TD hybrid SBSTD4 | ecosystem: Environmental > Terrestrial > Soil > Tree plantation...
ACGCGCTTCGCTTCGTATCTGACGACGCCGCCGGTCACGAGCAGAAGGAAGAGCCCGACGAGGATACGCATCAGCGTGCCTGCCGCTTTCATCACCACGCTCATGACGAGTCCGCTCACAACGACGCCGCCAACTCCCAGGATTCCGGCGCGAACGGCCATTCCTTTGGCCGTGTCGCGAAGTGTCATCGGTTGTTCGTTCATGCAGCTTTATTGAGCAATCGGCGCGCCGACAACATGTAGACGAGTGCGCCAACGACGAGCGCGATTGCCCCGGCAAGCAGCTTCTTCGGATCGAGCGTCACCACGATCAGCAATGAAACGATGACGCCGAGAATCGGCATGATCAAGCCGGGCGTGCGAAATCCTTCGTTCAGTTTGCGGAGGCGCGGAACCGCAGCGCAGGTGAATAGATACGTCGCCAATCGCGCCACGGCGGAGAGAAGCGCGAGCGTCGCAAACGATCCGCCGAGGGCCAGGATTGTCGCAACGATGACGTGAATCGCAATCGCCACGACGGGCGTGCGGAACTTCGGATGAACGTAGCTCACCGGTCCCATGTTGCGATCGAGCGAGAGCGCGTAGAGCATGCGCGACCCTTCGAGCACGGTTCCCGAATTCGTCCCGGCCATCGAGAGCAGCGCGCCGACCGTGACGATCAGCGCACCGGCGGGGATCAGCAATGCGGCCGCGTCGGCGATCGGCGTCGCGCTGTTCGAGAGATTTGGAATCGTCGCCATCGCGCCGAGTTGCGTCAGCACGTAGATCGCGGCGATGCACAACGTGCCGACGAGCAGCGCGCCGGGAAGATCGCGGCGCGGATTGCGGTACTCACCGGCCGGCACTCCGAGATTTTCGAATCCCGCGTACGCGAACAACATGAACAGTGCGGCATCGGTCCAATTGGTATTCGCCGGCGGCAGATGCATCGACGCCGGAATCGGATTCGTGCGAAACGCGATCAGCGACACCACGATAAACAGCACGAGCGGCACGACCTTGCCGAACGTGAAGACGTAGATCGACGCTGCGCCGTACTTCACGCCGACGATGTGAATCAGCGCGAGAATGGCGATCGATCCGATGATGATCGACGCGCGCCACGCGCCCACGCCGAGCGGCGGATATAAACGCGCCAGCGACACGACGAAGCCGTTCGACAGCGATGCCAGCGACGTCAGACGCGCGATCCAGTTCATCCAACCGGTCTCGAATCCGACGAAGTCGCCGAAGGCCGTCCGCGCATACAAATACGCGCCCCCCGGCTCGCTGAAGTGACTGGCCGCTTCAGCGAAGCAGAGCACGAGAATAAAGACGGGAATGGCGAAGATCAGCGGCGCCCAAAGCGAGAACGGACCTAGCAACTTGTAAGACTCGGTGGGGAGGAGAAACACGCCGGAACCGACGACGGCGTTGATGCACATCGCCACGAGTCCCCAGAAACCGACGGCGCGGATCAGCTGTTTGCTTTCTTCCATCCTCTTCCTCGAATCGTGCGTCCAGGCAGCGCGCCAGTGACCGCGCCATTGCGCAGCACAATCACTCCATTCACGATTACGTCGGTGACGCCGGTTGAAAAATGATTCGGATTTTCAAACGTGGCGGTGTCGGCGATCGTCGCGGGATCGAACACGACGATGTCCGCCGTCATCCCCGGACGCAGCACGCCGCGATCGATGAACGTGGCTCGATCCGCCGCCTGCGACGTCATCTTGCGCACCGCCTCTTCGAGCGAGAAGAGACGCACGTCGCGAACGTAGTGGCCGGCCACGCGCGAGAACGTGCCGTACGCGCGCGGATGCGTCGCCGCGTTCGTGTCGCGGGCGTGCTTCACCGGCGAGCTGGAGTCGCTTCCGACCGACATCCACGGCTGCTTGAGCGCGAACTGCACGTCGTCTTCGTTCATCGAGAAGAAGATGACGCTCGGCGACGCCTTCGTCTCGGCGAAGAGCTTCATCAGCGCTTCTTCCGGCGCGAAGTTCATCGCCGCCGCGATCTCTTCGACGAACTTCGCCTGGTACGACTCGAATGCCGCGTTGTCGATGCGCGTGATGTAGATGCCGCGCTCGCGCCGCTTCGCCAGCTGCGCGCGCAACGCCTCGGCGATCTTGGCGCGCTGCTCCGGATCCTTCAGCCGATCCTGCATGGCGGCATAGCCGCCTTCGAGCGCCCAGTTGGGAATCAGCGTCGAGAGTCCCGTCGACGACGCGATGTACGGATAGACATTCGCCGCGGCGTCGATGCCTTCGACGCGCGCTTCTTCGATGCGCGCGATCACGTGCGGCATCTTTCCCCAATTCGCCGGGCCGCCGACTTTCAGGTGCCAGATGTTGACGGGGATGTTCGCTTCTTTGCCGATGCGAAACGCTTCGTCGAGTCCCACGTCGATGTGATCGCCTTCGTCGCGCATGTGCGTGAAGTAGACGCCGCCGGCGCGCGATGCGACCTTCGCCATCGACACGATTTCATCCGTGGTCGAGTACATCGCCGGGAGATAGATGAGCGAAGTCGAGATGCCGATCGCGCCGTCGTTCATCGCCTGCGCAATGATGCGATTCATCTCCTCCTGCTCCGCGAGCGTCGGCGGGCGATTCACGTCGCCGATCAACATCTCGCGCGGATTCGATGCGCCGACGAGCAGGCCGAAGTTGATCGCACTCCCTTGCTTGTCGATCGCGTCGAGATACTCGCCGAGCGTTTTCCACTTGCCGCTCTTCGACGGACCGGGCGACGTTCCTTCGCCCGTGAGCTCCGACGTGACGCCTTGCCGCACCTTCGCTTCCAACGTCGGCTCGATGAAGACGGCCTGCTGGTCCTGGCCGAGGAGATCGATGAAGCCGGGAGAGACGACTTGATCGTGCGCGTCGATCGTCGTCGTGGCGGAGACGTTGGAGAGATCACCGATGGAGACGATGCGATCACCGCGCACGCCGACGTCGCCGCGGTACCACGGCGCGCCGGTTCCGTCGACGATGCGGCCGTTGGTGATTTTCAGATCGAGCATCGGTTGGTTCGTCGTCGCACAGCTCATGGCGATTGTCATTCCGAGCGCAGCGAGGAATCTGGCGGTGCGGGCGGCGCGATGAGCCCACGCCGCCAGACCCCTCGCTGCGCTCGGGGTGACAATCATCGAATGCCTCGCAACAGATCCGCATACGTCCCGCGCTCGCGGATCACGCGCGCTTCTCCATCCTCCACGAGCACTTCCGGCGGCAGCAGCCGCGCGTTGTACTCCGAGGCCATCGAAAAGCCGTAGGCGCCGGCGTCGCAGAAGGCGAGGAGATCGTCGACGCGGATCTCGTCGATCTCGCGCGTGATCGGCTCGCCGTTCGGCGCGCGCGTGAAGACGTCACCCGACTCGCAAAGGTCGCCGGCGACGATCACGTTGTGCTTCTCCTGCGAGGCGCGCGCGTTCACGATGGCGTGATAGGCGTTGTACTTCGACGGCCGCACGAGATGATTGAACCCGGTGTCGACGCCGACCCACGTCATCCCGCTGCTCACTCGCTTCGCGGTCACGCGCGCGATCAGCGTTCCGGACTGCGCGACGACGTAGCGCCCCGGCTCGAGAATGGCCGTGAGATTGCGTTTGCGCAGCGGACGATCGGTCAGCGCGGTGAGCTTCGCGCCGTACTCTTCGATCGGGAACTCTTTCTCGTCCGGCTTGTACGGCACGGAGAGTCCGCCGCCGAAGTTGATCCATTGCAGATTCGGGAATGACGGCGCGAGATCGAGCAGCGCGCGCGCCGACTGCAGCAGCGGCTCCACGCTGTCCACTCCCGATCCGATGTGCGCGTGCAGCCCGACGACGCGGCTCCCCTCATCTTCCACGACCATCCGCGCCTGCTCCACCTCGGCCAGGTCGATGCCGAACTTCACGCTCTCGCCGGCGGTGATGACGTCGCGGTGATGTCCCGCCCCGACGTCGGGATTGACGCGCAGCGCGACCGGATTCGTCAGCTTGAGCGCGAGCACGCGATCGATCTCCGACATCGCGTTGACGTTGATCACGATCGACGGATCGTCGATGGCGCGCAGATCGTCGTTCGAAACATTCGAGCAGGTGAACCAGATCTCGTCGCCGCGGAAACCGGCATGTTTGGCGATGAAGATCTCGCCCGGCGACACGGCGTCGCATCCGAATCCGCTCTCGCGCACGAGCCGCAGAATGGCCGGATTGCTGTTCGCCTTCATCGCGAAAAACGGGCGGAAGGGGAGGGCGGCGAAGGCGCGTTTCACGCGATCGATCTGCCGGCGGATCACCGCCGCTTCGTAGACGTAAAGCGGCGTGCCGAAGCGATACACGAGCTCGGCCGCGGACACACGATCGATGTATAGAGCACCGTCTTGGAACCGCATCGACGCTGCATCATAATCTGCAAATGCAGCAATACCTCGCGCTCGTCCGCCACATCCTCGACCACGGCACGAAGAAGACCGATCGCACCGGCACCGGCACGCTGAGCATCTTCGGTCATCAGATGCGATTCGATCTCGAGCGAGGCTTTCCGCTGGTCACGACGAAGAAAGTTCACATGCGCTCGATCATCTACGAGCTGCTTTGGTTTCTTCGCGGCGACACGAATGTGCGCTACCTGCAGGAGAACAAAGTCACGATCTGGGACGAGTGGGCGGACACGAACGGCGACCTCGGCCCGGTCTACGGCTACCAGTGGCGCTCCTGGCCCGCGCCGAATGGTCAACACATTGATCAGATGCGCAAAGTACTCGACGACATCAAGCGCAATCCCGACTCGCGGCGCCTCGTCGTCAGCGCCTGGAACGTCGCGGAGCTCGACAAGATGGCCCTCCAGCCGTGCCACGCGCTCTTCCAGTTCTACGTCGCCGACGGCCGCCTCTCCTGCCAGATGTACCAGCGCAGTGCGGACGTCTTCCTCGGCGTCCCCTTCAACATCGCGTCGTACGCGCTGCTGACGATGATGGTCGCGCAGGTGTCGAATCTGCGTCCCGGCGACTTCATCCTGTCGTTGGGCGACGCGCATCTCTATCTCAATCACCTCGAGCAGGCGCAGATGCAGCTCGAGCGGGACCCGCGGCCGCTGCCGGCGATGAAGATCAATCCCGACGTGAAGTCGATCGACGACTTCAAGTTCAGCGACTTCACCCTCGAGAACTACGACCCGCACCCCGCCATCAAAGCGCCGATCGCGGTATGACCGTCTCCATCATCGCCATCGTCGCCGCCAACGGCGTGATCGGCCGCGACAACGCATTGCCGTGGCACATGTCGACCGATCTGAAGCGATTCAAGGCGCTGACGATGGGGCATCACATGATCATGGGCCGCAAGACGTTCGACTCCATCGGACGCCGCGCGCTTCCCGGACGTCCGCACGTGATCATCACGCGCGACGCGACGCCGATCGAAGGCGTGCAAGTCGCGCACTCGGTCGATGAAGCGCTCAACATCGCCAAAGCGGCCGGCGATCCCGAGCCGTTCATCTGCGGCGGCGCCGAGATCTATCGCCAATCGTTGCATCGGGCGAATCGCATGTACATCACGCAGATTCACGCGGATATCGAAGGCGACACGTTCTTTCCGGAGTTCGACGACGTCAACGAGTGGAAGCTCGTCGATCGCGAAGACTTCGAGGCGGATGAGAAGAACGATTACCCGTTTTCGTTTCTGACGTACGAGAGAGTCGGAGGGGCGGACGCCCTCGTCCGCCCGGCCGCGCACTAGCGCGGCTTCGCCGCGCTGGGCGGACGACGGCGTCCGCCCCTCCGAATTTCTTGCGTTATTGCGACTGCTCCGTGGCGTGCAATGCGTTTTCCTGCTTCGCCGCATCGTCGCTGACCGGATCGGGCATCATCGCTTGTGTCGGCGCGATCAATCCACGGATTGTCTCCGCGGCGGTCGTGTTCTCGCTCGACTTGATCGCCGCGTCGATCTCGTGCTGGGAACGCTGCGACAACAACCATCCGAGCGGCAGCGGCGCGCCTTGCGGCATCAAACGAAACACGAGCGCGCGCTGCGGCGCGAATTTCTTGATGTTCACCACCGCCAGCTCGCCGCGCGCGTCGCGCGTGTCGAAGATGGCGCGGATCGGCGACAGCAGTTCGTTCGCGAATTTCTCCGGCGGCGGGAAGCCGCTCGAGTCGGGACCGTACTTGATGATGATCGTCCAAACGTCGACCGGCAGATTCTCCTGCAGCCAGTACGCGATCTCTTCGCCGGTCGCGGCGCCGGAGTTCTCGAAGTAACCGCCGTCGACGACGTGGCCTTCGACGTCGTCACCGTGGATGAGCGTTCCCGCGGGCGAGACGTACGTGAATCGCGCGCTCATCAGCGCCGTCGTGCTGAGACGCAGATCGTGCCCGAGGTGATCGAGCGCGTCGACGGTATCGCCGTAGGTGTCGCCGTACTTCGCGTTCGTCGTGATGATGCGATTTCCCGCTTCGACCATCGTGCCGTTGATCAGCAGCATCGGGGACTGCATCCCGTACTTGTCGCTCATGGCCGCGAATCCGGTTCCGAATCGGTCGTTGCCGAGGCTCTGGTGCCACCAGAATTCCCACGAGCGCTCGAGCGCTTCGGCGCGGTCGTGGAAGATCGGGAAGGGGAGGAAGCGCTGCACGAGATCGGGCTGCAGCATCACCGCGAGCGTCGGCGTGAGCGCGTCCGACTTTTCACCGAGCACTGCTTGCGCGTGCGGATGGAGTTTGAAGCCGTTGCCGTGCTCGATCTCTTCGGCACGCAGCGCGTCGAACACCAGCGCGCCGAGCGAGCCGCCGGAGACGCCGCTGATGGCGAAGCAGTGATCCGCGAACGTCGCGCCGGTGCTGCCGCGCATCGAGTCCTGCAGATGCGTGAGCACCGTAGTCGTCCAGTAGGCAGCGCGAATGCCGCCGCCTTCGGTGGCGACGACGAACACCGGAATGCGTCCGTTCGGTCCCGGCGGCACGATCTGTTTGAGCCGGTCGTATCGCGCCTTGAAGTACGTGGCGAGATCGGGACGATTGCCCGGAGTCGAGTCGAGCTTGCGGATGTGATGGTTGTCGTTGAGTGGACTGAATAGAACTGCGATCAGAAGCAGCGTCGTGATGACGGGGAAGTGGACGCGATCGCCGATCCAGATCAGCAGCCAGCCCGTCGCCACCCACAGCGACGCGGCGAGGTAAACGATCGTCGCGGAGCCGACGCCGCCGAGTCGCAGCGGCGCGATGGCCGCCGCGAGAAGGAAGACGACGTTGAGCGCGACGAGTGAGAGAAGGATGCGCGGCATGATCTTGTCGGCAGCGTCCTGACGAATGCGCGCGGTGAAAAGAAAAGCGATCGCACAGACGCCGAGGATGACGGCGATGATCGTGAGAACGCGCCGTGGAGCGGCATAGGACTGGTCGTACGCGCTACGCGCTTGAAGCACGCAGGCGATCGTGACGACGAACGCGAGCACGGCGAGGATGCGCGGATACCACTTGAGCGTGCGCGGATAACCGTCGTTGTTCTCCTCCGCGAGCAGGTGACGCGTGGAGAACCACGACACCGATGCGAGCAGCGCTACGGAGGCGATGAAGAGCAGCGTCCGCGGCCAGTGCACGCTGCCGTCGGCGTCCGCTTCGGCGAGCGCGCGGAGAATGTCCTGCCCTTGTCCGCTCGCGAACGCGCCGCCGGCGATGGCGATCGTGATCACCGCGAATCGCGACGGCATCAAGTAGAGGAGATATTGACGTATGGGCTGCCACCAATGACTCAGCTTCTCTACGATTTTCGTCATCGAACAGGAGAGTATCCTGCATCACGTTTCCCTACCCATCCCCGAGTAGAATCCGCGCATACAAACAAGGAGCGAGAAGTCATGCGTCTGATCACGCGATCCGATTTCGATGGACTCGTCTGCGCGGTGCTGCTGAAAGAAGTCATGCCCATCGAGGCCATCGACTTCGTCCATCCGAAGGACGTGCAGGACGGCAAGATCGCCGCCGGCGCGAACGACATCCTCACGAATCTGCCCTACGTGCCGGGCGTCGGCCTCTGGTTCGATCATCACAGCAGCGAAGAAGCGCGCAACGAAGTCGATGGATTGAAATTCAACGGCCGCTTCGAAGTCGCGCCGTCGGCCGCGCGCGTCGTGTACAACCACTTCAAGGACGCCAGACTGTCACGCTTCGACGACCTGCTCGAGTCCGTCGACAAGTCGGACGCGGCGCAGTTGTCGGTCGACGACGTGAAGGATCCGCAGGGCTGGATCCTGCTGTCGTACGTCATGGATCCGCGCACGGGACTGGCGTATCACCACAGCTATCGCGTCTCCAACCGCGAGCTGATGATGAAGATGGTCGACTGGATCGCGACGAAGGACGTCGACGCCATCCTCGCCGAGCCCGACGTGCGCGAGCGCATCGATCGCTACTTCGAGCAGCAGAAGACGTTCGAGAAGGTGATGCGCGAGCGCTCGCACGTCGAGGACAACGTCATCGTGACGGAGCTGCGCGGCATCGGCGAGATTCCGGCCGGCAATCGCTTCCTGATTTACACAATGTATCCGGAGGCGAACATTCAAGCGCGCGTCTTCGACGGCAAGAAAGGCGAGTTCGTCGTCGTCGCCCTCGGACACAGCATCTTCAATCGCACGTCGAAGACCGACGTCGGCGCGCTGATGACCCGCTACGGCGGCGGCGGACATCGCGGCGCAGGAACGTGTCAGTTGCCGCTCGATGGAGCGGACGCGAAGGTGCGCGAGATCATCGATCAGTGCCGGCGGGATGGGTGATCTCTTCCAGTGGAGGATAGGTGCCCGCGCCTGTCCCCTTGCGACGGAAGGACAGGCGAGGGCGCCTATCCTCCACTGGAAGCTAGAATCCCCGCCGCATGTACTGGCGCCTCCTTCGCCACAATCGCGACTTCCGCCTCCTCTACGCCGGGACTCTGATCTCCCTCGGCGGCGACTGGTTCCTCACCGTCGCGCTGCTCGACCTCGTCCTCCAACTCACCGGTTCCGCGACGCTCGCGTCACTGATGCTCATCTGCCAAACGTTGCCGATCTTCTTCTTCACCCCAATCGCGGGGCACATCGTCGACAAGGTCGATCGCCGCAAGCTCATGATCTTCGTCGACGTCGTTCGCACCGGCGCGTGTTTGTTGCCGCTGCTGGCGAAGTCGCCGGCGTTGCTGCCGTTCGCGTATGCGGGCGTGATCGTCATCTCGATCGGCTCGGCGTATTTCGAGCCGGCGTCGCAGGCGGCGCTGCCGAACATCGTCGTGCCGGAAGAGCTTGGGCCGGCGAATGTGCTGATGGGATCGACGTGGGGGACGATGCTCGCGGTGGGCGCGGGGATCGGTGGCCTCGTGACCATGCGTTTCGGGCGCGACCTCTCGTTCATCGTCGATGCCGCGAGCTTTCTCTTATCCGCCGTCATTCTCTGGATGATGCGCGCGCGATTCTCGGCGGAGCGTCCCGCGCATCACGAACATCCGCCGCTCGGCGAGTCGGTGCGCGAGACCGTGCGCTACGCCAAGACGCATCCGCGCGTGCTCGCGTTGCTCACCGTCAAAGGCGGATACGGCATCGGCGCCGGCACGATCGCGATGCTGAGCGTGTTCGGCAAGGAAGTATTCAAGGCCGGCGCGTTCGGCATCGGACTTCTCTTCGCCGCGCGCGGACTCGGCGCGCTCGTCGGTCCATTCATCGTCCGCATGCTCGTCCCCGACGGCGATCCGCAATACCGCGCCATCGCGCTGGCGATCCTCGCGTTCGGCGTCGGCTACAGCGGACTGGCGTTCTCGCACTCGCTCCTCATCGGATCGATTGCCATCTTCATCGCGCACCTCGGCGGCGGCGCGGCGTGGCAGGTGTCGACGTACGGACTGCAGCGCGAGACCGACGACTGGATCCGCGGCCGCGTCTTCTCCGCCGACTACGGATTCCTGACGCTGACGATGGCGCTCTCGTGTCTCGCTGCGGGTGCGATGTCCGATCGAATCGGCCCGACATTCGCGACCGCATCGCTCGCGGCCCTGTGCGTCGTCATGTCGGTTGGATGGTCTGCGTGGACGTGGCGGCTGTGGAGTCGCTGACGAGCTTCTGTTCCGCGCGTCGCCGTCCGTTGCCGCGAATGCTTCCCACCGTCGTCAGGAACACGCCGAGGAGAAAGTAGACGTAGCCGGCGAAGCCGATGCGATTGTCGGGCGCGAGCCATGCGATGGCGACGGAGATGAGTCCGACTGCGATGTTGCTGCCGAACATCCAGACGTGCGTGAGCGTGTCGTGCTGCTCGACGAGGTTGAGCTGCAACTCGTCGCGCTTGGCGTAGGCGTGGTGATAGAGGAGCGCGTAGAGCAGAAAGATGCTGACGAATCCGAGGCCGTAGATGGTGAACATGACGCGTGCGTTGCCGGCCGTGTATTGGCGATCCTCGAACATGCCGCTGAAGATGAATTTCAGCGGATAGACGTAGAACAGCACGACGAAAAGCAGCAGCGAGTTGATGACGAGCGTGAACTCGTCGTGCAGCGCATAGCGGCGATAGAACGTGTAATGCGTGTGCCAGATCCAAAGCAGGATCGCGAAGCAGAGGGCGAACGCGGGGAAGCCGTGCATCGCCTTGATGAGCTCTGCGTACGTCTTCGGCACTTCGAGCGAGACGACGATGAGCGTGAGCGCGAAGCCGAACACGATGTCGCTGAATGCCTCGATGCGCGACACTTCGTGTGCGCGATAACGGAACGGCATTTCCTTCGGCATGAAGCGATTGTACGCGGCGCAAGCGCGCCGAGAATCGTGACGAATGTCATGTGCTAAAGTCGCGCGGCGATGCTCCTCCGCGAGTTCAAAGGCAAGCGTCCGCGCCTCGGCAACGGCGTTTTCCTCGCGGAGAACGCCGCGGTCATCGGTGACGTCGAGATCGGCAACGACTGCTCGATCTGGTACGGCGCCGTGCTGCGCGGCGACATGCACTTCATCACCATCGGCTCGCGGACGAACATCCAGGACAACTGCGTGCTGCACATCACCGCGGACACGCATCCGACGATCGTCGCGGAAGAGGTGACGATCGGCCACAGCGCGATCGTGCACGGTTGCACGGTGAAGAAGGGGGCGCTGATCGGCATGGGCGCCGCGGTGCTCGATGGCGCCGTCATCGGCGAGTCGTCACTCGTTGCTGCGGGAGCGGTCGTGTCGGAAGGAATGGTCGTGCCGCCGCGCGTGCTCGTCGCCGGCGTGCCCGCGAAAGTGAAGCGGCCGCTCACCGACGCGGAGCTGGAGCGGCTCGACATGTCGTGGCGCCATTACGTGGAGCTCAAAGACGAGTTCTTGAAAGGATGAATCCTTTCCTCACCATCGACTATCCGATTTACGTCGGTGAGGGACTGCTCGATGAAGCGGGCGCGCTTGTGAAATCGCGCGGCCGCGTGTTCGTGATCACGTCGACGAATCTTCGCGAGCGATTCGGCGACCGCGTTGCGGCGTCGTTCGAGCCGGTCGCGGACGTGATCACGTTCGAAGAAGGGGAGTCGCGAAAGACGCTGGCAACAGCGAACGACATCATCACGCAACTTCTCGATCGCGGGGCGAAGCGCGACTCGATGGCGATCGTCGTCGGCGGCGGCATGATCGGCGACACGGCCGGCTTCGCTGCGTCGATCTTCTTGCGCGGCATCGATCTCGTGCAGGTCCCGACGACGCTGCTCGCGCAGGTCGACAGCTCGATCGGCGGCAAGGTCGCGGTGAATCACGCGAAAGGGAAGAATCTGATCGGCAGCTTCCATCCGCCGCGTGCGGTGATCGTCGATACGTCGGTGCTCGCCTCGCTGCCACATCGCGAGAAACTGAGCGGAATGTTCGAGGCGCTGAAAGGTGGTGTGATCGGCGAGGCGGAGCTCTTCGCAATGTTCGAACGGCACGAAGAGAACATCGACGAGATCGTGCGGCGGGCTATCCGCGTGAAGGCGTCGATCGTCTCACGTGACGAGCGCGAAGCCGATCTGCGCCGGCTGCTCAATTACGGACACACGGTCGCACACGGAATCGAAGCGGCGATGAACTACGAAGGCATCACACACGGTGAGGCGGTGGCGTGGGGAATGATCGCGGCGAACTCGATCGCACTGAAGCGCGGCATTCTTCCGCGCGACGTTGCCGAGCGCGTCGAGCGCGTCATTCGATCGTACGATCCGGCGCCGCTGCCGCGATCGATCGATGCGGAAGCGATCTTCAACGCGACGGAGCACGACAAGAAGAACACCGGCAACGCGCGCGTGATGGTGCTGCCGCGCGCGATCGGCGACTGCGTGATCGTCTCCGACGTGCGAGAGGACGAGGTGCGCGATGCTATTGGCAGCCTTCTGTAGTGCGCTGTTGATCGCCAATGTGGCGCCGCCGC